>JAABUK010004143.1_pt1 | contig 23858 bp, 26 predicted proteins | sample 5559141 | NCBI WGS metagenome assembly JAABUK01 (sample SAMN10711869, study PRJNA513367) | rock metagenome | isolation source: Antarctica rocks | place: Antarctica: Victoria Land, Pudding Butte nord | collected 2016-01-03
CGCCCGCTCTGAGCGCCCAGGGCTTGGGAATGATGGTGCCCAGAACGCGCTCTAGGCGCCGCGCGCCAAACTCATGCAGGTTGGTATGCCAGCTTGCCACCAGAGGCACTCCTAGATTCCACGCCAGAATGGCTCCCAGCAGACCGCAATCGCCGGGGCCGGTGATATGGATCAAATCCGGCTGGAACCGAACCAGCTCCCGCCGCACAAGAGTGCAATGGCGGAGGGCGAGGACGTCAAAGTGCATCCCTGCATCAAGCGGCACGGAGGCCACGCTGCGTTTCAGTTCTATCGATGTGTAGGCACCATCGTTCCGAACCCTTGTTACCGGCCCCGCATGTAGGCTCAAGAAGGGCAAGCCACGCTGGCGCGCAAAGCCATCCAGTTCGCGACTGGTAAGCGCGACCCCGTTCACTTCATGAAAGCAATCCGTAAAGAATGCAACGCGGGGCGGCGTCTGCAACATCGTCCATTATCATCGCAAGATAAACAAGTAAGCCGTTCCAACTTTTGAAGAGCTTCAGGTGTCATATGTTAGCGTAAGGAAACAGGAGAGAGATTGACGTTTGTTGCTGTATTTACAACGCTTTTGGCGCAGGTGAGTTACAAAGAGATTGCGAGCGGCATGTCGCCTCTCTCGCTGGGTGTGATCGCTTTCCTCCTTATCTTTTCCATCCTTTCCTGGACTGTCATTTTCTCGAAATGGAGCACACTGCGGCAGGCGCGTGCCGCGGATACCCGGTTCTTGCGGGCGTTTCGAAAAGCTTCGGGCCTGGAAGCCATGATGGTAGCCAGCGAGCAGTTCCGTCCGGCACCTATGGTGGGGGTTTTTGAATTCGGCTATGAAGAAATCAGCCGGCAGGTAAAGGCGCGCAGCACCATGACGAACAAAATTGCCCTGGAGCGGACGCTGCAATTAGCCGCAAATGAAGAAGTAGCTAAGTTCGAACAAAATATGAGCTGGCTTGCGACCACGGCGAGTGTCAGCCCGTTTATCGGGTTATTTGGCACTGTTGTGGGGATTATCCGGTCATTCCATGGGTTAGGCGAGCAGGGCGCGGTGAGCTTGCGTGCCGTGGCTCCCGGTATTTCTGAAGCATTGGTTGCTACGGCGGTAGGTCTTGCGGCGGCGATACCTGCTTATATTGCATACAACTATTTCAGCGCCTCGATACGCGAAATGGGTGCCCGCCTGGATGACTTCGCGCTGGAGTTTATGAATCTGGCGGAAAGAAGTTTCGGGGATTAGGCTATGGCCTTTTCGTTTTCGAGCGGTGGCCGGCGCCGGCGTGGCTCTTCGTCGATGGCTGAGATCAACGTCACGCCGTTTGTGGACGTTCTGCTGGTGCTTTTGATCATCTTCATGATCACGGCGCACGTGGTCGAATTTGGAATTGAGGTGGATGTTCCGAAGACCAAGACCGTGAAAGAAAGTAACAAGGAACTGCCGATTATCATCATTAGCAAAACCGGCCTGGTGTATTTGAACAAAGACGAAATCAACGTGAACAATCTCGCGGCGGTTGTCCGCGATAAGTACGATACGAAGAAAGGCGTTTATCTTCGCGCTGACAAAGAAACTCCGTGGGACCCGATTGCGAAGGTGATGTCCATCTTAGGAGATGCCCAAATTGGTGTGAATGTGGTGACGCAACTCGAAGAGAAGGCCCGGTAGCCGTATGCCGCATTCCGACATTCTCGATCAGCGGCAGCCACTAAGTAAGCCGCTCGCCGGGTCTGTTGCCGCTCATGTGGGGATTGCGGGAGCGCTGCTGTTGAGCTATGTTTTGAAACCACCGGTGGAAACATTCGGCGAAAAAACAGCCTCTTCCGGTTCAGTGGGAATCAACATCACGAAGACGATTCCCATCCCGCAGCGCGACGGGCGTATCAACAAGCTGGCCCACGATACGCAATCGGTTGTACCGCAAGCGCCTCCCAAAAAGCAGGATCTTACGAAGGCTCCGCCGCCTGACCTTAACGCGATCCCGATCCCGAGCCGCAATGCTCTTAAGAAGCCGGCTCCCCAAGCTTCAACGCGTGATATTTACAAGCCGCAGCCGTTGCGGCCAAACCAAGTGGCTTCTACTACGCCTGAAGCATTGAAATCACCTAATTTTGCGATGCAGGGCGCGGGCGGCGTGGGGATTGGGGAAAACACCACGCTTGGGACCCGCTTCGGCTACTACGTGGACCTGATGCGCCGTCAGATTGCTTCGAAATGGAATACGGGCGGCATGCCGAATGATGGCCGCAAAGTGCTGCTTACGTTTTCCATCCTGCGCGATGGAACCGTGGAAGGAGTCCGCGTGGCCCAGCCCTCAGGAAACTATTCGCTCGATACATCGGCGCAACGCGCGGTTCTAGAAGCCAGCCCGCTTCCGCAATTGCCGCAGGGTTATCAACAAAATTCCGCACAGGTTGAATTATGGTTCCAAGTAAAATAATCCGCTCTCTTCTTCTGATCCCGTTCGGGGCAGTCCTCGCTTTCGGGCAGGGTAATCTCATCCAGAGTGTCATCAACAAAGGTGGCGGCAAGCCGAATCTGGCCGTGACGGATTTTCGCGGCTCCGGTGGCGGACAGCCGCTGATGAACGCGTTTAATGGAACCCTCTATAGCGATCTGGAGACATCGGGTTTGTTCAACATGGTTTCGAAGAGTTTCTATCCTCTTCAAAATCCGCAACGGCCGGAGGAGTTGAAGCCCACAAGCGGCCAAGGCATGGCGCTGGCGGATTGGGCGGGCACGCCGGTGAATGCAAATTGGCTCGCCTTCGGTTACAACTCTGTGCAAGGCGGCCAACTGGTTCTTTACGGCTATCTTTATGAGACGTCGCAAAAGACCGCTGAGAGTGCGCAGGCTATTGGTAAGCGCTATTTCGGTTCCATTGATGAAGGCGGAGCGCGCAAGGTGGCGCATGAATTCGCGGCCGATATTATCGCCAAGTTCGGTGGCGGTTCTCTAATTGGCAGCCACATCTATTTTGTGAGGGAGAACGGCCGCACGAAGGAGATCTGGCAGATGGATTACGACGGCCAGAATCAGAAGCCGCTCACGCATTCGGGTAGCCTTTCCATCATGCCCGCGGTTTCGCCGGACGGCACCAAACTGGCGTACACCAGTTTCGCTTCCGGCACTCCGAAATTGAGTTTGATCTCTACCGAATCCGGCCGGCCGTTGCGCTTCTACAACCAGGAAGCTTCTTTGAATGCAACGCCCAGCTTTTCGCCAGACGGCAATACGCTTTATTACGCGTCTTCCGCGAGCGGGCTTGCCCAAATCTATGCCGCTAATCTGGACGGCACGAATTTCCGTCGCATCTCGGTTTCTAAAGCGATTCAGGTGGAGCCCAAGGTGAATCCGAAAGGTGGCGTGATCGCCTTCGTGGCCGGACCAGGACACCAGCAGATTTACCGGATGAATACGGAGGGCGCGGATATGGAGCGTTTGACCAACGGCGAAGGCGAAGCTTCAAACCCAGCGTGGTCGCCCGATGGACGCCTGCTGCTGTTCGCCTGGACGCGCGGGTATGCTACAGGCGGTTTTAACATTTTCCTGATGGACCCTTCCACCCGCGAATACGATCAACTCACCAGCAATGCGGGCCGCAATGAAAACCCCAGTTGGGCCCCGGACGGCAGACATATCGTATTTACATCGAACCGGACGGGCAGCTTTCAGATTTATTCCATGCTGGCGGATGGATCGCAATTGCAGCGCCTGACAAGCGCCGGTGTGAACCGGTCTCCCGTCTGGGGAAAGTAACCGTCAAAATTTTGAAAGATTTCAAGAAAAGTACCTACAATAAAAAGCGTACGAAGAGGATGGAAAACGAATGAAGATGAATCGGACTGCCGGAACCATCTGTTTGGCTGCGGCGCTCGTTTTAGGCACATCAGCTTGTAAGAAGAAGACTCCGATTAAGGTACCGACAACGCCGATTGCGCCGAGCAATTCCAGCACGGTGGACCCTAATGCTGGAAATATGAAACCCGCGATTCTGTCATTTTCGGTTGAGCCATCTTCCATAGAAAGGGGCCAATCGGCTACTTTGCGGTGGTCCGTCAGCAATGCGAATGCAGTTTCGATCGACAATGGAATCGGGGAAGTACAAGGCGTCGGCACGCGCCGGATTACGCCGACCGAATCGACGACGTACCGTCTGACGGCGGCAGGGCCGAATGGGACCATCTCAGGAACAACCACGATTAATGTGACTGGAGCCGCTCCGACCAACACCGGTCTTGCCAATGCCGGTACTTTCGATCAGATTGTGAATTCCCAATTGAGCGATGCGCTTTTCGATTACGACGGGAACACAATTCGAGCCGACGCGCAGCAAGCGCTTAACAAAGATGCCGATGTACTGAAGAAAATCTTCACTGATTTTCCGAACCGCAGTGTGATTGTGGAAGGACACTGCGATGAACGCGGTTCAGCGGAATACAATCTGGGGTTAGGGGATCAGCGGGCCTCTTCAGCAAAGGCATACCTGGTACAACTAGGCGTCAGCGGCGATCGTTTGAAGACCGTAAGCTACGGCAAGGAACGTCCGCAGTGTACGGAAGCGAATGACGATTGCTACCAACGGAACCGCCGCGCTCACTTTTCGGCTGCGCAGTAACTAAGGAACGATCATGAACATCTCCCGTTTCGCATTAGTCTGTACCGTTCTGGTTGCTGCCGCGCCGGCTTTTCCGGCGAACAAGGAAATGATTGAACTGCAGCGCGACGTGGCGCAATTGCAGGAGCAGACGCGTCTTCTGCAGCAATCGATCGATACGAAGATGGCGCAATTGCAGGTACTGGCGCAGCAATCGCTGGATGCCTCGAACCGGGCTAATACTTCAGTTGCTGACTTAGCACGTTCGGTACAAGCGAGCGGCGCGGATGTCGGCAAACAGGTGCTGCAGCCTATGGCCGCGCTTAGCACTCGGATTGATGGCATGGCGCAAGATTTGCAATCCATGCAGGCGGGCGTTGCCGATCAAAGCGCGCGCATGGCAAAAATTCAGCAGCAACTTGTAGATTTAAAGAACGCCATCTCTACCATGCCCGCGCCGGGTTCCGCGCCACCTGCGACGTTCAGCAGCGCGCCAACCGGCAGCGCGCCGCCCGCTAGCGCGCCTCAAGTTGCGGACCCTACGGCACCGCCGATATCGGCCTCGCAGTTGTGGCAGAACGCCAAGCGCGACATGGACAGCGGGAATTCCGATCTCGCTTTGAATGAATTTCAGGATTATTTGAAGTTCTACCGGACCACGGACCTGGCGCCCAATGCGCAATTTAACATCGGCCAAATTCATTACACGCAACACAAGCTGGATGTTGCCGTGAAAGATTTCGATCAGGTTCTGGAAGCATTCCCCACAAACCCGAAGACTCCGGACGCGCATTACATGAAAGGGCGTGCGTTGATTCAACTAAGCCAGCGCAACGAAGCCGCGCGTGAGTTTAAATCGGTGCTGACGCAGTTTCCCTCCAGCGCGGCGGCAGCACCCAGCAAAGCCGCACTGACGCAGCTGGGCATGAACCCTCCGGCAGCGGCAGCACCCGCTCCAACCCGCCGCCGCAGGTGAAGTTCACCGCTTTCTTGATCGCGTTGCCGCTGCTTGCATCACCAATAAGTGCAGCTTTGCATTCTTACCCCGGCACCACGCCCCAGCTTGATGGTGTTCTGTCGCCGGGCGAGTGGACCGATGCCACTCCTTTCTCTGGTACCCAGGGTTGGACAAACACGTTTACCAAGACCATCGATCCAAAAGATCTCTCCTTGAAAGGCTGGGTGAAGCATGACGGCACCCACCTCTATTTCGCCTTCGATGTGACGGACGACGTGCTGTACGGGATCGATACGCCGCGCTGGTTGCCAGATGAAAATCCGCTGGCGCATGAACTGACGCAGAAAGGCTATCCGTGGTTCGGCGATGAGATGGAACTGCTCATCAATACGACAAACAGATGGGTCGCTGACGAAGGCGCAGCCGGTGACGGCTCTTCCTGGCAGATGGTCTGCAATCTGACCAAATCGCGCAAGGGCGGCATCGGTATAGGCGGTCTTCTTGAGGGCGAGCCGCGAACCAAGCAGACCGCCTGGGAAACTTACCGCCGCTGGATCGATACAGGCGCGCAGCAGGCTGTCGCTAAGCCAAAACCCGGCGGCCACGGCTACATCATCGAATGGGCCGTGCGCTTTGATCCGTGCCTGGAATACGCGCCGGGTAAGTTCTACGATCCTGCGCGCGATCTAAACCTCGGCCTGAATATCGCTGTGGGCGACCTGGACCGCAAAGAAGACGGGCGTGGAAATTTCGGCAACTTTCACCATGAAGACTGGCTCTCCGGCAGCCCCAAGACGCGCACCAATCTGCGCGATTGGACCACGCTGACTTTGCACGCGGGGAAGAAACCATGACCGGCGCTCCCGATACTTACGCTTCCTTTGCAGTGTGCGTGACGGCAGCCGCGCTCCAGCCGGAATGGAGTGAATTAGAAGCGGCGCAGGCCTGCGAGGCGGCCAAAAGGTTGGGGCTCGGCTCCGTCACTGTGCGGCCCTGCGATATCGATGTAGCGGTCAGGATCCTGAATGGTTCGGCGGTGAAGCCGGGCAGCACGGCGGGGTTTCCCCATGGCGATGCGAACACTGGCACGAAGCTTTACGAAGCGCGCGATCTATTGCGTCGCGGGGCGCGTGAAATCGATATGGTGGTCAGCATCTCAAAGCTGCGTTCGCGGCAGTTTCAATACGTGGACATGGAAATTATGCAGATGTCCGAGGCATGCCGCAAGGAAGGCGCGATTGTGCGCGTCACGCTGGAAAGTGGTTTTCTGACTGACGAACAAAAGATTGTGGCTTGCCGCATTTGCGGACGCGCGGAGGTGGCTGTTGTGAAAACAGCGACGGGTTTCGGGCCACCGGCAGCGGCTTTGGACATTGCTTTGTTTCGCACCCACCTGCCAGAGGATGCACTCGTTGAGGTTGCCTCAATAAGTACACTGGCTAGCGCTTTGGAAGCTTTTGAGGCTGGCGCGACAAGGTTAAGTACCGTCTTGCCGGCACCGCTCATGGAAGAGTGGAAGCAACATCTTGCCGCGCGGGCGTCAGCCGTAACTTAGTGCTGATATCCTGATTCAACTGGCAACGATGTCGCGCAAGCGGGTACTTCCGAAAATTTGTGTCGCGCTTGGATTTCCGGACGTAAAGACACTGCTGGAGGAAGCGCGGCGTGAAGTCTCGGCGGGTGAAGCATTTCTGGAATTTCGGCTTGACTATTTAGACGGTCCCGAAGCAGGTGCCGAGGCGATTAGCGGGTTTTTGCGTGAGTTCCCCGAATGCTTTTTGCTGGCAACCTGCAGGCGCCAGGAAAACCACGGGCATTTTCGCGGCACAGTTCAAGAGCAACTCCGGATTCTGACAGCGGCAGTGGAAAATGGCGCACAGGCATTTGACGCCGAAATAGAAACCGCGGAAGCTGCATCTGTGGAGATTGCGCTTCTGCGCACGCGCGCGCAATTCATTGTGAGTTATCACAACTACGAATTAACGCCCGTAGTGGAGCGGGTATTACGACGATTGCGGCGGGTTCCGGCAGATGTTTACAAGCTGGTGACTACGGCCCGCAAGGTATCCGATTCCGGCCGCGTGCTTGCTCTTACGCGTTTCGATCCGCGCGTGCCTGCTGTATTTCTTGCCATGGGAGAGATGGGCTTGGCCAGCCGTGTACTAGCGCCTTCATTTGGAAGCTTGTTTACGTACGCCGCGCCGGGAAACGGGACTGCGACAGCACCCGGCCAAGTAACCGCGCAGCAATTGCGCCATCTCTATCGCGCGGACCGATTAACTCGCACGGGCAAAATTTACGGCGTGGTGGCAAGCCCGGTGCGGCATTCGATTTCTCCTGCCGTGCACAACCGTGCTTTTCAGGCAAAACGCATCGATGCGGTTTACCTTCCGTTTCTGGTAGCTAAGGGAAAGCTGACGGACTTTTTTAAATTTGCGGACCTGACGGCATTAGCCGGGTTCAGCGTGACGATTCCCCATAAGAGGGCAATCTTGAAGCTGCTGGATCAGGTGGATCCACTGGCCAAGCGGATTGGCGCAGTGAACACGGTTTATCGCAAGGCGGGCAAATGGCGGGGCACGAACACGGACGCCACCGGCGTGCTCACACCGCTTTCGAAACACTTGCGGTTGAACAATGCAGCGGTTCTGATTGCGGGTTACGGAGGCGCGGCACGTAGCGCCGCCTGTGCTCTGGCCGATGCACGCGCGAAGGTTGTGATTACCGGCCGTGATATGGATCAGGCCACAGCGTTGGCTAAGTTCTGCGGAGGCGAGGCCATGACTCGCGAAAAAGCCGCTGGCTGCAACTTTCAGGTTCTGGTACATGCGACTCCCATGGGGATGTTTCCGCATCCCGAAGAGGCTTTCTTCGAAGAGCGTATTCCCGCTGAGATTGTGTTTGATATGGTGTACAACCCACGTGAAACGAAGCTTTTGAAGGCAGCGCGCGAGCAAGGGAAAACCATCATCGCGGGTCTTGAAATGTTTCTTGAGCAAGCGGTGAAGCAGTTCGAACTCTGGACGGGCGAAGCCGCGCCGCGTGCTGTGATGGAGAAGGCCGCCATTGAGGCGCTAGCCCAACAACTATGAAGCTGACTCGCAGAACCGTGCTTGCCTCCGCGCTTCCCGCTCTTGCGATGGCGCAAACCCCGACCGCACCCGCCACGCCGGCCGCGCCGGATTATCTGGCCATTTCGGCTGCTCAGTATAAACGCAACGCCGATGCGCTGGCCAAGGTGGCTTTCCCCTTCGAAACTGAACCGGCGTTTCACTTCAAGCCTTAAGATGACCGACGACATTTTTTATTCGACGATCACCGAATTAAGCGCAAAGCTGCGGGCGCGAGAGTTCTCTGCTGTTGAGCTGACCAAGGCTTTTGCCGAGCGATTGGGTGCTCTAGGCCCCCGCTACAACGCGCTGGCGCTTCCGCTTACAAAAGAAGCTCTGAAGAGCGCGAAGGCGGTCGATGGCGATCTAAAGCGCGAGCGCTTTCGCGGTCCTTTGCAAGGGATTCCGTTTGGCGCGAAAGACCTGCTTAGCGTTGCAGGACAGATTACCACCTGGGGCGCGAAGCCATATGCTTTACAGAAATTCGACTATACCGCGACCGCCCTTACGAAGCTGGAACAGACGGGCGCGTTGCTGATTGGGAAACTGGCGATGGTGGAGTTAGCGGGTGGCGGCGGTTATCGCATCGCAGGCGCTTCTTATTTCGGCCCGGGTAAGACGCCTTGGAATACAGACTATTGGTCGGGAGGCTCATCGAGCGGGTCCGGCTCGGCTGTTGCGGCGGGGCTGGTGCCCTTTGCGCTGGGTTCGGAGACTTCGGGTTCCATCTTGACGCCTGCCGCGTTCTGCGGCGTTACTGGATTACGTCCCACTTATGGGCTAGTCAGCCGTTATGGCGCGATGGCCCTTTCCTGGACGCTGGATAAGATTGGACCACTCTGCCGTTCGGCGGAAGACTGCGGCCATGTACTGCAGGCCATAGCAGGCGGGGATACGAAAGACCCCGGATCGGCCGGCAAGGGCTTCTACTACACGCCGGAATATCATCGCGAGTGGAAAGATTTGCGCATTGGGTACGCGCCTGTCGATTTCAGCGATTGGGCGGATGAACGGGCGCGTCCGGCATTTCAGGAAGCACTGAACGTGTTTCGGCGCATAGGAGTGACTCTGGTGGAAACGAAGCTACCTGATTTTCCATACGGTGCTATGACGGGAACGATTGTGGCAGTGGAAGGCGCGTCTAATTTTGAACCGTTGGTGGCCAGTGGGGAAGTGGATCAACTGGCTGACCCGAAGCAAGCTGCCGGATTCCGGGAGGCTCTGAAAATCCCGGCGAAAGATTACTTGCGGGCCATGCGAATCCGCACTCTGGCCCAACAGGAATTCAGGAAATTGTACTCCGATCTGGATGCGATTCTGGCGCCTTCACGCTTCGGGCCGGCGTCGAATATTTCCGATCCGTTAGACGCGCGGGGACCGGAAGTTCCCAAAGAGCGGCAACCCGGAATGACGGCACTGATTCCGGCGGGCAACCTGATGGGGATGCCGGCGCTCTCACTGCCCTGCGGGTTCGCGGCGGGTTTGCCAGTCGCGGTGCAACTGTGCGGAATGCCCTTTAGCGAAAACGTACTGCTTGCGTTAGGGAAAGAGTTTCAAACGCGAACGGACTGGCATCGAAAACGGCCGCCTGTTTGAGCTGACGTACTTAAATGCGATTCATCAAACTAGCTGAATATCCAGCGCCGAATCCGTTGTCGATGTTGACTACGGTCACATTGCTGGCGCAACTATTGAGCATCCCGAGCAAGGCCGCGAGACCCTGGAAGCTGGCACCATAACCCACGCTGGTGGGCACGGCAATCACCGGGCACGATACCAGGCCACCTACTACGCTGGGCAGCGCGCCCTCCATCCCCGCGCAGACTATCGCGACGCGGGCTTCCATCAAACGCGGCCGATTGCTCATGAGGCGGTGAATGCCAGCGACGCCAATGTCGTAAATAGCGTCCACTTCGTTGCCCATCACCTCAGCCGTCACCCGCGCTTCTTCAGCGACAAAGATGTCACTGGTGCCCGCGCAGACTACAGCGATCTTGCCCCTGCCCGTAATTTTTCGCTCACGCCAGAAACGAACCGCGCCTGAGAGTGGGAAATGTTCGCCTTCTGGGAAGCGGTGCAGCAAGGCTTGGGCGGTCTCCGCCCCGGCACGCGTAATTAATACATTCGGTGAGCGGTCCAGCAGTTTCTCAGCGATCGCGATCACCTGCTCTGACGTTTTGCCCAAGCCAAAAATCACCTCCGGCATTCCATGTCGCAAGGCTCGGTGGTGATCCACTTTCGCGAAGCCCAAATCTTCGAATGGCATGTGCTTGACGCGTTCCAGCGCGGAATCGATATCCATCGCGCCCGCGCGGACCTGTTCCAGCATCAGCCGTAGCTGCTCTTCATTCACACTGTCACGTTATCAAAGCCTGAGCGTCTTGCCTGTTAACACGCCATGAGCCTTGGCCTGCCCAGCCCCCAATTCCAGAACGTAATGGGCTATCTGATGGCCTCCGTAGGAAGGGCAGTCTTTCTCGGGCTTTTCACAGGGCGGTGCATCGGGAACCACTTCCACAACTTTTCCGGCCTGATCGAGCCAGATGATATCGAGCGCGATTTTGCAGTTATGCATCCAGTAGGCCTCTTTCATGGGACCGCCGTATACGAACAGCATTCCACGGCCCTGCGGCAGCGAATCGCGGTACATCATGCCGATAGCCTGGCTTTGCCGGTCAGCCTTTACTTCGGCATGAATAGCGGTACCATCTGGCAGCGTGACGGAGCGCGCGTTGATATCGCGGAATTGCTGCTCGCTATCGCCGCACCCCGTTAGAATCGCCAGCGCGGCCAGGGAAATCCAAAAGGGTCTTTGCGGCATCAAAATAGATGGTAATGCCAAAGTTTGCGCAAAGGCTGATGCTGACGCTGGAGATGATCAAGTTCGAGCACTCCGTTTTCGCCTTGCCTTTTGCATTGACGGGGGCCCTGCTTGCGTTTCGCCAGAGTGGGTTTCAGGCGCCACGATGGCCTTGGATCTTATTCTGGATTGTGACTGCGATGGTTTCGGCACGCTCCGCCGCAATGGCGTTCAATCGCGTGATCGACGCGGAGATTGACGGCCGCAACCCGCGCACCAGCATGCGACATATTCCCGCGGGCCAGTTATCCAGCCGGCTTGCGTGGGTATTTGTTGCTCTCACCAGCTTTTTGTTTTTGATTGCCGCCCGCGAGTTAAATTGGCTTTGTTTTGTTCTAGCGCCCGTCGCGCTTGCGGTAGTTTTCGTTTATTCGTTCACGAAACGGTTTACATCGTTTTCGCATATCGTGCTGGGGCTTGCGCTGGGCATTGCACCCGCGGCCGCGTGGATCGCCGTGCGGGGATCGTTATCGCCCGCTATTTTGTGGCTCACCGCCGCCGTCACTTTCTGGACCGCCGGCTTTGACATTATTTATTCCTGCCAGGATTTTCAGTTCGATACCGATGAGGGGTTATTCAGTATTCCCCGCCGCTTAGGTCTGGCACCGGCACTGATGATTGCGCGCGCTCTGCATTTCGGAATGATTGGATGTCTTCTGGCCCTTTCGTTTGCGCTACACCTGGGCGCGCTTAGCTTGCTCGGGATTGCGGCGGTGGCGGCACTTCTAATCTATGAACACTCACTTGTCAGCCCTCAGGATTTCAGCCGCGTAAACGCCGCCTTCTTCACCATGAATGGCTGGGTTAGCGTGTTATTCTTCTGTTTCTGGGCAGCCGATATTCTCTTCCTGCGTACCCCTTATGTCCCTGTCCATTGAAGACCCCCGCCTGGAACCGATTCTTGCAAAAGTTGTAGCCGGCCAGCGGCTATCTGCCGACGACGGTATTACTTTGTATGAGAGCCCTGACCTGCTGGCGATCGGTTATATGGCGAACTTGGTCCGCGAGCGTCTTCATGGCGATCGTACTTATTTCAACGTCAACCGCCATATTAATCCCACGGACGTCTGTGTAGCTAGTTGCCGTCTTTGTGCTTTCGGCAAGCGTTCGAAAGACCCCGATTCTTACACGATGTCGCTCGAACAGGTATGGGAGACTGCCGGCATCGGATGGACCGAAGCCGTAACGGAATTCCATATCGTCGGCGGGTTGCATCCAGAACTCTCGCTCGATTGGTTCTGCCAGATGCTGCGCGGCTTGAAAGAGCGCTTTCCGCAAGTGCACTTAAAAGCCTTCACCATGGTGGAAATTGGATATCTGGCAAGGCGCGCGAAGCTCAGTCTGCGGGATACTTTGATCCGGCTGCGCGATGCGGGAATGGATTCCATGCCAGGCGGCGGGGCTGAAGTGTTTTCAGAGCGCGTCCGCAGAATTATTTGCGATCACAAATTGACTGGCGATGAGTGGCTGGAAACGGCGCGTACCGCGCATGAGCTCGGGTTACATTCAAACTGCACCATGCTCTACGGCCACATTGAAAATGCGGAAGACCGGGTGGATCATCTGATTCGCCTGCGCGAACTGCAGGATGAAACGAACGGCTTCGTTACGTTCATTCCGCTGGCATTTCACCCGGAAAATACCGCGCTGCACCACTTAGCGAAGACTACCGGTTTCGACGATTTGAAAAATATTGCGGTCAGCCGCTTAATGCTGGATAACATTCCGCATGTGAAAGCTTACTGGATCATGATGACGCCGCAAATCGCCCAGATTGCGCTACGGTTCGGTGCGGACGATATTGATGGCACCGTGGTGGAAGAAAAAATTTACCACGACGCCGGGGCGACGACGGGACAAAAGATGCGCCGCCAGGAATTGATGCAGTTGATCCGCAAGGCAGGGCGCGAACCTGTTGAGCGGGACACGCTTTATCGCCCCGTGGAGCGGATCGAGAACGCTTTTACCGTGCTGGTTTAAGCGTCACTCAACAGGATTGCGCAGTATTCCAATTCCTTCTATCTCTACTTCCACAATGTCGCCTGGTATCATGCGGCGAGTGTTTCCCGGCGTGCCCGTATAGATCAAATCGCCTGGATGCAGGGTAACCCAACCGCTAATCCACTCGACAATTGTCTCCACACTGAAAATCAGATCGGAAGTGTTCTGGTGTTGCAAGGTTTCGCCGTTTACGCGGGTTTGCAGCAATAAGTTGCCGTAATCGAGACCGGTCACAATGGCGGGGCCGAGCGGAGCGAATGTGTCGCAACCCTTCGCGCGCCACCATTGCAGATCTTTGGCGGGGCCGCGCTGCCAGTTACGGTCACTAACGTCATTTCCGCAGGTCACTCCAAAAACTGTCTTTCCTGGTCCTACAACCGCAACCAACTCACCCTCGAAATGCATATCTTGAGAATCGCGTGGCGTTTTAATGGGGCAGCCCGGGTTCTGGAGGGCGGAAACCGGCTTCAGAAATATCTCAGGATGCTCCGGCGCCTTACGGTCACCCAGATGACTTTTGTAATTCAGGCCAACTGCAAATATATTTCTTGGCTGGCAAGGGGCGAGCAGTTCCGTACCAGGGATGGGGTGAATGTCACCTGTGTATTGGGGAGGGTCGAACAAACCACCCTTGAGTTCGCGAATCTCGGAGGTAGAAACAAAAGTAAGATCGTCGCAAAGGCCGTACGCTGTCCGGCTGCTTGTTCGAAAACGAACAAATCTGTTTAGATTACTCATTTTGCTTCCCCAGTGGCAATCCTGTAAAACATCGACATTGGGTGTATGATTACCAGATACGCTCGCAGTTTGCTACTGCCCACTTTAGTCATGGACAAGCCAGCCCAAAATATTCAGGATAGTTTTCTTAATAACGCCCGTAAAGAAAAAGGCGTAGTGACTATTTATCTCTTGAGCGGAGTTAAGTTATCTGGCCGCATTAAGAGTTTCGACAAGTACTCGCTGGTGATGGAAACTAACAACCAGGAACAGCTGATCTTCAAGCACGCAATTTCTACCGTTGTTACGCAGCGCTCGGCACATTCGGCTGCGCCGATGGTACATACTTCTGCCGCTGGGGCCTCCGCGGGCAGCAGTATGCCAGGTGCGCCCTTAGAACAACCTTCGGATTAATTACAAACATTGCACGAAAAAGCAATTCTGGTTGGTTTCGACCGCAAGAGCCACGACCGCAAGAGCCGCGAAGGCAAGAGCCGCAGCGGTTCCCCTACATCCACGGAAGACAGTCTAGCGGAGTTGCGCGAGTTGGCCGCCACTGCGGGAGCTTCTGTGGTCCAAGTGTTGGTGCAATCGCGAGACACGCCGCTGGCATCTACGCTCATCGGTGGCGGTAAAGTCGCAGAACTAAAGGCCGAGGCGGACGCCGCAGAAGTCGACGTCATTATTTTTGACCATGACCTAACCCCCACGCAGCAGCGCAATCTGGAAAAAGAGCTTGACCGGAAAGTCATCGACCGGACCCAGCTGATCCTTGATATTTTCGCCAGTCGCGCCCGCACCCGGGAAGGCAGGTTACAAGTGGAACTGGCCCAGCTTAGCTATATGCTCCCTCGCCTGGTCGGGAAGGGCGTTTCGCTTTCCAGGTTGGGTGGGGGCATCGGAACCCGAGGCCCAGGTGAAACTAAGCTGGAAACTGACCGCCGCCGCATTTCAAAGCGCATTAAGAAACTGGAAGGCGATCTGGAACAGGTGCGTTCCGGCCGCGGTCTCCATCGGTCTCGAAGACAGGCGGTGCCCCTGCCCACATTGGCGATGGTGGGCTATACCAACGCAGGCAAATCTACACTTTTCAACCGTCTGACCGATTCCAGCGTTACGGCGGATGCGCGTATGTTCGCCACCCTGGACCCAACCGTGCGAGGGGTGACACTGCCTTCCCGCCGCCGCGCTCTTTTGAGCGATACTGTCGGCTTCATAAGAAACCTGCCGACGACGCTTGTCAAGGCATTCCGGGCGACGCTTGAAGAAGTGGCGGAAGCTACTCTGATACTGCATGTGGTGGATGTGGCTTCCCCTCACGCCACCGCCCACACGGCGCACGTTTTGGAAGTGCTTTCTGAAATTGGAGCTTCCGGAACCCCACAATTATTAGTGCTGAATAAGTCTGATTTGTTGGCACCGGAGGACCGTGAGCCAGAAGTGCTGCGACAGCGCCTTTTGAGCGATGCAGGAGGTAAATTGGATCCACGGGCGGTTCTTGTAGCGGGGAGCACCGGAGAATGCATGTCCGCTTTGCTCGAAGCGATCGATTCTGTGCTGTCCTTCGATCCCGTTAACCGAACCGAATTTCAAATCCCAAACAGCGATACTGCTACTATTGCGCTGCTGCATGAACACGCGCGAATCTTCGAAATTCGATATGTGGAAGACCTTTGCGTGATTGATGCGGATGTGTCAGAGTCGTTAAGGCAGCGCCTTACCAGGTTTATAACTACCCGGCCAGAGTAGCTGTGGAAAATGTTGTGGAGAAAAGCTTTGCAGAAGCTTGACATATGGCAAAACCCGGGCCCTCCAAATTGTGAACCAAAGTTCAGCAGTTACTGTAACGCTTTTATATTGTTAGGTTTAAGCCTAGTTCCTGGCCAAAATTTCAGCTCGGATCGTTCCTATCTTGAATTCAGCTGTTTCACAGCTTTTTCCACAGATTCTAAACACGGCCAAGTATGAATCTCCCGAATTTCCTTACAATTGCTCGCATCTTTTTTGTTCCTTTATTAGTAGCCGCGCTAGTTGAACAGGAAATTCAGTTCCGTATTCTTGGCATCCAGATTACAAATGATTGGTTGGCACTTGGCATCTTCCTCTGCGCGGCTGCCACTGATCTCCTCGACGGCTATTTGGCTCGCCGTTTGGGGCAGATTACCACTATCGGAACACTGCTTGACCCCATTGCGGACAAGATGCTGGTTTCCGCTGCTTTAATTGCACTGGTTCAGGTGCGCGCTGTGCCGGGCTGGTTAGTGATTCTGCTCATAGGACGTGAGTTCGCCGTCTCTGGACTTCGCAGCATTGCGGCTGCGGAAGGCTACACCATCCAGGCCAGCGATCTGGGCAAAACCAAGACTACTGCTCAAGTCCTGGGAATTTGCCTTTTATTGATCAGCATGCGGCACCCTTGGTTCACGCCCGCGGCGCATTGGAGCATGGCTATTGTTGTGGCGTTCTCATTGATTTCAGCCTTCGATTATTTCTGGAAATTCTGGCGCCGCGTTGATATTGGAACGAAGCAGCGGCGACGGCGCGAGGTGTTGGTAGCCGAGCGCCATGCACGGCTTGCCGCTTTTCGGGCAAAAAGAGAACTGCAAGCAAAAAAGCTTCAGGGCAAAGGTGCCGGCTTTGGTGTGCGCGGCACAACGTGAGTCCCGCCAGCGGTAAATTAAACAACGCGGACCTGGCCTTTCGGACCAATGGCGTCCACGGGCTTACCGTTTAGCTGAACTCCAGCCCGCCTGCATTCTCCGCAATCAGGATGAGAGAGCGGCGGCCTCAGAATGAACAGGAACAACCAATACCGGCACGGGTGCTGATTATGGCAGGCGCTTTTCTGGCCGTGGCTCAGTCTGGACCACCGGTGGCCGTGCAGGCTGGGGGACAGGGTTGGAGGACCGGTTTATCAGGAAGTAAACCGCTCCCCCCGCAGCTACGGCCAGCGCCACCCAGACAAGCGACATCAGCAACGAATTGGAATTCCGTGCGGAGTTGTAATCGGAAAGAGAATAATGTGAGCCTTCGGTGATTACATCTTTGCGAGGTTCATTTTTGGGCGGCTCTTCCGCCGCGCTTTGCAGGTGGCTAACCTGCTCATCGAGCGCATTGGGTTCCATTCCCAAAGCGACAGCATATTGGCGGATAAAGCTACGGGTAAACACGCCGCCGGGTAGTTTGCTGAAATCATTCTGCTCCATAGCCTGCAGCATGCGCGTGCCAATTTTTGTGGTTTGTGAAAGCTGCTGAAGATCGAGACCTTGCTGCAGGCGTTCGCGACGCAGTGTCTCGCCAATCGAAGTCATAGAACGCAAGCTCACGAAGGGTCGCGAGCTTTAATCGCTATAATACTACGTGAAAAGCGGCCATCCTGATCGGATGCGGGTGGCGCGAGCTTGTGCCCCGCCGAAAATGATATCTGTTGTTGTGGTGACCTGGAACCGCGCGGCATTGTTGCGGAACTGTCTGCGGTCTGTTCAGAATCAGCGGGGAGTGGCATTCGAGGTTTTGGTTGTGGATAACGGCTCGACGGATGGTTCAGTTGAGATGGTAACGTCTGAATTTCCGGAAGTACGCCTAATCCGCAACCAGGAAAATCGTGGTTTTTGCGCGGCAAACAACCAGGGCATCGCAGCGGCAGACGGCGAGTACGTTGCATTGCTGAACAACGACGCTGAAGCGGAACCCGGCTGGGCGGCCGCGTTACTCGAAACGTGCCAAACAGATCCCGCGGTAGGCATGGTGGCGTCCAAGATTCTGGTACATGAAGACCCCACTCGGATCGACAAAGCGGGCCACTTGATTTACCCCGATGGCCAGAACCGAGGGCGCGGAACGGGTGCCATAGACCATGGCCAGTTCGATCGCGTGGAGCCAGTCCTGTGGCCCGATGGTTGCGCGGCACTTTATCGCACGGCCATGCTGCGCGAGATCGGCGGCTTCGATGAAGACCTGTTCGCCTATGGAGATGACGCTGAACTGGGGTTGCGCGCACGCATTGCGGGATGGGGCTGCCTCTATACTCCGAAGGCGGTAGTGCGCCATCATCGCGGGTCCACCATGGGCCTCAAAAGCATGCGACGGCTCCATCTAATTGAACGCAACCGGGTGCTGCTTGCGGCAAAACTTTTCCCGATACCCCTTCTACTGTTAAACCCTTTCTATTACCTGGGCCGCTTGATGGTGGGTGCACAGGCGGCATTTGCAGGTACGGGGGAAGCTGCACTGTTCCCTGGATGGCGCGGGAAGCTGCGGTTGGCAGCGGCGCTGCTCTGGGGCGATTTAGAGGCTTTCACTATGCTCCCCAGAACTTTTGCGAAACGCCGCAAGCTGCGCGCCATTCGCAAGCTAACAGGGAAGCAGGTGGCGGAATTGATCTTGAGTCACCGAATCGGTTTGCACGAACTTTCCACACAGGCCGCTCTGCGTTGAACGCTACGGGACATACCGCGATCGCATACCGGCTGCCGCGTTTTCTTCGTGATCACGTTCTCCACTTTGAAGCAGCAATTCAAAACGCGCTGGTGAAGTTCGCCGCGAGTCTTCCGCTGGGGGCGCGCGTGCTGGACGCCGGAGCGGGGGAATCGAGGCATGCCGAATCTTTCAGAGCGCAACGTTATTTCGCGACCGATCTGGCGGTAGGGGATCCGGCGTGGAACTATCGCAAGCTGGATTGCGTTGCGGATTTAGCCGCGCTCCCGTTCGCGACCGCTTCGTTCGATGCTTTGTTGAACATTGTTACGTTGGAACATCTTCCAGACCCCGCGCAAGCCTTGGCGGAGATGGCGCGCGTGCTGCGCCCTGGTGCGCCGATTCTGGTTGCGGCTCCCCATGAATGGGAAGTGCATCAAAGTCCGCACGATTATTTCCGGTATACACGCCACGGTTTGGAACACCTGCTGTCAGAAGCTGGATTTCAGGAAATTCAAATCACCCCGGCGGGGGGATACTTCCGGCTGCTCTCGCGCCGTTTGCTGAACGGTTTACAATTCTTTGTGGGAGGTTCGCGATGGCTCTTATTCCTTCCAGCCGCCGCGCTCCTGGTGCCTCCGGCGCTTCTATTGCCAGTGCTTGACCGGTTAGACCGCGACAAAAACTTCACACTAGGATATCTATGCACCGCAAAGCGCTCTTCCTGATTTGTTTTTGTTTGACACTGGCGTCGCTCAGCGGCAACGCACGAGATTTTAGCGGTGTCCGTGCGCTGGAGTTTACACGCCATGCGACGTCGTTCGGGCCTCGGCCGCCAGATTCGCCGGCGAATAAGAAACTGCAGGCCTACATTGAAAGACACCTGCGGCTTTCCGGATGTGAAGTCACCGAAGACCGCTTTAACGGTCAAACTCCGCAAGGGCCGGTGCCGATGAGAAATTTGCTTTGCCGCTTTCCCGGAAAATCTGGAAAGGCGATTGTGTTGAGCGGCCATTACGACACAAAGACAATGCCGCAATTTGTGGGTGCGAACGATGGCGGATCTTCAACAGGACTTCTACTGGAGATGGCCGTTGTGCTTGCGGGGGCTCCACGCAAGGACGATGTGTACCTGGTATTTTTCGATGGCGAAGAGGCATACGGCGAATGGACCGATTCGAATTCGCTTTACGGAAGCCGCCACTTGGCGGAGAAGTGGGCTGCCGATGGCACGCTTGCGAAAGTAAAGGCGCTGATCAACGTGGACATGATCGGCGATAAGGATTTAAGTTTGGTCTACAACTCCGGCTCTGCGGCTTCTCTGCAAAAGACGGTTTGGGAAGCGGCAGGCCGGCTAGGCTATTCACAATATTTTTCGACGGGAGGAGGCGTGACCGGTGACGACCATGTGCCGTTTATTCAACGCGGCGTGAAAGCATTGGATTTGATCGATTTCGATTACGGCCCAAACAATCAGTACTGGCACACTCCAGCCGACACGATGGATAAGCTGAGCGCTCAGAGTTTGCAGGTGGTGGGTACCGTGTTGCAGAAGGTGTTGCCGGAACTGGAAGCTCAGCCTTAGTGGACGGCGTTGTCGTCATAGACAAAGCGGAAGGCTGGACTTCTCACGATGTAGTGGCGAAGTTTCGCGGCATGGCGAAGACTCGCCGGGTGGGACATTTGGGTACTCTCGATCCGATGGCGACAGGTGTGTTGCCGCTTGCTGTGGGAGTGGCGACCAGGCTGGCGAAGTTTTATACAAAGGCAGAAAAAGTTTATGAGGGCGGCGTTCGATTTGGATTTTCAACCGACACGTATGATCGCACCGGTGAGCCTTATTCGGAACCCGCTTCGTTCACATTGACGCTGAAACATTTGCAGGATGCGCTCGCAGCCTTCCGTGGCACCGTAATGCAAATGCCGCCTCAGTATTCAGCGAAGAAAGTGGGCGGCGTCACAGCTTATAAGGCTGCGCGCCAGAAGATTGAAATCGAGCTGCAGCCAGTGGCGGTTACAATTTCCGAGCTTACTATTTTGGCGTTCGACGGCACGCGCGCCAATCTGCGCATCCGCTGCTCCGGCGGGACATACATCCGCTCCATCGCGCATGATTTGGGACAGGCGCTGGGGTGCGGCGCTCATTTGGATTCACTCAGGAGACTGGCGTCTGGCGAGTTTGTGATCCAGCACGCAAGGCCGCTTGAAGGGATGGATCCGGCAAGTGTACTGATCCCACTGGAATCGCTTGTTCCGCAGTTTGCCGGCTTCACGGCGGATATGCAAACCGCTGGCGACATTCGTCAGGGCCGGCATTTCAGAGCAACGGGACATAGCGGTGAGCACATACGAGCACTGTCTGAGGCGGGCCAGCTTATTGCTATTTGTGACAGGACGGGGACGGAACTGTATCATCCGTCAGTGGTGCTGGCTTGAGATTTTCGGCCTCCAGAAAATCGAAATCGCACCCGCGATTGGCCTGAGTAACATGTTCTAAGAACAAGCGCCCGTAACCGCGCGTGTAGTGCGGAACCGGCTTGACGAACTGCGTCCGGCGATGCGCCAGCTCATCGTCCGCGACAAGCAAGCTCACCCGGCGGCCAGCAGTATCGAGTTCAATCATGTCACCTGTGCGCACCAAAGCCAGCGGACCACCCACGGCCGATTCGGGTGCCACATGCAGCACCACGGTGCCAAAACTAGTACCGCTCATACGCGCGTCACTGATGCGCACCATATCGTTCACGCCTTCTAGGAGCATCTTGCGCGGCAAAGGAATTTGGCCCCACTCCGGAAAACCGGGTCCGCCTATCGGGCCGCAGTTTTTCATCACCAGCACCGTATCGCGCGTAACCGGCAAGTCTTCCCGATCAATCTCGCGCAGCATCTGCGCATGCGTTTCGAAAACATACGCCGGGCCGGTGTGCTGTAGCAGATGCGGCGAGGCGGCAGTCTGCTTGATCACGGCACCATCGGGCGCCAGATTACCTCGCAACACTACGGTGCCGCCTTCAGGATGCAGCGGTTCGTTAGCGGTACGGATTACTTCGCGCCGGTGACATGGCGCATGGTTCACGTTCTCTGCAATAGATTTACCTGTCACTGTTATAGCGTCGCTATGAAGCAGCGGCAGGATCTCTCGCATCACGGCAGGGACGCCACCGGCGCTAAAAAAATCTTCCATCAAGAACTCACCCGAAGGCTTTACGTTCACCAGAAAAGGAGTGCGCCGCGAGATGGAATCGAAGAGATCCAGTTCCAACTCAATTCCCAGCCGGCCCGCGATGGCAATCAGATGAATCACGGCATTGGTGCTTCCACCAATTGCCATGTTGACAGTGATGGCATTCTCAAAAGCCTGGCGCGTCATCACGGCGGAGGGCCGCAGGTTTTCTCGCACCATCTCCACCATGCGCCTGCCGCTTAGCTCGGCGAAAGTCATACGGCGGGAATCTACCGCGGGCACAGCAGCGCACCCGGTCAAGGTCATGCCGAGAGCTTCCGCAAGACTGGTCATGGTGCTGGCCGTACCCATGACGGTGCAGTGGCCCGCACTGCGCGCTAAGCCGCCTTCAATTTCGCAAAGCTCTTCATCGTTGATTTTGCCCGCACGATACATGTCGAACAGCTTGCGCCCATCAGTACCGCTACCGAGTTTTTGATCTTTCCAAAGGCCGCTCAGCATGGGTCCGCCAGGCACCACGATCGCCGGAAGATCCGCACTCGCGGCTCCCATTAATTGGGCAGGCGTGGTCTTATCGCAGCCGCACAGCAGTACTACTCCATCCATAGGGTTCGCGCGAATACACTCTTCCACATCCATTGCCATCAGGTTGCGGAAGAGCATGGCAGTAGGGCGCATGAACATCTCACCGAGTGAGATTGTGGGGAACTCAAGAGGCACGCCACCCGCAGCCCATACGCCCCGCTTTACAGCTTCCGCCACGGTGCGCAGATGCGCATTGCAATTGTTCAGCTCACTCCATGAATTGCAGATGCCGATCACTGGCTTGCCTTCCACGGCATCGCGCGTAAAACCCTCGCTTCGCAACCAGGCGCGCCGCGCAAAGTTATAGTATTCCGGGCCGCTCCACCATTCCGCGCTGCGCAGTTTCATGCGTCTATTATGCGGAACAATTCTGGCATCGCGGAGTCTACACCACCAGAACAGCGCTGCTCGAATTCTAAACAAAGGAACGACAATATGTTCGAGCAGACGTTTCTCACCGAGCCGGATTCCGCGCGCCGGCCTTGGTCTCTTGCCGTATCTTTAGCAGTACAGTGTGCTTTCACCGGAGTGATTATTTTGGTGCCGCTGATTCACACGGCACAACTTGCATGGCACCCCGCCCCGGCGATTCTTTACATGCCTCCGCGCCCTGCACCGCCGCCCGCAGCAGTGGTCCAACAAGCATCTTCGGCAAGCGCCGCAATGACACGGCCGATGTATCGCCCGGTGTTCACTGCTCCCCGTCACACTCCTTCGTCCATCGTTACGCTTCCAGATCCCACAGGCGCACCGGATTTCATTCTGGCCAGCAGTTCCGCCGGTTCCGGAGCAGTGCAGTTCGGGCCGCCATCGCTCGGCATTGAGAACGGCCCCGCTCCGCGAACCGTTACACAAAGTACGCCCGCACCGAAGGCCGCACCGCTCCGCGTGAGCAATGGTGTTCAGGCTGCCAAGCTGCTGCAACAGCCGAAGCCGTTGTATCCGCCACTGGCGAAAGCGGCGCGAATTTCCGGGCTGGTCCGCTTGCAGGCGGTCATCGGGCGGGACGGAACCATTCGCAATTTGCAGTTGGTGACCGGTCCACCGCTCCTGGTAAAAGCCGCGTTTGAAGCAGTAAGCCGCTGGACCTATAAACCTACTCTGCTGAACGGCGAGCCAGTGGAAGTTTTTACTGAGATCGATGTGAACTTCACTCTGAACCAGTAAATATCGAAAGCTACTGAACCGCGGCAGGTTTCTGTGCATCATTGTGCATGATGAGGTTCATGGGTAGATGCTTTGCGGGTTTCACGATGATTGCTGTTCTGCTCCCATCTCTGACACGGGCTCAAAAGGTAGCGGCAGAAGATCTATCCGCGGAACATCGCTCAGATGTAGAGATCACCGGACACATTTTCAAGCCTTTGGAATTGCCCTCGCCAGGGCTGGAACAGCTTCACGTACCTGCCGGCTTCCGCATTGA
>JAABUK010004144.1_pt1 | contig 23857 bp, 30 predicted proteins | sample 5559141 | NCBI WGS metagenome assembly JAABUK01 (sample SAMN10711869, study PRJNA513367) | rock metagenome | isolation source: Antarctica rocks | place: Antarctica: Victoria Land, Pudding Butte nord | collected 2016-01-03
AATTTATGCTCACAGACAGTGCAAGCACTCAAAATGTCTTGGAAACCAGGCTGTGCATAAATTTATGCACAGGTTGGCAGACGTCCAGCATGCTTGTCAGTCATGATATAGCATGCAGCTCTTCAGAAAGACCCAGCGCCATCATGGTAAATATCTCTTCAATTGTCTACTCAACTGCCTCAGGACACCTATTTGGCACCTCCATAGTTGCCAGTTGCGCTGCCTCCAAACAAACTCCTGAATGGCCCCCAATCCAGCCATTTGGGCAGGTTGTTGCCATATTGTTTCTCAATATCATACAAGAATTTTTCTGCCTCTTGAATCTCATCTGAAACAATCTTCTCGTCACCCGTGATGGCATTTTCGAGGTTCTGCACAGGGCATGTGTCATATCAGCACAAGAAAAACATCCTTTGTGATCATACAGCAAGGCAAAACATGTCCAATGGTGTTTAATTTGAGCTGGACAACATAGTCATGCTGAGGTATGTATCTCAGCTGTAAGGTCTTTGGGGCTGCAAAAGCTCACAGCAAGCCCTTGCACAGATCAGGAAGCTTGCAGTGCCAAGCATGCATCCAGGGTGTTCAAGCACCCAGATAGCTCAGCAAAAGCACAAAAACATTGATTACTGTGTTTGCACTTACCGTCTCAAAGACAGAGAAGCCTTTGCCAAAGGAGGTCAAGTCATTCTCCAAAAGCTTCTCTACAGATGTCAGCTCAGTTTCCACAAATCTCTCAGCCTGTAGCAGTTGACAATCACAAATGTTAGTCGGTCTTCTTTTGCCTCAGAATGGGTTCATGCTCCAGAAACAGCAGTGTCTCATCTGACACTTAGCAATGAGTAAAGCTGACACAGCAAGCGCGCAATCAACATGTGCATAGGGACATGGAATGCGCAAACGCAAGTCTACAAATAACGACAAACGTTTCAAAAAGAAGAAGTGTAGACTAGTTTACTTTGGTTCACAATTGCCAAACATGCTTGCACACCATGCTAAGATGACACGGATGAGCAAATGCATCTGTGATTTTTGTGGACCAGGGATGCCTTATATACCCAGGACTCTAAACCAGGCGTCTAGCTGGTATTGCACAGCATGACAAAAACTGTAGCAGGCAGTATAGCTGGCAGTGTACAGCACAATCAGGATGTAACAGGCGATGCAGCTAGCACAGCTACTGCCTAGCATGTGCATCTAAAGCATGACTGGGCATGTAGCAGGAAATCTAGCTGGCAGTGCACAGCACAGTCAGGATGTAAAAGGCGATGCAGCTAGCGCAGCTACTGCCTAGCATGTGCATCTAAACCATAACTGGGCATGTAGCAGGCCATCTAGCTGGCAGTGCACAGCACTGTGCTAGCTGCATTGCCTGTTACAATCAGGATGTAACAGGCAATGCAGCTAGCACAGCTATTGCCTAGCACGTGCATCAAAAGCATGACTGGGTATGTAGCAGTGGCTCACATTGGCAAGGAAGCCTGTGACAGGAGGGTGAGGTTTGCAGGTGTTGTCGGTGACCTTCCAGTCATCCCAGTTCTGCCCAGCTTTGCTCAAGGCTTCCTTGATCTCTGGCACGTACTGCTCAGGCAGAGTGGCAGACCTGCAGTGCATGCAAAAGACAGAGTGTGTGACATAATGATATGTAAATGATAAATTTTTTTTATAATGATAATAAAATTGAAAATGGAAATGGAAATGATAGCGATGATGAAAATGATAACGATGACGATAGTTACATAATGAAAAGGATTATATCTTTATTGTCACTACTGATAGTAGTAGTCAAATGCTTTTTGGCTCATGATAAGCTAGGTATGTGCATGGTAAGTCTTGTCTGTCCAGAGCAGCCCGGGTGGCAGGACTGCAAAAGGACTGTTGCTGTCAGTGACATGACAGTGGTGCTTGCGGGGTGTCTTGGACATCCCAGTCATGCTTTGATTGACCCAGCTTTGCTTAGCTTCCCGTTTTCTGACAGCTACATCTCAGCGATGAAGAGCCCAAGACCTAGAGTTGTGTTTTGGGAGATAATAGACTTCTGACTTGTGATTGAGCTCATGGATGACATGTGGTGCATGTTTGATGCTGTGGCGAGTTCAAAGGACACAGGTAGCTCACATGACAGGCCAGACATTTACGCGTATGAGCACGTCACATGTCTGTTGCATGCTGGACCAGACGACTAGCGACGCATGTGTAAGATACCTGCTGTACAATGGCCCAGCCTGTTACAGGTTGCATAGGTAACAACTCTGCTGTGTGATGGCCAAGTCAGCCACATGTTGAACATGTAACTTCTGTGCGGCAAGATGGGCCAAACAATGACATGTTGAGCATGTAACAAGTCTGCTGCAACTAGCTGCCCTCAAGCAATGCAGCTTGTTCCATGCATGCCAGAGTTGTCCTGACATCCATGCCCCAACTTGCACATGATTGATGTGAACATCCCCGTATAAGAAAAGCACATGTAACATACTCTCTTAGTCTTGCAGTGACATAAACAAGTCAAACAATGCCAGCAGATGTCGATGCTATTCAAAATTGCAATGTCAACCATGATCATCAAATGCAGGACCAAGTACTGATGATATAGAACAGTAGGTTTGCTGCACATCTGGACAGAACAAAGTGCTGATGATCTAGAACAGTAGACTTGCTGCATACCTGGAGTAGACAGTCCCACCACCATAGCCCTTCCAGGCATCATTGTTGCCCACATAGTAGACCAGCACATACTCATCAGGCTTGGATGACAGAATGTACCATGTGTCCTCATAGTGCAAGTACTCGTTTCCTCCATTGTAAAGCACGGCGGGATTTGCTTGCTGCATCATGCACATGAGTGTATCAGACACAGCATCAACATAGGTTTGAGATGGTTACTGTCTGGTTCGTGTGGGACTGCAGGGTTTGCTTGCTGCACAGCACAGCACAGCACAGACCTGCTGCTGGACCGCCACTAAGCAGACAGTGCATGAATATGTCATCAAAAGAGAAATTCTGGTGCAAATGTTGAGATGTGGAAGCTGTGCAAAAGTTGCAAATTGGAATAGGTTGCGCTTGAATGCACTGAAGTTTAAAGCTGCTTGCAGCATGACAAGGGTCTCCTTGTTAACACTGAATTTATGTGCATCACACAGTCTTTGATAGCGTTGGATCCTGTGCACACTACAGTATCATTGAAAGCGCTGAACCTTAGGCGCATCACAGTCTCTTTAGTAGCACTGAACCCTATAGACATCACAGTCCGCACACTCTATGCATGAGTCTCTGCAGTATGATCCTGGTGTCTGCATGACAGCAGCTGTCCTTGTTGTTACTGTTGTTGTCGTGATATCAGCAGAAGTAACCTGGTGAGAGATATTACCTGCTTGAAGGTTTGCACAGTGCTGCGCTCTATGAAGTCATTGTTTGGCTTGGCAATCCTCCAGTTGATCTTGCCGTACAGTTTGCCAGCCTCTGGCACTCCAAAGTAGTGCTCCTGGCAGTCAAAGTCGTCAAACAAAGGATTCAAGCCTGCTGTGATGTACCACCGACCCTGCAGGACACAGATAGGGCCTCATTGAGCAGCTGTGATGCACTGCTGTTCTTGTGACTGCGAATGGAGATCAGTCAGACTGTTGAGTCACCACATGTTTGGAGCTGGTGGAAACGCTGCAAAAAACAGAATAGTAGTTACTGGTGTGTTGTCTGCTATGCGGATTTAGCTGGAGCTGTAGATTGGAGCTGGCTTGATTGATTGTACTTTCTTAAAGAGCTTGCTGACACTTGGCCTGCTTTCAAGTCAATGGGACGTTACTGTCAGACTTATCAGAGGTACTTCAACAGTCACTTTGCTGCTTTCTGTCTGCTGCCGTTCCAAACCTTGTGGAACCCTGGCAATCCTACAACATCTCCACATTGTAGAAACGGGATTTCACTGTCCCCAGGCGTTTCTGAGTTTAGATTTCTAATGTAGGAATGGCATTTCTGAACTACGTTTGACTTTTCAGGATTGAGAAGAGCCGCAGATCCATGTCAGTAACAAATCTGAAAAACATGCAATCTCACCTGAAACTTGCTGAGGTCAAAGCTCTTGTCAAGGACCTCAGGCTTGGGCTCAGGAAACACGTCTCTGTCAATCTTCTGAGGAACGCACTTCTGGTCGCTGACTGCACACGCGTTGAAAGTGGCAATGGCTTTGTCGTTGTACAGATCTCCACATCTGATCTGCATGGAGCACATGTACATTGTGACGACATGCGTGTGCAGCACAAATGAGCTATCTCCTCTAAAAGCCAGCATTAGAAAGCAAAGACAAGAAAAGACTACGCCTTTTGGCGTCAACTTAATGAGAAGCCGAGTATCATACCGGGGGTCCAGCTAGCATTACCACAATCAATGCACCCTACTTGACTGTACTGCCAATGCAACAAACTGACATGGCATCAAACAAATGGCTCAAGCCGCAGAACAAATTGCAATACCAGTGAATGAGCTCACAGACCGCTGATGCAATGCTGCCGAGATGCTATTGAGCTGAGCATGATCAACAAACATGAGCCACATGAGAATTGCCTCTTGAAATGTTCAGCACTCAATTGATCAACTGCTACGTGTACCTTGGAGCTGTGCTGCAAGTCACAGCCATGCTGCTGCACTTTGGCTAGCATGCCCGCTTTACTTGCCTTACAGAACATATTGGCATATCATACGCAGGGCATGTGGGACCTGGAAATTGAATCAATGATGATCAGGCCAACAGATGGTACCTGACATCCAGCTTCATCTTTGCGTCCATTGCAAAGTTGTAGACAGGCGAGGTTCTCCAGGCATTCTGGATCTGCTATACAAGTTGCCAGTTGCAGCTGCATAGCAAAGCCACATGCAAGCATCAGATCTGGCTGAGGAAGCAGTGTAACATCACATGAAGCAAAACAGGGCATTTGATGATGTGCAGGATCAGTAAAGACTCCTAGGCATGCTGAATATGACATAGTCACTGAAACAGGTCAGATTCAAAGCAAAAGACCAGATTCTCAGGTCATCCTCATGCGTGATTGCAACTGCTCAGGAAACGCATTGCTGCAGAAGCTTCAGGGATGCTTCTGAGCAATGCAGGGAAGCTTTGCTTGAGAGCAGATAACAATGCATTGTTGTATAGCAGGCCCTAGGGGTGTGGCTCTTGACTGATGTGTGTCCTTCCTGGTGAGAATGTACCTGACATTTGCCAAGCAAACAAGTGCCGGTTTTGACCATATCAGCTGCTACACCAGGTCCTGCAGCAATATACATTTGTTTCTTACCAGTTCAAGAAAACAACTTCTGCGGAGCTCATCAGACCTCACTTGCAAAGCGCCACTGAACAAGCAGCTTCCTTTCTTGTAATCAAGGTGGAAGATGGTGCACACGCAAGGTCTAAAAGTTACCTGCAAGCGTCAAGCCTGACGCCAACACACCAAAGGCACCAAGCACAACAGCAGTCTTCTGCTTGCGAACTTGCTGTCGAACATTCTCCATAGCAGCTTGCCAGTCCATGGCGCTAGTGACGACATGCTGTCTTGCAACAGATCTTCTTGCTGTGCGGGATAGACGACAGGACAACTGTGGGGCATGTCGTTGACTACCATGTGATATAGTATCCGACGTAAATGGTTGTCTTTGCATGAAAGGCCGCTGGCACGTCGTTTGGGCCTGCAGTACGTGTCCAACATCCTATATGCACATGAGTGACGCCACCGCCAAAATGCACCGGAACACAGCAGAAATGGCTGCCAAGCAAGCATCGCACATCTGTTGCTTCGGTGCACCACGACCCGATTGTGACAGTAATTGCAACGCGGACACAGGACGTACCATGACTTGCATAACTATTGTTCAATGGGAATGAACAGGTATGGGCAAGCACGGTTGTCTCGTATGCCTTAGATCAAACTACTTCACTCGGTGCTTTCCGTTGCAGCAAGCAGTGGCAATGTAATCATGTAGCGTGAGAGTGTTTGCGAACACCCCGGAATCGCGAACAGCGCCCACTTCCCACGCAGGCTTGCTTCTGGGCTTGCTTTGAAAACTCGATAAGACACTAGCTCATCAGCGCTCCGTGTGCGTGTTCCGACTCCGTGAACTCCTCTCAGCCCCAAAATCACAGGAGCTTCTGCGTACAGCGTGAGAGTTGCACATTGACTGCCCTTTTTACAGCATCATTAGAGGTCAGCACTTTTCGTTATTTGGCCCAAACTACCAACAACGGGACACTAGGCTCTTTTTCGAACAGAACTCCCACCAGCTTGGTTTTGTTGCACACCACATACACCTGTGCTTTCAAGCCAGGATGTCTGATACTGGCTCCACACCCCAGACCGTAAGTTATAAAATGAAATGACAAGCTTCGTATGCAGGCTGACACCTGTACCTGAATGAGGTGGCTTAGGCCATGTGTTGTACTTGGAATGCAGGCAAACCATGTTTAAACCATAACATTATTGGAACAACTGGATTGTATGCATAGCAGCACTGTATTTTCTGCGTTTCAAGCATACCAGGCAGATGCATTGTACCGTCCGGCATCTGCATCGAAGGTGTATCGAGGAACCAATGACTTGACTACTCTTCAGCCCATAAGAGCTCTGATTGTGACATGCAATGAGCTGTCATCAAACCATGCGTACATGCCAGGCAGGAGCTGGTCGACTTGCTGCCTGAACTGGTTGATAATTTCCGTCAATTGAGTCCCCTGGATGTGGTCAAGCGCCTTGTTTGTAAATTTGTTGTGCTCGATCAGACTTGCCACCAGTGTACATCCAAGTGCAGGACCTGCATTGCAGCTTTGTTGAAGCATTTGTGACCCCAATTTGTGGCACTAGGAATGCGCTGCAACTTGCCATGTACCTTCCATGCCAAGGGCGCCAGCATCAATCAAATCACATCCATCAGCACTACAGTATGAACCAGCGACTCCATGGTATTTAGAAATTACCAGAACATTGCATCACCCAGCACAACTGCCCCTTGATACTGCTTGACCGCACGCTGCTGTCAGCATGAGTGAAACAAACCTCGATAATGGGATTCTCTGTTGCCATCCTTGCTTGCGCTGACCCAGTAGCTAGGGTGGTCAGCTTCTTGCAGTACAGCCTGCACATTATCCTGCTCCTGCTGGGATGGCATTGAGTCATCCACCTGATCTTCTGAACTCAATGGCACCTTGGAGAGCTCCAGGTACTTTTCTAGTGACCTGACAATTAGGCACACGGCTTGAATCTGGTGCACTATCTGGTGCACTGTGCATTAACTAAAGGCAGCCATGAAAGGACTCTGCTAGCATCAGATAGTGTTGCAAGTTTAGCCAGTCCAGAATGGGTAATGCCTGAAGTGACTTGCAAATCTCAGCCATGACTTGCAAATTGCCATACATGACATGCGCAGGACACTTGCAGCACCCACAAAGACGCAGAGTTCTGCACCTGCACTTGTAGAACACTATTAGCAGATGGTCCACCAATACTCGGTTTGCCTCGTTTTGCAGAGCTTCAATATAAGACCTGAGAGGCATCACATGATGTGGATAGTTTCATGCAGAGACGAGCGCAAGTCAGCTGTCAAAGTTCAAGAGGCTCAAAGGCAGGGTAACACCTGCCTGCAGAGCTTGAGCAGTACAGACAGGTGCTCAGGGGTGAGCCTTTGGTTGTCTTTCAGCGAACCAAGAGAAGTTTTGGGCCATTTTGAGCCTGGGTTTTCACGCGGCAACTCAGGGTGCTTGCTGTTGAATTCTTGCTTGAGGCCTGCCAGTGCCGGTGAAAAGCCTCTGTACTGAATACAAGATAGACACTTGGGACCTCGATGATTTGCCGAGATCAGGAATTGACGCCAGATCCAGCAGCTCTTACGGCAGCCAACAGGTTGCGTACTTGTAAGCCAGTGTTAAAACCCCTTGCCAAGAGACGAAGAAGGATAAAGGTTGCAAATAGCTACATGGGTACTTGCTTGCGATCCTGCTGAGATCGCTGCTGTCCTGGCCAGACAACATTTGAGCGCTGCTCGTGTGCCGCTGGTGACAGTTGTGTTGCTTCAAAAGATGGTACCACCCGCTCGCGTTACCTGTACCTGGTCACACAAGGAACTTCCAAAGGTGGCACTGTAAGCCGCGTTGTGCTCTGATTGCTGAGCCGTTTGGCTTGATTCGCAGCAGTTCTGACACAACAGTTGTGAGATAAACTGAGGCAACCTTCAACAATTACAGTTTAAAGCTTCAATCAGGGTTACGATTAGGGTATTATCTGGAGCGCCGTGGAGTGAACTGTTCAGCCTTGTGGAGCAGGAAGTTTGGGCGAACACCGTCAGCGACTTCCTCGGATACATCTTTGCCGCACACTTCAAGGCGGTGTTGGAATGTCAGCGCACATTGTTTCCGACACTGCTTGCCTGCCAGTTTTGACCAGCTCTAGTTGCCTTCACAGCCAAACACGACCTGCGGCTCAGACACAAAGGCTTCCACAAAGGACACCAGGAGTGTTTAGCGCAAAGCATGCTTGCCAGGTCCCTCGGCGACGGACGGGCAGAAACTCCACAAAGGTGCTTACTGACCTCAGTACAGCGTGTGTGCTTGATCAGTGCAGAGAGGTGCTCAAGCCTAGTGAACAGATCGAGACTGCACGCAACTTGCAGGTCTTTGCTAGAGCTGCACAGGAGCAGAGGACACAAGTTCAGCTACCTGAGGGTTATGTCAGGTATAGTGCGTCAGGCTTGTACAGAATGAAACATATGAACTTAGTCAGTATCATTAAACCAATGACTCTTGTGACCATCATACATAAATTGTGAATCTTCTCTCCTGTGGTTGCAGATATGAGACTATGATTGTCTTACGACCAGACATGAGCGATGAAAACAGGCAAGTCGTAAAGCCGCATTACTTGCCACTCTTTCTTGTTAGCTCTTGCAATGCAGCATCACTGACACCGCCACACCTATAGGGATATTGAGCTTGCAAAGTTTGAAGCTTTCCTGAATAGAGAGCAGTGCAAAGAAATCAAAGCACTTGTACGAGGCAGACAGCAATTAGCATACCCAATCAAAGGGTGAGTGCAACAGAAGCATAGTGTAAACTGCAGCGGCAGTACCATCCAACAGCATGTCTCCACCTTCAGCTCCTGCAAAGCATCGCTCTGCTGTATCACACAAGCATGCATTCGTCAAGAGACTGCATTGGCTTTATCTAGCGTGACCACAGCTGCGTCGCACTTTCTGCACTGCTGAAACAGATCTGTGACTGAAGACTGGACATGCAGGTTTTGGGAGGGCATATATGTACTGTATACTTATGCAGCAAAGAGAACAACAAGTCAGAAGGTCCAGAAGCATTTGTCCACTCCAGTGGTTGGAGGTGAAGTCAACATCTTGCGGCACATGACATTCTGCACATGAGGTGGCGCAGCATTTACAACATAGTTTCAGGGTGCCAGCAGCTGACACAACATGGCATTGTCAGACGAGGCCACAGCTTCTGCTGATCAAGTGCAGCTCCCTGACCTGATGCTGCCTTGTTTCACTTTTTCCATGCGATCATTTGCATCACATCAAGTATCATCCCATGCAGTGCTTTCAGATGCAAAGTGTGTGTGTTAGTTGGGTTTATTTTTGCATACTGAGCACCTGATTGTCAATAGGCGAGGTGCAGCATAGCAAGACCAGGATGAACTTTTCCTACAACAAACCGCCTTGGCGCTATGGCATGCGGTGTAAGCAATGTTGAAAGTTTCTTGGGCTTCTTTGTCATTGTTGTTTGTTGTACATTTGACTGATGGCGCAATGACGAAGTACGTGTCATTGACCAGCACAGTGACAGCATTTGTTTGCAGCAATGAATGTAGCAGCCCCCAAGCAGATGTGTACTGTTCACATGGCTTTAGTAATTTAGCCAACTCCATTTGCCGGTGAACCACATCGAAATGCATTGTCTGCCAAACAGCATCTCCAGGCCTGTCGCAGGGATGCACGTAGCCTGATCATGCAAACAGGCAGTAGCCCTGCGACGCTAGCATCCTTGGACCGTGAGGTCTTGACAGCGATCTTTTCGCTGCTTGATCCAGTCTCGCTTGCAACAGTCAGTTGTACGAACAGAGACTTGCGCAGCTTGTCGTCATCAGCTGTGCTTTGGACCACCTTATGCAAGAGCAGATGGCAAAACCTGAACACACCTTGTTTAGTATGTCACACGCAAAGCACCAAACTTTCGGAGGAGGACAGCAAGCAAAGCACCACCTCAGTAGCTGCAACCAACAACAGCCACTCCCTGGCCGATCCTCACACTTTGTACGCCATCAACAACTGTTGGAGGGGGTTGCACGTCACCGAAATTGAAGGCCACCGCACTTGTCTCAGTGAGGATTCTTTTGCTGACTTTTGTGTCAGTACAGCTGCAGCTGCTGATGTGTGGCCAAATAGCCATGCCAGTGGAGACATCGTTTATACTTTGGGCAGCACCTTAAGCATGTGGAGCACTGGAGACTGCACACAAGCAGGAACACTGGTTAGGTCACACCCAATACCAATCATACAGCCATATTGTAGCATCACAGAGCTTGCCATTGGTCTGGTGGCAGCTGGACGTCATGATGGGACAATCGATACTTACAACCTCCTCCCAAAGAACCTGTCGAAGGAAACAATATCGGATAATTGGTACACAGGCAGTAGGTGATCAAAGCAAGCTTTGATACAGTCCTATTTCATGCAACGCTCCTGTGTATAGGCAAGTTGCGCCTGTCATGTCGCATGCTCTGATTCTTGAACACCCATCTCAATGCCATCAACAAGCAGAGTCTGGTTTCTGCAGTGACCCTATTGTGGACATGCAATATTGTCCATCCCAGAAACTTTTATACGGATTATGTGACCCGGAACATGGCGCCAGGCCCAGTCTACAGAAATGTGATGCTGTCACAGGACAATGCATTGCAAGTGCACATGAGTTCATGGAAAGATGGGGCCTCACATGCTTTTGCATCACTGATCAAGACGGTGCTGGCAATGAAGTGGTAGCAGGAGCAGCAAACACAGGTGAGCTTGTTTACCTGTGAAACTGCTTGAATGCAGTAGCAAGTTGGGCTTTTGAGTGGAACATGCAGATCTGACAAGCAGCTGAAAGTGGCCTTGTTTTCAGCAGCTTGATGTCGGGCACGGATTGCCATGGTACAATGCAGAGGTGTGCATCGTGTACTTGAGGCCATACATGTCCCATGCACACAATATGGATCCCTTGCATTATGTTGCACAGTTCACCAAGCTTCATGTCACTTTGATTGAGTTGCCATGATGGTTGCATGCAGATGTGTGCAGCAGCTGCATCAACTCAGGAATGCCCAGCCTGTGTTGTCACAGATCAAATGCCAAGGCTGCAGCCTTGTGTGTATTTGACACACGGGCTGGCTTGGATATGGTCCAGCGCTACAGCATACATCACAGGAGCTTGTATCCTATCATGACCTGTGCAAGAGGGAATTATTTGTTCACAAGTCATGTTGGGGCGCCTTTGACTGTCTGGGACAAAAGGTGCAGGGTTAATTTGGCTGTCCATGTGTTTGTCTGTCTGTCTATCTGTTTGTCTGTCTCCCTGCCTGCCTTGCCTGTCTGTCTGTCTGCTCGTTTGTGCCTGCCCGCCTGCCTGCCATACCTTCAATCGTGTATAAAGTCAATGCAGCCTCGAGGTCTGGAGAGCTCTGAAGGCTTGCATGCTGTGTCATGGCGTTGTGCTCTGCTTGGACGGCTGGTCAGCTTTATCCCTCATCATGTGAGCTTCCTGCAGGCAGATGAGTCATGCTGTGTACGAAGAAGAGTATCTGGGCAACTTCCCAAAGACAGAAACCTTCACTGATGCTGAAGTGCCCCTGCCTCTGCCTGATAGGGCTGCTGACCATCAAGGCTTGTACCTCAGCACTGATGGAGACCAGCTCCTGGGCCGAGCAGATAATGGTATCTCATGTTGAGCACATTGGCATTGCCTATTTGGCATGTCTATTGCATTTCAGATTTTGTGTCTGTTACCGACACAGTCCTATTGATCATCAAGGCCTTTGTGGTGCGCGCTGGTGGTCAGCAAGCTGCAAGTGAAATGTGATGATGAGGAACACTGCAACTGTTGTGGCTCATCTACCAATGTGCTGAATGTTGCATGAATGTCAAACGTGACTGCACTGCTGAATCTCTGCAGCCAAGTCGGTACTGTATGCAGCGCATCAAGGAAGGAGTGTTGCAGAGTTTGCCTGCTGCTGACCATATCTTGGCTGTGATCGTTTTGTATGGCGTTGGAGATGACAAAGGTGCAGTGCTGGAGGATGTGCCTTCACAGCTGCAGCCATGCACACATTGCAGTTGCATCTGCGTGAAATATTCTGCATGACTGCAGGTATGATGTGGCTTTGGGATTTGTCCAGCTGCCTGGGATGGCAGAAAGGGGGCCCGACAGGCCTCTGGATGCAAGACAGTCAGGTGACAACCACACTGGCTGTGCATTGTCCCGACATATGCATCCAGTCTCTATGCAGCATGCATTTTGTTGATTTGCTTACCAAGTTTGGCTGTTGCTGACATGCTCAAGCAGTTTTGTATTGCGTCATGTTTTAGGGTGATTGTGTTGGTGCATCAGGTGAGACAGCTGGCAGCTCAGCAAACTCACTCAGACCCACTACAGCCAAGTCAAACCCTGCCTTACCAGGCAGGCTTTCAACAAAGATGGCCAGACATGCTGGGTTCACTGCCTTTTTGGGATGGCTTGCCAAAAGTCTGCCTTCACAATGGAAGGACATGTCCAATCATTGCAAGTTCCAGCAAGTCATCTGCTGAAATACCAAGGGCGTCTGTAGACCTTGAACAATGCAACGAATACATAGCCTGTCTCTCTTTGCGGCCAAGCCCATGTTAGCTGAGACATGCACAACTGTGTGCATGCCCAAAGCAATTAGATCTATAGGAACTGCAGTGTCATGACCTGCAAAGCATCAGCCCAACAATGGCTATATAGCACATATGGCACCATGACCTATGGGCAAAACGGAACATAGCAGCAATCATGGTGTAACAGTGCAGCCTCCTGACACGCTAGCAACCTCAGCTCTGCTTCACATGGTAGCGACATGGAGTGAGCACTACACAATGAGCATGGCTACGATTGTATGTGATGAGCATGCCAAGCAAGACAAGCCTGCAAAATCCAATCATGTGAACAGTCTGCAAAGCTAGGTCACAAATACAATTCTTTACACCAATATAGTACCGTAGTGTATGTACTGAGATGTATTAGAAAGATGATGAAGTGGTATTGAATTGGCGCAAATGCTGCTGACAACCAAAATTGGTTGCAGTCAGAGGCCAGACAAAGCGCGCGACACATGCAGAACAGAGACGCCTCCATCAGCAATGTTGGGAGCTGTTGTTGACTGAATACTGATGACAAACTTTGCGTAGGGTCAGAGTGCAAAGATGTAGGTGGTTGTTGTGCATGCTATGCTGACAAGCTGGAGTTGGGCAAAAGCTCTCATCAGATTCTGCTGTTGCTGCTCAGGCGTGTCAGGGGGCGGCCCCAACTGCTTGTTGCTTACGTGACAGAACTGCTTGGTTTGCTCAGTCTGCTGCTGGGAAGTGGATGCAGCCTGCTGTTGGGTAACTGCAGCATGTTGTCTGAGTCAATGAGATTACTGCTTTGTTCCTGCATCTGCATCTGCTTTTGCTTGTGGGCAGACTTCTTGTGCTTCTTGGCATATGCAGCTGCAAGGGCTCTCTCCTCTACAAGTAGCAGCTGCTCAATCTGGACTCAACTGAGAGTCAGAGATATGGGCTGCTTACGAAGACACCCATACAAATGAGCTGTTTGATGCAAAGGCGCCTGTAGACAGAGGATAAGCACACTCACCTGACGCAAACAAGATTCCCAAACAAAGTCCTTACAATGCAGTGCTGCTGGCCATCCAGGCTTGTACATCAGCACAGATGGAGACCAGCTCCTGGGCCGTGCAGACAATGGTCTCACATGCTGAGGACATTGACATGTCCACTGCATTTCAGACTTTGTGTCTTACCAACACAGTGTTGCTGACCATGAAGGGCTGTATGGTACATGGTGGTGGTCAGCCAACTGACGGTGAATGCTGATGAGGAAGACTCTGACTGTTATGGCTCATCCCAAAGTGCCAAATGTTGTATGATTGTCAAAACGTGACTGCTGAACCTCTGTGGCCATGTCAGTATTATGTATAGTGCATCAAGGAAGGCTTCCATGAAGTTTTGCAGAGTTTGCCTGCTGCTGACCATTTCTCGATTGTAGTTGTTTTTTATGGTGTTGAACACAACAGTCGCAGTGCTGGAGGAGATTCCTGCACATCTGCATCATGAGCTGCCATGCACACAAGCATGCATCGCAATTGCACCTACGCGTACTTGTTCTATATGGCAGTGCATGACTGCATGGCTGCTAGTATGATGTGGCTTTGGCCCATGGGACTTGGCCAGCTGACTTGGATGGCAGAAAGGGGCCCTGACAGGAGTCTGAATGCAAGACAATCAAGTGACAGTCACACTGGCTGTGCGACTTTTGGTATGTACATGTTGTCTCTCAACAGCGCGCATGTTCATTTCTATCATATATGAACGTGTATATTGTGATGATCATGGCAGTATCTGTGGTGCCTCAGTGCTCCATGTTGTCAATCTGAAGCATTGAATGCAACTTCGAACTCAACTTCTTCCGGATAGTACATTATCTGTCTGAGTCCGGACCTTGCAAAATATCTATAGATTGGTCAGCAGCGCTGGCAAAAAACAACACATCAGCTCTTCAGCAAGGTGTAGTGAAACTCAACATCGTAGATGGTTACTGTGACAAATCAAAGGCGTGAAACGGGTGCTTGCTGCAACAGTGTGCCACATAGACAGGATATAGACAAGATGCAGCTATCGCGGGCATGCCGGGCAGGCATACATCTGCGGACAGTAAACATGTGTCTAAGCTAGGTTCACGTCATCATATTCATACCAACATACCGTACAAGCACATGTAATAAGATGTGTCACAAAGGTGATGCAATGGTGTCATGACCAATCTGATCAGATTGGCGCACCATCTGCTGACAATTAACACCAGATGCAGTCCAAGGGTGAAAACAGGGTAACAACACATGCCCAATTGGACTGGACAACTGCCACTAATATTCCACAGAATGCAGTTCAGGCCAAAACTTCCTGCATATGTCTCTGGGTTCATCACAAGCAGCATCACCACCCATCAGTCTAAAGTCATCGCGTGATACACCATTACCACTCAGGTACACACAATACAAGGATGGCCAATTGCTTTTGGCAAGTGCAGGCAAGACTGTGGCATCCACTCTATTTTTTCTCAACCACAGGAATGCCAATTGCGGCCAGGCCCCTGTGCTCAGCAAAACCAGACAGTCTGCAATAGAGCCACACAGAGCACTATTCAAGTGAAGATCAACCAACTGCAACAAGGATCCTTTCACCAAATGACCTAAAGCTACAATGTCCAGCAAGTTGTGGCTGAGGTCTAGATCTTTGATAGAGGAAAGTTGAGCCTCCATAATGTTCTTCATCATAGTTGCCTTCATACTATTTCTGCAAAGATCCAAAGTGCATAGCATTGGCCAGTTTGCCTCAATCAGTTCATGCCATGTAAGTGCTGGTCTACCTGCCGGTAAGGCATTGTTGCTGAGATAAAGAGAAGCCAGCTTTGGCCATTGTGCGCTGACAAGACGTCGCAGGCCTGTGTTACTGATTGAATTGTCCTCCAGGCAAAGTGACTCAAGCTGCGGCCACCTGTTGTGGTCCAATCCCTCCAAATCCATCAGACAGTTGTCAGGAAGCCTTAGGGTCCGGAGTAGTGGCCAATCTGCCCGAAAGATCAAACTAGCCTGTGTATATAAATCAAGTCTTCCAGAACTCAGAGTCAAGCTCTCCAACAGTGGCCATTGGCGTGTGGACAGCATATGCATGTCCACCGGCAAGCCTTTTCCAAAATACACAGCTAGGTCAGTGAGCAGGTGCCAAGGCCATGTGTTTCTCGGGAAAGCCACTATGGCATCAAGGTCAAGCTTGGCAAAGGTGGGCACCAGCAAAGAAATCTGCCAGCCTCCTTGTGACAGTCCAGCAACAGCGCTGGGGTCCTGAACAGACTGCAAGCTCATACGTTGCAAGTTTGGCCATCGGTCTTCAGCAAATTTGTGAATGTGCGACTGATCAGGAATCGTGATGCGGGTCACATACTGTTGAACAAGATGGCGTATGCCTGTGTTGGTGGCCAGCAAATCGTTCAGACTGCGACCGTGCTGCAGGAATTCGAAAAGCCTCGGGGCTTGCAGCCAAGCTTAATTCCGAGATGGCTGCCATTACAGACGGTCGAACTGCTGGCTCCTCCGTTGCGGTCGCTGCAAACGCCTCTGTTGCGCCTCTCATCTCAGGTTGAATTGAGGGCAGCCTGGGTATGGCACCTCATGTTGAAGACATTGGCATGATTTTCAGATGTCGTGTCTGTTACCCACACAGTGCAATTGACCATAAAGGGCTGTATGGTACATTATGGCATGTACATTATCTGTCACTAATAATCCAAAAAATGCAGTTTAGGCCAAACATTTCTACACATGTCTCTGGATTTAACACAAGCAGCATCAGCGCCCATCAGTCTGAAGTCGTCCCTTGATAAACGATTGTTGGTTAGGTTTAGATAGTACAAGGATGTCCACTTGCTTTTGGCAAGTGCAGACAGGGCTGTGACATCAACTCCATTTCCTCTCAACCACAAGACCTCCAATTGCGGCCAAGCTCCTGTGCTAAGTAAAACCAGACAATCTGTGATGGAACTACACAGAGCATTTCTCAAGTACAGATTACGCAGCTGCATCCAGGGTCCTTTCACCAAATGACCTACAGCAACGCTGTCCAACGAGTTGTAGCTGAGGTTTAGCTTTGTGATAGAAGAAAATGGAGCCTTTACAATGTTCTTCATCATAAGTGCCTTCATCCTATTCACGCGAAAGTCCATACTGGACAGCATTGGCCAATTTGCCTCCATCGGTTGATACCATGCAATTGTTGGCCTATCTGCCCGAGAAGCAATGTAGCTGAGGTCTAAAGATGTCAGCTTTGGCCATTGTGCGCTAACGAGTCGTTGCAGGCCTGTGTTACTGACTGGGTTGTCCTCCAGGCAGACTGACTTAAGCTGCGGCCACCTGTTGTGCTCCACTCCCTCCAAATCCATCAGACAGTTGTCAGAAAGCCTTAGGTTCTGAAGTAATGGCCAGTCAGCCCGAAAGATCAAACTAGCCTGGGCATCATCAAGTCTCCCACAACACAAAGTCAAGCTCTCCAACAGTGGCCACTGGCACATTGACAGCATATGCAGGTCTACCGGCAAGCCTTCTCCAAAATACACAGCTAGGTCAGTGAGCATCTGCCAAGGCCACGTGTTGCTCCGCAAAGCCACTATGGCATCATGGTCAAGCTTGGCAAAGGTGAGCTCCAGCGCAGAATTCTGCTAGCCTCCTTGTGGCAGTTCAGCAACAGCGCTGGGGTCCTGAACAGACTTGAACCTCATACTTTGCACGTTCGGCCAACGGTCTTGAGCAAATGCGTGCATGTGCGACTGGTCAGGAATCGTGATACGGGTCACATACTGCTGAACAAGGTGGCGCATGCCTGTGTTGGTGGCCAGCAAAGCGTCCAGACTGCCATATAGCTGCAGAAGATCGAGAAGTCTGACGGTGAACCACGTCAGCCAAACTTAAATCCGACACGGCTGCCATTGCAGACGGTCGAACTGCTGGCTCCTCCGTTGCACTTGCAAGCTTTGTGACTCATGTTTTGCGTCTCCTAACTCAGGTTGAGTTTGAGGTCTGCTTAAGCTAAGGCAAAGGAGATTGTTTTGCAAAGGAGATTGCAGATTGTGAGGCTGTGGTGTGCCCAGGATGCAAAATCAAGCTTTTGTAATGCAGGACTGGTTTGGCAGACTTGCCTTTGTCAGAGGGCAAGACAGCAGCTGATGGAAGTGGTTTGCAGATGTGCATGTGCACAGCCAAGCCTGGGCATCCTGTTTGGCTAGTCAAGGCAGGCAAGCCCAATGACTGAGACTGGCCTTCAGCACAGCCTTTGAACACACAGTCTTCTGAGCGTTGCACCTGTGTTGCACTGGAGTACTCTGGACTAGTCTGTTGAGTGAACTGACCCTCCACTAGCAGCTGTATTGTTGACTGCAATAGACAGAGTGACAGCTTTTTGCTGCTCGGCGCCCGCCAAAAACACAGCATGTTGGTAGCTGTCGGTGACAAAATCATGATGACTAAGTTGCTGTAGGGTCAGAATGCAAAGAGGTAGGTGGATGCATCATATATTGTGCATGCTGTGTTGCCAGGCTGGAATGGTGCAAAAGCTTTCATCTGCTGTTGTTGCTCAGGCATGTCAGGGGCCAGCTCCATCTGCTTGTTGCCCACGTGACAGAGCTCCTTGATTTGCTCAGTCTGCTGCTGAAAAGTCAATGCAGCCTGCTGTTCGGCGACTGCAGCCTGCTGTCTGAGTGGGTGAACTTGCTGCTTTGTTTGCATCTGCTTTTGCTTGTCAGCAGATCTGTTGTCCTTCTTGCCATATGCAACTGCAAGGGCTTTCTCCTCTGCAAGCAGCAGCTGCTGAATGGGAGTCAGAGTTGTGGGCTGCTTAATCTGAAGACACCTATACAAACAATTTGTCTGATGCAAGAGCGCCTGTGGACAGAGCATAAGCACACTACTCTAATGCAAACAAGATTCCCAAATCTAGTGGCTGCACATGTGAAGAAATGCATTGCTCTACCTAGTAGGGCTACCGACCATCAAGGCTTGTACCTCAGCATTGACGGAGACCAGCTTCTGGGCCGTGCAGACAATGGTACCTCAAGCGGAAGACATTGGCATGTCTATTGCGTTTCAGATGTTGTGTCTTTTACCAATACAGTGCTGTTGACCATGAAGGGCTGTATGGTACATGGTGGTGGTCAGGGAACTGAATGCGAATGATGATGATGAGGAAGAGTACTACTGTTGTGGCGCATCTCAAAGTGCCAAATGTTGCGTGACTATTGCCATGTCAATACTACATGCAGCGCACCCAGGAAGACCCATATGAATGTTGCAGACTTTGTTTGTCAATGGTTGTATTGTGGGTGTAACTGTTTTGTTTGATAGGAAACATTACGTTGCTAGAGGAAAGTCTTGCACGGCTGCATCATGAGCTACGTAGGTATACCAACTGTGGCCAAATCCATACATAACTGTATGGCTGCACGTATGATGTGGCTCTGGGACTTGTCCAGCTGCCTGGGATGGCAGAAAGGGGGCCCAATAGGCCTCAGATATGTGACAGTCAAGTGACAGTCAAAATGGTTGTGCCACTTCTGGCACATGGATTTAGTCTCTAAGTGGCATGCATCCTGCACAATTAGCATGGCAGTATCTGTTGTGGCTCAGCAGCTGCATGTTGTGGATCTGCAGCATTAACTCCAACTTTCTTCCAGAGGTGAGCAGACTTGGTTGGTCACCATCGATCGCCAAATTTGGCTGTAGTTGACACATTCAGACAACTTTGTATAGGGTGATCGTGGTGCGTCAGGTGAGACAGCTGGCAGCTCAGCAAACTCACTCAGACCCTCTATAGTCAAATTTTGCCCTGCCCTACGAGGCAGCCTTTCAACAAACATGGGCAGATGCTGGGTGCACTGCCTTCACTAGATGGCTTGCCGAAATTATGCTTTCACAACGGAGGGACGTGTTCAATCATTGCAACTTCCATCATATCATATGCTGAAGGACTAGCTGCTTCTGTACACTTCGAGGAGAGCAATGAATACGTAGCCTGTCTGTGCCAAGTCCATGCTAGCTGACACGTTCAAAGCTGTATGCATGCCCAAAGAGATTACATCTGAATTCATAGGAACTGCAGTACATCACCCGCAAAGCACACGCTCAATAATGCTATGGTGCCGTAAACTGTGGGCAAAAGAAGACTCAACAGCGACCTTGGCCTCAAGCAACATGCAGTGAGCACTTGAGATTAAGGATGGTTACAAATGCATGTGATGGGCATGCCAGGCAGAGACAAGCCTGCAAAAACCAATTGTCTGCATAGTCTGCAAAGCTACCTATAGGTCGCAGTTACAATTATTTCCACCAACACACTAGTACATCTTTTGGGATGTATCACAAGAATGAATCAGTGGAGTTGATTTGACGCAAATCCTGCTGGCAATTCGTACCGGTTTCAGTTAAAGGCCAGACAAACCAAGCAAGACTGAGATGCCTCCATCAACAATGCCCAGACAACCGTCACTAATAGTCCACAGAATCCAGTTCAGGCCAAAGTTTCCTACATATGTCTCTGGGTTCATCACAAGCAGCATCACCACCGGCATCCATCAGTCTGAAGTCATCCCTTGATAAACCATTACCACTCAAGTCCACATAACACAAGGATGGTCACTTGTTTATGGCAAGTGCAGGCAAGACTGTGGCATCCACTCTATTTTTTCTCAACCACAGGAATGTCAATTGCGGCCAGGCCCCTGTGCTCAGCAAAACCAGACAGTCCGCAATAGAGCCACGAAGAGCATTAGTCAAATGAAGATCACACAATTGCAACCAGGGTCCTTTCACCAAATGACCTATAGCTACGCTGTCCAACACGCGTTGTAGCTGAGATTTAGCTTTTTGATGCAGGAAAACTGAGCCTCCACAATGTTCTTCATCATGGTTGCCTTTATCCCATTTCCGAAAACATCCAAACTAGACAGCATTGGCCAGTTTGCCTCAATCAGTTGATGCCATGTAAGTGCTGGTCCACCTGCCGATAAAGCAATGCTGCTGAGTGTAAAAGAAGTCAGCTTTGGCCATTGTGCACTGACAAGTCGTTGCAGGCCTGTGTTGCTGACTGGGTTGTCCCACAGGCAGACTGACTCAAGCTGCGGCCACCTGCTGTGGTCCACTCCCTCCAATTAAGAGGAAGCCTTAGGATCCGGAGTAATGGCCAATCAGCCCGAAAGATCAAACTAGCCTGTGCATCATCAAGTCTCCCAGAACACAGAGTTAAGCTCTCTAACAGTGGCCACTGGCACGTCGACAGCGTATGCAGGTCGATTGGCTTGCCATGTCTGAAATACACAGCTAGGTCAGTGAGCATCTGCCACGGCTACATGCCTGTCCGCAGTGCCATTATGGCGTCAAGGTCAAGCTTGGCAAAGGTGGGCTCCAGTCTTGAAATCTGCCAGTCCCCTTGTGACAGTCCAGCAACAGCGCTAGGGTCCTGAACAGACCGCAAGCTCAGACGTTGCAAATTCGGCCATTGATCTTGAGCAAATGTGAGCATGTGCGACTGATCAGGAATCGTGACGTGCGTCACATACTGCTGGACAACATCGCGCAAGCCTTTGTTGGTGGCCAGCAATATTCTCAGACAGCGACCTTGCTGCAGGAATTGCAAACTTGTCGGGGCTTGGTGCAGCACATCAACCAAACTCAACTCCGAGATGGCTGCCATTACAGGTCGTCGACTTGCTGACTCCTCCGTTTGCAGCTTGACATGCTCAACGTTGAGGGCAGCTAAATCTGCTGCGCTAAATAGCAAAAGTGCAAGAGGGTGAGATTTGAGCTCAAAGGACATTGCTCTGGACCAAGGGCTTAATCAATTGCCTGCATCGTGTGGCAAAGCGATCATAAATGAAAGCGCATGTGCTGGGATTCCTGACCAGGGTGTACATGCACATATGTCAGCTACTCATTCATCGGGACAGGGTGCTAGAATTCGACTTGCAGCCAATCCGTCATCTGTGCTTTTGGACTGCACAAAGCCATACATGACAGGAGGCTCACGGTCCACTGCTGGAGTGTCAAGTTGCCCGCGTGTCAGGGCATGTCACCCGTTGCTGTGTGTGTGTGTACATGTGTACTGAGGTGCAAAACAAGAGTCAGTGATGTTGCATTTGCACAAGTACTGCTGTCCATGAGTACCAGTTGCAGTCAGGCCAGACAACAGCAAGCAATACATGCAGAAATTGGATGAATCAAATCGCACTGAATCAGATTTGGCACTAATACTCCAAAACATGCAGCTTAGGCCAAACATTTCTACACCTGTCTCTGGGTACATCACAAGCAGCATCACCGCCCAGCACTTTGAAATCATCACTGGATAAACGATTGTCAACCAGGTTTAGATAGTACAAGGATGGCCACTTGCTTTTGGCAAGTGCAGGCAAGGGTGTGACATCAACTTTGTTTGCACCCAACCATAGCGACTCCAATCAGCAAAGTCAAACTGTCTACAACAGAGCCACACAAAGCATGATTCAAGTTGAGTTGGTGCAATTGTGCCCAAGATCCTTTCATCAACTGATCTATAGCTACGCTGTCCAACGAGTTGTTGCTGAGGTTTAGCGTTCTGATAGAGGACAATTGAGCCTCCACAATGTTTTTCATCATAGTTGCCTTTATCCTGTTCCCGCCAAGATATAAATTAGACAGCATTGGCCAGTGCACCTCAATCAGTTGATGCCATGCGAGTGGTGTCGCTGTGTGAGCTGTATTGTTGCCAAGATCCAAAGATGTCAGCTTTGGCCATTGTGCGCAAGCAAGTCGTTGCAGGCCTGTGTTACTGACTGGGTTGTCCTCCAGGCAGACTAACTTAAGCTGCGGCCACCTGCTGTGGTCCAATCCCTCCAAGTGCATCAGACAGTTGTGAGGAAGCCTTAGTGATCGGAGCAATGGCCAGTCTGCCCGAAATATCACAGCAGCGTGTGCATCATCAAGTTTCCCATCAAGGAGACACAAGGTCTCCAATAGTGGCCACTGGCACGTTGACAGCGTATGCAGGTCTACGGGCAAGCCGTGTCCAAAATACAGAGCCAGGTCAGCGAACATCTGCCAAGGCCACGAATTGCTTCGCATAGCCACAAAGGCATCAAGGTCAAGCTTCGCCAACAGCATAGAGATCCACCAGCCTCTGTGTGACTGTCCAGCAACAGCGCTGGGTTCCTGAAAAGACCTGAAGCTTATACGCTGCAAGTTCGGCCAGTGGTTTTGAGCAAATGTGGGCATGTGCGACTGGTCGGGAAACGTGATGTGCGTTACGTACTGCTGAACAAGATTGCGCGTGCCAGTGTTGGTGACCAGCAAAAAATTCAGACTGTTGTCGTATCGCAGGAAGGTAAAAATTGTCGGAGCTTCGTGTAGCACGTCAGCCAAGCTTAAATTCGCCATGGCTGCCATTACAGACTGTCAAACCAGCTGTCGAACTGCTGTTTCAGTCGCAATTGCGGCGCGTCTCCTATCTCAGAGTCTTGAGTCGAGAACAGCTAAATCTGCTGATACTACATCATTGCTACTAATGGCTGGCGGCGAACTTTAGCGCTATGCCCCTCATGCTCAAAGATACAGCTTGCAAGTCAGTTGATACGGATGACAACCAGCATGCGCACTGCTTCACCTGCATGAATGTTGATTGCTTTGGCTGCGCATGCGCAAAACTCGATCTCCTGTTTATCATCCCAAAACGAAAGCAACAAATTGCTCGTCTCATCGTCTTACAACTCCATCTAAGACCTCAAAGTAGTCTGGGAATGTTTTTCTACAGCACTTGGGGTCATTGATGGTGACAGGCACATCCCCGCAAGCAGCCAATGAGAATGCCATTGCCATTCTGTGGTCATCATAAGTTTCTATCTCTGCGGTTTGTAGTTGTGACGGTGGTGTGATCACACAGAAGTCCCTTCCCTCTTCTACTTGAGCTCCTAGCTTCCTGAGTTCTGTGACTATGGCATACATACGTTCCGTCTCCTTTACCCTCCAGTTGTACA
>JAABUK010004145.1_pt1 | contig 23853 bp, 36 predicted proteins | sample 5559141 | NCBI WGS metagenome assembly JAABUK01 (sample SAMN10711869, study PRJNA513367) | rock metagenome | isolation source: Antarctica rocks | place: Antarctica: Victoria Land, Pudding Butte nord | collected 2016-01-03
TGACGGACTCCATACTGCTTCGAGTCTGCTGCAAGCGCTGCTGCATTGCAACCTGTGGTGAAACTGCAGACAGTGGTTTGAGGGGTTTGCGTGCTTGACTGGTGCGCACAGGCATGGCAGCGACCCCTGGAGAAGAGACACCGGCTGTGTTGAGACCAGCACTTCTGTCTGTCTGTGATGCACCGGCCTCTGTCAGCAACGGCACTTGTGCTTGTGTTACTCCAGTCTGCTGTGATGCTGCTCCTAATATGGCCCCTGCTCCTGCTGCTGCTGCTGTTTCAGCTGTTGGAAGAGAGCCCAGTGCTGGACGTGACCCAGCTACAGCTGATGCAGCTGCATTGCTGGCACCTGCAGGGCCTGATGACTTGCTTGACTGAGCTGCACCTGTCTGCAGCTGTGCTACAAGGTTGGTACTGTGCTGTTGCTGATTGAAGTCAGGCTTGCCCGGAGGAAGGCTGTCTCCTGCACATGTCGGTGTTCTCAACTTTGGCTGGTCATCAATGGGGTCAAACAGAACAGGAACATGAACGTGCATGTGATGCCAGAGAGATGGTGGCAAAGTGAGCACATGAGCGCCTACCAGTGTGCTGTTTGTTGCCTTGACGGGTGATTTCCAAAAGCTGCAGCTTTGGGCCGGTCCACCATTTGCCACAACCCATGAGCAGCAGGCTGCTGACAGCCTGTAAAGCTTCATCTGCAAAGCTGCACCCCATGAATGCAAGCCCCCGACAAGCTGCATAGCTTTGCAGCACTTGCACTAAAGACATATGATGGGCCATTATGAACATCCCATTATTTGGAAGCTTCTTCTTGGGTGTAAGCTTCTATGCGCAGCATCTTGCACAAGGCCGCAGATCTAACTACCTTCACCTGCAGGACTGAGGCCCTCACATACAGATCCACTACCTTGTAAAGTGTGCATGCCATCAATGCAAATTGCACAGCATAGTGTGCCTTGCATGACATGCTTGAGCATCTTGAGTCAGGCACAGCGCCTTGTGCTCCTCATGTTGTTGACCAAGACTTTGACCTGGCAAACCTATGCAATCCAGGTGGTTGGCTGAAAGTGTGATTCCTCATCCACTTGATCCATTGCAATACGCATGTAGGTCAGGTGCATATGCACGCACATATGCATGTGTTATGCGTATGTCTGCTGGAGCCTACTGGAAAATTGTTGACATGCAGAGTGGACGGCGCATGGTTGGTCACTTCTGGGCTTTGGTTGGATTACAAACAGCTGAAGCTATCTGTTGTAAAGGAGACTCTACAAGACCGTCCCTGCCATAGACATTGAGGCAGCTGAGCAGGAAACCTTTTTCATGGAAGTTGGAGGTTTACAGCGCAAGCAGTGCAGCATGCAGATTGCAATGCAGCTGGTGTTGCAGACGTATTTGCCAAGTACATGCTGGTGATGTCTTAAGCTGCGTCTACAGCAGTAACACACATGCAGACAGTACCATATCAATTAGGCAAATATACATATGTACATGTTAAATGCACTACAGCACTGCAACTTTCTCAGATGCTTCTTAGACTAAGAACCTGTGTTGTACTGAGGCCAACGATGAAAGTGCGCGCTGGACAGCTTCGCACATTTTTCTCAAAGCTCTCACTTGGTTGAGTACTTTTTCATTGCCATCTCACCCCTGCAGCTCATTCTCAAGTCAAGCAGTCTACCCAGTGCTGATATGTTCCGTCAGTCGGGTCTTGATGCCTACCTCACATTGTCAACAGTACAATTGTGACCAGTGCAATGGCCATATATCAGCATCAAAATACATAAGCGCACACATGCCTACTGCACACCAATCAAATGTGTCAGGAGACCAGGATGGGGCTGTGCAGTAGACTGATCTCTTCAAGAATAGATGCAATGTAGCGATTGCATGCAACACTGGCGTCGTCAAACAGTACTATACCTTCCATCAAAATGATACAAATGCAATATAACACATGTATATGCATCATGCATGTACAAGCACCCACCGAAAGTCAGACATGCATGCACATATGTTTTGAGCACATATTTCTGCCAGAATTGTTTAATTTGTTACATGAGACTGCACTTGTGAAACATTGCAGTACCTACTTGTCCAGATCTATTGCGATCTATTGCGACAAAGCTATGAACATGAGCAACAGACGATTTCCTGGAGAGTGCCAGTGTTAACACAAAGCAAATCTACAAATGAAATTCAAAGTTCTAGCCTGTTGCAAGCAGCAATCTATAAAGGGGAAAAAAATGCAGTCAATTGATAGCAACAATAAAAGAATATTTGGAATGTATTGTACTTGTACAAACATATGCTTCAACACCATGACATAGTGCTAGCGGGCTGCCATGGTGACAAGTACATACTAGCACAGTACCTTCTGAAAATACACTTAAAACACAGCGTGCACAGAACAGCACATCACGTCCTGGCTAGCACACACAAACACAAGAACTCCCCAGAGATCTACATTGTAAAATCCCATCTACTTAAGTGCAAGTAATACTCTACTTGATAAGACCATAGAAGTGGGGGATGGTCTGCCCTCCAGAGAAGTACTCAGTGGCAATGAGAGCCACAAAGCCCATCATAGCAACGCGGCCATTGATCAGTTCTCGCCCAGATGTGAAGATGAAGTTGCCTTTTCTGGGTGTTCCCCTCAGGATTGGCACCAAGGTGGCAACGATCCAGAGCAGGAAAGTGGCAGCAATGGGTCCAGGGTAGGCTTTGACTTGCTCAAAGACGTTTTTGTTGGTGGTGAACTCTGCTGCCAGTGCTGCAACAACCCCGAGCATGGCCAATCTGCAATGAACAATAACATGTCAATACGCAGGCTGTGCTGAGGTTGTGTCTGCATGATCATCCACATTTGGTGTTTACATCACAAATCTTTTGTATGTTGCATGTTGCACATGCAGCGCTTGCAACATATGACTGGCAAAGTACAAACTGAACTCTCATGCAGTCATTACAATGAGCTGCATGTGATGCCCCAGCAGCAAGAACTGCAACTGAGGGCAAAGACAACCAGTCATGCAGTCATTAGTGCAAGGTGCAGAATAGCAATACCTGCTGTTCACAATTTCTGGTGCTGCACCCTTGAACCTCAGAGCATCTGGAAATGCCACTGCGGTCCCTAGGAAACGTTGCTCCTCAGGTTGGTTCTGGTCAACTAGCAGACGGTCCACATCAGTTTGTCGGTCGCTGATGTCCTTGCCATCATACGCATAGCCTTTGTCCGCAGAATCGTTGTTTCTGACGGGTGCTTCGATACGCTGCAGAGCGAACATACAGATGTGCCGTCGTGAAACAAAGCCTGTGATTGCGCGCGCCACACATCGATTGCACAAAATCCATAGGCTGCAGACCATCGTGCATAAGACGCATGACACGAATTTACATAGACACGATCAACAACCGTTGTGACACGATCGACACGCACCATATACACGCCAAGTTCGAGTGCAAGCCAACATGCCATGCCTACAACCTTCAGATAGCTACCTCGTATGAGTCGGGCTTCTCAGTCTTGCCGCTGTTGGTGATGGAGCCGCCCTTGGAGCCTCCTGTGTTGTTTGCCTCGGCACGGACTGTAGTCGTGTTGCGTTGGCGCAGAGAATAGGGTGCTGGGCTCTTTTGGAAAGAACTACGGTTGACGGTGTGTCGGCTGGTGGAGGCCAGGCCGCTGGTGCGCATCACGCTTGACGTCTGCATTGTGGTTGCAATTGAGGCGCTGTGTAAAGGGCTTGTATCAATACTAAGCGGTGGATAGCGATGCAGCTGGTTGTGTTCGAGCAACTGCAGAGGTCAAAGAATTTATACGGAAGCAAGAATGCAGTCCCGCATGAGCCACCAGTTAGCTATCACGTGGAAGCGTCTGTGTGGCAGGAAGCCCAAACAGTTGTCCGGAGGCCGTCCGATGGCGTGGCCTTCTAGAAGGCCTTCAAAGGTTGCTGGCGCATGGCGTGCTCCGGTAACGTACTTTGCGTAATAAAGTTTACACGGAGTCCGCTGAGGACGATTGTCAAGTCAGGTGCAGGGCCAGTCGAGCAGACAGGCTGCCCCTGTGCTGCCACCAGCCGGGCACAGTATCAGATGGCAGCAAGTTGCAATATGCACCGCTTTCAATGCCGGCATCAAGCTAATCATCGCTTTCGCGGAGCAGATCTGTGCACGACGGCCAGCAGAGGTTACACCGTATTTACAAAGCGCCTCGCTCGGGGTAGACAATGTGCGAGGTTGCATCATTCCTGTGCAAATTTAGACGCAGCAGACGCGCAGCTCGCCAAAATGGTACGGATCGGTTTTTGAATGGGCATGCACTTTCAATGCCACAGTGACACGTTCAATGGGTTCCGCAAGTGCCTGTCGTGACAAACTGTCTTGATATGGCGCGCGCATGTCTGTAAAAAGAAACAATGTGTCATGTTACAAGATCAAATTGTGGTACACAGCTGAATTGCAAAACGGCTCAGCATTGCGCAGCACTGGCCGTGTCCTCCTCCTGCAAACGGTTCAAGCATGCATTACAGGGTAGTGATAGCTCCCAAAAGGTTGCCAAAGCCGGAGTCGATGCAGAGGATTCAGCTGAACACACAAGTCAGGAGCACAGCTCAGAGCTTGATCAGCTTTCGCACACACAAGCTGCGCTGAAGCAAGCTATGAAGCAGCTGGATGTGCTGACTAGCTCAGATGATGACATGCACAATGTGCGTACTCAGCTGAAACAGCAGACACAAGCTCTGCAGAGCATGCAGGAGAGCATTGCCACAGCAGAAGAGGAGAAGGCTCGTGAACATGAGCAGGCTCTCAGCAGGTCAATTTCAGATCACACACATGGCAGATTGCCATCACGGCAGATTGCATGCTGGCAATGTCTTTGCTTGAGCATCTCAAACATTGTCTTGCTGGAGTGCATCAAGCCGCTGCTGTGCACATAGGAGAAGAATCTTTGCAGCCAATTGACTGTAACAACTATCCGCCTTCAAACAGCCCAGCAACCTTAACATGTCCTGACAGGTTTCAAGAGCTTGAGGAAGCTCTCACTGTTGCTGAAGAGCACTTGAGCCAGGATCAGGAGCAGAGTGCTGACGACCTGCGGCAGCAGCTGAAGCAACTGCAAGCAGACCTGCAAAGCAAAGCTGCCTCAGCAGAGCAACTGGAACAGGAGCTACAAAACAAAGAAGCTGCCAGGCAGCAAGCGGCTGATGAGCTGTCGGTGGCTCTTGAACAGCAGATCTCTGTGCAGGTTAGCCAAGCATTTCTCATGCCCCCCTTGCGGCAACCCCTTGATCTCATGTTAGGGCGCTGCTTTGCTACAGCATGCCCTGAACTGACAACTTGCATGCAGTATAGACCTAGTGCGCAACCTCAGTCCCTTATAATGGCACAGAGCAACCTGTCAAATGCACTACTTCACCCAACCTGTCACATGCACTATGTCACCCAACATCTCAATGCATTTAAGAAAGAAGTTGAGTACCCATCAGACTGTTAAGTCAGTGCATGTTGTTGTTGACAGGAGCAGATTGATGCCAAGCTTCAGGACAGCTTATCCCAGCAGCAAAAGGAGCTGCAGCAGCACAGGGACAACCGGGATCAGCTCCTCTCGGAAGCCAAGCAGCAGCTGCAGAGTCAAAAAGAAGCTGCAGCAGACGCTGACGCCAAGCTGCAGGATGCCCAGCAGCAGCTGCAGCAGCAGCAGCAGCATCTGCAGCAGCTGACAGAGAACCTGACAGCATCTCAGGCAGCAAATGATGACTCCCTGCAGAAGCTCAAGCAGAAGGAGCAAGCTCAGCACAAGCTGCAGGAAGAGCTTCAGGCCTTGCAGCAAGAGACAACTGTGCTCAGACAGAAACTGGGTCATGACGAGCATGACCAGCCGGCCGGACTGCAGGATGGGGATCAGCAAAGGGATAATCTGGTGAGGGTTCATGTGCTCACAGCATGAACAATGGATCTGCAAATAGGGTCTGACAGCTGCAGCTTGCTGTGTCACATCAAGGGCATGTGCTCTGCTCTGTAGCCTCAATCTTCTGTTTGATCTGTGCAGTCAAAGCACTTGCGTGTCTACACAAGTGAACACAAATCATGTATCTAGTCTGTTGAGTACAATGAGGTTCTGGCAGCAGCACTTGCATTTCCTCATCACACATGCATGTTCCCTCTGGGCGCAAGTCATCACTGTTGTCATACAACACAGCTAAGCCTGGTGATGCATGTCCACAGGAGCAAGCAGCATCAGCTGCATCTCCTTCATCAGAAGCTGGCAACACATCTGGCAAAGCTGCACAGCATAAGCAAAAACAGCTGCAGCTGCAGCGTGACTTGGCAGCAGCTGTCAAGGCTGAAGCTGAGAAGACCAAAGACATCCAGTCCCTTGGTATGCTTGGCTGACACATTACACAAGTTATGGTTTTCACGACACTATATGACCGAGCATTGTCAACGAGTTCTTGTCATACAGCTCAGTGTCATACAGCTCAGTGTCATACAGCTCAGTGTCATGCAATTGGCTCTGGTGTATGCTATCAAATGCTTACATGAATGTATGAATGCATGTTCCATTGCTGCCATTGGCTGCAGAGCTGAAGCTTGAAGAGCTGCAAAACCAGGTGAGCAGTCAGGGTGCACAGCTGCAGAAAGCAGAGTCAGATGTGCACACAGCCAGAAGCTCTGAACAAGCCCTGCAGCAGAGCGTCGCTGGCCTCAAGGCCGATGTTCAAGCTTCACAGTATGTGCAAGGCTTCTCCAACATGCTTCATGACACAGCTGCACATCTTGTGCATGAGACAACTTCAATCACTGCTGCAACTGCTGGCTAGATGATGTCAAATGGGCTGTCAAACATGAATGCATGACGTTATGCATAGCTGCCAAAGTACAGGCGCACTTTGTCTCTGTCAGTATCATGAATATTGCCATACTTTGCTGTAGCAGCAACAATATGTCTTGGACATAGACTGCTGGGCATAGGTCTGGCAAGAACATGTACAAAACAATCTGGCAATGCCGAAACCATGTTCTATGTTTTCAGGAATAGTATTGGTGAGAAGGCGAGGCGCACGGCAGCTCTTCAACAGCAGCGAGATGCTGCACAGGTAGACATAGGCAAGGTTGCAACTGCGATGAAAGCACAGCGTGGCAGGGCCAGTCTGGAGCAGCAGCTTCAGCACGTCTCCGAGCAGTTGTCAGCCAGTCAGCAGGCTCAACGCAAGGTCAGTTGGGACCATTGCTGCTGAACTGCTTGCACAAAAAAATTGTACACAAGCCAGTGCTGCAGGTGTGCCCTTGAACTGCAACAGAACCTCAGGAAGCCTCCAGATATTGGAAACTCTGCCACTGCAGTGCAGTGTGCTGGGTTACGACTTGCTGGGCAAACGACCCATACATACTTGTTTGCATACATAGGCTTGCGGTTGCTGAACATTACCTGACTTATGTATTCCATGCTGCACAGGGACTTGTTTCAGACTGCAGCTCTATTGCTGGGGCTGCTTAACCCTGCCTGATGCTTTACAAGTATTGTGGCGTTACCAGTACTATTTACTAGTAGTCAAACAATGGGTGACTGCAGATGCAAGAACAGCTCAGAGAGGCTGAACAAGCAGCAGACAAGGCGCAGGCATCCTGCACAAGTCAAAGCCAGCAGCTGGAAGAAGCACAGCAGGACAGGAACAAGGCACGTAAGTCCATAGGGCTGCGAGACACAGCCCTGAAAGCCCTGAGGCAAGAGGTGGACGATGTGCTGAGGGAAGATGCTGAGAAAGCTGCAAGCTTGGAGGAAGTGATAGAAGAGCTGGAACGCCTGCAGCAGTCAGAGGCTGGCAAGACACAGCAGCTGAAAAGCTCTCAGCTTGATCTGCAGGTGAACTGCCCTTGTTATGCTCAACTACAGTACCAGGCTACAACAGTCAGCATGTCGCTGGCAGTTAGGTTCATGCAGACTATACAGAAATTGTAGTCCCAACCATATGTGCATGCTCATGCATTTCACAATCTGTTGATAGCTCCTGATGGAGCGCAAATCCCCACACAAGCTTGCACACCTGACCTGCAACATGCAAAGGCACTGCCGCGCATCTTTTTTGCACAGACCACTGCTCCTGCACATCCTGCTCACAAGAGTGCTCACAAGGCTGCCCACATGACTGCTGACAAGGCTGCTCACAAGATTGCCCACATGACTGCTAAAAAGACTGCGCATATGACTGCCCATATGACTGCTGACAAGATTGCCCACATGACTGCTCAAAAGACTGCTCACAAGATTGCCCACATGACTGCTCACAAGGCTGCTCACATGACTGCTCACAAAACTGCCCACATGACTGCTCAAAAGATTGCCCACATGACTGCTCACAAGGCTGCTCAACGCAGAGGGTTGAGTCTGAGCTGAGTCAAACGAGGGAGGCTTTTGGGGCGAGTGAAAAGAGGATGGATGCCTCCAAGCAGGAGCTGGGCAGATTGCGGCGTACTGCTGACACTGCTGCCAAAGATTGCCAGTCTGCGCGTGCTGAGGTCAGTCCTGCTTGCATGCAGCGTATCCACACTGACTCATTGCTCCCATTGTTCTTGCTCATGCAGAGGTGCTGCATGTTTCATGCTGCTCTGTATGATATGACTTTGCGCATGCTTAGCAGCATCACAAAACAGAGCCTTGCGCCTGGTCTTTCCAGCGGTACATGTTGAGCCATGTGGCCAGCTGGCAGACAGGTACAGTACAATGATTATAACAGAAGATCAGGTTGTGACATGGAGTCTACCAACTTGCAGAAGCATTGAAGTGTAGGCCATATGGTGATGTGCTTGTAGCTTTGTCGTTCGCACGCCAAGCAGACTATCACTGCATGACTCTTAGCTTTCCTGGGAAATGTCCTTGCTCCTGTTGACATTCTCTAAGGTAGCTTTTGTGATAAGCGCCACTGTGAACTTAGTGCATGCACTTTTTCCAGGCATTTACGTAACGTTGTCACTTTGTCCTTAGGTGGGGGAGTTAAAGAAAGCCTTGACCAGCAAGCAGCAAGCCGTGCAGCAAGCAGAGCAGCTGCAGCAGTCATCGCAGCGGGAGCTACAGCAGCTGCAGCAGCAGCTGCATAGCCTGCAGCACTCCCAGCACCAGCTGCAAAGCCAATTAGAAGAAGCCTTACGGGACCAGGTATCAACCCAAGAAGCTCTTCAGGAAGCCAACTCCAAGGTCTGAAACTGTGCCACCCACAGTGTGCAAATGTAATTGGCAACATCAGTCAAAATGGTGGTTGTTCTGAGCGCAGCTCTTGTCCTGAGCAATTTGTTCATTGGCCAGCTTAACACAACATGTGTCTCAGCTGGGCCAATGTGATGTGCGTTACAATGCTGTGCAGGCGGCTGCATTGCTGCCATTCTTGCATGTGCATCAAGGCATTACTCCAATGCCTCTGCCAATTCTTACAAGCATATCCGCATGTCCAATGTGTGTGTCAGCTGGCAAACTCTGCTGTTAAACCCACTTCAGCATGGTACAAATCTGCCACCGCATCAGCCATGACCAAAATTGGGACATTCTGGGACGTGGCAGGCTAGTCAGGAGTCAGAGAGCGCTGCTGGCCGCCTACGAGATGCTGCAGCGGCCTCAGATGCCCTGCAAGCACAGCTGCAGGGCCTTCAGGCACAGCAGGAGGCCAACTCTGGGAGTCCACAGGCAGAGCAGGCACCAGCACTCATCTCTGCTGAAGATGCTGACTGTAAGCCGTGTCTGCAGGCTGCTGATCATCATCTCATGATTTTGCATGCTGCCTCCTGAATGCTGTTACCTGCAACTTGCGCTTGTGTAATTGAGTGTTTGTGGCGCAAACTTGCAACTGTGATGTTTTCATAGAAGCTTTTTCCTCTTTGCGCGCTTGATTCCTGATTGCTCATTGGTGTCATGGTGACAATTGCTCATGGGTGTGATGTTGATGATCACTCACTGGTGTGGTGTCAACATGCATGTACTGCATAGCCGTCAAGGCACATAATCCTGCAGTTAGTTTAAGTCTAGGCTAGAGGTCAAGCTTCTTATGGGTGCTGATGGCTGTCTATGCTGCAGCTCTATTAGAAGAACTTGAGAGTCTTGTGGAGCAGCTGGACCAGCAGGAGGCCTCCAAGAAGCAGGCCCTGGATCGGGCTGAAGCTGCTGAGAGGGATTTGGAGGCACTCAAGCTTGAACAAAGTTCTGTGGTCAGTAACACCTTTTTGTTGTACCTATATTTACCTACTGTTTTAAGTCACATTGATGCATTGCTGTGTGGTTATCCTCCGGTTCACACCCCATGAGTCAAAAGCTTGTTGGCAAATATGATGCGTACAATGTCATTATCATAGCTGCTCTGCCGACGTGTGGTTTGGTGTATGGCCGACTCAAACCTTTGCTCCTGCTGGACACTTAGCTCAGCTGTGGGTACAGCCACAGCAGGATGTGACACCAATGTGCAAAGCTTAGTGTGTGCAGGGTGATGAGCCCAAAGCCAAGCAGGATGTTGGAGGTCCAGGATCAGCAAGTGGTGAGCCTGCCAAGACAGCAGCTGATGTTGCTGGTGCTGGTGCTGATTCACTGGTAGGGATTTGCACCACCAGGGACAAGCTGCTCATCACATTCACTGCAGCATGATGCACTGCATCTGCAACCATTGTTTAGCAAAATTCAAGGCTGCTGTGCCTCTGTACAACTGTGCTTGGTAGGCCATGTATGCTGTGCGTGCTGTGCAGCTGCAGCTGCTGGAGGTGTCATCTGTTTGACTAGTCTGTATATATCGGTACCCAAATGTTACTGCAACATGCTGTCAGACATCAGTCACAAGAGTGCGCAGTTGCTTTGAGCCTGTGCAGGCTTCTGGAGCTAACATCTGTTTGAGTAGTCTGTGTAATCTTGTGACTGAACGTTACTGTGACAAGCCCTCAAGCATTAGTCTTGAGAGTTGCTTTGAGCCTGTGCAGGCTGCAGCCAAGGAGAGAGTGCAGCAACTTGAAGCAGAGAACAAGCAACTGCGCCAAGCGGCTTCAAAGCGCAGTGAAGCATTGGCTCAGGCTCGACAATTCATTGACTGCAACTTACAGCGCTCTTCCGCAATGCTCCAAGGAACAGCTGACATTCAGGGCAATGGCGTGCCAAAGCAATCAAGTCAAGCAGGAGATCATGCTAACAAGTAGTGTAGGCAGCCACATGCAATAAGCATAGATCTGTTACTGACTGCTGTCTGGGATTAGCTTTTGGGCTCCCGAGTGCAATAAAGAAGTGTCTTCAGTGTGATAGAATTTAAAGTGATTGTCAATAACCTTGCCAAACCTTTATTCACTTGACTTATTTTGTGTACCCAATTGGTCTGTGTACCCAATTGGTCGACAGGCTGTTCGCATTTCACTGACCACAATGCTCTACTGACGACTGTATGCTCATTTTACACATGCAGCATTGCCAACACTGATGCATGCTAGCTATTTTCCAGTTGTGCCTGCATCTGAAGATTTGCCTTGCTTGACCACCAGCTTGTCTGATTGCAAATGCTTGAGACCTATTGGTGCAACAGCTTGTAATGCCATTGCAGCGCTGTCTGCATTTTCATATGCCGCCTGCAGCACAAACAGTAAATGAGTAGCTCTGTGGATGCGTCAAAGCCTACCAGTAAATGCAGCATAGTGAGCTCATGAGGTTAACAGACATTCATCTCAAACCCACATGAAACCAAAGATAAGCCTCTGCAGATTGACCATGCATAGGCAAGGTGTCATCACTGTGGCGTTGATATGAGGCAGATGAGAACAACAAGACAGCCCTGTTTATGGTGATGAGATCTCATGATGGGAATTTCGCAGCGTAATGAACATTGCACCCTGCAGGCCTTTTGTGATAGTGCCTACCCCATCAGGAGGAGCTCCTGCCTTCGAAAGCTCCTCAAAAGTGCCTTCAGAGTACTTTATCTCCCTGATGACTGGGCCTACTGTGGAGTCAGTGTTGAAGGGGCAGAACAGTCTGGTCTCCCGTAGCTTCACCAGCACTTTGTCTACTCTCAGGAAGAAGCGTAGTAAGACATACCAGCATCGCGGCATGACTCGCACCTGCACATTGCAATAAAAGAAGTTGATAATGCAGCATGAGGCTGCATTGCATGAAGAGGCAGCTCCATAGTTAGAGCTGATGGTGCGCCTCAGACTAGCCATTTTATGGACTAGATTTGAATCACACAAGAAGTGCTCAGACACATGACTGCTGGTCAACATTGCTGCTGGTCAACATCCATGGATAGTCTTTCATACTGTGAGTGAATATGCCCCACTACACAGGGCTAATGCATGGGCATGAACGGCTTTCTGACAGCAAAGACCGTAGCATGAGTGTGCAAAACAAGGGTCCAGGTCAGCACAGGACTGGAAACAGAGTCACACAAATGACGCAGGTCAAAGGAGCGTCTGCGTCAAACAAGTTGTCAAAGATCACAGGGACACAGAGCTGCATCAATGCAGCCAATGTTGTGACTTCAAGTCAAACATTAACAAGTACACATACCTTGACCCGGAGCTGAGATACCCCGTTGTCATCAAGCTCAGACTCATATAAAGGAACCTCATCCCAGAACAGTATGGGGTCTCGAGCCATGAGCATGGAACGATCCATGCCCTCATTGGTGGCCTCCCATGAAGCTTCTGTTTGAAATGCATCAGCACTGCTGTCTGTGTCCATGCTGCCTGCATAGTCTGTTGTGTATGTCCTGCATCTAAATGCAAATGGTAAGCTTGCAGGCCAGGCTTGTAATGACTTGTCAGCATTGATACTGCTCTCTTCCCCTGCGGATCAAGACGTGCAGCTTGAGGTTGGTCATGCAATGAAGTCAGTTGTTGATTCTCACCAGTCATAGTCAAATGACACAGCTTGGTGTGCAGCAACATCTTTCTCTCGGGTACTCATCCAGGTCTGTGCTGAGAGCACTTTGACAGGAGGGACCTTGGCAGCCTGCCATGCCTGGAGAGCTGCTTTTGCTGTAAAGCTCAAGGCAATGCCAGTGTGCTCATGGCGCAGGACCAACTTGCTGTCTGCAAACAGCTGCTCTGGGGTGTTCTTTGCTTTTCCTAGTTCCTCTCGGAACTGATCTGTGTCTGCATCTCCTGTAGAGAATTTGGCTTGCTGAAGTTGGCAAGGGCATCAACGCATCATGACTTGAAGCAAGAATGGTCAACATGCCTGACTAGGCTAAGGGGATGTACTTAGGATTGGAGCTTTCACGGTCTGCACGGTCCATCCTCGGATTGTCACGCTGCTGCCATCAGGGTCAGTAGTACCTCCAGCGTCACGGACAGCTGCATGTACAGCATGGGTCTAGTGAACAAAGCGTAAGAAGTTGAGTGAATGAGTTGTGATCATATCGTTTACCTGCCAGATCGACTGACATCCCCATCAATGTACAATGCAGATCTTAGCAGGTCACAGTGGTGAAATCCGCACACTCATGGAACCGTTCAAACGCGCTACGGCTGAGCCAAGGAGGCCTTGGCGTATAGCAGGCTCGGCTTTCTTCAATGCATGCAGCTTCCTGCGCCGATTCGTCTTCAGGCCGGCGGAAGTGCAAAGCACCACTCCATTGCGCGATGATATCAGCGCGCAGCTCCCTTTGACCTTTGTAGCAAATCGTGCTGACGGGGTTTTACTGGAGTTCGAGCCTAATTTGCATCAAGCTCTGTTCGGACCCCTGTGCATGCCAGACGTCTGCTTCACTACCACTCCGTTGACCCGTACAGCTCCGAGAGCTTTGCCCTTACATCGCAAGCATGCTTGATATCAATCTCTTCAGGGCAGGTACGCACAAGCCCGTGCATCTGTCTGGAGAGCGCAGCGTTGCTGTTGAGAATCTTCTGACCTAGGCCTGCTCTGATGGTTGCAAGTACTGTGCACAGATAAGGGAGGCGACCCAGAAATCGTGCGAGAAAGCCAGAGACGCAGATTTGCTGATGTGGTCCTTGTTGACCAGGTCATTGAGCTGGATCAAGAATGGAAAGCAGGTGACCTACAGCTTGCATTTGAGTGTATTGCAATAATGCAGTATATGATCCCAAATTGTGCTTGCTTTGTAGCCATATCTCATATGGAGACACTGAAGATGCAGCGCAATGCTCTGAACAAGCAGATTGGAGAGAAGAGAAAGGTCAGCACCTCATGCAGCTTAACAACATCAGTGCTGATATTAAGACAGGCCCATGCAGTCTGTCTTCCTTGTGATGCGTCATGCAGAAAAAGGAAGATGCTACAGAGCTTCAAGGCAAGAGTGTAGCATTGAAGAAGCAAATAGAGGAAGCGGAGGCCATAAAGAACGAGCTAGAGAGCAAGCGAGACAAAACCATGGTTGTGATTGGCAACCTAGTGCATGACTCCGTGCCAGTTGACAATGATGAGGTATGCCATGGTCACAGATCATTACGTCCACACACTAAACATTGTGTTCCAGATCTTGTGTTGACTGTGATGGGAAATGCCTAAGTAAGCACTTGTGAAGCTGTGTTTGTTTCGTAAGGCGCAGACCTGTTCTACAGTGATAGCAGAGTAGTTGGCATGGAACAGGTTGTTTGTGCCATACTGACAGGTGAACAACGTGGTGGTCAAGAAGTCAGTGCATCCTGCAAGAGAGGAGGGGGGCCTGCTGAGTCACGTAGATCTGGTTCAGATGCTTGACATTGTGGACCTGGAGCAAGGAACCACGGTTGCAGGCATGCCTTCTTGTCACTGTTGTGCAATTACAATGCTTCACTCTCAGAAGTAACATCATGTTTCATCTGCATGTCGCACAGCTTGAGTGCCTATCCCTATGTATTGACTTTTGTGTCAATTGCTGTCAATGTAATTTCCATAACCACTCACAAGGTTCTTCACGTCACACTGTCATGTATGCGCGGTGAGCCACACCTCACGTGACAGCTATGTGCACATGCAGCCCCAAAAATATATGCTTCGTAGGAGGGAGAGGGTTCTACCTGAGAAATGAGGGTGTACTGCTGAACCAGGCCCTGATACAGTTTGCCCTTCACTCCAGCTATGAGAGGGGTTCCATGCCCATCATGACTCCCTTCTTCATGAGGCAAGACATTATGGGGGAGTGTGCACAGCTGGCACAGTTTGATGAAGAGCTGTACAAAGTCACAGGTGACACCTGGCAGCATGCGTTTCTTTGCTCCTCAAAAAAGAAACCAGAAATATCTCAAACAACAATCTTTTTTGTCAGAGGTTTCCAGAATAAAAAGCTTTTCACCCTAATGGCCCCCAGGCTTGTACTTGGCCTCATTTGCCTGCTTGGAAGCATCTATGACTGGACGGTTCCCTGGTGGCAATATGTCTCTGCAACCCAAATGCCACCCTGGCAAGTTTGTTGGACAGCCTGTGCTGCAGATCTTGCGACCAACTGTGATCTGCTCTTGTTGCGGTGCCATACTCTGGTACCATACATTTGCACCTCTTTTGGGAAGTATGCTATTGACCATGCACATTGCATGCTGGCAGATGTAGATGTGCTGCTGCTTGACCACTGGTGGCTTGGAAGTAAGTACCACACCCAAGTAAAACCTTGCCTGCATGGCTTGTTTGCTCGGAGCAGCAACCTGTCACTGGCCATATCAAGGAGTTTTTATTACTGGCCATACTCCTTGGCAAGGGGTTTCTGTTACTTGCCGTAACAGGGTAGATGCAGCAGCAGCTTGTCATTGGCCATACCAAGGGGTATGTAGCCAAAGTCTCTCACTGGCTGTACCAAAGAGTATGTAGCAATCATCTGTCACTGGTTACACCAACAAGTATGCAGCAACCAAGTGTCACTGGCCAGTATCCAACAAGATTAGCAGGCCAACAGGGCCTTGCAGTTGGGCAACACAGAGAGGAGGCCCTTCATAAGGCTAAAAGGCTGCCAGCAGCTTGTTGAGTGCAGACAAGAGATGGAATAATTTGCAACCCTCTGTGCACAGGCTTTCACGTAACGCATCTTTGAATTCATCTCAAGACTCATTACATGAAACAAAGAGGAAGAGCCATCCTGGGCTCTCAGGCTTCCGGCATCCTGTTCAATGCAGTGTTGCAAATGTGGTGTGAAGTGTGGTGGTTGGTGTGGTGCAGGCGAAGGTGAGGACAAGTACCTGATTGCTACCAGTGAGCAACCCCTGTGCGCCATGCACCGCCACAAATGGTTTGAGGAGAAGGAGCTACCCCTCAAGTATGTGGGCTACTCCACCTGCTTCAGGAAAGAAGCTGGCAGCCATGGCCGAGATACACTCGGTATCTTCAGGTTAGTTGCTACCTGCTGCTGCTGCTGCTGCTGCTGCTGAGTGAGTGTGCTGTTGTCACTGCTGCTGCTGTTGGTGCTGCTGGTAGTGCTTGTGAGTGATGCTACTGCTGGTGCTCCTCTGCTGTTGGTGCTATTGTGGCTACCTTTGCTGCATCAGCCAGCATTCTGATGGTCAAATAGCATCTCAGGTAGTTTGGCAGGCATTGTGTGGGACTGGCATAGAGCGTCTGGCATGTGGTACTGGTCAACTTGGCCATCTGTGATGTATGTGCTTTATGACGTGTAGATGCAGATCAATGTCAATATAGTCAGCGCATACTTGTGCAATCATCTAAATACACAGGTCTTTGTAAAGTTGTATAATACTGTTTAGCCTGGCCTAGAAGTCTTCATTCATCAAAGCATAAGTGGCATAGCCTTAAATCTCAGGCAGAAGAGAGTCGTCCTGTGTGGTTGTGCAGAATACACCAGTTTGAGAAGGTAGAGCAGTTTTTTGTGACTTCATGTAATAACAACGCCAGCTGGGAGGCATTTGAGGAGATGCTGAGCAATGCTGAGGACTTCTACACGTCCTTGGGCCTTCATTACCAGGTCTAGACTTTCATCCTGTCCTGCCTGATCATCTTCCCATGTTGCTGAGCACTCTTTGCCCATTCTGACCTTGCAGCATACAATCACAGGATTGGACAGCCTTGCGACATAGCATCAAAACCATACCATAGTGTCTTCATACCTTGCTGGTATGGTGTTGGTGGAATGTCGTAAGGCTGTACAATCCTGTGATTGTATGCTGCAAAGTCAGAAAAGAAACCACAGGGCCCTCTGCACATGGCACATGCATTTATTGCTGCTCAATGTGATTAGGGGTGTGCAAATTACCTTTCATCAATCATGACTGAATGGTAACGTTACTGCAACTACTGCTAATTTACTGTTGGGGTTGTGAAACAAGGTAATTCAGGCATTTAGCATTTCATTTCATTTCATAGAACGGGCAAAATAAGCCCAAATGTGCCAGAATTAGGGAGAATTGGTGGCAGGAATAGGTTTTCTTGAGGGGTTTTGGGAGAATTTGACAAAATCACAACCTAAACAACCTGTTGAAACGGGTAAATTACTGATTTGAGGTAGAAATGTTGCTTGAGAATTTGTTCAACTTGGCAGATGCATCTCCCTGAGAAAGAGCAGTGCTTTGTCGCTTTCAAAATTGAAAACGGCCATATATAGCAATTGGACAGTAATAGTTTTATGGCAAATTACTGCGTTACTTACCAATTGGTAACGTTACTGGGTAATTTCATACATTGGTCCCGTGAAATGAGTAATTTGCACATCCCTAAATGTGATGTTTGTTCTTTGTGCCCCAGCAGATATGCACTCCACTCGTGTGGCTCATGCTGTCAGGGACTGACCCCAGTTCAGCACATCTGATGCCAATTGTGAGTGTATATACATGGCAACTTGCCACAGACCTAGCTGAAAATCCTTGATGGTCATTGCCTCATCATAAAGCACATGGTCCCTGATATCATGATACCAAGTATCTTATCTTCCAATGAAGCGCCATTTAAATTTTTGTGGAGCACAGCCTGACAGCTGCCATTGCCAAAAGCAGTTTCCATGGTATGAAATCATGAAGACTGGTGATGGTGCATGGTGCAGGTGGTGAACATTGTGTCAGGGGAGCTAAACAATGCTGCAGCCAAGAAGTATGACTTGGAAGCCTGGTTCCCTCACAGCAAAGCTTATAGAGAGCTAGTCTCATGCTCCAACTGCCTAGACTACCAGGTACAACATCAGCTGAAACCAACTGCAATCCGCTCGAGCAGCGCTTGTCACATTTGTTACGCTTTTGTATATTACAGTCTTGTACATGACACGTTATCTACATTGCAGAGCGGATGCACTTGAGCTCTGCTAGATTACTGATGTCACGTGACTCACTTACAACTCATTGCCACAGCAGACCTTGTCCAAAATGATAGCCAATACACACAGCAATCTTCTGCCCAGGAGAACTGCACAATCAGCGACCTTTGAGTCACAACTGCATTATGCATGCTCTCCTAGCCTGAGGAACGGCATGATGCACCAATATATGCATAGTTGCACAAGTAAAAAGCTGGACACAAGCGAACAACATTGTGATCACATGCTATGATGTCATGCCTGAGTTGCACACCCCATACACAAATGCACATGTTGGTGTGGACGATGCTGATTAGGTAAGGCGCAATGCTCCTGTGATAAGTCATGTCCTCTGTTGCAGTATTGCATGGATAGCTAGCTGAACAGCTGCAACTCTAATAGCAAGGTGATGTTAGCCTGATGTTACACCTGTTGCTTTGCAGTCACGCAGACTAGAAGTCAGGTTGCGTACGCCAAAGCCACCGACAGGCGAAGCTAAGAAGGACTACGTGCACATGCTGAACTGCACCTTGTCAGCAACAGAGCGCACGTTGTGCTGCATCCTGGAAAACTACCAAACACCAGAGGGCGTCAGGTGAAGCTTGCATCATGGCATAGCAAACATGTTTTGTTTTGAGGCTACATACAACAGCTGTGGAATTGCTTCAGAACTCGACAGCTGTTGGTACCATGCATGGTGGCAATGGAGGACTGGTCTTGGCGCTGGACTTTGTAAGGGTTGTGGGGCAGCCGTGAAATGCATGCTTGTTGGTTTGCTCACATTTCATGCACAGTCGATGCAGGGCACAAGTGATGTCCGAGTGGTGCATCTGATGTGAAATATGTTTTTATGGTGCAGGATACCTGAAGCCTTGCAGCCTTTCATGCCAGGCAAGCTGAGCTTCATTCCCTTCCGAAAACAGCTTGATCCAAAGACCAAGAAGCTTGTACCAATAGCAAAGTAGTTTGTGTGCATGTTTTCCACCCACACACTCACTAAGATGTGTTCGTTTTAATTCAAGTGTCTGTCCTGATGGATGGTAGCCTTCAATATTTTTGTGTTTTCTCTGTCCCGAGTGTAATCACTCGTGCTTACCCATGCATAGCTGCTTAGCCTATGAGAGTGAACTAATTCCAATACTGCACAAGTCTTGACCGTCAGCCAGCATGCATATGCTACGGTGACGTTTGCGAGTGCTGGTTGGGTGACTACAAAACTTATAGAGCATAACCTGAAGCAATTCATGTCACAAAGAGGTTACGCTCGTGGTAGGTTGCGTTGGCGTTTTTCCTTACTTCAGTCTCCACGGGTTCATGAAGCCGAGCTGGAAGCCGAGGCGTGCTCAGCTGAGCGAGCACTCGCTACACCGCCTATTGACAGTGTGTTATGCTGCAAAATTCGGCGATGGCTCACGTCTGCGGCCAGTGGCAAAACACTGCGTCTTCCTGTGTCGCTCATTTTCTTCCTCGCGCAATAGCTGCACCCAAAGGAGCTTGTGTTCAATTTGACGTTCGCAACAAGTGCCAGTATCGCAGATGCAAGGGACTGTACGGAGGTGCCAAAGCAGTTGCCGCACCTCTGGCGAACACTACACGACAAGGTGATCTAGTCAGTGTTTTGCATAACGGTGATCGGCTTGACATCGCACATAAACAATACACGTTACTCTATCCCGGTCAATCTGACGGAGCAAGCTGGTTATACAGGCCCTGAAGGTCAGAAGACCCTAGACCCAATGAGCAGCAAAGCTGCAACCAAGGATGTGTTTGCATGGACAAAGCAGTGGTATCCAGTCATGCTGGTGTCAGACCTTGACGCACAGAACCCAACCCCACACACCTTGCTCAACATTAGCATGGTGGTGTGGCAGGATGGCGAAGGGAACTGGGGTGCTTGTGAAGACAGATGCCCTCACAGGTCAGCAGCAATATAGCTGCCTTGTGGCACAAATCTCTGTGGGGTCTTATTTTGCCTTGTGCTTGACATGCCGGACATACACCAGAAGACCTTGCTGCAGACCACATAGCTGACTCTTCGCACTTCACCGTTTCACTTTGGTTTGAAGCATGTTTGGATGCCTGGCCTAAACCCACTCAGTCGGCACAGGCGTCTAGCTTTGTTGACTGACAGGCATGATGACTAACAGGTTGGCGCCACTGTCAGAGGGGCGCATACATGGCGGTCATCTTGCTTGCAACTACCATGGCTGGGAGTTTGACAGGAAGGGTGAATGCTTAGTCAATCCACAGGTGGGCTTCACGCTTTTCTCCATCTTGCCATTAGTCTCCCTTCTGCACTTCTTTTGCCAGAAGTAGAGCACTTCCTCATAAGCATGTAAGCTGCAGCATCATTCAGAGCAGGTTGTTTCTCTGTGAGACTTAGTTGGACACAAGCTTTGTCATATTGTGTAAGAGCTTTGATGACCCCTGATCCTTAGTAGACGCATCCTGCTAAACTTTGCCAGGTCATAGCGTGTCAAAGGTGCAAAATGTGTGCTGATGTAATTTTGACACATGTCATTGCACACCGCGTGTCTTTGACAATGTCTCAAGCCTGAACTGTACTGATGTATTATGCTGCATGCAGTCAGGCAAATCTGCAGCTGACCCAGTATGCAGTAATGACAGAGCAAAGGCCAGGGCGTTCCCAACACAAGTTGCACAAGGGCTGTTGTGGATCTGGCCTGAATCTGGACCCCATGCCTGGCTGGAGTCTAGCATACAAGCCCCAAAGCTTGTTCCTGAGATGACCGATCCTTCATGGACAGGAGCTGATGCGTGAGCACCTGAAACATCTCCACTATGTAGAAACACTGTCCCTGACGATTCTCTATCCCCGACAATTCAGAATTCCAGTGTAGGGATGCTGTCTCTGAAATAAGATAGAAGTTTTGGGATTGAAAGAGCTGTTGCATGACAACCAACGTTGCAAGATCAAATTCAGATGTTCATGATGTAAAGCGCATGGATGATACTCCACTCCCGTGGCAGAGTCAATCACACCCACTGACTTATGCTTAATTGTTTACTGGTTTCCTCGACTTGCTTACTGTTTTGCCGTTTGGTCACTCAGTCTGTCACCAGAGTCTGTCCTAGCCTGTCCACTCACCCACCCCACTCTGCATTGGTACCCCACCCACCTCTGCGTCGACCACCCACCCACCCATGCATTGACTTGGGGCTTCAGTTGCCCTTAACATGTTTCCCCACTCACCTTAACAATCACTCACTTGCTGTAGCTCAGCCATGCAGAACAATACTTACCTGCAGCCTGACTGTGAAAACTGTACAGCATGAGACAGGTACCAACCACTGGGCACTTACAGCAGCTCTGGTGTGGTACTGCAGAAAGCCCATACACAGCACATGGAGGGCAAACTGGGAAATGTGGCTGGAGAACACAATGGACCCTAGTCATGCCAACTGGCTGCATGATGGAGATGTCGGGAAGTGGGAAGATTCATCGCCTCTGAATATGCGCTTGGTTGACAATGCCATTGATGCTAACAAGGTAGTCACAGCTCTGCACATTCTGTGCAGTTTCTCCACTGAACGTGATTCAGAACACAACGTAAAAAGATAAAGCATTCAAGACTCGTCCTGCATGTTGCTATCATCTTGAGCCGGGAAGCGTTCAAATTGTCATTATCCAATTTTGTGTGCTCAGTGAAAGCATTGACAGCTGGACGTCGAGTGCTTGGTTTTGAGGGTGCCCCATTTGCCTTGCAGGGCTTTAGTATTCAGCATGATGGCTACAGCAAGACACAGAAGGGGATGGGGCTGAAGGGTGTACGCCAGTTTACGCCACCATGTACAGTAACGTATGTTGTTTGCTTCTTTGCACATTCGCTACCTGTTGACACTCTCACCAACATCTGCTCAAACGGTTACGACTGTCTGCTTGTCAAGCATGCCTAAAATGAGCTGATGCAGTTCTGTGATGTTATGCAACAACGTATGTGTTGGTTGGTCTGCTCACAGAGCTGATGCACCATGTCAATTTGGCTGTACGTGCATGATCTGTCGGAAGCAGTTTCCAAACCAAGTTAAACCATATGCAGTATACAGAAAAGCTGTTCATGCCAGCAAGCATACCAGTGCAAGTGTTGATGCTAGGCTAGTGCAGCATGTATGCAACAGCAATGGCTGGTACATGCAGATTCAGGTATGACAACAGCGATGGGCATGTTGATCTGTTTGGTGTCTATGTGCAGATTCAGGTATGACTACAGTGATGGGCGTGTTGATCTGTTTGGTGTCTACTTCACGCCCTTGTCTCCAGGAGTCACTCGCTCCTTCTTCAAGATGGTCAATCTGAACGCTCCTAGCGCAATTGCCAAGTTCTCAAAGCTACCACGCTGGTTCCTACACAATTTTGCTGGCACTCAAGGGGACCAGGATGCAGTCATGCTTCATGGCCAGGTGTGCGCCTTGTAGGGAGCTTGTGTCGCACTTTGTCAGTCTCTGCGCGACTTTTTGGATCTGCCCCCTTTTCTGTCCCTGTCCTTGTCAAATGTTCTCTGCCTTGTGTCCTGTGCTGCTGCATGCTGGATGATTACGCTTTGACTAAAATCCGAGAAAGCAGTCTCCATAAGTTTGTGCTTCATGTCCTTACATAATGCAGGTTTCGTGGGCTGCATGTGGGCCGATCACCGATCTGCTGCTCAGCTTGTACAGGCATACCTGTTACCATGCCTGTACAAGGCAAAGATGCATCACAATAGCCATGAGCAAATGGCTCAGAAACATGCATGTTTCTTAGGCAGTATTGCAACTTGTCAACAGCTGACAAGGCATGGTGAGTGCAGGACCATGCACTGCGACAAGAACCTCAGCACTGGAAAAGCTACTATCTGCCCAGTCAAGCTGACAGGTACATTTGGCAGCAAAACGTCAGCATGTACTGTGTGGTCATTGTAGACCAAAGGACTGGAGCCTTTTGCAAAAGCTGTTTATAAGTTTGCAGGATTTCGCTCACTCTGATGTCAAAATGCCTTGCATGCCTGTCCAGAACCTCCCTGGAACAGCACACACCATGCTCTACGTCTGCTTGCAAGACACGAGCAGATTGCACCCAAACGTCCTTCTGCTGCGTGACATACTTGGTTTTCCTTGCCACCCAACTCCACCATCAACTAGACGCTCATGGTCTTTGTTAATGGCTCAATTTTTGGTGGCTCAAAGGACTTATGGCCACTGCCTGAAGTATTTGGTATCCTGTGTTCAGCTGCCTGTGGCAACATCTTACGACTGCGCAGTGCAGATTTCTTCCTTTCTTGCAAAATTGCATACTACTTCATCTGTTTTGGATGATTTCCAGTGATGTCTGCCTTTGCACAGGGCAGTGCTGGCTTTTAGGAGGTGGTTGCAGGAGAAGGCAGGGGGGGATGTGGGGTGGGTGGGGGGTGCCACCTCGAGGGATCTTCCAGCCAAGCTCAGCAGGAAGGAAGTGCTGAATAGATGGGAGAGGCATGGAAAGAATTGTGCTGACTGCACGCAGGTACTTTGTCAGCATTGCTTCTGGGGGCTTGATAGCCTCGTGACCCCTCTTTTGGACCCTTCCTCTGTCTGCCTAAAAACTGGTCCCCCCCCCCCCCCGCCCCTTCTCCTTCCCTTCTCCCTTCCCTTCCCCTCCCCCTTCCCTTCCCAAACATACTCGCGTGAATCTTTTGGCAGCG
>JAABUK010004146.1_pt1 | contig 23850 bp, 35 predicted proteins | sample 5559141 | NCBI WGS metagenome assembly JAABUK01 (sample SAMN10711869, study PRJNA513367) | rock metagenome | isolation source: Antarctica rocks | place: Antarctica: Victoria Land, Pudding Butte nord | collected 2016-01-03
AATCATGCGCTCCTTGGCTGCCACCTGACTTAGCATGCGCTCCATGCAGCGCTCGATGTCTCGAGCCTCAGCCTGCCGCTGCCTCGCCTCTCGCTGCTCCCTGCGGTACTCACCTGCCACCTGCATCGCACACATGCACGCTAGTCATGCCCCTACCCAAAATAAACATAGAAAGATCTCTCTTTGTTACCATTGGCCAATTGTGCACAAAATGCTACTGGCTGTCAGACATCACCAGGTCAGTTCCTTTGTTACATTTGACCAATGCCAGGATAGAGCTTTGGAGCCTTGCACTGCTACTGCAGCATGCTTGTTGTTGACCAGTCAGGATGCTGCACAGTGGTGCTGCTTCAGTTAACACAAGCTACATCATCAAAAGGAAGGTGCTACAGGCATGCCTGAGGGAATCAGCTTGTATGTATATCCGCGAGGATTGCGGTCTCATACCATGGCATGAATTTTAGTTGTCATGCAGGTTGTCAAAAATCCCACCCACACAGTTGGCAGAAGGTTGCACTGTGCAGTGTGTGTTTTGATAAGCTTGTTACTTCACTGCGGTCAAGATACATGAGGCAATGATGGGTGCATTGACAGATCATACCTGCTTGAGCATGGCATTCATGACTCGTCTGATCTGAGCCTCATCAGTCTGACGCCCTGCTCCACTTTGACTTGTATTGATGCCGGCATGCAGTCTGTATTGCCAAACTTGCGTCCGTGACGTCCATGTTGACAAGCTACAGGCTTGCACAGCAATGTGATGCAGCAACCTAAGACGCTGCTGTTGCTATAGCAATAACGCCAACTATGCTAGCAACAAAACATAGGCCACATCAGGCAGCGAAACAGAGCAGCAAGGCTCAGCAAAACGGCAGAGAAACGGCATACAGCAGCAACGTGATCAAGAGACACAGCATAGCAGCAGCAACAATGCATCTCGTGATGGTCAGTCATTATAGAGACAGGTGCCACTGCAGAGGGCCAGCTATCCACTGCCCACTGCATTGTGAGCGCATTGGACTGCACTGCAGAACCACACAGCAGGAGAGAACACCCTGTGTCAAGCTGAAGAGGCAGTCTGCAACAGACCTTCCCCTAGTGTCTGTGCATGGGTTACAAGCTCACAGAAGGACAGATCGCCTTGGAAATTTGTGCATTCTTGAATCAGACGAAAGAGTGTGATGCACAGGGACATGGCGAACACGCCTTGCCCCAGTATCTGACTGTGCATTAACACCCAGCTAAGGACACATGGCCTTGCAGATCCTCATGCATGCATGTTGGTTGAATGAGAGAGTATCATGCACAGGATTGTGCATGTCTCACCTAACTCCAATTTGCCTGGAGGGGACAGGAGAGCCTGAGCAGTGAGGAGGCTTCTGGTCCATACTATTTGCGTCTGAGCTGAGGTGGCAAGCCTGCAAAAGGTCACATGTCTGCTCCAGGTGTAGGGCTTTAGCTTCTGCCAGGGCATCCGCGTTGATCTGCCGCATGATCATGCCTGCACTCTTGCCTGTATACAACACCATGTCTGTCTATATGAAACATTGCTCTGTACATGTGCTGAGCATCAGGACAAGGTGAACACACATATGGTTGTATAGGCAACAGCATGCTGAACAATGTCAGCACCGTTTGTATGAGTAGCTGCTTCTCTCTTGAGTTTGCCTCCTGTGTTCGTTAAGGCATGTAACTGCTGTGGACTCAAGACTGGGTTTTGAAGCGACACGTAACACACAGCAGACGCATCTCCATGCTAACCATGGCACATAAAACTCTGTAACACTCCATGATGACAGACTCAAGACAAAGATGCATGCATACAAACGCATAGTTGACATGAGAGTGCATCAGCACAAGGTCTTGACTGGTGCAAGCAGGTGACTTGATTGCACGGCTTGTATGCACATGCAGACAGAGTACTTTACAATCCAATTTGGGTTTTACCAGGCATGCATACAGAATACTGTATGATCCAATTTGGGTTTCACCAGACGTGCATACAGAGTACTGTACGATTCAATTTGTGCATTTACCTGACATGTCCACTGGGCGCACACAGTGCTTGACACCGCTGGCTGCATACCCTCCCTGCTCCATCACCGTAATGCACCCTCTGTATCAGCAGTAACTACACTCAGCCTAACATGTCAACCCATGCCCGTCAGCCTCAGATCTCAGGCTTCTAGACGCAAAACATTTCTGAGTGTGCAGTCTCCTGAAAGCCATTCAGCAAGTGGACAAGCTGTGTTGCAGCAGACAGTGGCAGATCACAGTGAGATCTTATCAGGGCTGCGCAGGCTTGAGAGGTGCTGGGCTAAGCCTGATAGCAAAGCACTCATGGCTGGGGTCTGTGGTTTTTGGTTGTGTCGCTGGCAAGAGGCAAAAACAGGAATGGGATGGGGTGCAATGCAGGTGCATCACCTTGGCATGTCAACGCAGAAGGCGCCGTTGGTGTAGCCATACAGCTGAGTGCCAAAGGACATGCGAGAATCTGAAAACAGGCGCAGGGAATAGATAGGCCGGCTGAAGCGGTCGGCATCATCATAATGGCTTTGAATCCCTTCACTGCCGTCGTGGTACATGTTCAGGGCATAAGAATTGAGAAAGCCCTTGGGGGCCAGGCCTGTTGCCACCAAGGGTTCCTCAACTTGTGCCTGCATGCAATTATGGGGATAATCGGAGAAGAGGAAAGATCTCGTTGTATGGGTGTCACGACCTCTGTACGGTTGCACAATTGTGCACAGCACAGCACAGCACAGCACAGCACAGCACAGCACAGCACAGCACAGCACAGCACGGCACATAGCACAGCACACATACGCAAACTTCAGACATATGCACAGAGATGTAATCAGCCACCTGCATCCAGGCTGGCGGTGCAGGCACATCCACACGGACACCATGCGCCCTCCTAGCGGCAGCTATAGTACTCATCTGCTCCCTGGTCCACAAGTATCTTGCCCCAAAAAAGAACTTGGTACGCTTAGGCAGGCCAGCCTTGCCTGCCGTCACGTGGAAGCACTCCGCCGGCAACAGCTTGGCTTCAGCCTTGCTGTGTATGCTGTCTGCCCCTGCTTCAATGGCTGCCAACTCCTCTGAGCTGTAGAACTGCACAACTCCACACAGTCAGACAAGTATGTTTGAATAAATAATAAGAAAAGCAAAAAGATAAGAAAAGAAAAGGAAAGACTACGCCTTTCGACGTCAAGTTAATGAGAAGCCAAGTATTATACCGGGCTGCCCAGAGAATAAATAATGTGATGATAACTAAAGAATGGTTTCCAGCTCATGATGAGCTAGGTATGTGCAGGACACGTCTTGTCTCTCCAGAGCTATGTTTGGTTTGCCTGCGTTCCAACTTGTAAAGCTTGACACTTGTAAAGCTTGACACTGGCAAAGCTTGATACTTGTAAAGCTGGACACAGAGGGTTGTGTGTTTTGCTGCCATATGCTGTTGCAAATATGTGTTGATCTGCACACGTCTGCCTTTCATAGCGCTGTCTCGATCTGTCATCCTATTGTGGCAATGGTGGGATGCAATGTTGGGCATCTTGTACGCATGGTGAGACATTGAGGGTGGGTAGGGTTGCAAAGCATCACAGACACAGATGCAGCGCTGTGTCGATCACGCAAGTAGGACCCTGCACAACGTCTGCACTGTCTCTGCACAGCACACGTCATGCGTGACATGTCACAGCATGCAATGCAGGAAGTCACAATCATCCTTCTAGCAGCAGTGCACAGGCCTCAGGATGATGTACATGTTTGTGCAGCAGCATGACGCATGTCACAGACAATTGAACAGTAAAGAACACGTTACCTCAGTGTATGTGGTAACACCCACAGGGCACAGACCACCAGAGTCTGTCCCAGCAGGTCTATGGTCAGCACTGGGGCTGTCTCTAGCAGCCCTGTTGTCACCTCTGGCGCTGCTGTCTGCATCTATGCATTCAGCAGGGCTGCCAGCAACAGCCTCAGGCTGGTGCCAACAGCCCCCAGCAGCTACACAGTCAGCATCAGACTGTGGTGGCATTGAAGTCACCTTCTCAGCAGCTGCCTTGCTCCCATGTGACTGTTCACAACATCTGCCATCATGAGCACAATCTGGAAGTTGACAGTCAGGTAAGCTTAGGCCAGACAGGTGATGATCTGAGTGGAAAGGCTCCTGTAAAGGTGCAGCTCTGCTGAGACTGTCAGAAGCCTCTGGTGTTCTGCTGCAGCATGGCTCACAGGGAACCTGAGACTGCTTGATAGGCAGCTGACTAAGCCCAGTGGGCAGCTGCCTCTGGTCGATAGGCAGCTGGCTCTGCTGATTGGACAGCTGGTCTGCCACAATAGGCAGCTCACCCTGCTCCACAGGCAGCTCACCCTGCTTGAAAGGCTCCCCACCTTGCTCACTGGGCAACTGACCCTGCTGAGAGTGGCTGCTACCACCCATACCCCTCCCACTAGAGGCCACATGACAGCCAAGTTGATGGCCTAGTCCACTGGCTTCGCTCATGACAGTGTCTGCTGCTTTTGCTTTCTGCTGCGGGATCACCTCAGCATCCCCAGTCATGACAGTATCTGCCACTGCCTCAAGCCCTCGCTCTTGCAAGCTGTTCCCTGCTTCTGAGACAACAGCTGCAGCTGATGCTTCGCCTTGAGAGTCTGGCTGCATGACACAAGCCAGCCCAGTCTTTTTGGGTGGCTTCAAGATGCTGCTGATGTGTGGCACGCTTGATGTAGGAGGTGGTTGGTAGTCACTGCGGCTAGGCATTTGCAGCTGAGGGCAAGATTGTACAGCCTCAGGCATGACAGCATCTGACTGCTGCTGGTGACTGTGCTGCTGAAGGAGTGAGTCAGGAGGTGTAGGTGTGACAGCATGTGTGAATGACAATGGATCATTGGGCTGTGGAGGCAGGCTGGAAGTTTTCACACTGCCAGCAGAAGGTTTGACAGCTGACAACACCTGCACACAGCAAGCTAGTATCTCAAGATACAGAAGGCTGATCAGCGCTCACTGGCTTTACAAGTAAAGACCTGCCAGACTCACTGCCTATCTTTGGTCATTCAGCAATATCAGAAAATATGTTTCTAACTGGCCGATGCACGCTCTTGACAAACAGTCGGTCTCAACACCGGTTGCCAAAGCTTTGCAGGTTGGCAAAGCTGCCAAATGCTGGGTACACCCATGTTTGCTTCAAGAGCGACAATTTTTCACCCAATCTGCAGTATTTGAGACCAGCGGTGTCAAATACTGCAGACTGGGTAAAAGATTGTCGCTCATGGAGCAATCATGGGTGTACCCAGCATTTGGCAGCTTCACTCTAACAGTGGGTGATCAAAAGCACAACACAAGCTGTGATGCCTACAGCAATGCATTGACTGATGAATGCAACATACCAACCAGTCAGAAAACTCACCTGCTGGTAGTTGTCAGGCTCCTCTCCTGCTTTAAAGAAGAACTCAGTCTTCACAAACCTGCGGCTGCCGCTACAAACCTGCACTACCATGCTTGCACTCAGCCCCTCAACTGTCATGGCCACAATCAGCAGCTCACTTCTGCTTGCAGAGGTATGCCAGTGTATCAGACATAGGTTGCTGGTGCATGCACAAGGCTGGAACTAGCAGCAGGATGAGTGCAGCTGAGCCAGCTCCATGAGTAAGGGGAAAGCTTGACTTGGTTTGAAGGCATGTTGGTGCTGGATTGTACTGTAAAGCATCTTGGCCTTGCTGGCAGCCCTTTGCTGGGCAACAGAATGAGTTCAGTGCTCACACCACAGCCTGCTGGCATGAGTCAGGACTGCCATACTGGCAAAGTAAGTGCATTGATATGCAACCCATGAGACAGGAATGCCATACAAAAATGCATTGGGATGCAACCCATGAGACAGGACTGCTATACAAAATTGCATTGGCATGCAACTCCACAAAGCTGACCTGGGTCTGCACTTTGACAAGCTCATTGGTGAATGAGTCTCTGGTGCCAATGAGGTAAAAGGGCCAAGGGAACTGCCCTGCCTGTGCCCTTTCCCTGGGACTGGCAGCAGTGGCCGCAGCCACAGCAAGCACCAACTGCGAAGCTGCGTCTGAAGCCTGCAGTCCTGCAAGCTGGTCCTTCCAGGGATGGAATGACACAGACCTTGTTTGAGCTGCTGCCAGCGGGGTTGTGGCAATGCTAGCAGCATCAAGTGGTGACAGAAGAGGTTGTTCATGCAATGTCAGTGGCGGCGGTGGCGGCGGTGGTGGCGGTGGTGGTGACAGTGATGGCGAATGGTGCTTTCTCAATGGGGTAGATGGGGGTGGCAGCGGCTGGGATGGTGATAGGGACCATGACAACAGGGGCGGTGGGGTCTGGGGTGATGACTGGCATGATGGCGTCTGTGGTTGAGATTGGTCTGATGATGATGGCAATGGTGGTAGAGAAGGCGCCGCTTGTGGTGGCAAGGGGACTGGCAGAGGTAGCAGTGCTGCTACGCAACCCTGTGACAATGCTGTTGCTGGTGGCAGTAGCGGTGGCAGGGCATCTGCTGGAAGTGGTGCGGGCTGTGGGTCTGCCTTTGCTGCCGCACATAGGAGAGACAGCTGTGCCACCACAGCTGTTGTTGATGGCGATGCTGTTGGCGGCAGTGTTGTCAGCAGCAATCTTGTTGACTTTTGTGCTTGCAGGGATGATGATGATGATGATGGGGGGCGTGGCGGTCTTGCAGGCGTCCAAGGCATTGCTGCTCCTGCTGCTGAACAAGCTGAAGATGCTGCTGGGCTCTGTTCTGAAGCTGCAGGAGAAACAGCTGCTGTCGTTGCTACCTGCATTGAGGCGTCAGCTGCCTTGACTGTGACCATGCTTGCAAGCTGCACCAGACTTGTGCCAGCAGGTGCAGCAACAGCAGCATCAGCTGGTACACATCCACCAGCAGGGCCGTCACTACAGACCAGAGCAGCAGCCAAACCACTGGTAGTTGCCAGCAATGCAGCCACAGCAGGGACAGAGCTGCTGCCCATAGCAGTACCACCGACACCAGCAGATTTGACGTCAGCTGTGTTGATAACAGTGGTTCCAGTCAAAGGACTGGCAGGAGCAGCACTTGCGGCAGCAGCCTTCATCAGACCACCATTGGGATCAGCGACAGCAACAGCATCAGGAGCTGGGGCATGAGAAACTGATGGGCAAGTCCCTCTGGCAACTGCAGCAGCAGCAGGAGCAGCAGCTGCAACAGCAGCTGTGTGGCGCTGAGTGTTGGACACTGCTGCTTTAAGACGTTGACAGTAGCTTAGCAGGTTAGTATGGTTCCACTGGGCTATCTTGTGCTGCAGATGCTGCTCCAATGCTTTGATGCTGCTGTACAAGATGTCCCTCTCGCTCCTACACACAGATCAGGCTTAGACGTTACTTAGCAGATTACTGGCGGCTGTGTATGCTGCATGGGAAATGACTGCAGACATCAGCGCCTTGGCAGGCTTGCAATCAAAGCAGGCATTTCTCCTCAGGTCAAACTGCAGCAGGTTTGAATTGCCCTTTGAAATCACCTGACACTCTGAATGAAACACTTCACTTGTACCGGATGCTCTCATGGGCGAAGGCACAAAAGGGGATCCATAGCACCAATGTATGGCCAGGCCTGAGCATGCTTCAATCAAACTAATGACAACTCCATGAGGGTGCAAGCTGCAAGCTTGACACATACCACCAATCTGGCAGGAAACCAGTGGTGAGGTCTGCAGCATAGTGCATGCTGTGCTAGGGACTGGGCCAGACAGGTAGCAGGTACAACATGACAGCTCGAGACAGGACATAGCAGCAGCCTTGCCTAGCCAGTTTGTGCCAGACAGCCTGGTCCACATACATCTCTAATCGGCTGCTCAGAGTATACATCTTGAGCTGACCAGCTTCCTGCTCTGGCAGCGTGATGCCTTCAAAGGCGTCCAAAGGCGATGGCCTTGGACTGCAGCCACACAGATACATGCTCGCACTGTGCCAAAAGCAGGGCGCACTCTTTCACACTCTTGTTACTGTACACAACGCATTGTAATGCCTGTACACGTCGTGCACAGCAGTGTATTGCAGCGTGCATTAGGAGCAGTAGAGAGAAGACCAGTAGAAGTACTGCGCTGTGTTCAAGGACAGCTTTACTTTGTTTTGCACCACACACATCAGCAGACTGTCCTGATGCGTCCAGCAGATTGACCTCACAAGTGCTCACTTGTCAATGTAGTTAGGTCTGGTGGCGTTGAGGATTGCCTAATCAATGTTGCTAACCTGGAAGGAGGTTTGCCATCCACCAGTTCCTCCGGCTCATCTTCTACTTCCTTGTCTTCTTCCTCCATTGGCTGATCTCCTCTTCCTTTGCCTTCTTCCTCCTTGTCTTCCTCCTCCATTAGCTGATCTCCTCTTCTGCTGCCACCTTCTGCTTCCTTGTCTTCTTCCTCCATTGGCTCATTTCCTCTTCCTTTGCCATCTTCTTCCTTGTCAAGCGTCCCTGCTTGGCACTTGCCCCGGTCATCTTCCTCCTTGTCAAGCGTTCCTTCTTGGCACTTGCCTTTGTCTTCACCAATGTCCTGCCCATGACTATGTTCATCATTTACCAAAGCAGTCTGATCCTGTTCTGCCATGGTACTCGGACCTTCCTCTTCTGTTTTGGGCCCCTCACCTTGCTCTCCTGTGTCAGTCTGATCCTCTTCTTCCCGCCAGGCAGGCTCATCCTCTTGATCCATCAACGCTGTCAAATCCGCTTCAGCCATGCAAGCAGTCTGATCTTCTCCTGCCTGGAGAGTCTGGTGCTCTTCCTCCTCACACCTTCCTGCTGTTGCTGTTTCATTGCCTGAAGACACAGTGTGTGCCGTCAGTAGCAACATGCAGGTCAGTGCAGCTGTGAACCAAACAATACCAGACAATACTTTTTTGACGAGTACAGAAGCAACACAGAAGCAGCGTCTGAGAGCGTTTGCAGCACTAGCTGACAAAACATGACCCGAACAGAAGAACAAGAACACAGGTTGTATGTGCCTTCATAAGACTGCAATCCGTAAAAGGCATAGCCTATCACTATCACTGATTCACACCAAGACTACTACTTGCTACTTCATTTCTATCTCTTATCAGTGAATAAACAAATCAGCCATTGTGGCATGAGCTGCAGCAGCTTGTCTGTCTCGGCTGCCTCACTGCAAATAACAAACTTGTCTACCACAGCATCTACTTGACAGGCAACCTTCCACACTTGCACTTTGTACAACTGCAAACTGCCAGTCATACCTGTTGCTGCGCTGTCTTCTGGCCAGGCAGCAGCGTCAAGGAGCTGCTCAACAAAGCTGCCAAACACTTCTGGTTGCTCAACATCCTCAGAGCAAGCGGCAGGCACAGTATTCTCCTCAGAAACAGCAGCCTCATTTGTGCCTCTGTCAGCATTCAGACAGACATCATTGCTGTTTGCTGCAATGGTGGCAGCAGAATCTTCATAAGAGGTGGACACGAGTGTTGGACCGGGATGCTGCAGGCTCTGTTGCTGCAGTGTTGGCCTTGACCCAGTCTGGGAAGGAAGATCTTGCTGCTGCTGCTGCTGCTGCTGCTGCTGCTGCTGCTGCTGCTGCTGCTGCAGCCCAAGCTGTGTCTGCAGACCTGAGTAGGTAGCACTGTTGTTGCTTGCCACATATCCAGAGGAGAGAAGGGGATTTGGTGAATGGTGAAGTTGAGGAGTAGTTGGCAAGGCAGTAGGCGCTGAATGACACATTGGTGACTGCTGCTGTGGCTGTTGATGCAGCTGGTGTGGCAGCTGATGATGCTGCAGCTGCTGCTGTAGCTGCTTCTGCGGCTGAGGTGAGGGAGGTCTGGCAGTGATTGGATCAGTCTCCTTGGGGTTAGTGGCGGGGCTGGAGTGCTGGAGGGGCGCTGGTGTGAGTAATGCAGCCAGCAGCGACTGCATGGCAGGGCGACGAGCAGCAGCCCTGGCAGGGCATGTGCCCCCCACTCCCTTCCGAATCTGCAGACCCACTTGCACAGTGCTTCCCTGCAAGGCATCCCTGCAGAGGCATGGCATGTGGTGCCTTGAAACGGCCTCTGCAGTGTGATTCATTTGCACTTTTTGGGAATGTGAAAGTGGTCTGTGTGTCTGTATGTACATGAGCGCAGGTTGCATTGACGTTTACACTTGCCCATGAGCAACATATTCACCAGGTCAATGCGTCAAGTCTGCTTGCAAGCCTTGCTCTGTGATATATGCATACAGGGCACAGGCAATCTGACTGTTGGCTAAACTGCAAAAGCAGGCATTGCATGACAGTCTGACTTTCATTTCACCAGCTGCTTTGATGCATGATCACATTTGCATCTATTGGAAACCAAGCACAGGTATATCGCTGCACAAGCTCACAGTATATGACACAAAGAGCATGCAGCAATCATCCAGTCATAGAGCTACATCAACAATCATGTTTGGTTTACCTGTAACTCTGATCCATGGCATTGATTTGTGGCAGGCATGGCTCCAGTCTGGCGCCTGGTGCCAGCTTGTAATGCAAGCAGACAAAGCAGCGTCCACTCATGAGGGGCTCCAGGGCATCGGCCCCTAAGATGCTGCTCGCAACAGCCCCATGGGACATAAGCAGGCTGGCACGGCAGTTGGGACGCAGCAGATACTCCTTCACAGCTGAGTCATCCCTCAAAGGCATGCTCATTGCTAGCACAGCCTGCGCTGCACCACACCTAGCGTTACGTTCTGGAAGCCATTAGTTGCATGCAACCTGAATCTGATAATAGTTGTTGTTATTACTATTATTATTGCTATTATTATTGCTATTATAATAACCTGAATCTGAATGGACAGCACCACTTGCTTGGTCCATGTCTTACTGTCTGTATAGTGCACCGCAATGCTCTGCAGGTTTCATATGACTGCTTGTGTTTCAAATCTGTGCACTGCAGGTCTCGTATCACTGACTGTGTATCAAATTTGTGCACTGCACGTTTCATGTGACTGCTCTTGTATCATACTTGTGCACTGCATGTCTGATACAACTGCTAGTGGAATGACCTACTGAGTGGTGCTCTCAAGCTGTTATGATTGTGACCCTACAGCTCAAAGTTCCTGATTGCATACCTGAGACTTGAGGCAAGCCAAATTAGTCGCCACTGTGGCGCTAGTACTGTGGCTGAGGTTTGGAGGCCTGATGACAATGTGGGGAAGGCAGGGCAGGCTGGGCACAGCCCCAACCTGTCTGCTTGCACTTGCAGTGACATAGGAAACACTGCTGGTCAAGCCAGCCTGCAGCCAAAGATGATGCATTGCTGAGTCACCAACAGATGGGTGACTGAATTAACGTTACAGCCCATCTGGTGACAGATGTGCCGGTTTGGCAATACCTGCAGGTATCGCACACACACACTAGCACCTGTCAAATGCATCTGCAATACACTGACACAGACACGCCACAGCAGCAGGTTGATGCACCCATCAATGTCAGTGCAGCTGATGCAAATGTTGCAACCTGTATTGATAAACTGGGAGCAGAGAAGAAGAGGCAAACAGACCTGAGAGGTCTCTGCTGTGATGCTGGAATGAGTACAATTGGCAACCTGCTGTTGCAGCAGGCACTGCAGCAGTTCCCTTTGTTCCCTGTGCCAATGAGCCACCCTCTCTGTACAGCTACCCAATTGCTGCCCACTGCCAATTCCCCCTATGGTCCCACTGCAACTGCCTCTGCTGCCCAGTGGCATAGCCTCACCGAAAAGTGATCTTGCTGTCAAGAACCTTTGAACAGGGGATGGTAAGCTGCGCGAAGTCAACAGCGACCATGGAGTGGGAAAAGTACCACTGCTGGGGCCCATGTGCCTGCGCTTGGCATTGTGCTGGCCGACAGCTGCAATGGGCGAGCTGTACAACACCACTGGGAGTGTGACTGGTGCTTTGTTTGCCGGAACCAGCTTGTATGGAGGCTGAGAGGCACTGGATGGTGTTGCCCGTCTCTTCAGCCCCCTGCGCGCAGCACATCTTTCTTTAATGCAGCTGTGAGCTGACATTTGTGCACACCAGTAAGCACTATTGGTGATACTGTCAAGAGCTGTGACAAACACGCTGACATCAGCAGTGTGAGTTGCCACTCAGGGCTGTGAACTTGCTGGCTCAGGCCCCACCTGTGTGTGCCTGTGTCCTTCAATGAACCACATGCTCTGCCGTGATGGCTACTCCACAGTGGCGGCATCACAACTCCTGTTGCCTTCTTCAGCAAAGCAACTTGAGCAGGGCAATGTGCTGTGTCGGCTTTTGCAGCAGCTGCTGCTTCTGTTGCTGTCGTATTGCCTGGTGCATCTGCAGTACTAGCATCAGCATCAGCAGCAGCAGCAGCAGCAGCAGTGACAGTAGGTGTGGTCATGGTTGACAGCATGGGAGCTGGCTTCACATCACTATGCCCAGCTTCTGGTGCACCTGCCAGACCAGCTGCCTGCCCAGCTGCTGATGCATCTCCTATGTCTGACTGGTGTACAGCTGCAGCAGCACCGCCTGGCAATGAGTGGGTGTGAGTTGTGAGTAAGTCAGCATCCTGAGACTGTGAGCGCTGCTCTGCCTGGCCAGTGCTCCTGATGGTGTCAACGCCATGCCGCTTCTGCTGATGAGTAAGGTGCTTTTGCGCTGAGTCACGGCACTCTGAGCTGGTGCTGCGAGCCTGAGATGAACCTTCAGTTTGGTAGTCTGCTGCCGCTTGAAATGCCTGGTGACAGGCCTTTCAACAGGTGCAGGCTTGAAGCGCCTGGCATGTGGCAAGGTCTGCTTCTGGCTCTGAGCCAATGGCAATGAGGGAGGTGGCTCAGTAGTATGTGTGGCAGGCCTAGTCAGCGGGCTCTTCAGCTTCAGACGCAGTGACTGTTTAGGCTGAGGCGGAGGTATGCTGGCTTGATGTGATGCCAATGCACTTCCACCAAGCTTGATAGTCAGCTTCCTGACAGAAGTTGCACAGCATGGTTTGTTGAAGAGAAGCACCTTGGCCCTTTTCGGCTGACTTGCTAGGCATGGTGCTGCTGCTTGCTGCTGGGCTGAAGGAGCTTTTCGGGGCTTCCTGTCTGGCATGATGTACTCCTGCAGCCTTGCTGGCAATTTTGAACACCTGCACGACTATAGCTGTGAAACAAAAAAAGTCTGGGTGATAAGCCATGGCACATCTAGCCTCATGCAATGCCGCCATGTGTCACAGAAGCAGCGCTTACCTCTTGTCGACCTGCTCGTGCTTCCGCTTGCCTCGACGAGTTTGCATGGTGACCTTTGCAACGGTGATCCAGCTCTCGATAGGTCAAGCAGTATCAGCTGTACCGGAACGTGGGCTATCATAAGCCACACTGCGCAAAGAAAGTGGGATAAGGACTTGCAGTCTGAGGCACCTGTCGCTCCCAACGGCACAGGGTTCAACGGCAAAGCGACTTTTTCTCAGGGAAGCATGCGTCTACATCTGCTGATCTTTATATGCAACGTTTGCGATACCTGGTTGCAATGTGTAAAGCATGAACGAATGTTGACGCTCAACCTCGTCGGTGCATCACACTTTTGAACATAGTCAAAGCATGCTTGCGCTTGATAGGTCTGCCGAGTCTGGTGACCTTGCAATGAGAGCATTTTGGTGAGTCAGATGCAACAATCATTACATATCGGTCCAAGTTCGTGCTTGAACACAATGCCGTTTGGACCAGTGTCACAGTTCCACCTTGACTGTGTTTGGTGTGAAATAGCTAGTGGAATAGGTAGCCAGCTAGCTAGTCTGGGACACCATGCTTGCATGAGTCCTTATCTGCCTGCCACAGCCCAACAGCATTCTGAGCAAAAGTTAGTGCCATGAACGCTCCTGCTACAATGTGTGTTTTGGAACTGAAGCACCACAGTGCGATTGTAAAAAAAGATCTGACAGCCTAAGTGAGTGTTGCTCTTGGTCATTGCTTGTGCAACTCAAAAGGCATACTGCATGGGCCAAGCCAGCATCTGGCCTGTTCCTATTCATCACTGGCATCAGGCTGGGCGGTCCTTTCAAAGATGTCGCCCTTGTAGCCAAGCTTTTGCAAAAGTTTGCTGGCCTCTGTCAGGGACTCCTTCTCCTGCAGCAACACACCCCCCCCCCCCCCCCTTAAAGCATTGCATCAGTGTCAATATGTGTGAGCGCAAGCTGCACACTTGGCAATGACCTATGCTTGCTGATCACAGCTGCAGATGCAAGACATACCAGGTTGGACAGGTTGTCCAGTTCTTCACAAGCGTCTTGGACAGCACGTCCAAGCTCAGTGTTGGAGCTCAAAGAGTCCTGGTAGCCTCCTGGTACCTGCACAGCCAGCTGATTCAGATTGAAGAGTCCTGGACATGAAAATCAGTGACTCAGCAGCAAAGCGCAAGCGCTTACAGTCCAGTCATCTTCCTGGGACAGACCCTCAAACTCCTGCAGCAGCCAGAGGCCTCGACTCTGATGCTGCAAAAGCTCGCGGCAGCGACACAACTGATGTTGCATTTACCTCGTCGTTTGTAGGCTGCTGTCCGTTGCTGGGTGTGGCGTGAAGGCGCAGTCGGCCTGTTGTTTGTGAGTACTTGTGCAGCGTAGCCGCAGCAGATCTTCTCCGATGGCTGCTTGTGACTAAGGCAGGCAAGCAACGACCGCTGGCAATGCAACTAAAGGCGGCAGGTCGCATGAGCGCTCAAAGAGCCTGAGAATAACAAGCTGTAGCGGACGTACAATTTCGCTGAGGAATAACTAACAGGGCACTGACTCTGCAGCAGCTTTGCAAATGATGCACTGCAATTCTTTTTTGAAGCCTCTTCTGCTGTTTGCACTCTGTGCTGCAGGCGGGGTGTCGCGCAACAAAGCGGATAAATTGGCCCAACACTTTTCTTATAGCTGCTCCGAAACCATATTTGATCAGTAAAGCACAGCTGTTGTGCTCAGAATATGGTGGTGTATTGAACAACTTGGCATCAAATGGCCGCGACCGCGTCGTGCGAAGGCGCTCCCATTCAGGAACAGCAGGATCAACAGCGCGGCCGGCATTTGGTGGCGAGCTTGCAGATCCAACCCGGCAGTCGTGTTTTGTGTGAGAGTGCTGCATCCGCTGTGCTATACGACAGTGAGGTGGCCCGCCGGTGTCACTTAAGCTTTGAGCTCGCCCAGAACCCTCTGCGCTGTGGCGGTTGCAAGCACGCAAGATATGCTGACAAGCAAAATCAACGCTCAGCATGGTCGTCAGGACACCGGGAACAATGCGCAGCGCTTGCAGCTTGTCGTCCTCGTGTTCCTCCCCCCACCGTGAGGCTTATAGCGAAGCTGTTCTGGCGTCAGACCTGGTAAGAACCTGGCCCCTGCTCACATGTAACGCCTACATGTCCATATCGTCCAACCTGCAGGGTGAAACCAGCCGGGCAGCCAGCCTTTGAAAAAGCGCAACTGCGCATTGAAGAATTAGAGCACCACTGGGTTGCACTGCCAGACAGCAAGAAAGAGACGTATGCTCAGATGGCCGCTCTGACCAGGTTGACCTCTCTCTGTGCACGATATGCTTGATAAGACAGTGAGTTTGTACGGCTATCCAACGCAATGTTTGTATAGCATCCAACTATGTCTGTTGTTTAGACTGCAGGCACTACATGCAGAGCGGAAAGACTGATCAGACAGACTTGCCTGACCCAAAATTCATAGCCCTTATGTTGGCGCGATGTGCATGCAACAATCACACCATCTGTGATGATGAGCTGCGACCTATAGGTCAGCAATCCTTGCTCCTGCTCTGCTGGCAATGTGTTGACAAGCATCTGCAGCAGGGTTGTGCCCTTGTCTTTCAGCCAACACCACATTCTTGTCTGCAGCATCTAGGCTTGCTAGAACAATGTGTTTGTCCTTCAGGCTCACTTCATGTCATCTGCCAGCTTTTCCACATACTCACGCATGCCATCTGTCACACAATCCTGTGCAGGCATTGTTAAGCTGTGCCCAGCAGCAGCAGCAGCACGGGGCATAGCTAATTCTTACTGTCATCTCAATGTGCAGCAGCAGAGGGCCTCAGCCAATGACTGGTGATACCAACAGCAGTATTGCAGCACACGCTTACTGAGTGAGTAGCCATGCGCTAGTAAGCCAGAGTGCACAGATCTGAGCGATGTCTTATGCAATGCAGGTGTAGGGCTATTCCCCACAGGAGCCCTCATTAATCACTCGTGCACCCCCAATGCTATGCAGAGCTTCAAGCAGCAGCAGATTATCTTTACAGCACTGCAGCCTATTGCTCCTGGTGCTGAAATCAGCATCAGCTACATTGAGTTAGCTGCTACCCGTGCAGAAAGGCGACAACAGCTTCTGGAGCAATACTTCTTTGACATTGACAGTGACTTGCAGGTTAGCTGCCTTGCAAACATGCCTGCTTTGTTATCCTGCAAAGACTGCCATGCCAGTACAGTGTTTGTTCATTTGAGGCGCTAATTTGTTTGCATTGTTCTATTGGCATATTGCTGAAGCATTGCTGCTGGCATTTGTGTTGTGCAGATTAATCATCATTGATCCCATGCGCTGCATTGGTTGCCATATCATCACCATCAAGCCTTGATGTTGCGCATTGCATGTCCTCACTGGCACTGGCACTGGCACTGTGTGTCAGAAGCATGAGCAATTGAGAGAGGCGCCGGGGTGAAGCTATGATCAGTGCCCTGAGGCTTTCAATTTCCTGAAACAGTCCGGTTGCTCACTCACCTTCGGCGTTGGCTGTACATTGTGTAGCCGCAACTAGGTGCCTTGCTTCAGCAGCATACACTGCACTTAGATACCAGTCTTTTTGTCTTGTGCTGCAACCTTCACTGTGTGCTGCACAGTGGAAAAGGAAGATTTAGGAAGAAAATCCTATGTATCTTTGACAATCATGAAGGGACATGGCAGTATAACAAGATCCGCAAATGGCACACAAATAATGTAGTCTTCTGAGGTAGCAGCCCAAATGGTGTGCCGATTGTAGGGGGGTAGACCTGGGGCCAAGCCCCTCCTGAAGTGCACTGCAGGCCATCTGTGTGCAGAAGCTTACTCCAGCGCGCCTCACCACATGGACCCTGCTGACCATGCCTTGACTGGAGCCCACATGACTTCAGGTAGAACCAGTCATGCATGTAACCATACAGGGTGATGCCTGGCTGCTTGGTGTACAGTTTGTTGTGCTGTAAAACCTTGGCAAGAGAGGTCAAATGTTGCTCTTTTGGACTCTTTGTTAGGTGAAATAACTACAACTGTCAGCAGCGTCAAGTGCCCTGGAGCCTTCCCCATTGTTTGTCAGCCCACACGAGTGAAGGAGACACTTTGCTCATTTGCCAGCCCACGCTGATGCAGGAGAGTATTCATTCATTTGTCAGCCCACGTTTGTTGAGCCTCTTGTCGTGTTTGGCAAGCTCACAAAGAGCTGATCCCCTGTTGTAGCATCTCCTCAACATGCAAACACAGCTGGCCTTCCTCCTTTCATTTTAGCCATGTGTCCGCCTGCATGCAAGCCGTGGCTGGTCAGGAGCCATGTCACAGTCTGTGAGTCTGTCCTCTGTGCACTGAAGCAGGCTCAGCAGTGGATGGTCATGTGATGGTCTTCACCAGGTCAGCACCAACCAATGCTGATGAAGAGTCATTCCCATGCAGCAGCACACATGACAGTCATGACGATGGTGCCATTGGCGACAGCTGTGAAGTTAGAGCTGGCAGAAGTCTGCAGGCAGCGTCAGATGCTGCATCAGCATCATCATCATTGTCATTAACATCAGGCAGACTGCCTCAGGCATCATCTGCACAGCAGCCCATGCATGATCTGTTACATGTCCAGTGCTGGGGCGCAGGCTTTGCAGGTGGGTCTGGGGTTGTGCGTTTGTGTGTGTGTGCGTCTGTGTGTACATGCGTCCCAGCTTGTGGAAAGCAGGTGCTCAGCAGCATTGTGTTCAAGATCTTGACTCATGCCTGTGGAGTCATCTGGATGCACATGTTGTATGGCATCAGCCCTCACAACAAGCTACAGTTGCAAACAGCTTGTTTTCTGTTTGTACTGGTGGGACTTTCATCACACCTGACTGATCTGCAAGATTTCTCATGCAGGCGTCGACCAACAGCAGCTGCTTGCCCTAGCCCGCCACATGGCCCACATGCTGTCGCAGCATAAGGCGTGCTTACACTCTCTGTCCAGTCAGGACCCAGAGAGAGCCAAGAGCCTTGCCTTGTCAGCGTTACAGCTGGCAGACCACATGCCTGCTCCTGTGAAGGCCCTTGGTAGTCATCACATCTGGCGCATGCGTATACAGGAGGCATTGATGAGGGCCTGTGTGGGTCTGGGCAATGACTGGCCCATGGTGCTATCAGTAGGAAAGAAATTGGTTCCTGTGTATGAAATGGTATATCCCAAGGTGGGCAGTGCAATGTGTGCAATTTGAGCGGCCATGATGTGTTGATAGCAAATGTGAGTTGCAAGATCATACCCCCACTGAGCGATTTCACTCATAGTCTTGTGCTGCTCTGCAGTGACGCCTGTGCTACAGTATGAAAACTGCTAGATGGACACTGCTCAATAGTGACTGACTGATGCATCAATGCTGTCAGCACAGGTGTACAGGCTTACCCTGATTTGTTCAGGTTTTGCGTTCGCCAAAACACTTTGCCAATTGATGCCCATTGACAGCATGTATGTGTCTTCAGGTCTGGCCTAACAAAGGCCCGCACTTTGCAATGCTGGCAAAGGTATCAGCTCTACTGGAATGCAATCAGGAAGCCATGAATTATGCCAGGCAGGCTTTGCAGCAGCTTCAATATACACATTCTGATAGTTTGGTCATGGAAGAGGTGCGCCAGATCATGTTTGAGTCTGGCAGAAATTCAGAATCCATTGCATGATCACAGTTGTCATCATGTAGCATGTACTGTTGCTTTTGGCTATGTGGTGAAGGTTGCATGTGGAGTGTCTGCCATGCGAGATGTTCTATGAAGTGCTTGGCGGACTGTCATAGCCCTATAGATCAGTGCTTTGCCTTGAGGCGTCCTCCGAGATATTAAAACTCGGGTGGGGACATGCACTGCAGCTGTGACTGTAAGTTTATGACCTGTGCAATCACTGGGATCAGGATATCCGCAGTGGATATTTGCAGCAAAGTGGTGGTGACAATGCTCGAAGTCAGACTCGACACTGCACATAAGCTAGCGGAAAGCAAGAAATCCTAGCTGTGGACCAGCAATTTGTTTGGGTTCAAGCAACAGTTACTCGGTCTCTGGCGAAGCAAAGTGCTCTGCAAGCCCGAAACTCAGATGATCCTCTTTCGTTGCTTGGGCTTCATTCTTTCTAGGTAGACCTCCTCATCAGCAGTCAGTCTCCTAGATCTGCCACCAGGCAATGCAACAAACTGCTTTTTGGCACCCTCTTCGCTCACATCTTGCACGACCATAGACCAGCCTGCTTCGGGCCGACTGGGAAGATCTTTGGCACGACTTCGGCGGCTGATGTTACTGCCAGTCTGCATGTGCACCAGATGGGTCGGACAAGTTGGATGAGTCTGGCTAGTTATGCCAAGTGCGTCGGCGAACAAAGCACACTAGCTCAACTACAAACATATGGCCTGCATCATCGCCGTGGCTGCAGACAGTGCAGACGCTGCATGCAAGCACACAGGTCCTTTCTTTTTCAGGTATAACAAATCATTATACCACAGACATCTGTTGTTGCCTAACGACTCGTGGCCGGCAGCGCTCAGCTCAGATCTAGCATCCAGACTCAGCTAACATCATATACAAACTCAGCACGGCACAGACAGGCTTCACAGCTCGGCCGTGAGTCCACGCTCAAGGCTTGCAACTGGAAACAACAGAAAGCACACAGGCATGCAGCTGCGTGCAGGCAGTGCCAGCACATTTACTCTGTTTTGCAGATCAAAGAAAGAAAAGAAATGAAAAGAAAAGTCTTTGCCTTCGGCATCAATGTAATGAGAAGCCAAGTATCATACTGGGCTGCCCAGGATGTCAATCGAAGCCATTGGGTCACAGGCAGTGTGTGTGCATGTGAGTGGCAAAGCATGTACCTGCTGAAGGTTGTACTTGAGCCTCTCCTCAAACTCATGCACTAGGTGCTTCTCCTCTTCCTCAGCCTGCATCCTGTTGGCATCTTCCCAGAAAGATAGCACTGGTCGCTCAATGTTGGCTTTACCCCTGCAAAAAACATATCAATCGGCATGACTTGCTGTTTTAAAGCAGCTTATGCAAGATTCGAGTACAGCTGAGTGATTTGGCCAGACAGCTTTGACAGCGTTCAATGATGACTGAGCAACAGCTTGCCTGCTACAAGTGAATATGCACTTGATGATGGATTATGGGTGGCATGCTGTATTCCTAGCTGACAGATGGAAAACGCGCACAAGATGCAAGCAGATCTGTCACGATGAACAGCTTCAACATTACAGGTACAGTTGAAGCCATGCTGTGCACACACTGCCCTGCTGTGAATTCTCATGGCCACGCTGAGGGGTAAGCACAAGGTGCTTGCAATGTGGGTTGCAGCATCATCACCATAGACTGCCTAGTATACAGCCAACGCATATCATGCACGTCACAGAAGCTGCTGTGTTTTGCACCAAAGACAAGCATGCAAGGACAACTTGGGCAGCACGGTATAATACTTGGCTTGTCATTAATTTGACGCAGAAAGTCATACTTTTTCTTTTGGTTTCATGCAAGGACAAAATGGTGACTCTGCAGAAGGCTGCCTTACCCGATTGCCTCCTTGTCTGCTTCTATGGCTTCAGCTCGGTCATCCTCAAAGTACTGCAGCAGCAGTTGAAACTGATATCAGCATGCAAATCTGACTGCTTTGAATCTAGAAGACCATTGCTGGCCCCAAACTGCAATGACGCAAGTGAGTTGAGTACCAACATGATATCAGTACCAAGAATACAGCTTGCTTTGCGGACAAATTAGGTCACACCACGTTGCAAGATGACACTTCAAAACCTTGCCATGGTCAGCATTATTGCAGACTGGCCACATGTGCAATGCTGCCGGACATCTATGGGGTTGAAAAGATGAGAGCTCACCTCAAACTTGGGGTAGCGTGGTATAAACTTGACATGGCGTTCGCCAGTGCCTTGTGGCTCATGGCAGTCCCATAGCTCGTGCTCCATCAGGTATGGCAAGTAATCTGGGTTTGACAGCAGGTATCTTTCAACACCCTCAACCTTGGGATCGTTGGAATCCCCAAATTCATCTTCAGGTGCACTGCTGCGCTGACCCTCCTGGGTGATGTCTTGCAGAAGCTGCTGCTCAAGTTCCTGCTCAGCTTTGGCAGCTGCTTTGTCGTCTTGTGCATCTTTTGGCAATGTCGTGCTGATGTCTGGCTCAGCCTCAGAGCCTTTGTCATCCTTGTCTGGTCGAACCCAGAATGGGTCTTTGACCAATGCCTTGAGCCAGGCCAGTACAATATTGTTGTCTGTTTTCTGCTCCTTTGACATACCGGCTTCGGGCTCAAACTGCCAGCTTGCACTTTGGCGGGAAATCTGTTTCAAATACCGAGGAATGTCCCTAGCAGCTTCATCCATGGCTTCTTTTACAATTTGAGCTCTGGCATCCAAGGGCTTGTCAGAGCTGGATGCTGCATCCTGGCTTGGACTGCTGGTGTCTGGTGCCTCAGCCTCAGCTTGAGGTGAGTTGTCATCTGATGGCTCAGCAGTGGCAGGATCTGTGAGTGCAGCTGTTGCCGCAGAAGTTGCCTGAGAGGTTGTGGTGATTTTGCCAGGATTGACAGCAATGTCGCCGTGCTCCATGCCTTTGAGAGCCAAGATCGCCATCACGCGCTGCTGTCGTATCTGGAATATGCTTGCAAGGGCCACATGTGAGTACCTGCAGGGCATGCAAACTAGGCCACATGAGCGATGCCAGCACACGCAGACGAGCAAGGACCTGCTGAGCAGCGCGCAGAAAGAAAAAGTGGTTGAAAGATTGGTTTCAGGATAGCAGCTACCTTTCACTGTCGTGCTTGTGCATCTGGTACATCATTTCCTTCGCCTCATTGCTCAGCAGTGCATTTCTCTCAACCTCAGGAAGCGTTCCCCTCGTGAAATCCATGCCAAACCAAGTGATGGCTTGCTCATCTACAGATCCTAGGAACTCCCAGCCTGTTTCTGTGCTGGGAGCATAATTGGTGATTTCGACTTCAGACGCTGCATAAGGGTATGCCCCGTCTTCGACATATCCGACCTCTGGTTCCGCGTTTGCAGGCAATGCTTCTGACTTATTGGAACCCCTTGATGTTTGGTCTGAGGATGATGGGCCAGACGCGAAAGAGCCGGGATCGCCCCGAGGACCGTCTGTCGGGGCTCGCGAGACCCCGCGTGACTCCGAGCGTGGGTCGCGTTGACTGCGAAAAGCAGGACGCTGGTTGGCTGTATCAGATTGTCTTGGGTTCCTGCGCCCCGCGGGAGGGCCACCTGGCCCAGCACTGTCTGATGCAGCAGATGTCGATGCTTGACTGTTTGACAACAGTCTGCTGGGAACAGAACTACTCAGCTCCGCCGCATTGCATTTACTAGCTGATCGTGCTAGGTGCAGCAACGACTTGGTGCGAGTCATCGCCACTCTCGATTCAGCGAGCTTGCCTAGGCTCCTTGACGCAATGTGGTATGTGGCGGAAACCCTGGTGTAACCTAGCTGGCAAGCGAGCGTTACACCGTATAACAGATGGATCGGGAATCGCAAAGTCCCGGGATTTGACCAATCCCGGATGGAAAGTGACATTGGAGAGTACTGACAAGCAATTTTGGTTCGTATGGCTAAAACATACAAGGTGTTGTATGTAAAGGTGCCAACATGTGGTCTGTCTGCAGAGAGAGGGCGCAGAGATCGCGGACCCAACAGCTACAGTGTGCGACTGTGTCACAACACAGCCTGTACTCGTATGGAATCGGAATGTTGTGGAATCGGGATGTGAACGCTGCGATCAACATTTTGATGGACTGGGTCGAGGGACGCACAAAGCCCATAGAGTTTCGTAGGGCTGCCCTTTGACGTTTCATGATTCACGGTGCCACCAGAAGCCTCTGCTTGCACGCTATGGGGTGGAATGAGCAGCTGCGGGCTCAGCATCACAACAATAATGATTCTAGATACTCTCGTGCTCCGCAGTGCTCCGCACGTGCTCCGTCCAGGTCGTTACATGACACATCACCGTAGCACATGGAATCTTGTTGGACTGAGCAGCTGAAGCTTTGCTCACGCTTGAGTCCACTTTGATACCAGCAGTTTTAGCCTGCTTGAAATCTTGCCCCAAATTTTGGAAGCCACAGAGCACATGCTAATTCGTGCATGCACAATCGGAACTCTCACAATCTTTAAGGTATGTTCGTTCAGCCAGGAGCGGAGCTTGGGGGATGCTGCAGCACAAGGCTACCATCCGATGCTGAACACAGCTTGTGAATTTACAAAGAACAGATCTCAGCTGAGTTTACATCGTAAGATCAAATTCACTGAGTTGCATTCCCACAGTTGGCCCAGCAGTTGGCCCAAACATATACGCCATCACTGGACGTCATAGTGCTTTGATTGGTTTTACAATAGCTGGACGTAGTCTGCACAAGTGTGGTAGCCAGCTGCAGCACTCCAGCCGTGAATATTCCACGCTGAGCAAAAAATCTCTCAACGCTCAGATTGCAGCTGTCACGTTGCCAACAGATACGTTCCATAGCAAAATGTCGCTGTCTCACTGTTCCGTGTGATCCATTGGAAGCGTGACGCGTTGTTGTCGCCATGCCTCAAATTTCAAAACGGTTCGAGCGACTTCCAATCGGCCGGCAGATCAAAAGAGAAATCAATGGCGAGACCGAGCCGGGACTGGTGTCTGGAATGTTCAGCATGGCCGCCCCTGCGTGG
>JAABUK010004148.1_pt1 | contig 23843 bp, 28 predicted proteins | sample 5559141 | NCBI WGS metagenome assembly JAABUK01 (sample SAMN10711869, study PRJNA513367) | rock metagenome | isolation source: Antarctica rocks | place: Antarctica: Victoria Land, Pudding Butte nord | collected 2016-01-03
GTCGGGCTTGGACACATCCAATCTAGAGATCAAAGGGACACCAATCCAGACCAGATTCTGAAGGGGGCAGCTGGACAGTTGGGCCGTGCAGAAATCTGGAATTTCCAACTATGTCGCAGACAAGCCTCAAAAATGCTCAAAGTGCAAGCAAGCAGTTTGTTATTCGGTTGCATGCCAGAACACTCATTGGAAGATGGTGCACAATTGCAGATGCACACCTGTTACCTAGGACTTTGTAGGGCTTGGTGTTTGTTCTTGAAGTATCTGTATATAAATCTGCCTTTGTCTCAGACATTCTAATTTTCAGGAACAAGAAGAATTCTCAGGAAGATTGATGTAAACCAGCCATATGGCCATGCATGCTGAAGGTGGCCGCATCAGTGATCTAGACACAAGTCCCCGAAGATGCACTGATGCAGAGCGTGGTGACTGGCCTTAAGGCAAGCTTGCTGATCGAGAGTGGTGGCCAGAAAAATATGCATCCAAGCCTACTCTCAAGCACAATTGATAAGTTGCACATGCATGTGATGTGCATCTCGGGATCCACGCCTGTTTGGCGAATTTCTGGCCTGATGGTCGTTCTTTGCTGCAGGAAATGCTATCCTTACATGATTGAGCATTAGCTTGCCTTGCATGGTGCTGCATCCAGTGCATATTGGGCTGCGCGATTGAAGTGGCACCATGGTGTTGTACAATCATTGAATGTGGCACAGGGTGTGAGCAGGGAAGGCACTTCCCCACGGTCCCATGCCAGGCAATATGGCGTCAGGCAATATGGCGCCCTGGCCACAGAACCTGTGGCTGCGCCTCGAACCTCTTGCGTTATGTGCACAAACGAGGTAACCATGACACTGGATGGGTCATACGGAATGCAATACAGCATACATGCCACACTTCCGTATAGATGTTACCCGTCCTGCTACAGTGAAGATAATCACTTCATGAAAATTCATCAAGCATAACACAATGTCACTGCTAGTCCTGTACAATAAGCTAGCGAGAAACCTTGAACTTGGGTCCACCAAAAACAGGCTGCATGTATGTGTCATCAAAATTTGCCCACCACTGCTGCATGCGCTTGTGCATGGCTGTGTCCTCAATGTCAGGCTCCTCTTCCGTTGCTCTGCTCTCTCTAGGCGACCTATCTTCTGCTAACACCCTTCCAAGGGGTCCTGGCTTTGGGTAGGGAACCTTAGGCCCCTCCCCAGGCGATAGCCCCCTGACTTCGCTTGATGATCCCTCCTCACCATCAGGGGGGTAAAGGGGAAGCTTGCTGAATGAAGGCATCAAGCGAGAGAGAGCATGGCCGGGTCGGTTGAAGCTCACATTTGACAACAGTCCCCTGTGCTCGCTGTCAACCTCTGCTCCTTCCTCGTTGGCAAAAACGATTGCGTCGTTGTCGCCAGAAATTTCAGGAGCAGGCTCTGACATGGGCAAGTCAGAGGGCCTGGCAGAAATGCGAGGGCTAATTGCAGCCGCCTCCTGACCGAAACGCGAGGGGCGGTAGGGCTTCATTTCAACCTCAGGCTGAGGTCCTGATGGTGAAGGCTTGTCAGCATGATGCCTTGGCAGATGGCTGTGAGCGTCTGGAAGCTCTGCATGCAATCATTCACACTTGCACTGTCTCAATGGCATTGAGACTTGCTTGTGATGGGCAGTTTGTAGGCATCAAGCTGCTGACAGCTGCAATGTACGCATTAAGGCTAGATTCAAGATGCAAATGATGCAAAGGCATGCAAGATGCTGACAGAGCTGAATGCAAGAGCAAGCAGCAATCAGACAGGTGCTGACCTTTCCCAAGCATGAGGTCCAGAAGAGGCTTAGTCACGGCTCCAAACACCATGGTAGAAAAGACCACAACAATGATTGTCATGGCAATGATGCTGGCCACATGCTCACTCTCATCAGAGAAGTCAAAAAAATGATAAACCAGCGCCACTGACACTGCTCCACGCATTGACCCTGACCACCTGCAAAACACCACAACTTGACATCTGATCCAATGGAGACCCTGACTCTGGGTACTGAAGACAACTCCATCTTTGATCCTCACTGATCAGATGGCAAGCATGACACAGTCAGAGAGGTCTCATCAGCAAGGCTGAAAGCCACAACAGTGCCTTGTCTAACTGTTATGTTGGACCAGGTAATCGCTTTTGTCGGCAGCCTAATAAACCAATCCCTGTTCTTGTTGCTAATCTTGTTGATGGCTTGTTGTTGTTGATGTGAATGGGACACATGTATCTGTTTGGCAGAAGCAGCAAGCAGAAGGTCAACACGGGTCATGATGATAATATAGAGCCCTACCAGATGACCACCATCTCCCTGACTTTGACATTCTCTGGTCGCCACTTGTTGTGGAGGTGAATGAGGGGGAACACAAAGCAGGCTCGCCCCAACATGCACACGAAGATGATGAGGGCTGCTAGTCCCACTGCCACGCCAAAGTTACTATTCTGCAACAGCACATACAAAGCGTAAGCCAATGCCCAGTCAGCATTGCTTGGATGTAGGCACTACATTCCTGCGGTCAATCATGCAATCAAAAACATACTACATTCATGCATTCAACTGTCTCGTATATGCTTTCAATTGTCTCATATATGCCTTCAATTGTCTCACATATGTCTTCTCCTAGAGTTAGGTATGTACAGCCCTGAGCAGCAGGTGTTGCTTTGACAGTCAGTTTGTTTAGTGATGACATGTGTCTACATAGCACTACATTGTCTACTACTATGCAGATCTTGGCATGACACACAAAGACTAGGTCAGCAGAGTCTTGTGAGTGCTTGACAACATCCTCTGCACAGCAGCAAAGGCTTGGAATGCAGGCACTCTGACACTGCAATGAACAGGCAATGAGTTGTGCCACATGCATGTGTGAGCATGCACTATATAACGTCAGCTCAGAGCGTGTCATTTGTGCATTATAGCAGCAACATCCTCTGTGAGCTGTGAAATTATGATGTTGTATGCTTCCATCGATGATAAAGTGAGCCAATCCATATACAGGCCAACACAAGCATGCAACTTTGAGTGTCAAAATGTACAACGCTAGGGTAAGAAGGATGACACCAAAGAAACACTCAAATGCAATCCAAAGAAAGACAGACTGCAAAGAGCCACGCAAAAGGCAGATATGAGATGCACAGGCCTGGGTTGCATACCTGCCACGTGACAGGATCAATAGTGTCCAAGCCAACATACAGGAAAATGGCCCCCTCACACATGTAGCTGAACACCTCAGCAGTATGCCTGGTGGCCTTGCGCATCTCCCTCGGTACATTGTACAGAGCATAGTGTGACATGACCACGGCACATGTGAAGATCGCCACGATTCCACTGCATCCAAAGTGCTCTGCTACAAGGTAGGACAGGTATGCAATCATCCCCACCATGCTGACAGCCTGCAAAACAGCCACTAGCAGAAAGTCAGCCCAAGGAGAATGCAGACCTCGACAAAAGATCAAACCCCAATATTTCTAAGAGTGCAGTCTACCGCTTCTGTCAGGATGTACTTGGTGTGTACACGGATATGCACCGGCCACTGATCAGTGACTGATGGTGCTTCCACAGCAGCCAGACAGCTGTCATGCAGGCGAGAGCTGGAAGGCAGCATTCATGTGCTTGCTCTCCATCTCAGCTGCACTGTAGTATCTCTGACGAATAGTTGGCGGTCAAAAGCTTTGCACGTAACTATAACACCCTGCTCTGACTTGGTCATCCAATAAAGACCACTTTGCAGATTGACTCTGTGTTTCCCTAACCCTGGTCATTGTTGGTCCAGCCAGCAATGATGCAGCTGCCAGCTGATTAGCCATAATCACAGCGCAGCAAAGCAGCAGCAACCGACCTGATGGACATGAATGCTGGGGGAAGCTTTGAGCAGCAGTGCAGCTGATATGCTATGCGTGCAGCGCAGCAAAGCAGCAGCAATCGACCTGATGGACATGAATGCTGGGGGAAGCTTTGAGCAGCAGTGCAGCTGATATGCTATGCGTGCAGCACAGCAAAGCAGCAGCAACCAACCTGATGGACATGAATGCTGGGGGAAGCTTTGAGCAGCAGTGCAGCTGTGAGGCCAAAGGCTGCTCCGAGCAAGCCACTGGCGACGAAGAGGTAGAGGAAGCTGAAGGTGATTGCCACAGAGGTCTTAAATGTCAGGCTGGGGTCGTCTCCCAGTTCCTATCATGCATGCTCAGTCAGTGAGCAGGCAGCAGCTCAAACAAGGCTCTGGTTGTTGTACATGGTGTTGACAGTTGATCAAGCTGGAAAACCGCCTGTCTCACTACCCTAGTCATGCGCATTAATGCCCTTGTGCTTCAGACATGTGTATTGCTAGTAAGCTGAGAGCACAACGCATTCACAAAATTGAAGTAGCTGACACATGACTAACGACTGGCCTAGGCTGATGAGCTGCGTTGACCAGCCCGATGATCACACACTCAGGCATCAGCAGTATAGACTGGCAGACCATGCTAACACTTCAGCATTGCATTGGAATGCTCATATATGGTTCTGCTGGCATTTAGATGTCACTGGGGAATATTGCAATTGCATCTTGCCAGATGTGCATGTGTGTCAGAGAAAAGACACATGACTAACGACTGGCCTAGGTTGAGTAGCTGACCAGCCCAACATCACACACACACTCTGTATCATCAGTATAGACTGGCAGATCATGCTAACAGTTCAGCATTGCATTGGGATGCTCATGTATACTTCCGCTGGCAGTTGGCTGTCACTGAGGCATATTGCAGCTGCATCTTGCCAGATGCTCTAAACAAGCGTGTCTGGAGGGAACTTACTTGCGTCGCACGTACCTGATGCCTGCTGGCTAAGTGTACGTTTTAGTTATTATTATTACCATCTTGCCAGATGTGCATGTGTGTCAGACCTGTATGGCACGTAGAAGTGCAACGCCAGCAGCATCGTTGATGACACCTTCACCAAAGACCAGGCTGAAGAGGATGGGGCTACGGTCCTTGTTCAGCACTTGCAGCACTGCCACCGAGTCTGTTGTGGCAAAAATGGCACCAAGGGCCAATATGTCCTGCAGACTTGCACGGACAGACATCACCCACTGCACAAGCCTATAAGCAAAGGCTTGCTAGTTCTCACTGCAACAGAGTAGTATGAAAATTTGGCTGATGTGCTTGAATCAGTGACTGTGACATGAGATGATTGTCTTGCTGTTTGTGTTGCTAGGAATATAGGGCAACAGAACGTAGAGTGCCTGTTGGTACAGATTTTGGGTGATGGGTCTGAGGCCTGCCAGCAGAGGTGGTCAGACTATTCTTGTGAAGGCTCAGCAAGGCTCCTCATGCATATGCAGTAGCACCTTGCTGCTGCTCATAAGACGCACACTACTTGCACATGCATGTGCCATGCTGCAAGATAAGACACGAAGCAGAGTGTTGCACATGCAAAGGGAGGTTCCTTAACACTGCAAAGCATACCTGCATGGTGAGGAAGCCAAAGCACTTCCTGTACAGCAGCAGGCTGAGCACAATGAAGGTCAAGGCGACATACGTGCCCAAGATGCCCAGAGATGCAATGCTGACAAAGTTGCGGAAGAAGGACTTCTTGCGCACTGAAAGGCCTGCACTGAAGATGATAGGGGGCAGAAAGAATCTGCAACAGGCGAACACGTATCAGTCAGCTGCCTGCAACAGCTGCCGTCTGTGCATAGAGTGGAAACAGAGCTGAGTGGAAACACAGCTGTGTGACATCAAATTGGCATGGACATACGTGAAGAAGTTTCCCGGGTTGAATGTGAGCATGGCGTGCAGGGACTCCTCCCCTAGAAACTCATGCGCTGCAAGAAGCGCTAATCCCATTGCTAAGCCAAGCCCACAAGCTGTCATGCCATCCCCAACAAAACTCAACCTGCACAAAATCCAGCCAGTCAGCTTAAGGCAGTTCCAACGCGAGCATATCAACTGTTGCTTGTATAGATGCTGACAGTAGCAGGTAGTGTGGATCAAATGGCAGGCCTGCAGTGGATGCTTACCTGGCAGTGATTCTGTGTCCTATTGCCGCCCACAACAGCAGCAGGAACACAATCATGCCTGTACATGTCCAGTACGATAGGTCGCTGAGAACTAGAGGACGTATGTGAGATACGCAACTGCTGACCAATCGACCGGCAGATTGTTTACTGTTGCAGTTATGTTGCCGTTAGGAGCAGGTACGAGTCAGTAACCGCACCAGGGTTGCTTTCTTCATCCGCCATGGTTCAACCGTGAGTGCTTCGCAAATCTTCCTATAGCAGAGGCCCTCGGTATAACTATCTATGCAGTTCAACTAACACCTCAAGCTAGCGGCTGAATCTTGAAGATTGTGCACTTGATAGTATCGTCAGCCGTGTTTGTTGTACAGCTACAAAACAGGTCTGACCCGCAGGCTGGCTTATACCACGCGCAAAGCTAATGTCAAGCGACACAACCGCGTGCACATGTAGTGGGCCATTTTGTTGCCTTTTCGGGACGTCTTGGCTGACTTCGCACAGTATATGCGCATATAGTTTTGCTGCGTAGCTTTCATGGGGCGTTTTGGCGTGTTTGATAGGGCCGAACCCGAACCGTAACGCAAGCTGCCGATAGCTGCTCGGGCTGCGCTACAGTCGCAACCGGCATCAGTCCCACAGACAGCAGCAAAGATTGATTCACACGCCCAAATCGTAGTGTGCAAACCGCCGCCGCTGTGGGATCTGGTCGAAAGTACAAGCACTTGTGTAACATGCAGCACTCCCAGGTAGAGGAGTCCGACGTTGAGCCAGGCGAGGAAGACGCATCTGAAAATGGAGAGGATTTCCTTGCAGACCGCGAAGCGGCTGTTGAATTCGGATGGGAAGATAAGCGACCATTGACCGGCAGAAGGTTGAAAGCAGCAAAGGACAAGCAGAAAAAAGCCAAGTCTGGCAGCTTTGGTAAGCGCATCCTCTGACACATTCAGCGTTGACCTTGTTTTCGATACCGTCTCCATGCTCATTGAACAGTGTAAGCACGGAGCTCAACATTAGCTTCACAGTAATCTGTCCTGGGCAGAGAATCTGCAGCAGTTTCTGCATTTGGAAAACTGCAGTGATGATCAACCCCTGGTGTCAGGACTTGCAGCAACAAGCACATGCACAAGTCAGACTGCATTAGCTCACAAGTGCAGTGCCTCTTGCAGAAACTTTGGGTCTGAGTCCTGAGGTGCTGAGGGGTATCAAACGCAAAGGGTACAGACTGCCAACCCCTATCCAGCGAAAAACTCTGCCTCTAATCTTGCAAAGGCAGGATGTGGTTGGCATGGCTCGCACAGGCTCTGGAAAGACAGCTGCTTTTGTCATACCCCTTTTGGAGAGGTCAGCACGCAGCACGAAACATGTGTCATCAGCATACTTGCTTGTTACCATGTTGGCTTGCTTTATATCATACTAATCTTGCATAGCAGCATGCTGAACTGCCAGATCAGCTTGTCTTCCACAACACTGCAGCCTGTACAAGCACATGCAGAGGTTGATGTGCTACCCGCAAGAGACTTTTTGCCCTGCAGCTGTGCGGTGGACACTTCGGTAAATTCATTGAATCAGTGAATTCAGTGAATCATTGGTACAAGCCACATCTGAATTCACATGTGACCTGTGACAGCAGCATTACAAATGCAGGTTGAAAGGGCATTCTTTGAGAGGTGGTGCCAGGGCTGTTTTGCTAGCCCCTACCAGAGAACTGGCCCTGCAAACCCACAAGGTTGTCAAGGAGCTCAGTCGCTACACAGATCTTCGCACTGCTGTTTTGGTGGGTGGAGATGCCATGGAGGCTCAGTTCGCTGAGCTGGCTGCCAATCCTGACATCATTGTAGCCACTCCAGGTGCACTTCATCTTAACGCTAAATGCTGGCATGCTGAGGCATGCTGACTCCAATTGCAGGATACATTGCTGTTCTTTGGAGACATGATCTTGGCATGCATTTCCGTTTCCACAGCAGAGATGCTTAGGCAATTCTCGATTCAGCTTCCCATGCTGAAGCCCGTGTGTAAAACTGGTGATGCTTCTACATCATCATCAGCATCAGTACGATGGTGTTGCAGGGCGGCTGATGCACCACCTGAAGGAGGTGGAGGGCATGAGCCTACGCACAGTGGAGTACTGCGTCTTTGATGAAGCTGACCGCCTCTTTGAAATGGGTTTTGCTGCCCAGCTCAGGGAGATCCTGGCCAAGATGAATGAGTCGCGCCAGGTCAGCATTCCCTCTGGTCCTCACATGCTGCTGCTGCTTGGCGATGTTTCATGCTGCTGCTGCTTGGCCATGTTTCATGCTGCTGCTGCTTGGCCATGTGTCATGCTGCTGCTGCTTGGCCAGCTCTCTTGCCATGGTGAATAGGTGATGTTGGCATGCTTGTATGCTCGGAATGAATAACTAAACCACGGCTTTAGCCATCAGGCACTAGGTGTGTGCAGCTACATCTTTACATGCCAGGATTGTTTGCATGCTGCTCCATGCTCCTAAAATACAGCTCCCTTTGGGCCATAGCCGGGCTGCCGCCCTAAGAGGCTCCTCTTATGCCTGCTGAAAAGCATAAACTTTGCTTTTCTTTTCTTTCTAAAGCGCAAATGCGTCTTCCCAGCGACTCCACGCTTGATGTGTAAACGCCTTGATCAGTCGAGCTCACCAAGGGTGCTGATTGATGCGCACGCTGTTTGCTGCAGACGCTGCTGTTCTCCGCTACTATGCCGTCAGCCCTGCATGAGTTTGCCAAGGCGGGCTTGAAGGACCCCGAGATGGTTCGCCTGGACACAGACACCAGGATCTCCCAGGAGCTCTCCACAGCTTTCTTCACTGTCAGGTGTGGCCACACTCCAATGCTACATTATGCCCTTTTCAATCCCAGAACGTATGTGTAATTCAGAGTTCCAGCGTCATCCCTACACTGGAAATTCAAGCTCAGAAATGTCTGGGGACAGTAAAAACGCGTTTCTACACTGTGGGGATGTTTTAGCACTGTTATACTTCACAGCCTGGTATGAACCAAAGTCTGGTCCTTTACAATAGCTGATGACATCATGTCATATAGCAGTCTGAGTGATGGCAGCTCTCTGTGGTGGCTTGGGCTGTGCCGCTTAGTGGTGGGTGCATTTTGTTGCTTTGACATCAACAATACCTTGCTACAATCAGCTTCGTGCAACCAAGCTTGCCATCATTATCTGCGTTTTATGTGAATACCTGAGTCAGCAGATGCAGCATTTCACCTGGCATACAAGTCGCAAATGCTGTCCTACTGCTACTCATGAGGCCAACACGGCATATAGGCCCACATGCTCATGCTAAGCCACCTTCCCACAAATCATGTTGCTTGACACTGCTTGACTCTGCAGAGCTGAAGACAAGATTGCTGCTTTGCTGTGGCTGGTGCGAGAAGCCATTGAAGAGGGGCAGCCAACATTGGTTTTTGCTTCCACCCGACACCATGTGGAGTTCCTGTATACCCTGATGACTAGGGAGGGCATTGATGCTGCCTGCGTCTATGGCGCCATGGATCAGGTCACATGCAATGCTCACTGCTGATTGCTGAGTTCTGAGTTCTGAGTGCTGAGTTCTGAGTTCTGAGTGTTGATTCCTGAGTTCTGACTGCTGAGTTCTGAGAGATGAGTCCTGAGTTCTGACTGCCAATTTCTTGTCATTTTCATCAGCTTGTCAGCTTGTCCATGCTTGCTATGCCGCAAGGCTTGCAGCAAGCTGTGCATGATGGACAGTGCTGCCTACAGTAGCCTTCAGCAGCCAAAGCCATGGTTGGCTTCTCAGCCAAGCAAAATGACTGGAGATGGTTCAGATCAACATGCTGATCTTGACACTTTTTGGTGCAGCAACTGAAGCTGCACTTCATTGCTTGTCGTCCAAAACTTGACCATGGACGGGACTGCTGCAACCGTTAACTGAGGCACTACATAGGGTGTGAATGCTCAGCTTGATTGCTCCTGCTGCTTGCGCTGGCAAACCATGAAGAAAAAAAAAAGATCCTCCACCTTTCAGCAATCATAATGGGAGCCTTTTCAAGGCAGCAGCCCGGAGATTGGCAAACCATACTGTGGACAACTGCTCCAGCTGGTCATACGCCTGGCTGCTTGTGAACTCAGGATGTCTGCTGTTGCACTGCAGGCCGCCAGGAAGATACACACCGGCAAGTTCCGCGCAGGCAAGGTCCACCTCATGATCGTCACTGACGTCGCTGCTCGCGGCATTGACATTCCTCTGCTGGACAATGTCATCAACTTCGACTTCCCAGCCAAGCCCAAGCTGTTTGTGCACCGAGTGGGGCGAGCAGCGCGAGCTGGGCGGCTGGGAACAGCCTACTCTCTGCTCACACGGGATGAGCTGCCTTACCTCATAGATCTGCATCTGTTCCTGTCCCGGCCTTTGATCCCGGCACCTGTGAGGTCATTGCAGCAGGCTGCAGCTGCAGCGCCTGATCTGGATCCCTCCACTTCTGTGTATGGCACCTTCCCACAGGTACCTGCTACGTGCATATAATAATACTAATAATAACAACAACAATAACAATATTAATAATAACAATAATCACAGTAATCAATACGAATGCCATTGTTAATAATAACAGTTTGCTTTCCAGCTCATGAGCTAGGTACGCTCAGGACAAGTCTTTTGTCTCAATGTGCAATTCAGCGTTCAAGGTGTCAGCAGATGTTGTGTCAGATGGAGACATCATGCACATACCGTTGATGCATGCTGTGACCAGACGGTAGATGACATGACATGCCTGACAGTTGTATGTGTGACACATGTGCAATCAGCCCCGATGTGATGTCTGCCAATGTGACAGCGTGAGCGCCTTGCTGTTTGGGTGTTGCTCAACAAAGGCCATGCTCGTGGGACAACATACGCTGCACTGCCATCCTGCACAGCTGTCAGTGCCAGTGCAATTGCGTTGCTGAATGCCATATGTCATGTTTCTTGTTGTGCTGCTAGGCTGTTCACTTTCCATTACATGCTCCACTCACAGCTTTGCACATTCACTCACAGCCTACAGCATGCAAGGAAGCTGCTGAGCAGCATTGTGGTTGGCAAGGCCCATGCACACCGTGACAGAGCTATACTGCTGAAGCAGCTGCAACACATCAGCCCTGCATTGACAAGAGGTGACGTGTGTTGCAGGCAGCTCTAGATGACAGCATAGAGCACGCAAGGGACACCATTAGCAGCAGCCACGATCTGTTGGGCCTGCAGAAGGCCTGCACCAATGCCTTTGGCCTGTACAAGCGCACCCGCCCCCCTGCCGCCCCAGAGTCTGTGGCCAGGGCCAAAGGGCTGCCCAAGGAGGGCATGCACCCCCTGCTGGCTTCCAAAGTACCTGTCACCTCTGGAACTGGCCTTGAAGCTCAGGTATGCTGCACCTTCATTCTATTCATATGTATTTTCAATATGGTACTACAGGTTTACAAGCTTGTCATACAACTGACCTTAGTGAAACGCGCGAGATACTTCTCTGATTAGCGTGAGTGTCGCTACACTGGTAGAAGGCCAGCATGCATTCAGAGGGGATTCAGGCTCTGTTTGTTGTGAAGCTGCATGTGCATGACGCCAAGCAGAGTGTGGCAGCGCACAACTGGTCATTCTATGCCTGTTCATGCTGCTTTTTGATTTAGTCATGACTGCCCTTTTGTATATAGTATGGTTGCCTCAATGGTCGCCGGCATAAATCTATGTTCCTGCCAGGGCCAAGGCCCTACCCCATGTGGTGGCATTGGCTCTTGTACATTGCTATTTACACTGGCTGTGTGCCCTGGCATTGCTATTTTACACTGGCTGTGTGCCCTGGCATTGCTATTTTACACTGGCTGTGTGCCCTGGCATTGCTATTTACACTGGCTGTGTGCCCTGGCATTGCTATGCAACTCTGTCTGCTTCCCAACCACATGAAGCACGTGCTCAGGATGCAGATGAGCCTTGGCATAGCATGTGGCTGTCGCATGTGGTGGTTACATGGCACTGTGTGATGTGCTATTTACAAGCACATGCTGCAGTACAGTGCACTCTTGTCATCACTTTTGAGGATTCTCAGCTTTCGCGTGATCGAGTAGAGTGTTGTGTGACGTCCACAGGCCGGCCTGGCAGACATTACTCAATCACTCAAGATGTACCGCCCCTCTCAGACAGTACTGGAGGCAGAGATGGCCCCCTCCAGGAGGGGGGAGGGGGCGGGGGGGACTGGGGCTCCAGGGCTGACAGCTGCTAATGGCCCTGATGGGGGGCTGGTAGCCATCATGGGGCAGAAGCGGCAAGCACATGACAAAGCAATCCAGGTACGCATTGCAAATGATCTGCAAACTCATACCTGATATGCATGACAAGGCCGACAGGCACGATACACAAAGGCCTGTCCTTGTCATAGGTGTGGTCCTCGCACACTTTGCACAGCCGTCTTGTGACCTTAGCTTTGTGCTTTTGATGTGTGTCAAGCTGTTGCTCAGACAATCTGAGGGTCTGATGTTTGCTTACCTCACTTGCTAAGAGGCTGTGGAACGCTGTACTCAGTTGCATGGCAGCAATCCAATGCAAGTTGACTAGGCTTGCAATTGATTGCTCAGTTCATTTATATTTACGCACTGTGTTGCTGCTTTTCAGGCCAACAAGAGGCAGAAGCTGATGCAGAGCGAAGCAGCAGCCATGACTAACGACAGTGCTGACGATGAGGCAGCTACCAGCAGCGATGCTGACGGTGATGATGATGAGTCAGCAGAGGAAGAAGATGAGCAGCCCCAACAGGGGGCTGGGTACACTCTGGATCTAGGGTCTGCTCCGGGTGGGGATGGCAAGTTTAGGGATGAGAACTTCTACCTAGGGTATGACAGGGGAGATAATCGATACGCTGAGGAAGGCTTTGCTGTGGGAGGGAGAGGAGAGGACATGGTGCTGGATTTGGCGGGAGACGAAAATGTAAGCTTGGCTTGTTGTGCCCATGCCTGTTGCAGGCTTCAGAATACATGACACACCAGCTGAATATAGAGCAAGCACAGTGTTCCTGATGCATGGCGTGCAAGAGAGGCAATGTATGTTTGAACATGTGCAAGCATGTTCCCTCCCTGCCTCCTTGCACCTGAGAAAATGGCTGCAATCTAAACCTTGGCAAGTGTAATTGCACAGCTTTCATGCTGTTGTGTGTGGGACATCAGGGCAGCTGCTCAGCTGCAAGGACACTGTCAGTGTAACTCAAGCCAAGACTTCCAGCTGACCTTTCAGCACAAGTGATGGTTGCTGACTAGTGCTTGTTGCTGTGCATTCTGATCCTGCTGACTCTGGCATTGGGATGCAAACAGAGATGGGTCAAGCCTCAACTGGGGCTTCCCCTGATTGATCCTGACACAGCATTGGTACCAATGTCGTGTGGGGTCAGGACTGCTGCTGCACAGGAGCGTCAGTATGAATGTCGAAATGAACGGAGGACATCAACTTGAATTTTTCGTTTTTTGGCCAAACTAATAAAACGAGTTGTGAAATCTATACTCATTTTGTATGAATACAAAAAGGTGTGATGCAGGACACGATGCAAAGCCTTCAGAAGCGGCACCACTGGGACAAGAAGAAGCGGCGCTACATCCAGCTGCAGCCCAAGGAAGAGATCAAGGCAGGCAAGAGATTGAAGACCGAGAGTGGGGCCAAAGCGACAGGAGATGATGCACCTTCAGGGCTGTACCAGAAATGGGCCAAAGCCAACAAGAAGCGTGTCACTCATGCTGGAGAAGAAGAGTCTGGGGCTTCTGCAGCATACAGCAAGAACCTTGCTAATAGGTGACTTGCATCACTGGCAGCAGTTTGGTATGATACGTTGTCACGTGCACATCAGAAACCCACAAATGTAGATGCAACAGACACATTCTCAAACTTGATGAACACACAGCAGAACCAGACAAGTCAGATGCAACATGCCTTCAATCTTGTCAACGACACAGTAAACATTGACAAGCTAGATGCAACATACATGTCTTTGAACCTGTCAAAACACAGCCAGAGACCTGCCACCAAGTAGCTCCGGCCTCCCATCTTGGGAGGCTCCCTTTATATGATCGCTGAAAAGCATAAACTTTTCTTTTGTTTCTTTATTGCCATCGAGTTGGCAGTGACGACATCCTCTGTGCTGCCAGCTATGTTGCATGGCAACACACCTTTCAGCAAGTAGGGACATTATTTCTTGGGAGTCTTGTCCAAGGATGATCGCTGTATTCTAGCGCAATACATTATGCTCTCATATATCGCCATGTAGTGCATTGTATGTTTCATGTTACGTATAATGTATTACACAATGTATGTCATCATTTATGATATCACGAGTTATAGTGCAGTTTATGAAGATGCTGTGACATACATTGCTGCACCCTGAGAGCTGCTGTTTCTCACAGGTTCAAGAAAGGTGGGCGGGGGTGGGTCAACCCCACCAAGATCCCCACAGGGCCTGCCTCTGGCAAGAGCTCTAAGTCAGAGCTGCGCACCATGGAACAGGTTTGCACATGCCACTCTGCTGCAAACTTGCACTATTTGTCATGATAAAGACTACCAGAAAGTGTGCTTATTGCTAGATGATGCTTGCTTTTGCAGTGAAATGCTGTTGCATGCCCAGTGCTGGTGTGGTGACTCAAGCATGTTTGGTTGCATTGGCTCAGCTGCCAGAGGGCAAAGGCAAACAATGCATCATGCATGCTCTGGGAGAACAGAAGCCTGTTTTGCATCATGATCTATCTGCATGCCCAGGCTGAAGCTATATCATCAGGCTCAGCCACCATGCATCCATTTTGGCATCCTGGCAAGCAGCAATCACATGTGAAGGTCCTGTCAAGTCTGAGCTAGAACAATTGAAGCATTCTGATTGGTGTCTATTAGAGCTGTTGGGGGTGTGATTGGGTTGGGGGGTCCGGCAGCATCACTCACCTCTAGTATTGTTACGCTCCGTACGCTCATGACACAGGTGCGTAAGAGCCGTAAAGATGCAGAGAGGAAGAAGTCTCGCATGTCTGGGGATCACAAGAGAGGGGGTGCAGCAGGCGATGCAGCCGGTAGCAGTAGGGCAACTGGCAGCGGCACCAGGTTCAGCAAATCCACACATGGGCCCCCTGCTTCTGGCAGGGGGGGTAGGCCAGGCGATAGGGGTAGAGGGGCTTCATCAGGGGCAGGTATGACACTGCAACTTGATCTGACTGACTGGTGTCATCTGGTTGACTGCATTGTACTCTTTGCTGGTTTTCACAACTTAGCTGCAGCAGTTCAGTTGACAGAAATGACAGGAGATCGATCACCTCTTTGCTACTCCTCATAGTTCAGATGCAGCAGCTCAGTTGATGGAATTGACAGGAGATGCATCCCATGTGCATGATCTGAAGTGTCTGCTCCCCTTTCATGCTGGATGTGGTTTGCAGCTTTGTATGTCTACATCCAATGTTTGCATACCCAGGCAGACACTTCATATCAAGCTCCGGAGTTGCTTTGTCACGTCTCAGAATTATCAACATTGACTGCGTCGGTACACAGTCCTGCTTTTGGTGTTCAGCATGGTTCCGCTGCTGATGTTAATCAATGGCTGTGCTTGCCATTTGCCTGACATGCTATGTTTGCTTGAACTGTAAGTTGTCACCATTGTGCTGGTTCTCTTTCCTGTGTACTCAGGCTGTATGCTGCTATTTGCAGGTGCCAGGTTTGGTGGCGGTGGCAGAGGTGGCGGTAGCAGGGATGGCGGTGGCAGAGGTGGCAGTAGCAGGGATGGTGGCGGTGGCAGAGGTGGTGGCAGAGGTGGTGGCAGAGGTGGTGGCAGAGGTGGTGGCAGAGGTGGTGGCAGAGGTGGTGGCAGAGGTGGTGGCAGAGGTGGCAGCCGGGGCGGTAGAGGTGGCAGCAGCAGCAGGGGTGGTGGTGGTGGTGGTGGTAGAGGAGGCAGTAAGGCAGGCTCATCTATGGGCAGAGGTAGAGGTGGCGGCCGTGCCAGGGGTGCTTCCCGTGGCAGGCGATAGGCTCATCATGCAGCTGTCTTCAGCATTTTGGTGTTCTTATGATTTCATTTTGGCAGTCTGCTCTGAGGTGCTGCTGCACAGATGTTCCTGATTGATAGATGGTTCATCTAGTGAGAAATTTTACTTGCAGCGTGGTCTACCGAAGGCTCGAGTGTTGATGAATTAGTGTTGATGAAATGTGTTTGGAAGAGCATAGAATTTGCATCACAGCCAAAGGTGTTGCTGTGTCATCTTTACAGCGACTGCACCGCTTGTGCTTTATTGTGCAACGGCACAGCTAGTCCTGCAGCCTGCATTTGCTGTCCCAACCTGCATCTCCTGATCTTTGCAATCCAATTGGACTTGTGCTGATTTTACGGCTGTTCCTCCACCCTTCTGGCTTTTGCTCAATGAGGCAGAGACAGAATCTTCTCGTTGAACGTTCAACCAAGCGTGTGGGGGTCATCTTGCTGACCATGATTACCTCGAAGAGCTTCAGCCTTTAATTTTATACCTTAAAGCTCGTTGAAATCAAATGTCGATGTGAGCAAGAGGTCACTTGAGTAGAATGTCGTCACGTGGAACCTGGTGCGTGTGTGATCTTGCATCTTGCAATCTTGTTCCTGCGGGAGAGTGCACATATACGTGACACATCCTGGTTGTGTTACACTCAGTGTGTCTGATGTGGTCCCAAATCTGTTGTCACGCACGCACTTACTTTCCTGCAGCCACTGCCTGTCTCCCTGCCGCCAATGCTCAGGGGAGTTGTAAACAACTGTTTCAGTTGACCTGTTGCTCACTAGACAACCGCGGACATTTGGTTGCGCGCCTAAACAAGTGAGATGTTTGGCCTTTAATGTCACTGGGTTAAGTGGGTGTATTCCTGAAGCCACACGTGTGATCATGCGTCTGACTGCAAACAGAGGCCGTGTACTCTCCTTGAATACCTGATTGTTCTGCTGAGATGCCCACAACCACTCTATGATGCTCATTCTTACACCAGGTCTGGCTCTTATCACTTCCTCTTGTGTCTGCAGTACCAGAACCAAAAATGCGGCAACAAGATCCTTCAAAACCTCTGTATTCTGCAAGAAGGATAGCACCTCACGGCCGACTCTGGATGACGTTGAGCGTATATCAAAAGGCAATGCTGCAAAAGCTCGTGGCACTGGCAGCAGGAGGATTCCTCATAGGCTCAATGCTGAGGAGCGACAGCAGTATGACATAGCAAAGCAAAAGGTGCAGGGTATGTTTGCAGGCCAGGCTGTGATGGAATTACCGGTAGCTGCGCTCTGCTGACGTTGAATGTGATGATGCCTACATGTGCAGGGTTTCTTGACACTTAGGGGCACAGGCTACAGGAAAGAAAGGAAGGGCAGTCCTCTAGCAAACACATTCAGGCAGTGGTAATGCTTTGTGCCATGCATATTACAAGTCATGCGGCGTCATTGCTACATATGCACAGCTGCTAAGATGGACATGCTTCGCAATTGTCACAACTATATGTGCCATGCAGGTGTGATGCACAGGCTGTTATTTGCATTGTGATTGAACAGGGTTTTGGGTCAGATGCTGTAGACACTGTTCTGGTTGATCTGTCAACCCTCAGGAGCAGTGATACAAGCGAGGCAAGTTTTGGCATCGGCTGTTGCAGCGTTTACGCGTAAAACAGCAACCCCATGAGGGCGACTAATATCTGCATGACATCATGTATGCTAGTGCATACATGGGAGCAGCATTTGCAAACAAATGCTGCTCCCACAACACATGGGAACTGCAGGTACAGACAGAGATCAAGTCAACAGCTAGCAATCTCGGGTGCAGCTTGTCGCAGCAGCAAACACAAATACCTTTCACAATTGAGGTCCAGAACATGACTTTGGCGACTTCTGCTGAAGATCAAAGCATGGTACATGCCTAATGCATTATGTCTCTGCCTGTGTTCATACTATCAGCATCAGACGTCAGGTTGGCCTGTCGTCAGGTCGGTCAACTCTTACATACGCCCAAGGCACACATCAAGACATGAAAACTATGCTGACATGCACAAAGGGCATGTGCATGAGCTGTGTCGGTGCAGGGTCCGCACTGTCATTAAACATGACACACATGTCACTAGTCAAGTTGTTCCAAGGTGTCTTGCACAGCCAGATCTGCTGAACACATGGTTCAATCTGACATATAGCGTATGGCTGGAGACTCACAAGCTTCATTGTTTGCAGGAGAGTGAGCAGCCGCAGTTGGAAAGCAGCATCTCAGCAGCTCCAGGGGCAGCTCTTGATGGTGGCCAGGACACCGCAGCCTCAAATGACTCATTAGCATCAATTGGCCCGCAGGGGCTGCAGCAAGACTATACACAATTGAACAGCAAACAGAGAAAGCATTTAGCTTCCTCAAGTCCTTCGGCACCAATATGGACAATAGAAGCTCAGCCCATATTCTTTGATGCAGACAGGCCTACTGCAAAGGAGCTGGCAAAAGCTTTGGCCTTGCATTGACCTGTGAGATACACGCTACAGAACACCACACAGACTCACATGCATGTACATGCTTTCTTGGTCAGTCGTCAGTTAGTGACTGTCACAACATGATAGACTTGCAAAGCACTTGTGATGACTTGGCAGCAAGCGAAGGTGACATACATCATTGTACTGGGGCCAACTTCAATGATTTAGCTGCACCACAGCAGTCCACGCTTTCTTTATTGATTTAAGGCCTGATCATATGGGAGCAGCCAGCCGTGTTTGTGATGCAGACTTAGGTTTGCTGACTTGTGCATCCTTCAGAAAGGGTTTCTGGATCCACCATATCCAGCAAACAGGAAGTGAGTTGCTGCAGACCTTGCCTGATGGTGTGAACAAGATCCAATTTATCAAGGGAACAGGGCTTAATGATCAGCTTCCATTTCAGGTGCTGGCTGATGTAGAACGCATACATCTCCGCCAGTTCTGGCCGGTCACGAGCAGACAGGGCAAGCGCTTCAGCACTGCAACCCTTGTGTGCGGCATGTCTCACAGTCAGCAAAACGACAGTACTGCTCGCAAGCCCCCAAGGAAAAGCATCAGAACATTCAGCGGACAAAGCAGCCAGCAGAAGCGACGTGATGAAGCACTGCAGCGACAGCAGGCAGCTCGACGTGATTTGGGGCACCACGCCCGTAAACTAGCTACCCTAGCAGCGAATGCGCCGTCACGAGTGGATCAAGAAGTTGATCAGGCAAGCACCCAGGAGCAGTCACACAGGGTTGGCGAGGCCAGCCAGGGCGTCAGCCTCAGGATAGCGACAGAGTCATTGTGTGATTTGTTGCTTGTATACGTAGGCTGTGTTAAATTCTGAGGGTGTGCAAAGCTCTAACCAGGAGCCAGATGAGAGCTTGAGGGAGTACTATGCAAGGCAGCTTATGCAGCCAGAGTGGCTGACAGACATGCCTGAGAACTTGCGCAGCGAATGGTGAGATGCAACTTGTATCCTGCTATGGACTCAACTGTGCCTGCAAACTAGCGCCGCAATACATCAGCCGCTGGTTGTGGCACCACCGCATGAACAACTGACTTGTGGCAATGATATTTTTTGCCAATGCAAAGCAATATGAATGCAAGTGCTTTGTGTGCTGTCAACAAGGCCTGGCAGACCATCATGTTGTATTCTAGTGGCGTGAGTGACCGAACGCAGTGGCATGAGTGACTGAAAGCAAAACACCTGCAGGTATGTCTTGCCAAGACCAGAGGGCAGGCGCTGCCTGGTCATATCATCCCAACAAATGACCATCAGCCGCCACCGCAATGGCAGCATCTTGCACAGATTTCCCTCCATTCTGCCAAATGGTTCCAGAGCGAGCATGGCAGGCTCAGGCGATGACTTCTGCATCCTAGACTGCATCTTTCATGAGCCTAACAGCACCTACTACATCCTAGACATGATGTGCTGGAAGGGATATGCCCTGTATGATTGTTCGGCCGAGTTCAGACTATTCTGGGTACAAGGCAAGCTGGCAGAGTGCGCCTCAGGATCAGCACAGGATCAGGCCAGGTACCCCTTTGTGCCTGTGCCTGCCTACACTTGCTCCCCAGGTGACATGCTTGCCAAGGTCTATGCCTGCACTGCTCCAGCAATACTATTCCACTTTGCAGTACAGCGTCTGCACCTCATTGTTGTGCATCGCTTTGGCAGTCTCTTAGTGTGGTGCTACATGCAGAGGGATTGCAGCAAGCCTATTCAACACCAGCGCCATTTCAGCGAGACGGCCTATACCTGTTGCATAAGGAAGGCCACTACAGCCTGTCAAGCACACCACTGGCCGTGCTATGGAAAGACAGCTCATGCAGCCAGTACTTTGTAGATACTGATGCAAATGGTGTGGTATCAGATCATCAGGTGGGTTCCTTCATGTGGCCAATGCCTCACACAGCATTGAGAGGGTCCAAAGCTTGTTCTCTGCTGCTGCTGCTGCTGCTGCTGCTGCTGCTACTGCTGCGCTTCCCCTACATGTCTAGCTCTTCATGCATGTTTTACTGGGGGTCACGCTTGCTGCGGCATGTGGCATGTACGTCCTGACGCCTCACTTGGTCTGGGTGTTGCAGAGTGTCACGCTTGAATATCGCATGGATCAGACAGTAGCCACTGCTGACAGCCCCCCTGTTGTCCTTGGGCAGATTCCACACGACTTTGTGCAAAAAATGGGCTCAGGTCTCAGGTATGGCCTGGCTTGCACTCTTTGTCTCGGCAACTGTACTGGCACATGTGCACAACCATGCTGCAGGCATGCATTCAAGTGCTGGAACATACACAGTGCAAGCAACAGCATTGATGCAGGCCTGCATGTGTACATGCGAGCAGCTCCTCACTCTGGATAAGCGCCTGCAGAATTAAACATTGCCTTTGCAGCAATGTCACTCACTTCCTGCTTATGTCGCAGGCCTGGAAAGCTGTTGAGATTTGACATTGGCCCAGGGGGACTTCAAATGCAAGACGGGCAGCCTTCGGGCGCTGATCTCAAGTTCACAGGTGTTGCCAATCAGCGCAGAGGCCGTGCAGATGTGTACAGCAAGGTACCGAGCTACATGACATTTATGATTATTTTGTAAGTCTTGCTCCGGCATGCCGATGTGTTCAAATGTCCTAATGCAGATTTGCTTGACATCATCTGTCTGCACCAAATGGCTTCACAGCAAGGGTGGCAGGAGTCACTCTTGCCAGAGCATACATGTGCTTGCTCGACTTGCCTTCAGTTACATCTGTGCCAAGGGCTTGATAGGTCAGCCTGGCTGATGCGTGAACGTGATGCTACAGGTCCTTTTCCAGTATCTGGCAAGAAGAGATCCCAATGCCATCGCCTTGCCTCAACTGCTTCACGCAGCTGAAGGGTCAGGTTTTCACGAAGAAACACACGAAGAATTCCGCTGAGGGTGCTCGTTAATTACTTAAATGTGATTAGCTAGCTAATCAGACTTTTGGATCAGCACGTGCCGGATCAAGCTGAATCAATGCCGAGATGATTCGCGCTCGTTTTCCAGCTCAACAGGCCATAGGATTTTGTTCGGAAGGAATGCATTTCGTCGCTATCCCGTGATCTGGGAGAGATGGACAAATGGGCTGCTCTATGGTGCGGAGCCATCAAAGCAATAGATCCCGGTGTCAGCACACCTTGAGTCAAAAGTCGACACACGAGTTTGTCCAAGTCGGGCTTTGCGATCGCAGTCACTGAGCCCCTCAGCTTGTTCCCGAGTGCGGCTTGGATCCTGTTCTGCCCTTCGCCTGTGGTTAACAGCTGAGAGGGAGACTTGAGTGACTGGTACTCCTCCGAGACTGACCAGTCGTAAAGATATTTCCCTGTTGCCACGCATGCTTTGGGCCGTGCTGCCCTCCGTCGATACTTAGGCACGCGCGTGGACCAGCTCAAAGGAAAGTGAAGCAGCACACTGCAGGGTGCGTTCTTGCTGGCTGACCGCTGCTCAGTGTTTCCAGACCCTGTTGTGACGAGCATACCGGCGAAAGCTCTCAGCAAAACTTGAAAGTTATCGGCAAAATGTGCTTGCCAAGCAACTGATCAAATAAAGCCCGATCTTGTTCAGCCTCGTGCTTAGCAACTGCAACTGCGTGTTCACTTCGTAGACTTTGCTTGCTGCAGGTAGACTACAGGATCCACACAGGGCTTGATAACAGCAGTCCTTGTAGGCTGAGCATGAGTCCTGCAGTGGCCCTCCAGTACACACCTGCATTGAGTCAGCTCTTCGAAAGTACATGTCATGATAGCCTGGAGACTTGCGGAAGTTCAACTTACAGTGGAGGCCAGCCAGCCCAGGCCCACCTGCTCACCAATCCCCAGGCTGCTTCAGAGCCAACAATCTTGTCAGGGGCTTTCAACTACCGCCAGGTTGCCATATGGTGCTGACTGATGGCAATTGTACATAACATCTGCAGCGTCAAAGCCAGGCCCGTTGTAACGAGCAGGTTGCAACTGAATGTACTGCTTTTGCTCCAGGTTGAGCAGGTCGGACAAGGAACTTTTGGAACTGTGTTCCATGCTGTACAATTAGGGACAGATTCTCTACCTGATGTAGCAATAAAGCTGCTCCCACGCGGAGCTATGGTAAGCTGTCGTCTTCACATAGCAAGCCAGGCCTGCGTCATGCAACACATGCTGCACTCAAGCAAGCATTGTAATTGAGCAAATGCATGTCAGGCAAGTTGTGTAAGTGCCACAGCACATATGCAGCCTTCATGGCTTCGCTATTGCAGATGTTGGCATTTGCAGTAGCCAAGTGCATGCATTGCTGACCATTCGTGAGTAGCTTTGGCTACAGAAACTTGAGCTGAGCAATCTGTGCAGATGAAGAGTTACAAGACATTGATACGCAGAGAAATCCTGCATCAGAGCTGCCTTGAGCACCCTTTCATTATCTCAATCAAAGAGGTGAGGCCTTGTAGATCGTTGACGTCACACATGTATTACTGTTGACAGTTCACAGTTACAGATTCAGCAAGCTCTGATCATAGCATACTTGTGGAAAGGTAGAAGGTCACAATGTGATGCAGATGCTGTGACATGTGCCTTGCTTCACAGCTGTTGTCGCGCCAATGCAAGCATTTCAACTTGTGCAGGTGTTTTTAACAAAAGAGCATGTTGCTATCGCAATGGAGTACGCTCATGGAGGCGACTTGTACCAACATGTGATCGCACGCAAACCACTCTATCGTCTGCCAGAAGATCAAGCTCGCTGGATCTTTCAGCAGTTACTCATCGGACTGGATTACTGTCATAAAAAGGTACACATGTCAGCCATTGTAGCTCATATTTGGTGCCATTCATTGCAGTGCCTCCCAACCAAATAGCCCTGAAGGAGGTTTTGCCATATCAGTCCATTTTATGTTGCTGCATCCAGTGTCTGTCCTGATGCACAAATACAAATTGCCCCGTGCAGAGTCTGATGCAGCCATACACATGGCAGACCTGACCGCTGGCGCTTGGAATCACAACCTTATGTAGTACATTTGACAAAGTGTTTCATCGCATGAGCTCTGTACAGTTACGTACAATCCAAATGTGTCAGTTTGTGTACAGGGAGTGGCCAACCGTGATCTGAAGCTAGAGAATCTGCTGCTGGACAGAAAGGACACTGGCAGTCGTCCACTTCTCAAGATTTGTGACTTTGGCTACTCCAAGGTACTAACAGCTCTCACTAAGTGTGCAAAGCTCACCCTGCTTGCGAATGGCGCTGGTCCTGAATTCATCCACATCAAAGACGTGGCACCTCTGCCCCAAAGCATTACGTAAGGATTTGGTGGGAGTGGCTGCATTGGCCCTGCCATAATGGCGAAATGTTGCATCACCAAAGGCAACAACTGTGCTGGCTTTGCAGGCTGTGATGT
>JAABUK010004149.1_pt1 | contig 23838 bp, 19 predicted proteins | sample 5559141 | NCBI WGS metagenome assembly JAABUK01 (sample SAMN10711869, study PRJNA513367) | rock metagenome | isolation source: Antarctica rocks | place: Antarctica: Victoria Land, Pudding Butte nord | collected 2016-01-03
CCGGCCTTCTCTGTCGAGATGCTAGGGACCGCTGGCAACAAGGCGTCGTTATTCCCTCCTTTGCTGATTGCCGACGCCGGCAAGGTCCAGCTTGGTGGACAGTCGCCGATGTTTCTTGCGCCTGATCTCATCGCCGATGCAGGCCTCGTGCGTCTTGGGGGGCAGAGCCCCATTTTCTAAGTAGTCGCCTTCCGGCACTGCCTGGTAGCAACCATGCGCCCAAGGGGGCCTGTGGTTCCGGCGGATGTGGGATGCCGCCAGACGGCACGCTGCACTTGCGGCTGGCGGTATACTTGGGAGGTGGCGATCCGCAGGCGGGAGCGGCGGCGCTGGACCGACTTGTGGCCGGAGTGCGTAGGCTAATGCGCAGGTGGCGCAGGGAATGCCGCCGCCGCGTTAGACGAAGCCGAACCACAAGGCCCATCCGCGGAGCGCGCCGAATGGCGGGAACAACATCCCGCTGATGAAGTAGCCGGGTTGCCCTTGTTGGGCGCTAGTCCAGAGATTGTTTAGGTAGCCGGCGGTGCCGATAAGGCAAAGAGCCAGCCATCCTACAAAGATCAGCTTCTCGCCAATCCACCGCATCGCATCCCCCGCTTTCCGCCCCGGACGCTAACCCGCGCTCTGCTCCACCGTCCGGCACCTACCTCATTAACGGCCGCGCCTGCGAGTTGCCCAACCCAATGCCGCAGGGTGTGCATCCCGCCCTTAAACGCCAGCCCAGCAGGTCCGCTACGGGTCCGCTTTAGATTGCAGTCCGTTGCGCATCCGATCCGGACCGCCCCTAACCCGTTGAAAGCCATGGTGGGCGCTGTTGGGTTCGAACCAACGACCCGCTGATTAAGAGTCAGCTGCTCTACCACCTGAGCTAAGCGCCCGCACCACGGCGAAGGCCGCGCTATAGCAGCCCCGGTGCGGGATGGAAAGGCGCAAGGGGGCCAGACGAACGCAAGCCTTGCAACCCTTCCCGGCCCCGTGCTTCCTGCCATGCGGGACGGAGCATGGTAGGAGACGGTTTGGCCTACGCGCTGCAGCAGCTCATCAATGGCGTCACGCTGGGCATGATCTATGGCCTCATCGCGGTCGGCTATACCATGGTCTACGGCATCATCGGCATGATCAACTTCGCCCATGGCGACGTGTTCATGATCGGCGCCTTCCTGTCCCTCATCTCTCTGCTCGTCCTGTCCGCGCTCGGCATCACCTCGGTGCCCCTCGCGCTTGCCCTCACGCTGGTGTTCGCCGCCGGCATCGCGGCGCTGTATGGCTGGGCGGTGGAGCGGGTGGCCTACCGGCCGCTGCGCGGCAGCTTTCGCCTGGCGCCGCTGATCAGCGCCATCGGCATGTCGATCGTGCTGCAGAACTTCGCCCAGGTCAGCCAGGGGGCGCGGGTCAAACCCATCGCGCCCCTGATCCCGGGCGGGGTGCAGATCATGCACATGGACGGCTTCGCGGTGCAGCTCAGCTGGATGCAGATCGCCATCGCCTGCGCCACGCTGCTCGTATTGGCGATCTTCACCTGGCTGGTGGCGGCCACGCCGCTCGGCCGGTCCATGCGGGCCTGCGAGCAGGACCTCAAGATGGCCGGCCTGCTCGGCATCGACACCGACCGCACCATCAGCCTGACGTTCGTGATCGGCGCGGCGCTGGCGGCGGTCGCCGGGCTGCTGTTCCTATTGTACTATGGCGTGATCGACTTCTTTATCGGCTTCGAGGCGGGGGTGAAGGCCTTCACCGCCGCCGTGCTGGGCGGCATCGGCTCGCTGCCCGGCGCCGTGCTGGGCGGCCTGGCGATCGGACTGATCGAGACGTTCTGGTCGGCCTATTTCAGCGTGCAATACAAGAACGTGGCGGCCTTTAGCGTCCTGGTGCTGGTGCTGATCTTTCTGCCCACGGGCCTGCTCGGCCGGACCGACGTCGAGAAGGTATGAGGCCCGCCCTCAAGGACGCCTTCATCTCCGCCCTGGTCGCGCTCGGACTATTCGGGCCGATGATCGGACTGCGCACGGAATCCGCCGCCAACGGCCTGTTCCTCACCACCCGGCCCGGGGCGCTTGCCGCCGCCGTCGGCGCCGTGTTCCTCGGCCGGTTCGCGCTGCTGCTGTTCCACGCGCGCCGTGGCACCGAATACGGCCGCAACCGCCATTTGGCGGAGCCGCTCACCCGCGCCGGGCGTTACGTGGCCCCCGCTTTGCTCGCCTTCGCCGTGATGCTGCCGTTCATCGCCGGGCGCTACGGGCTCGATCTCGGCATCCTGATCCTGACTTACGTCATGCTCGGCTGGGGCCTGAACATCGTGGTCGGCCTGGCCGGCCTGCTCGACCTCGGCTACGTCGCCTTCTACGCCGTGGGCGCCTACTCCTATGCCCTGCTGGCGCAGACCTTCGGCCTCGGCTTCTGGACCTGCCTGCCGCTGGCCGGGCTGCTGGCCGGGTTGTGGGGAGTCATCCTCGGGTTTCCCGTGCTGCGGCTGCGCGGCGACTACCTGGCCATCGTCACCCTGGCCTTCGGCGAGATCATCCGCGTGGTGCTGCTGAACGCGGCCAGCATCACCGGCGGGCCGAACGGGATCAGCGGCATCCCACGGCCGACGCTGTTCGGCTTGCAATTCAACATGTCGGGCGGGCCCGGCACCTTTGCCGGGTTCTTCAATCTAGAGCCGAGCCCCACCCAGCGCGTCGCCTTCCTCTACTACCTCATCCTCGCCTTGGCGCTGCTGACCAACTGGGTCACCCTGCGCCTGCGCCGGGTGGCGCTTGGCCGCGCCTGGGAGGCATTGCGCGAGGACGAGGTCGCCTGCCGCTCGCTCGGCATCAACGTCACGGTCACCAAGCTCAGCGCGTTTGCCATCGGCGCCACCTTCGGCGGCCTGGCGGGCGCGTTCTTCGCCACCCGCAACGCGTTCATCAGCCCGGAGAGCTTCACCTTCATCGAAAGCGCGATCGTGCTGGCCATCGTCGTGCTGGGCGGGCTGGGCAGCCAGTTGGGCACGGCGCTGGCGGCGGTCGTCATGATCGGCGGCATCGAGCTGTTCCGCGACCTGCAGGACTACCGGATGCTGATGTTCGGCTCGGTGCTGGTGCTGGTGATGGTGCTGCGGCCGCGCGGCCTGGTCTCGGGGCGGACGCCCAGCGTCGCCCTGGGGCAGCGCCGCGAGGTTTCGGCCGAGCTGGTGGCGGAAGGCCGTGGATAGCGCCCTGCTCGAGGTCCGCGCGCTGACCATGCGGTTCGGCGGCCTCACTGCCGTCAACGCGCTGTCGTTCACCGCGCGGCGCGGCGAGATCACCTCGGTCATCGGCCCTAACGGCGCAGGCAAGACCACGGTGTTCAACTGCATCACCGGCTTCTACCGCGCCACCTCGGGCGAGGTGATCTTGCACCACCCCGACGGCGCCAGCCTCGCCCTGCAAACGCTGCCGGGCCACCGGATCGCGCGCCGGGCGCGGGTGGCGCGCACCTTCCAGAATATCCGCCTGTTCGCCGGCATGACCGTGCTGGAGAACCTGCTGGTGGCGCAGCACAACGCCTTGATGCCCAGCGTGGCGTCCGGCCTGCTGGCCGTGGTCGGCCTGGGCGGGTATGCGCGCGCCGAGGTCCTGGCCATCGAGCGCGCCCGGCTCTGGCTCGACCGCATCGGCCTGGTGTCCCGCGCCGACGACCCGGCGGGCGCCCTGCCTTATGGCGACCAGCGCCGCCTGGAGATCGCGCGCGCCATGTGCACGGGGCCGGTGCTGCTGTGTCTGGATGAGCCCGCCGCCGGGCTGAACCCGCGCGAAAGCGACGAGTTGGCCGCTTTGCTGAAGGGCATCCAGGCCGATGGCTGCTCCGTGCTGCTGATCGAGCACGACATGGGCGTGGTCATGCGCATCTCCGACCATATCGTCGTGCTGGACCATGGCAAGCGCATCAGCGACGGCCCGCCAGACCAGGTGCGTGCCGACCCGAACGTGATCGCGGCCTACCTGGGCGAAGGCGACGACGACGACCTGGACGCGCCGCTGGCGGCCGCCCAATGACCCCGGCGCTGCTCTCGCTGCAAGGCGTGACGGCGTTCTATGGCGCGATCCAGGCCCTGAAGGGCGTGGACCTCGAAATCCGCCCGGGCGAGATCGTGACCTTGATCGGCGCCAACGGGGCCGGCAAGAGCACGCTGATGATGACCATCTGCGGCAGTCCGCGCGCGCGCCATGGGCAGATCGTGCTGGACGGGCGGGACATCACCGCGCTGCCCACGCACGAGATCATGCACATGGGCCTCGCCCAGGCCCCCGAGGGCCGCCGCATCTTCGCCCGCATGACCGTGCATGAAAACTTGCTGATGGGCGCGCAGGTCGTCCGCATGCGGAACTACGAACGCACGCGGGACCTGGTGTTCGGCCTGTTCCCGCGCCTCAAGGAGCGGCTGGGCCAGCGCGGCGGCACGCTGTCCGGCGGCGAGCAGCAGATGCTCTCGATCGGCCGCGCGCTGATGAGCCAGCCGCGGCTGCTGCTGCTGGACGAGCCCAGCCTGGGCCTGGCGCCCCTGGTCGTGCGCCAGATTTTCGGCGCGATCCGGCAACTCAACCGGGACACCGGGCTGACCGTGCTGCTGGTGGAGCAGAATGCCTTCCAGGCGCTCCGCCTGGCCCATCGCGGCTATGTGCTGGTCAATGGCGCGATCACCATGGCCGGGCCCGGGGCCGAGTTGCTGGCGCGGCCGGAGATCCGCGCCGCCTACCTCGAAGGCGCGCATTAGCGGGCTTCCAGCCCAAGCGGCTTCCGCCTAGGCTGCGCGACCATTCCTCAGGGGGACCTCCAATGCTCCGCAGAACGTTGTTTGCCGGCGCCGCCGTCATCGCCATGACCGCAGCCGCCCAGGCGCAAATCCGCATCGCCACCGTGGGCCCGATGACCGGCAACTACGCCGCCGTCGGCGCGCAGATGAAGGCCGGCGCCGAGCAGGCCGTGGCCGACATCAACAAGGCCGGCGGCGTCAACGGCCAGCAGCTGGTGCTCGAGGTCGGCGACGACGCGTGCGACCCGCGCCAGGCCGTCTCCGTCGCTAACCAGATGGCCAGCCGCAAGGTGGCCTTGGTGGCCGGGCACTACTGCTCCGGCAGCTCCATCCCGGCGAGCAAGGTCTACGCCGAGGAGGGCGTGCTGCAGATCAGCCCGGCCAGCACCAACCCGCGCTACACCGACGAAGGCGGCTGGAACACCTTCCGCGTCTGCGGCCGGGACGACCAGCAGGGGCTGGTGGCGGGCAAGTACCTGGCCGATCACTTCAAGGGCAAGAAGCTGGCGATCCTGCACGACAATTCGGCCTACGGCAAAGGCCTCGCCGACGAGACCAAGAAGTCGCTCAACGCCAACGGCCTGACCGAGGCGCTGTATGCCGCCTATACGCCAGGCGAGCGCGACTATTCGGCCATCGTCAGCCGCATGAAGCAGGCGGGGATCGAGGTGATCTACGTCGGCGGCTACCACACCGAGACCGGGTTGATCGCGCGCCAGGCCAAGGAGCAGGGCATGAACATCACCATGGTCGGTGGTGACGCGCTCGCAACCAACGAGTTCTGGCAGATCTCCGGCCCGGCCGGCGAGAACACGCTGATGACCTTCCCGTCCGACCCGCGCAAGCGCCCGACGGCGGCCCAGGCGGTGGCGGCCTTCAAGGCCAAGGGCTTCGACCCGGAGGGCTACACGCTCTACACGTACGCCGCGATTCAGATTTGGGCGGATGCCGCCAAGAAGGCGAACTCCCTCGAGGGCAAGAAGGTCGCCGACGTGCTGCACGGCGGCCAGGTGTGGAAGAGCGTGATCGGCGACATCACCTTCGACAAGAAGGGCGACATCACGACCGCCGACTACGTGTTCTACGTATGGAAGAACGGCAACTACAGCGAGATGTAGGCCAAACCGCCCCCCTTCCGGAGGGGGGGGCGGACCGGCTTAGGCAGCCTCGACGATGATCCGGTGGTACGACCGCCCGAAATAGATCAACCCCTCATGCGCGCCGCCGGCCTGGATCGCCTGCACTTCGCAGAAGAACACGGTATGGGTGCCGACCTCGGTCACCTGCGCCACCGTGCAGTCGAACGAGACCACTGCGTCGGCCAGGACCGGGGAGCCGGTTAGCAGGCTTGTCCAGACCCCCGTTGCAAACCGCTGCGCCTGCGGCACGTCGGTGAAGCCGGCGAACAAGGGCGACAATGCCTCCTGCGACGCGGCCAAGGTGTTGACGCACAGAATGCCGCTGGCGCGGAACGTCTCGTTGAGGTCGGTTTCCCGGTTGATGCACAGCAATAATGTCGGCGGGTCGTCGGTGACGCTGCACACTGCCGACGCGGTGAGGCCGCACGGCCCGCCCGGGCCCAAGGTCGTGATGACGCTCACGGCCGCCCCGACCCGGGCCATGGCATCACGAAACGTCTGTCGATCCACCAAGCGAAGCACTCCGCTGTCCGCGTTTGAGTATGGCGGTGTCGCGCGCGGAAGGGTAGGGCACAACGCAAACGGGCGCCCCGAGGGGCGCCCGCGCAAACACTTGAGCTGGATTAGAGCTTGTTGGCAGCGTCCCGGACGGTGTCCTTGGCTCCGCCAACCGCGCTCTCTGCCTTGCCGGCGGCCTTGTCGGCCTTACCCTCGGCTTGCAGCTTCTGATCGCCGACGAGCTTGCCAACGCCATCCTTGACGGCGCCCTTGGCCTGATCGATGGCGCCATCGACGCGACTCTGGTCAACCATATGAGCCTCCATACGGCGAAATGCCGGTATGCTGACAACGAGCGGGGCCGGGGCGGGTTTCAGGCGGCCGATAACGGTGGCGCGACCTCTTCGAGCGAGCGGCGTTCCGCATCCACGCCCAGCAGCCACTCCACCCCAGCCGCCCCAATCATCAGCCCGCCGCCGAGCAGGTAACCCCAGAGCACCTCATCGCGCGAACCCGTCTGGATCAACGCGCCGAACAGCGCCGGCCCGGCAATGCCGCCCACGGCCGTGCCCAAGGCATAGAAGATCGAGATCGCGACCGCACGCACCTCCAGCGGAAAGGTCTCGCCCACCGTGAGGTAGGCCGAGGAGGCCGCGGCGGAAGCGAAGAAGAAGATCGCCGTCCACGCGACCGTCTGCTGCGTCGCGTCCAGCCAGCCGCGCGCGAACAGCCAGCCGACGGCGGCCATCATGATGCCGGACAGCGCGTAGGTCGCCGTAATCATGACCCGGCGGCCCAGCGTGTCGAACAGCCGGCCCAGTAGCAGCGGCCCGGCGAAGTTGCCCAGCGCGAAAGGCAGGATGTACCAGCCGACATGCCCGGACGGCACGCCGTAGAACCGGGTCAGCATCAGGGCATAGGTGAACAGCACGGCATTGTAGCAGAACGCCTGCGAGCCCATCAGCGCGACGCCCAGCACGGTGCGGCTGCGGTAATCGCGCGCCAGCACGCGCAGGCTGGCCAGGAACCAGTCGCCCTGGTGCCGCCGCAACCGCAGCTTCGGGCCGGGGATCGGCGGCAGCGGCGCGCCGGTCTCGCGCTCCACCCGGGCCTCGAGCGCGCTGACGACGGCGCTTGCCTCTTCCGGCCGGCCGTGGGTCATGAGCCAACGCGGGCTTTCCGGGATGAAGCGGCGCAGGAACAGCACGACGACGCCGATCATGCCGCCGACGACGAAGGCGAGGCGCCAGCCCAACTCCGGGCTGATGAGCGCCGGGTCGAGCGCCGCGGCGGCGCCCACCGCGCCGAGCGCGGCGCCGAGCCAGAAGCTGCCGTTGATGCAGAGATCGGTGAACCCCCGTTTCCGGGCCGGGATCAGCTCCTGGATGGTCGCGTTGACGGCCGCATATTCCCCGCCGATACCCGCGCCGGTGATGAAGCGGAACAGCGCGAAGGACCAGAAGTCCCAGGCCAGGCCGGAGGCGATGGTGGCGACCAGGTAGGTCAGCACCGTGACGGTGAACAGCTTCTTGCGGCCAAGCCGGTCCGTGAGCCAGCCGAAGCCGAGCGCGCCCACCACGGCCCCGGCGAGGTAGGCGCTGGCCGTGAGCCCGAACTGGGTCGCGCTGAGATGCAGCCGCGGGCTGTCCGAGATCGCGCCCGCCAGCGAGCCGACCAGGGTGACCTCGAGTCCGTCGAGGATCCAGGTGATGCCGAGGGCGAACACCACCAGCCAATGGAACCGCGCCCAGGGCAGCCGATCCAGCCGGGCAGGCACGTCGGTCTCGAATACCTCCTGGTCCCGCGGCATCCGGGCTACTGCGCCTGCGCGCTGGCGTCGCTGCGGGTGGCGCCCACGCGCGCGGCGAGGGCGGCCGCCATGAAGGCGTCGAGGTTGCCGTCCAGCACGGCGTCCGGGTTGCCGGTCTCGAAGCCGGTGCGCAGGTCCTTGACGAGCTGGTAGGGCGCCAGCACGTAGCTGCGGATCTGGTGCCCCCAGCCGATCTCGGTCTTGGCGTCCTCCTGCACCGTCGCGGCCGCTTCGCGCTTCTGCAGTTCGCGCTCATACATCCGGGCCTTCAGCATGGTCATCGCGGTCGCCCGGTTGCGGTGCTGGCTGCGGTCGGTCTGGCAGGCGACGATGATTCCGGTGGGCAGGTGCGTGATGCGGATCGCGCTTTCCGTCTTGTTCACATGCTGGCCGCCGGCGCCGCTGGCGCGGAAGGTGTCGATCTTGAGGTCGCTCTCGTTGACCTCAATCTCGATGGTATCGTCCACCACGGGATACACCCAGACACTGGCAAAGCTGGTCTGGCGGCGCGCATTGGCGTCGAACGGGCTGATCCGCACCAAGCGGTGTACCCCGGCCTCGGTCTTCAGCCAGCCATAGGCGTTGGCGCCGCTTACCTGCAAGGTCGCCGACTTGATGCCGGCCTGCTCGCCCTCGCTCTGCTCCATCAGCTGCACCTTGTAGCCATGCTGCTCGGCCCAGCGGGAGTACATGCGGGCCAGCATCTCCGCCCAATCCTGCGCCTCGGTGCCGCCGGCGCCGGCGTTGACCTCGAGGTAGGCGTCGTTCAGGTCGGCCTCGCCGGACAGCAAGCTCTCGATCTCGCGGCGCTTGGCTTCTTCCAGTACGCGCCGCAGGGCGGCCACGCCGTCGGCCACTAGGCCCGCGTCGCCCTCCGCTTCGGCCAGGCCGATCAGCTCGACGGAGTCGGCCGCCTCGCGCGCCATGCTCTGCAGGCCTCCGATGAGGCCGGCAAGGCGCGTGCGCTCCCGCATCAGCGCCTGAGCCGCCGCGGCGTCGTTCCACAGCGCCGGGTCTTCGGCCTGGGCGTTCAGCTCTTCGAGGCGCGCCGTCGAGACATCCCAGTCAAAGATGCCTCCGCAAAAGAGCGAAGGTCTGCTGGAGTTGCTGGTTCAGGGCATCGGATTCGGTGGACATGGGGGGCTAGTACAACCCGCCTACGCCGCTGTCGATCCCGACGCCGGGACCGCCGCCGCCGCCCGAGCTGGCCCTAAGGCCCTGGCCGCCACCTTCCCAGGAGCCCACCGTGCCATTGCTGGCACCCGGGTCCTGGCCGGGCTTGAACGCGTCCGTGCGTGGCCCGGCGCCGCTGTCCCAGGTTGCCATCTTGACACCTTCGGGCGCCCGGAACACCAAAGTGGGCCGGGTCTTCAGCGCCGTCTGCATGTAGTCGCGCCAGATTGGCGCGGAAACGGAGCCGCCGGTTTCCTTGTCGCCAAGGCTGGTGTTGTCGTCGAAGCCGATCCACACCGCGGTCACCAAATCGGGCGTGAAACCGACGAACCACGCGTCGTTGAAGTCCTGACTGGTTCCGGTCTTGCCGGCGATGGCCCGGTTCAGACCGGCCCCGGCCGCGTAGCCCGTGCCCTTGGCCACCACGCCCTGCATCATGGTCACGATCTGGAAGGTGCTGGCCGGGTCGGCGACAAGCCGGCGGTTGTCTATCACGCTGGGCGGGCGGGCGGGGTCGGCGCAGCCGCGGCATTCGAGCCCGGAGGCGCGCCACAGCACCTTGCCCGCCCGGTCCTGCACGGAGTCCACCAGCGACGGCAGCACCTCACGCCCATTCATCGCCAGCCCGGCATAGGCCGCGGCCTGCCGCAACACGGTCGTCTCTACCGCGCCGAGCGCCGCCGGAAGCACTTTCGGCATGCCATCCACGACATGGAACGCGATCGCCTTCTGCGCCACCGCATCCATGCCGACCTTCTCGGCCAGGCGCACCGTGACCAGGTTGAGCGACTTCTCCAGGGCGATCCGCATCGGCGTCGGGCCGTTGAAGGTCATGCCGTAGTTGTTGGGCCGCCACTCCCCTTGCGCGCCGAGCTTTTGCACGAAGGGCCCATCCAGCACGCGCTGGCTGGGCGAGAGGCCGGATTCCAGGGCTGTCAGGTAAACGAAGGGCTTGAACGAGCTGCCGGGCTGGCGTTGCGCCTGGGTGGCCCGGTTGAACTGGCTCGCCTCGAAGCTCCAGCCGCCCGACAGGGCCAGCACCCGCCCAGTATTCGGGTCGATCGAGGCCAGCGCACCCTGCACCTGCGGCACCTGCCGCAACGACATGCGCTCCGCCCGTCCGGCGGTGCGGCCCTGCCCGGCCACGGCGGGCAGCAACTCCGCCATGATGACATCGCCGACCTGCACCACTTCGCTCATCCGACGTGGCGAAGGGCCGAGCCCTGTGGCGCGCACGGGGCGTGCCCAGGCCATGTCGGACAGGTACATCGACGAGACCTTAGAGGAGCCGCCGCCAGCCGTCTGGCCGGCCGGCCGGTCGATCCAGCCGATCTTGGCTTCGTCGTTGCCCACCTCGAGCACGACCGCAAGCCGCCAGTCCGGCATCATGCCGCCAGGCCGCGCCAACGTCGCCAACCGGTTGCTCCAGCCCTGGCGCATGGCCGGGTCGCCATCGAGCCGGGTCACGGCCCCGCGCCAGCCGCCATGGCCGCGATCGTAGGCGAGCAGCCCGGCGCGCAGTGCCTTGTCCGCGGCGGCCTGCAACGCTGGGTCGAGGCTGGTTCGCACGGTGTAGCCGCCGCTGGTCGTCAGGTCCGCGCCGAACCGGTCGATCAACTGGCGGCGAACCTCCTCGCCGAACCACTCGCCGCCGGCCACAATCTCCGGGCGGCGGAACGGCGCGGGCTGGATCGGCGTCGCCTTGGCCGCGGCCGACTGCTCGGAAGTGATGGCGCGATCCTCGGCCATGCGGTCGAGCACCCAATCGCGGCGGGCCTTGGCGGCCTCGGCGAAGCGGAAAGGGTTGTAGTTGTTGGGCGCCTTGGGCAAGGCGGCGAGGAACGCCGCTTCCGGCAGGGTCAGCTCGTCAAGGATCTTGTTGAAGTAAGCCTGCGCCGCGGCCGCCACCCCGTAGGATTGCAGGCCGAGATAAATCTCGTTCAGGTAGAGTTCGAGCACATGCTCCTTCGGCATGGACTGGTCGATCCGCACGGCCAGGATCAGCTCCTTGATCTTGCGGGCAATGCTGACCTCGTTGCCGAGCAGCATGTTCTTGGCAACCTGCTGCGTGATGGTCGAGGCACCGATCGGCCGCTTGCCCTGGCCGTACTGCATCAGATCGACCCACCCGGCACGCGCGATGGCGAAGGGGTCGACCCCGCGGTGGCTCCAGAACTTCTGGTCCTCGGCGGACAGGAACGCCCGCTTGACCACATCGGGAATGGCGGAGATCGGCACGAAAATGCGCCGCTCCGTCGCCAACTCGGCGATCAGCCGGCTGTCTCCGGCATAGAGGCGGCTCATCACCTTGGGCTGGTAGTGGCGCAAGCCATCCAGCGTCGGCAGGTCGGCGGCGTATCGTTCATAGGTGTGCCAGGCGAAGGCGGCGCCCGCGAGCCCGGCCACGACCACCACGCTGGCGCCGAAGCCCAGCACGCCACGCAGCAGGCGGAAGCGCTTCGGCCGTACGGCCCTGACGCGCTTCTGCGCCGGCGGCCGCGCTGGCGGTGGCTCTGGCGGTGGCGCGGCCACTTCGCCTGACATACTCATTCCTGGTCCCCTACCCGGCCGCCACGTGAACGGCCCGCCCATTCGTCGCTAGAAAGCCCTCGATCGCCCGCCGCAGCGCCCCCGCCACGCGTGCGCGATGCTCCGGCCGACGCAACGCCGCCTCGTCACCGGAGTTTGACATGAACCCCATCTCGACCAAGACGCTGGGGATGTCCGCCGCCCGCAGCACCATGAACCCGGCGTGCCGCGACGGGTGCGCCAACAGGCCGATTTCGGGCAGGGCGCCGACGAGCTGGCGCGCGACCCGGGCCGAGCCCAGCCGGGTTTCCTGGCGGACCAGGCTGGCCAGGATGTTGGCGACGGTGGGCGGCATGTCCTGGAAACTGGGGCCGCCGAAGCGGTCGGCGCTGTTTTCCCGCCGGACCAAGGCAGCCGTCTGCGGGTCGGAAGCGGTGTCGGCCAGGGTGTAGACGCTGGCCCCGCGCACGCCCGGGTCGCCGACGGCGTCGGCATGCATGGAGACGAACAGGGCAGCGGCCCGGCGTTGCGCGATTGCCACGCGGTCCTGCAAAGGAATGAACACGTCCCGCTCGCGCGTCAGTTCCACGCGGCAACGCCCGCCCAGGGCGAGTTGCCGCCGCAGCTCGTGCGCGGCCGCGAGCGCCACCTGTTTTTCGTAGGTGCCAGAGACTCCGATCGCACCGGGATCCTTCCCGCCATGGCCGGGATCCAGCATCACCAAGGGCAGCGGCGCCGCCGCCGTGCGGACCGAGGGTGCCGACGTCCGCGCCATGGCCGTGCCCGGCGCGGCAAACGCCAGTGCCAGCAACAGGCGGCGAGGGACGATGCGGAGATTGGACATAACCTTAATGTATCACATGAGCCGTCCCGATGCACTTCCGGCGGCCCCGCCTGGGGCTGCCGCGACGGCCTCACTTGCGGTCCGCCTCGGTTTAGGCCATCGTCGCTTCCGATCCGGTGGTGTGCTCCGGCGATTTGGCTGCGATACGCTGTCGCGCCTCCGCCCCTGGCACCACCGCCCGCGCCGCGCGGCTTCGCGCGCCGGGGTTCGTTCGCCTCACCTGGGCGGCGCCCGCTGGAGACAGTCCCAGAGGACGCGGCCCGCTTGCCAGGGATACTATGCAAAGCGCCGTGCCCGTCCTGCCCATCCCCGGACACCCGTCGCGCGCAAACCCCGGCCTTTGCGGGACGCCCACCCCGTCACGCCTATTCAGCCGCGCCCGCTGCCTGCCGCATCTCTGCGAGATCGGCACGCGCCCGCCCGCGGCGCACCGGAGTTCATCACCCAATGACGAAGCGCATGCTGATCGACAGCACCCACGCGGAAGAAACCCGCGTGGTGGTCCTGGACGGTAACCGCCTCGAGGATTTCGACGTCGAGACTTCGACCAAGCAGCAACTCAAGGGCAACATCTACCTCGCCAAGATCGTCCGCGTCGAACCCAGCCTGCAGGCAGCGTTCGTCGAGTATGGCGGCAACCGCCACGGCTTCCTGGCTTTCGGCGAGATCCATCCCGACTACTATCAAATCCCGGTCGCGGACCGGAAGCGTCTGCTGGAGGCGCAGGAAGCGGAGGCGCGCGAGGACGAGGAAGCCGAGGAGCGCGAGGCGGCGCGCGCCAGCCGGCGGGAGCCGCAGCCCGCCCCTGAACCTGCCCTGCCCGAGCTGATTGCCTTCGAACCCGCCGCGCCTGCGGCGGCGGAAGCGGACGCTGACGAGCCCATGCCGCGCCCCGATCAGGTTGCGCAGCCGGCCGCGATCGCCACCGACATGCTGGTGGCGCCCGCCGAAGCCGAAGCCCTGTTCCCCGCGGCCGAGGAGCTCGGCCCATTCGACGATGGCGTGGACATGGCGCCCGAAATGGCCGGAGTCGAGGCCGCGAGCCCGGACGACGCCGGCCAAAGCCTCTTCGAGGCGGCGGGCTTCGAACCGTCGCCCGCCCCGGCCGAAGAGGACGCCGCGCCGCAGGAGCCGGCGCCCGAGGAGATCGGCGGCGAGACCGACCCCGAGGACCACGCCGACCGCCGGGCTACGCCGCGCTTCCTGCGCAACTACAAAATACAGGAGGTGATCCGTCGCCGGCAGATCCTGCTGGTCCAGGTCGTCAAGGAGGAGCGCGGCACCAAGGGCGCGGCGCTGACCACCTATATCTCGCTCGCCGGGCGCTTCTCGGTGCTGATGCCGAACTCGCCCAGGGGCGGCGGCATCTCCCGCAAGATCACCTCGGCCGCCGATCGGCGGCGGCTCAAGGAGGTGACGTCCGAGCTGGATCTGCCACGCGGCATGGGCCTCATCATCCGCACCGCCGGCGCCAACCGGCCGAAGCCCGAAATCCTGCGGGATTGCGAGTACCTGCTCGGCCAGTGGGACGAGATCCGCGACTTGACCATGAAGAGCATGGCGCCGGCGCTGATCTACGAAGAGGCCAGCCTGATCAAGCGCGCCATCCGCGACGTGTATTCCCGCGACGTGGACGACATCCTGGTGGACGGTGAGCAGGGCTGGCGCGCGGCGCGCGACTTCATGCGCATGCTGATGCCCACTCACGCCCGCAAGGTGCAGCTGTGGAAGGACCCGCAGCCGCTGTTCGCCAAGGCGCAGGTCGAGGCGCAACTGGACGCGATGCTGCTGCCGACGGTGCAGCTCAAGTCGGGCGGCTACCTGGTCATCAACCAGACCGAGGCACTGGTGGCGATCGACGTGAACTCGGGCCGCAGCACGCGGGAGCGCGGCATCGAGGAGACGGCGCTGCGCACCAACCTCGAGGCTGCCGACGAGGCAGCGCGGCAGCTGCGCCTGCGCGACCTGGCCGGGCTGATCGTGATCGACTTCATCGACATGGAGAGCCGGCGCAACAACGCCTCGGTCGAGCGCCGCCTGAAGGACGCGCTGAAGATCGACCGCGCGCGCATCCAGGTAGGCTCCATCAGCCATTTCGGCCTGCTGGAGATGAGCCGCCAGCGGCTGCGGCCGTCCTTGGCGGAGACGAGCTTCGTCACCTGCCCGCACTGCAACGGCACCGGCCATGTCCGCAGCACCGAAAGTGCGGCGCTGCATGTGCTGCGCGCCATCGAGGAGGAGGGCGGCAAGCGCCGGGCCGCCGAGATCGTGGTGAACGTGGCGGGCGGGATCGCGCTGTATATCCTGAACCACAAGCGCCTCCGGCTGTCGGAGATCGAGCAGCGCTACGGCATGCTGGTGGTGTTCGCGGCCGACGACAGCCTGCTCGCGCCGGCCACGCGCATCGACAGGGTGCGCGCCCAGCTGGCCTCCGAGCTGCCGGCACCCATCTCGCAGTTGGCCCCGCCCGAGCCGTTCGAAGATCCCGATGAGCTCGAGGCCGAGGCGGTGGGCGAGGATGTGGAGGACGACGACGCCGCCGACGCGCCACGGCCCGGCGAGACCGCCGAGGAAGGCGAGCAGCGGCAGAAGCGCCGCCGCCGCCGCCGCCGTGGCGGACGCCGGGACGACGCGGTTGCCGCGAGCCCAGCCCGCGATGCGCCGGCGGCGGATGCGGCCGACCTCTCGCCCGGCACGACGGAGCCGGGCGACCTGGCCGTTGCCGAAGATGCCGAGCCCACGGTCGATGGCACCCCCGCGGACGCCTCGCCAAGCCCGGCGGACAGCGAAGAGGGCGAACGCCGCCGACGCGGCCGCCGCGGCGGCCGCCGCCGGCGGCGCGACCAGCCCGAAGGCGAGGGCCAAGCGCAAGACGTCGAGCCTGCCGCCGGCAGCGACGACGCCGAGCCGCCCGAGCGGGAGGCCGAGCCGCGCATGCCGGCCTACTCCGGTCCGACTCCAGCCGACCCGTTCGGCGGCGCGAGCACGTTCGACATCTTCGACGCGATCGAGCAGGCCGAGCAGGAGCGCGCGGCCGCGGCCGCGGCAGCGCCCGTCCCGCTGCCAGAGCCGGAGGCCGCACCCGCGCCGGCTGCCGTGGCGCCGCCGCCGGAACCGCAGCCCGAGCCGGAACCGGTTGCCGTGGCGCCGCCGCCGGCGGAGCCCGCGCCCGAACCCGAGCCGCCGGAGCCCGCGCTCTCGCCAGCCCTGGCCCCGATGCTGGTCGGCGCGCAGGACACGACGGCGGAGAAGAAGCGAGGCTGGTGGCGGCGCTAACCGCCGACCAAGGGCCAAGCCCGAGTGAGTGGCTGGACGCGCTTTACCGACGCCTTCTTCAATGCGCGGGTAATGGCAGGGGCGTTGCCCGCCATCGCCCAAGGCTTCCTGCTGACGGTCGAGCTGGCCGTGCTGATCGTCGCGACCGGGCTCTCCGCCGGGCTGGCGCTGGCGCTGCTGCGCAGCCTCGGCGTGCGGCCGCTGAACTGGCTGATCGTGTTCGTGGTGGACCTGTTCCGCGCGGTGCCGCCGCTGGTCATCATCGTGCTGATCTACTTCGGCCTGCCGGACGCCGGGCTCACCCCTTCGGGGTTCGCCGCCACCTGGGCCAGCCTGGCACTGGTGCTCATGGCGTTCGCCGAGGAAATCTTCTGGGCCGGGCTGCAGGCCGTCCCGCGCGGACAGTGGGAAGCCGCCCGCAGCACGGGGCTGGGTTTCGGCCAGACGCTGCTGTGGGTGGTGCTGCCGCAGGCGCTTGAGATCACCGTCCCGCCGCTGACCAACCGCACGATCGCCATCACCAAGGGCACAGCACTGGGCTCCGTGGTGGCGGTCTCCGAAATCCTGTCGCAGGCGTCGTCCGCGGTCTCCTTCACCTCCAACCCCTCCCCGCTCACCCTGGGTGCTGCGGCCTATCTCGTGCTGTTCGTGCCCGTGGTCGCCTTCGGGCGGTGGGTGGAGACGCGGTTTCCCGGGCGCGGGCGCACGGGGTAGTGGAGACGTTCCTCAACGCCGGGATCGTCGTGGCCGCCTGGCCCATCTTGTGGTCGGGGCTGCTCGGCACCGTGGGGCTGGCCGTGCTGGTGGTGCCGCTGGGCGTGCTCGGCGGTCTCGCCATCGCCTTGCTGTCCACCATCCGCCATCCCTGGCTGCGCTGGCCGCTGATCGCCTGGGTGGACTTCTTCCGCGCCTTTCCACCCCTGGTGTTGCTGATCTTCCTCTATGCGGGGCTGCCCTTCGCGGGCATCGACCTTGGCGCCTACGGCTCGGTTGCGCTCGGCTTCTTTCTCAACACCGGCGCCTATTACGGCGAGGTTCTGCGCGCCGGGATCGAGAGCGTGCCGCCGGGCCAGACCGAGGCGGCGCGCAGCACCGGGCTTGGCCGCTGGCAGGCGCTGACCCTGGTCGTGCTGCCGCAGGCCGTGCGCAACGTGTTGCCGGACCTGGTCTCGAACACGCTGGAGGTGGTCAAGCTGACCTCGCTCGCGGGCGTCGTGGCCTTGCCCGAACTGCTGTTCCAGGCGCGCCAGGCGCAGAGCATCACCTACAACCCCACCCCGATCGTGGCAGCGGCGCTGCTCTACTTCGTGATGCTGTGGCCGGTGGTGCGGCTGTTGAGCCGGCTGGAGAACCGTGCCATCGCTGCCCGGCGATGAAACGCCTCCTGCTCCTCTGCCTCCTCGGCGCCTGCACCGCCCGGCCGCCCGCGCCGGTTGTGACGCAAGCCGCGGTGCCGCCCGACCTGCACGTGCCGGACTACGCCAAGCGGCCGTTCGAGCCCTTCTCGCGCGCCAACGCCGTCGCCATCGCCGAACGCGAGTGGCGCGGCTTCGGCAGCCCCGTGAACGACGACCCGCCCGGCCGCGCCCAGCCGCGCGCGCTGCGGCTCGACCAGCAGCCCGGCCTGTGGCAGCGCGTCGGCGACTACTGGTGGCTCGGGCAGGACGCGCTCAGCCGGCAAAGCGGCTGGAGCAGCCGCTACGACGAGTTCGGCACGCCCTATGCCGGCGACGCGCCCGCCTGGTCGGCTGCGTTCATCTCCTACGTCATGCGGAGCGCCGGCGCGGGCGACCGCTTCGCCTACTCCCCGCTGCATGCCGACTATATCAACGCCGCCGCCGAAGGCCGCGGCGTGCTGCACGCCGAACGGCCCGAGGCCTACGCGCCGCAGCCCGGCGACCTGATCTGCTACGGCCGCGCCGACGCGCGCAGCCTGCGCTTCGAGGACCTGCCCGCGCCGCGGTTCCTCGGGCATTGCGACCTGGTCGTGCAGGCCCTGGCGGGCCAGCTCGCGGTCGTTGGCGGCAACGTGGCCAGCGGGGTGACCCTCAAGCATGTGCCGGTGACGGACGGAGGCATGCTGGCCGGGCCGGATGGCCGGTTGCTGGACGGGCGCTACGGGTGGTTCGTGGTGCTGCGGGTAGCGTACGACGCCTAGCGTTGCCGCCAGGGCAGGCCGTCGGCCTTCCAGCCCGCAACGTGGCCGCGATGGCCGGCGCCGTCCGGCGGCCCCTCGAAGCCGTCCTTGATGTTGAACGCGTGCGGATACCCGGCTGCCGCCGCCGCCGCCGCCGCCGCCTGGCTCCGCACGCCGCTGCGGCACAGGAAGTAGATGCGGTGCTGCGGGGTCAGCCCGGCCTGCTTCAGGTGCTCGGTGAAGCCCGCATTCACCTGCATCGCCGGAAACACTTGCCACGGGATCAGCACGGGTTCGCCGCCCGATTGCTGCAGGTCTGGCAGGCCCACATAGCTCCACTCCGCGTCGGTCCGCACGTCCACCAGCCGGGCCTGCGGGTCGGAGCGCAGCGCGTCCCATACCTGTCTCGGGGCTACGTCTTCGACCATGTAAGCTCTCCTGAAATGCCGGGACGAAGGTGCGCCAGCATGGCCGAAAGCACAAACGCCACCGTCCCGCGCGACGGCCGGGCGCGGCATCAGCCCAGGCCGTTCGGCCCGGCCATCACCTCCGCGATCAAGACCTCGTAGCCCCGGATGTAGTCGTCCATCCGCAGCGTGCGCTCGGCGAAGGCGCGGGCGCTGGCGCGCAGCCGGGTAGTCTGCTCCTGATCTTCCAGCAGCTCGGCCACTTGTTCGGCGAGCCGGACCGGGTCGAGGCAGGGCGTCAGCAGCCCCGTCCGCCGGTCCGCCACGAACTCGTGCACCGGGGCCGTGTCGCTGGCCACGATGGCGCAGCCGCAGGCCAAGGCCTCGCGCAGGCTCCAGGAGGCAACGAAGGGGTAGGTCAGATAGACGTGCGCGTCCGACCGCTGCAGTAGGCCAACGAAGGCGCGGTAGTCGACCTTGCCGGGAAACGCGATGCGGCTGGGGTCGATGTAGGCGCCAACCTCCCTCGTGAGGTATTCGCGCCATGTTGTGTTGGCCAGGCCCGCGCCGTAGCTCACGCCGTCGCCGCCGACCATGATGACTTTCAGATCGGGCCGCAGCCGCAGCAGCCGGGGCAGCGCGCGCATCATGATGTGGAAGCCGCGATACGGCTCGAGGTCGCGGGCCACATAGGTCACCAGGGTCTCGCCCGGCTGCACCTGGAAGCCGTTCAGCTCATAGAGGCGCCCGCGTGCGCCGGGGTCCGGCATGCAGGCTTGGAGGTCCACGCCCTCCGGGAGCACCGTCATGCGCGCCCGCGCCCAATCCGGATAGGTTGATTGCTGGAACAGGGTGGGCGTTTGCCCGTGGCCGGGGTTGTTCAGGGCCAGCAGATTGACCGCGTTCTTGGCCCGCACGCGCGGGAACCCCTCGGGGTGGGTGGGGAACTCCGGGTCGAAGCCGACATCCTGGCCGTGGGTCCGGTAGAAGAACTCGTAGTAGCCCAGCATCGGCACGCCCGGCCAGATGTCGGGCAGGTTGAGCATCTCGCCCCAGCCATGGTGCCCGATGATGATGTCGGGCCGGAAGCCGAGCGCCCGCAGGTTGCTCGCGACCGCCGCCACGATCCCGGCACGCAGCACGGCCGTCTCGAAATCCTGCGCGTCGGCGGCGGTCTCGGGGTTCGCTGCGGCTGGCTTGGCGTAGGTCACCTTCCGCGCCCCGGGGATGACGTTGCCGTTCTCTTCGGTGATGAACACCACCTCGTTCTCCGGGGAGCGGACGAGATGGCGGACCAGGTGCAGGAATTGCCCTGGGAAGTTCTGATGGATGAACAAGTATCGCAAGATGAACCCCGGCCTGCCTCGGCCCGACCCCGGCCGGGTGCGCCCGCTTAGCGGCGTCGGGCGGAGGCGGGTTTCGGGGCGGGCTTCGGCACCTTGGTTGCGGCGGGTTTGGCCGGAGCGGCCGGCATCTTGCCCATGTTCGTGGCCGCCTTGGGCTCGAGGCTCACCAGGAAGGCCTCGAGCGCGGCCAGGCTCGGCGCCTCGCAGGCGTCGGCGCCGGTCACCGGGCCGACATCCGTGCCATCGACGAAGGTCGCCGAAATCCGGACCGCGTGGGTCTCGGCCGAGGCGCCGCGCAGCCGCACGCGCAGGCCCAGGATGGGCAGCGACATGCCGCGGCTGCCGCAAAACTGGCCGCCCTCGGCCCATGGCGACAGCCAGCCCCGCCCGAGCACCGCTTGGTATTCGATATCCGTCGCGGGAACGCCACCCGCAGGCTTCAAGCCGAAGCCCTCGATCCAGCGCTTGCTGCCGCGCTCGCCCATCCACTCGCCCAGCCGGCCCAGGACGTCACCCCGCCCATAGATGTGCGCCGCGACCTCCATCGGTGGCGGGGCCGGGGGCGCCGGCGCGGCGGCAGCCGGCTCGGCCGATGCCGCCGCGCCGGCCTCGCTCAGGCGCAGCACTTGCAGCTTCGGCGCCTCGTGCCCGCTTTCCGGCACCTGGTAAACGGTGACCAGCACCTGCGCCGGTCCGCCGCTCACGCGGATCAAGGTGGCGCCCTCCGCCCCGCCCAGCCAGCCGTCGCCGTTGAATCCGGAGATCGCGACCGAGCCCTTAAACGGTCCGGGCGCCGGGGCCGCCGAAATCCGCACCCCGGGCAATCCCGTCTGCGCATCCGGGGCCGCCGCGCCCGGGTTGTTGAAGACGCAGAACACGCCGGGATTGAGCGTCATCAGGTGGCCGGACACCTTGAGCTCGGTGACGGCGGCAGCGGAAGTCTGGGAGGCGTCGGAAGTCTGGGCGGCAGCGGACATAGGGTACTCTCGTTGGACCAAGGAGCTTTCAGTGCGGCGGACATTGCGACGGCCGCCGCAGCGGCGCAAGGCTGAGCAGCGCGTCGTTGACCGCCTGCGGTTGCAGGCCGAGCGGCAGCAACCAGCCCCGGCCGGTGCCGCGGATGCGCTCCGCCTGCGCCCCCAGATCGAACGCCGCCGCGGGAAGGCCCGCCTGCCAGGCGCGGCTGAGCGCAAAGCACCACGTCTCCGGCCAGACGGACGGGATGAAGGCGAGGTGCGCCCGTTGCGCGCGGATCAGCGGCACCGCCTCCGCCTCCTTGAACTCGCCGGTGACGAACACCGGACCGGCCGCCATCAGCCGCTCGTCGTCCGCCGTGAAGCCGCACACCACGTATTCGAGCGGCAGCCGCCGCCGGCGGGCGTCGCGGGCGCAGTCGAGAAGGACATCGTAGCCCTTCTCGACGCCGATCGCGCCCACGACGCAGACGCGGCGGATCGCCCCGGGCGCGGCCGGGTCAAGCGGCGGCAGGCCGCCGTCGTCCTCCCACGGCGCCACCTCCGGCTCGATGCGCGGAAAATGCCGGCGCAGCCGGGCCGCGGCGTCCCGCGAAGGCGCGATGACCCGGCGGCACGCGGCCAGGTCGGCGGCCGAACGGGCCAGCAGGTCGGGGACCGCGATCTCCTCCTCGAGGAGGCCGCCCAGGTCGGCGATGCAGGCCTCGCATCCCGCGACGTCGGGCTCCCCGCAGTAGCGACGCTCCCGGCTGACGAGGGCGATCCGGGGGCAGAATGCGGCGAAGTCATGCACATAGGCCTCGATCGGGAGCTTCAGCAGCCCGGCCAGGTCCAGCACGCGGTGGTCGTGGCCCAGCAGGTGATGCAGCTCGAGATGGTGCGGCCGGTCCTGGCGCAGCAGCCGGGCCAGCGCCGGCAGTTCGTCCGGCACGCGGTACACCAGGTTCGGGAACGCCGCGCCCGGGGTCTCGACCCGGCAGACGCCACGGCCGGGCTTGACGATGATGGGGCGCAACCCTTGAGCCTGGAGTGCGGCGGAACGGGCGGCGATGACCTGGTCCACGCCGCCGCCGCCGCCATGGGTCAGCAATATCGCAGCTCCGGCCCGCGCGCGGCCATCCGCCCAGCGGCGCGCATCCATGGCCCGGCGGGCCGGGAGCAAGGGGTCCGACTCGATATGGGCCGCGACCAGCGCGTCGTACCCGGGATGCAGACGGTTCAGCACGGCCGTGTTGCGGGCGATCAGATGCGCGCGGGCCGGCCCGAACGACCGCCCGCCTACGTGCGCGACGAAGACGCCCGCCGCCGCCACGTTCCGCCAGCCATGGTGCCGCGCGCGCAAGCAGAAGTCGTTCTCCTCGCCATAGCCCTGCGCGAACAGGTCTTCGCGCAACGAGCCGACCTGATCCAGGCAGTCCCGGCGGATGTACAGGCAGAAGCCGACCCCTACCGGCAGGTCCACGACAGCCCCGCCATTGGCCTGTTGCGCCAGCATGTCGAGCCGAAGTGTTTCGTCCCAGTCCGGCACCGGGTTCTCGGCCGCAACGGCGGGATAGCTGACGATCGTCGCATCGTTGGAGAGCGGCGTTGCCGTGCCGATGTCCGGCGCGGTGTAGGCGGCGCGGCGCAATCGGTCGAGCCAGCCCGGCGGCGGCAGGGTGTCGCTGTTCAGCAGCACCACGTCCCGGCCGGCGGCAGCGCGCAGCCCGGCATTGGCGGAAGCTGGGAAGCCGCGATTGGCCGCCTGCCGGATCAGCCGGATGCGCCCCGCCGCCGCAAGCCGCTCCAGCGCCGCGACCAGCCCGGGCTCCGGCGAGGCGTCCTCGATCACATGCACCACCGCGTCGGCCGGCACGTTCGCCAACACGGCCGTCAGACAAGCCAACGTTTCCTGCTCGCCACGATAGACGGGGATGACCACGTCGACGCGCGGGCGAAGGTCCGCGGTGCGGGCCGGGCCGCCAACGACATCCGCCCAGACCGGGGCGAACCCGGCGGCCGGGGCCGCGGCGGCGCGCGCTTCCAATCCGGGGTCGAGCGGGCTGCCGAGCAAGGGCCGCCCGTCCGCATCGCTGACCGAGATCGGCCCGCCCATGGCCGCGACCTGCCCGGCGCTGAGACTGAACGCGCGGGGCCGGGCCAGCGGCCGGCCGGCCGGCACGTCCTCGGCGGGGTCGCGGGCCGTCACCATGGTGCTTATGACAGGGCCGCGGATCAGGATCAGCGGATCGCGGCCGGGGTCGGCGGGGTGCCAGGCCCAGCCCGCGACCCCGCCCGACCGCGCTTCGACGAAGCCCTCGGTGGCGATGATGGCGCGCACGGGGATCGGGCTGCCGAGGAATGCGGCGCCGCGCCCGGCCACATGCAGCAGATGCGCCGAGCGCCAGCCCGTCGGCAGGCGCGCACTGCGCAGCACCCGCCCATCGAGGGTCATGCGAGCCGGCTTGCCGGGGCCGCTCTGCACGACGCCGTCGCCGTCGAGCCCGCACCAGCCGGGCTGGCCCTGCTGGACGACGATGGCCGCGGCCACGGCGCGCAGCGATCCGGTCGGCACGCTGGACCGCAGCGCCGTTTCCACCGCATCGCGCGCCCGATCGGCGTGGCCCAGGATGAGCGCGCAAGCGGCGAGGCCGGTCCAGGCATCCGGGGCGGCGTATCGGTCGGCCAGGGCTTGGAACACCGCCGCCGCTTCCGTCGCCTCGCCCTGTTCCAGCAACAGTCCTGCCAGCGCCGACAGCACCAGGCCGTCCGTGGGCGCCAGGCGGCGTGCCCGTTCCAGCCAGCGGCGCGCCGCGTCCGGGTTGCCGTTTGCCGTCTCCTGCAGGCTGCGATCCCAGGCGGCGCGGGCGAGCGCCTGCCAGGCCTCGCCGCTGGTCCGGGTACGCCGGCGTTCGGCCCGCGCCTCCAAGTCGGACAGCAAGGCGTTGCTCA
>JAABUK010004150.1_pt1 | contig 23834 bp, 23 predicted proteins | sample 5559141 | NCBI WGS metagenome assembly JAABUK01 (sample SAMN10711869, study PRJNA513367) | rock metagenome | isolation source: Antarctica rocks | place: Antarctica: Victoria Land, Pudding Butte nord | collected 2016-01-03
ATCCACTACTTTGTATGCAGTGTTCCAGGATAGCGTGCTCTTCGATGTTTTCGTATACAGCTTCCCTCCCTCCTCTGCCCCGCATCTGGTGTAGGGAAAAGATCTAATGCACCTCCAGCTTAGCTAACTCGCCATGTTTCATTATGGTAGGCGAACACGCATGGTTATGCTGGATGAAAAGACGCATTCGTTGCCTTTCATGAGCCGCTAATGTATGACATAAAGCGGTCTGTAAAGGTGGTGCAAGAACAATAGCCGCAGTTGTCACTTGTGCTTTATCTGGTTCCGCAAACTCCCTTTGAAGCGTCGCATGGAGCAAGCGCTTTGCGTTGGCTGTGGCGCTCCAAGGTCTGGATGCTTCCAGTCCAAAGGAGAACCGTCGTATGAGTAGTTGGTGGATCAAAATGGCGGTTGTGGATGGAGCTCGTTCGAACCTCTTCCTTTCAGTAGTAATCTACTAATCCCCAGAAGATGTGGTCGCTCAACTGTATCGTCATTGTCGCACAGCCTCGGGTTACACGCTGCAGGAGTCGGGAATGGAGAAATCTAATGCTGGAATGCAAACAACAACCTTGCTGTGAGCATGGGACGGGGAGCAGCGAGTTGCTTCGTTGTCTGGACGATGGACGCTGTCATTGTTGGCAGCTCCGGCCTCGGCATTTCTTTTCGATCAGCTTATATAAGCCGTTGAAGCTCCCGAGAGACGAAATTGGCCGTCTCGTAATTCGTCTGGTCTCCTCCCAAAGGCCATTCACATCTAATGCTGACGTCGGAGTGGATGAACACATTCGTTCACACCGTCGTGCCTCATTCGGGGGTAGAGCTGCTTGGCATACCTGCATAACCCTCGAGCTCAACCAGTATTTTGACTTTTGGTACCACGGCGATAGAAGGTCATCCTTTTCATGCCCTGGATGCTGATGGGCAGATTTCAAATTTCCTCAAAAGGGTCTCGTACAGTCTCCCATGCCGCCTCAAGATCTTCACATCATACACCTCGAATTTCCCACGTAAGTCCTCCAGAAACTCATTCCCAATTCAGTTCCCAACCCCACCCGGACCCTCTCCACCAGCACTCCCACTGAAAGCCACGCCCTCAGCCTCAAACCAATTCCAGCTAGTATCCAAATCCGAACCTGGGCCAAACCATGGAAACCCGCCCATGGCATTCATATCCGCCCCGTTGACTATACCCGGCGTCATCCCAGTGTGGAATTGATCCATGTTCATCCCACCACCTGCAAGGGGAGGCACAGCCGTGTAGCTATCGAAGCTGATGAACGGATCGTCTGCGAAAACATTGTAGGTGTTGTTTTGCTGCCCTAGCTGGGAGGATGGGTCGGGGTACGAAACGCTGTTTGTGGTGTATGGCGAGGGAAGCATAGATGTGGTGGCAGATGAGGGGTCGGTTTGGAGGGATGCAGGTGGGGAGTATTGGGAGGTCGAGGCTGTTGCTGAGGGTGGAGTGGGGAGCCCGGCGTTTGGCGGTGCCCTTGCCTTGTTTGATGCCGTTGAACCGTTAGATTCTTGCGTCCTCGCGGCCGGCCGAGGATAGGTCCCTTTCTTAGGGATTTGGAAGCTCTTGCCTGCTGTAACAGTGACGGTGCCAAAGTAAGGGATTGACACTTTGACTGTGCCATGCGCCCTGTTTTCAGGACAACCGTGTCTGGCTTCGGCGATCATTTCGAGGGCTTTCAAACTCTGAGCAGCAACTATTCCACCTGCTTCACTTGAAGCCCTGCGGAGGATTTCAATTGTAGTGTCGACGAGAGCGGAGTCTGACTGATCTTGCTCTGCGTTCTTCTGAGAGCCGTGGGAGTACCCGTACAGATTGAGAAGGATCAGCAGGGCGGCGCTGAATGCTTGGAAATCAATCACTTTGCAGATGAATGGGCCAACGGCATCGCTTCCTCGCAGGGCATCGTAAAATCGGATCACATCGCGGGAGGAGTCTAGAGCGGTGGTGTAGGAGTAGTGGTAGCGTTTGTCGGCTGATGATTTCAGCATGAAGGGGAGATGTAGCAGTTTCCGGACCAGATGATAGTAGAACTGCGAGAGAAGTCGGTCGAAATGTTCTTCAAGCGTTGGGGCCGGAGCGTTGATCTTTCCCCACCAGGCTTGAGGAACGGATTGAGCGAGCTCTTCCATGTCTTGGTCAATGCGAAGTGTCAAGGAGAAATCGAGAGAAGGATTCTGGTTTCTGTCTACAATTTTGGCCACAATCGGAGATATCCGCAACAAGAATGCATCGCCCTCGGTGAGCTCTGTTGGTTGGCCAATAGCCGGGATGCACGGATCGCAGAACTGCGATTGGATGCTCGTAGGTAGCCCAAGGATGAGGGCGAGATACCGATCTCCCTGGAACAGATGAGACCAAAGTGATACTTGCCGTGTGTGTTGCAAGTCCGGCTCAGCAGGTTTCATCACGGCGAGTCGATGGAACCCAAGAAGCTGAGCGAAAGAGATTGCTCGACACGAGACAAGCCAGGCCCTCCTGGGTCGCCCAATGTTGATATAGTACTTGGCTTGCAAGCACATACACTCGATACCATCGATCGTCGCTGCAATCTCGTCATCAGAAGTTATCAACCGGTCGACTGTTGTGATATATCGTTCCATCAATTCTTGAGGAGATCCATCCATGTGTATTTGGCTGAAGTCCCAATCACCGGGTAATTGGTCGATGCTTATGGCAATGCAGAGGATCATCTTTGCCACTTCGGCCGGATTCTCAGACCGCAGAGAATGTGATATTGACTCCTTGATCGTGGTGCATCGACGATCTGAGATTTCTGGAAACATCTTGCGCCATATCGTCCACCAGCTCTCGGAAACATCTAGGATGATGTCAAGCTCACGTGCTCTGGGAAGCATAGCTGTCAGAGCCTGCGTCAATGCTGTATTCTTGTTGTATCGATCTCGAGAAATCTGGGGCGGTTCATCTTTGCGCGTAAGCACTGCATTGTCAAACAAGCTGAGAGCCGGCGCATCCTCTCGAAGACCGCTGGGCAGAGGAAGGGAAATTTCTGCTGGTGGTGATATCGATGTGTTCCGAAGGCTTTTGAGAACTTCTGCTGCTGGAAGTAGGTAAGCTCGATGAATTCGTGTCAAGAGTGGAATTGCAATTACCAGTGTGTGTATCTGCGGCGGCAGAAGAGCTTGCAGAAGATCTCCTGTCACCGTCATCTGGTAGTCGGCCAAGGACTTCCTTGACCAATCCCTCCAACTGTGTCACTCTTTCCCGCAGGCTGTATGCTTGATCCGACGCAGAAGAATTGACAGCTTGGAGGTCACCATGTTCCTGATCAATGCAGGTGGATCCTCTTGCACAGCACTCCTTGCAGACGGCAGTACTTCCAGGTCCGAAAGTACATCTGATCTTGCGTCTTCTGCACTCTAAGCAGCTTTTGGTACCCTTCCGCATTTTTTTGCGAGGTGGACCCTGGCCTTGATCACTATGTGAGGTACCACTGGCGGGTCCGGGCGGCGATTCGCTGCAGTAAGGCCCCATAGTCGCAGGCTGGTGGCATGAGGATGGAAAAGATGGACGAAAACTCGGAGCACGGACTTGTTCGGCATTAATGGACGGGCAACTCAGGCTGCTACTTTCGAGTCCATGACTCGTCGGACAGAAGATGCACCGTCACGCCAGGAGCAAGCCAATGGCCATGATGGCATCTTCTCGCAGTTTGTCATCCCAGGAGCTGAAGGATCGAGATAAAGGCGGAGAGGGTGCATTTCAAAAGTGGTCGTCGTCCGTCGCCCATGCTGCTTCGATGGGGACGCAGGCTTTTGCAACTCTTCGTGAGTCTATAAATAATCTCTTCCGGCCTTTCGTCCGTTGGCTGTCTTCGGATACCCCCTTTGCTCCCAATCAACGATCCACCATCCAAGGATTACCAATTGGAGCACTCGGCTTCACGTTATGCTCCATCCTTCGGCCGAGTAGCCCATCCTACATGCTCGCCCCATCACTCCAATCACGATTCACAAGCTGAGAGCCTCACCAAAGAGCGGTCAAATCATTATCAACCCCCAACCCTGGCATGCAGATTCCATCCTGCGCAGATAACATTTCGCGGCGTCCGGCGTAATGACTCACGGGGTAGCACGGTGGCATCGGCCCAGATACGGTCAATAGGGGTGTGCTTCACGACAGGAGCACAATGCCTTCAGCCGCTATATATCATCGTTCGCTTCTCGTCCCTTTCCCATTCACATATCCTTCTAAATTGTCTCATCATCCCCATAGATCACCATTCTTCCCTAGCTGGTGTAACAGTAGAATCTGCCAGCTCTTCAGCTCTACAATCTTCAGTCATGGGCTCAGAAAACGACCCGTCCCGAACTCCTGCACCTACAGACCCAGAGAAACATGATTTTGCCAGGCTTCCCACTCTTTCAGACCCAGAGAAGGACTCGAGACGCGACCTATCCGAAAGCACAACACCTCCAGACCTAGAGAAGGACTCGGAATCTGCCAAGCAAAATGATGGCGGCTCCCTTTCACAACAGATTTCGAGACAAATATCTCGCCAACTGTCTCGTATTGCTACCTCTGATTACCCTGCCGGCCTTCGCCTTGCTATGATCGTCGTCGCTCTGGTACTATCCATCTTCTTGGTGGCCCTAGATATGACTATCGTGGCAACGGCCATACCGCGTATAACGGACCAATTCCACTCTCTCGACCAGGTCGGCTGGTATGGCTCAGCCTTCTTCTTGACCCTGGCATCCTTCCAATCAACATGGGGCAAGGCATACAAGTACTTCGCACTCAAGCCTTCATTCCTCCTCAGTATCTTCATCTTCGAGGTGGGCAGTCTCATCTGCGCAGTAGCGAAGAGCTCTACGACCCTCATTGTCGGACGTGCTATCGCTGGCGCAGGCGGAGCAGGCATAGCTAGTGGATCGTACACTGTTATCGCATTCAGTGCTCCTGAGAAGCAACGTCCAGCATATACAGGCCTCTTGGGGGCAACGTACGGCATTGCCAGCGTCATCGGACCACTCCTCGGTGGAGTCTTCACAGACAAGCTCAGCTGGAGGTGGTGCTTCTACATCAACCTGCCAATCGGCGCAGTTTCCGCCGCCGTTATCTTCCTCTTCTTCACTGCGCCGGCAGCTGCAAGACCCCAGGAAGCCAGCTGGAAAGAGAAGCTACTCCAAATGGACCTACCCGGCTCCTTCACAGTCATGGCAGCCGTTGTCTGCTACCTTCTTGCTCTGCAATGGGGTGGAACCTCAAAAACATGGTCCTCCGGCTCTGTTGTTGGCACTCTCGTTGCGTTCGGTGTGCTAATTCTTGCCTTCATTGGTATCGAATGGTACAGCGGCGACCACGCACTTCTTCAATTCCGCTTTCTCAAACAGCGTACCATCGCCGCGCAAAGCGCCTTTGTCTTCTTCACAGCTGCGTCCTTCTTCATAATGGTATACTACCTTCCCATCTACTTTCAGGCAACTCGAGGCGTCTCTGCTTCGAAGTCGGGAATCGACAATCTGCCTCTCGTCCTTGGCGCATCACTCTTCACAGTCATATCTGGCGTTGCGATCTCAATCTACGGCCATTACATCCCCTTCATGATTTTGGGCTCTATCATCGCCACTGTCGGTGCTGGTCTCATTTATACCCTAGAGCAAACCAGTGGCTCAAACAAATGGATTGGATATCAAGCTCTTTTCGGCATTGGTCTCGGCCTCATCTTTCAAATACCAATCATTGTCAACCAGTCACTCGTCAGTCCCTCTGATCTTTCCTCTGTCACCGCCCAGACACTGTTTTTTCAGACTATCGGCGGCGCCTTCTTCATCTCTGCTGCGCAAGCAGGATTTGCGAATAGATTGATCGCTCGCGCTGCTACAACAGTACCGACTGTGAATCCCGGCCTGGTCATTGCGACGGGCGCGACCGAATTGAGAAGAGTGTTCAGCGCCAAGGAGCTTGTCGGCATCCTGGTCGCGTATATGGATGGATTGAAGATCGCTTTCGCGATCGCAATTGCTACCGCTGGTGTCAGCTTCTTGCTAGCGTTCACTCCGAGGTGGGAGAGCTTGAAGGGCAATGTCAAGCCCGGAGCTGCTGCTGTTTGATTAGGTTTTATGCTGTCAACGTTTTAATAGTCCGTTGGTGCTGGACAGCTCTTCTCCTTTTGCTGATGCATTATAGCCTCATCTGAACGGTAACCGGACTTGGGAGGTCTTCTATGTAAATGATTCCACACAAAGCTATGTTTCCAAAACCAACAGAGATAGAGTGTAGAACGACAGGGCGAGGATTAAACATTAGAACTACACCCGCCTCGAACAGATATCTGCTGATAAATCCTGCTCACTCGAGGTCTCCTCTCACGGTGATTTTTCAGCCATTTCGTAGTACACCCAATCCCAGAAGACGACTGTACCAACCGCCCACACTGTGCCGTTCCGTAAGGTCCGGATGTCCCGGATGTCCCGGATGTGGCTGCTGTCTCGACCGTCCTCTTCCAGCGATCAGCTTATTAATCCTCGGTGACGTTCTGGGACTGAGACCATCAACACATCTTCCAACCGTCTCACGAAGATGGCTGCTACCTCGACAGGACAGCATCAACGTGTACTCCATGCGCGATATCGTGATTCCCACGAGAGAGGTTTCCAGCGATGGCCGTTCGAGACAATGCGGCAAGCGAGCATTCGCCCCTGCTCCCTGCGTCATCCTCATCCACCACCATTGCCGATGAATCTGTCAGTACCGCGTCGGAGATGGAAGAGGGGTCAAGAATATCAACCCTGAGAGGCACACTATTAGGAGCATGTGTTGCGGTCTCGATATTTTTGCAGAGTAAGATCCGGCCACCCGGTCTGGTCTCCCCTTTATCCCTACTGGGACTGAGTCGGAGACACCTCATGCAGCTGCCAATTTCTCGCTTATGACAACAATCCAATCTTCCATCGCAACAGATCTTGATGCGTTTCAGCATGCCAGCTGGTTCACATCCACCTATCTCGTACGTCTCCCCAATCCGCAATCCGCCAAGCAAAGCTCATGAAACCCCAGATCGCCGGAGCGAGCATCACTCCCCTTGCTGGCCGCTTATGCCAAATCTTCTCCCCTAGAGCATACATCTTGGTCTCATGTTTCATCATGGCGACCGGAGCTCTCGCCACTTCGTTGTCTCCTCATCTGACGGGCTTCCTTATCGGTCGTGCTCTCCATGGCGTCGGCGGAGCAGCTGTCTTCCCTGTCTCCCTAATCCTCATCATCGAATTGACCAGCGTGAAGCGAAGAGGCCTCTACATAGGCTGCGTCAACACCTGCTACACCATCGGTATCGCATGTGGGGCTATCATCGCCGGCGCTCTCGAATCCGTCGTTGGCTGGCGCGGCATCTTCGCCCTCCAAGTCCCTCTAGCAATCCTTGTGGGTCTTGGAATCTTCCTCGCCATCCCTTCAATCGCCTTCTCGAACCGCACCACCACCACCCCCAAACCCTCACCCCTACTCACCCGCCTCGTTCAGATCGACTTCCTAGGCGTCCTCCTTCTCATCAGCACCGTGGTCCTCTTCCTCTACGGCCTCTCAACCCCACACATAACCTACTCCACCATCGCCGCCTCCGCCCTAACCCTCATCGCCTTCCTAACCGTCGAATCCAACCCGCAGCTCTCATCGACTCAACCCATCCTCCCCCTCCCCATCCTCAAATCCCCCGCCGTCCTCCTAACCTGCCTCTCAACCCTCGGCGTCATGATAGCCCGCTGGTCCATCCTGTTCTACACCCCCGTCTACGCCCTCTCGGCCCGCGACTTCTCCCCCGCAAGAGCCGGGCTGATCCTCCTCCCCACCAACGGCGGGTTTGCTCTCGGGAACCTCCTGCTTGGCTACTTCCACGTCAGGCGCTCGGGCAGCTTCTATGCGTCGTGTCTGGTGGTGTATGCGCTCTTCACGCTGAGCGTGCTGACAATTGCGAGGATCACGACCAGGGACGTGAGTATGGCGGTTTACTTCTGTGTCGCGGGCGTCAATGGTTTCATGATCGGCGCGAGCATGATATACACGTTGACGCATGTGCTGCATCGGACACCTAAGCAAACACACTTCATCATCTCCAGCTTGATTGCGATGTTCAGGGGCTTATCTGCCAGCTTTGGAAGTGCGATTGGTGGGGGGATCTTTGCGAGGATTCTGAAGCAGGCCCTGAAGAAGGGGTTTGAGGAGAGAGGAGTCTGGCCGGAAGGGAAGAAAGAGCTTATCAGGAGATTATTGGGGAGTCCGGCGTTGGTGGGCAAATTGGTGGGGGTGGAGAGGGAGGTTGCGATTGATGGGTATGTGGTTGCGCTGAGGACTCTGTTCATGACCGCAGCGGTGATTGCGGCTGTGGCTACGGTTGTGCAGGCTGGGACGGGGTGGAGGGCTGTAGAAGGGGGGGAGGAAGTGAAGCCTGGACGGGAGGATTTGGATGAGGCAGCGGAGGAGGAAGATGTACAGATTGGTGCAGGACGGGACTGATGTTGTGATTGATAGAGCAGTGTTAGATGATGATGATGGTAAATCCTATATAGACGTACACATTATATACATATTCAGCATTCTGCCTCATCGCGAGGCTGCCAATGGATTCGAAACCGAGAATGCACCCTTCACGGAAGTGGAAAGAACGCTAGATGATTGGTGGCAGGCCAAGACGGCCCAACCACAAGACCTACTACTTACTTTACTCACCAAAACCCTCGAACATCAAGAGCAATATCCGAGGCCCTGGCCTACTTCACCAAGAAGACGAACGCTTCATCCCACTGGGCAGCAGTATCTACAATCGACAACTTACCTTCCACCCCAAAAATTGGTCTGCGGCATATCCCATCGGGGGGGGGGCTGACTGACTGACTTGATCCCCGTAATTGCTAATCCGCTGAATGAACTCCGCAATCTCTAAAATTGGGTGGAAAAGGCACAAACGACCGCACCGCATGGAGCCGAGACGGACTCAACATGACCGACGGACCGACTGACTGCTACTACTACTAACTACTACACTCCGTCGCGCCGCGGCGGCGGCGGCGGCAGCTGAATCCATGGAAGCTAATTTAATTAGCTAGGGTGCGGGTGGGGGCAATCCGGGATGTACGATGTTGGCTTTCTGGAAACGTAAGGGTGGGAGAGAAGTATGAATGCGGGATTGGCGGGATTTACAGGAGAGGCCTCACACGGGGGGCCTGTCCTGTATGAAAGCAAGAGGGTGGTGCTGAGGATGCTGGGGGGATGAAGAAAGCGTAGAGAAGGGGAGAATGGGGAGTAAGGAGGGGGTACGGGGGAGGAGGAGTTTTAGGAGTGTACGTAAGTAGGAGTGGGGTGAGTTGTTTGAGGTTGAGGTGGGGAAGGGCTGAGCGTTTTCTATACTATGATCGGGATGAACCTGGTGTAGCTTGGCGAGCTATCATACTGGAGGCGAAGAGGGGCTGTGTCTCTGACCATATCCTGGCAGAAGGCCGTCTTCAACCCGTTGCTGCATTGCCATTCGAAGCTCAGAAGATAGCCGACCCGTTAACATGACTGCTGACCCCACCGGGGCAGTTATTCACCGCGCTCGTCAAGAAGAAAAACCACCTCTTCTTCTCCCGGCACATCTTACTCAATCTCTCCAAGTCCAACATTTCCCCCAGCGGCATACCCCACAAAGCCAAAATATACTCGTGCATATAATACGTCTCGGTGGTAGGCCACCTCTCAAAAGCCGGCGCATCACCACCCACCGCCGCAAAATAACAGTCGTGGAGCCAATCCAATATTGGCTCTTCCTGTTTCAGACCAGCGTAGCGTTGTCCATCCGTGGCGGGATCAACTGTATGTTCTCTCAGGGCAAGAGCATTTCGCTCCTCCCGCGGTGTGTTGTAGTACTGCTCCACGAACCCAGAGCGGATAAGGACGATATCACCGATTTTGATATCTCCCCCCTGAGCAGCGGGTCGGATGTCAATACCCTGCGCTTTCCCGCAGGCTTCGAGGTCGGCATACGAGATCCCATGCGCGGTGTAGCAGCTGTAGGTGATGTTTTGGGATTGGGCGTAGGACCAGTAGTCGAGGAGGAGGGCGCGGCCGGTGAAGCCGTGGTTGGCCCAGTGGTGGATGCTGTCTTTGTGGTTGGCGGAGGGGCCGTAGATGTCGGTGCCGCGGACGCCATTGTAGAAGGTGTTGGTTGGCACGTGGGCGAACTGGGGGCAGTGTTAGATGGGTATGGAGGAAGGGTCTTAGGGGGGAAACAGGGGACATACGTGGCGGAAGCCGTCCCATTGAGTCCCGCTTTGAGTATTCAGCTCATACTGGTCATCGTAAGCTATACCTTCTGCAAGGACCTTTATCTTGTGCTTGAATTGTTCTCGGTTGAAGGCAGGCTGTTCTGGGACGTTGAGCGGTAAACTGATTAGGAATTAGGTGAGCTCCGTAAGCTGACTTAGACTCCGAGTGAAAGATCCACTCACTCCAAAGGCACCACTTCTCCAGACTTGATCTCAGCTGATGCAGCTTTGATTCTCGTGGGTGTCAGGAGGTTCAATCTGCCAATGTAATCTTCTTCACCCCAAGTCCAAGCAGCCTCGGGGGGTGCTCCTGGAATGGTAGGCAGATTCTTCCTGGTTGGGAAAATGGTGGAATCAGGATCCCATGGGATCGTGGTCGCAGTCTTGTTCATTGTCAATGCATCTTTGATCTTAGTCAAGCGATCTGAAGGACCGGACATGGGGTCTAGACGGAGCAGAGAACCTGTGACAACAGCCCAAAGTTCCCAGTACGATCGAGTATTACTCCGTATGTGAAACTGGTACAGAGATATTGTGGTACCGAGGCTGCAAGAGATATAGATGAATGTCGGCAGTAGAAGAGATCCAATTGTGTTCCCCTCACACCACAATGACATGCTTGCTTTCCCCGCAGTCCGGCCGGAGGGAATGACTGAGGATGACCACATCAAGGAGAAACATTGAAGAACCACTTTACAACCTTCCAGAATGATAGAACATGATCCTCGGTGCACCCGTAATCAATTGCTCTGCTCAGACACTGGCTTTGCAATAAGTGGTTCTCTCAATGCAGTCTCGGGTATCCGATAGGAATCATGTCCCGAAAGACTCCCCTTGACGTTAAGAGACCAACAAAAGCGTTTTTGGGACCCTAAAAGACCCGATCAATTCTGAAATTCTCACAAAAGGAAGTTCATGTGATGTTCGTGGTGATGTTGTTGACGACGCGATCCTGTACCGAGAGATCGACGCTTCTGGCATGCAAGTCATATTTGAGGCGAAAAAGGCGTTTTTGAATATCAGTATGGCATAAAATCTGCAGATACCAAAGGGCCTTCAAGACGAACCAAAGCTGCTGTCGATACTCCATTGTCGCTCAAGTGCTTTCGCGGACCGGGATTTCACAGAAGAAGAATAGCGATCAAGATCTGAGCTCGTTGACAGCGTCAATGTCGAGTTTGGAAAACAAAGAGCTCCTATGAGCATATGGGGATGTTCATAGCAGGCCCTACCGATCAGGAGATGTTCCAAGCTTCCGCACGTCGATTCAGGGAGCTGAGAGAGTTGGCAAGGTTAAGACGACAATCCGAGGCGACCACTGCAGTGGAAACTCAAGACAGTCTTGGATGGCCCGCGGTCGCAGACCTTCCTTCAGGCGTGTGAGGCGCAGCTCACTAAGCAAGAGTTCAGCTCGTTGTTTGGGAATCGTCTGTGGCAGTGAGCCTGGAAAGGCTTTATCTGGAGAGCTACAATCTGTCCACGCTCAGAAGAAAGAGACAAATAAGGTCTAGCTGGAAGTTGGAAGTCTGTACTTGAGGGCTGTCCTAGTACTCGGTATCTAAGCTTTTACTTGGTTGGATTAGGACCTTAGCCTCTGTTCCGATCGCATGGCGGAAGCATCTTCTTTACTTAGCAATCGAGTTGCAACGCACTATTCATAGACAATGGGACGAGACTCTGCAAAGTTGCACTATGCTTCTATACCTATCCTTTATCATGAGGTTTTTATAATCGACATTCCGGCGTGGTGAAACTCTGCACTCATCCATATCCTCACCCACCACGTGGTTCGACAGTCTACACATGTCTTTATGTCCGTGGGTTTATTTTTCATCAGTCCTGCCACTTCATCTTGAAACTTACCATTTTTTAAACATCTTTAAAGCACAATAACTTCTATCAGGGCTAGAGGTCCGTAATGTTAAAATCACGATACATTTCTGCGCAATCTGCAATCTGCGCCCTTAAATGTCAGACCACGCATGCACCGACCTCATAACAACCAATTATCGGGTCAATCTCCGAGGATTCGTGCCGCGAAGGTCATGGGCCTGCAGCGGCTTGCGGCCTGTATTGCAAAGCATCCCTGAGTTTCCCTTCCTCTTTGTAGTGTTCAATCTGATCAAAAAGTGCTGTAGGTCCTCCTTGGCGGCTTACTCAGCATAGACCTATTTCCTTCTTCCTTGCTAGTTTGCATAGATAGCTTCTTCCTTCATACACTCATTCATCAAAAAGCGATCGACCAACGATGCCTGTCATAGAGAAATGCAGATCACCTTGCCATCGAATCTGATGATTCTACAAGGCCTCAAATCCATGTTACTTTGTGGTGTTTGGAAGAGAGGCAGCCAATCCACAGCACCTGGCTCTTTTCAAAGAGAACGCCCATGTTGACTAATGAAGTGTCACGCAAAATGAGCGCGGCCACAATGGGCGCGCTTGCTAGCTATTTCTACTGTTTGACACGATGCCTGTCAAGTTCCTGCGTTCCCTTGCTCTTGTTATTGTACGTCAGCATTCCTCTGCATTTCAGATCCCGGTCTCAAATACTTGATTGAAGAATCGCTATTTCTGCGTCCAAGCAGTCAATGTCGCAGTGCCATTGTTGGTAATGGGATTATTCGCGCCCAGTTTCTCACTTGACAGCTGAACAAGTGTAGTCATCAATTTCAAGGCTTCATCATCGCGGCCTTGAAGTTTCAATGTCCAAGCAAGATTATTCATGCTGATCAGTGTGGAAGGATGCTCTGTGCCCATCACCCTCTTTCTCGTCTCCATCACTTGCACATTCAGCTCTTCGGCCTCCTTCCATCGTCCTTGATTCTGATATGTTAACGCTAGATTGGCCATGCTAATCAGCATAGAAGGATGCTCCGTGCCCAATATCCTCTTCCTCATCTTCATTACTTCCACCTCCAGCTCTTCAGCCTCCTTCCATCGTCCTTGATTCCAGTACGTTGACGCCAGATTGGTCATGCTGATCAGCGTGTTTGGATGCTGCGTGCCCAACACTCTCTTTCTCGTCTCCATTACTTGCACATTCAGCTCTTCGGCCTCCTTCCATCGTCCTTGATTCTGATATGTTAACGCTAGATTGGCCAAGCTGATCAGCATGTCTGGATGCTGCGTGCCCAACACTCTCTTTCTCGTCTCCATCACTTGCACGTTCAGCTCTTCGGCCTCCTTCCATCGTCCTTGACTTTGATACGTCAACACCAGATTGGCCATGCTGATCAGCGTGTTTGGATGCTCCGTGCCTAACACCCTCAAACTCGTCTCCATCACTTGCACATTCAGCTCTTCGGCCTCCTTCCATCGTCCTTGAGTCCGATACGTTGACGCCAGATTGGCCATGCTGATCAGCGTGTTTGGATGCTGCGTGCCCAACACTCTCTTTCTCGTCTCCATTACTTGCGCGTTTAGCTCTTCGGCCTCCTTCCATCGTCCTTGATTCCAATACGTTGACGCCAGATTGGCCATGCTGGTCAGCGTGTCTGGATGCTCCTTGCCCAATACGCTCTCTCGTATCGTGAATGCTTTCGTGCATTTACTGAGTGCAACATCATATTGCCCTTGTGTGAGATCATAATATACTGCGTTATTTAGAAGAGTTGCTGAACACAGTTGACACCTCTCTGAGTCAAAAGCATACTCAATCACAGCTTGCATGTGCGCAGTGAGTGAATTGCATATCGCCCAGTTTTCAAAAGTGCCAAATGGATAGACTTCTGATATCACCTTCAGAGCCTCTTCTCGCCATAACTGTATTTCACCCTGAAGTATTAGCCATTGTTTAGTCGCGAGTTGCACTAAGCGGTGTATCGCAAAGTGGCTAGCTCCTTTCTCCGTGATGATCAAAGAAAATGCTTGCAATGTGCCGATGGCCGTGGTAAACTCAATGGAATTCTCATCATGTCTGCGAAGAAGGCCTTGAGAAATCCCTTGACGGTCGAGGACTGACATGAGTGAGAGTATCTCGGCCGCACGTGGTTTGAATTTCCGAATATGATCGAAAGACAGTTTCCAAGTCCGAATGACCGAGTTCTGAGCCTCAGAGTCTCGCCGTTGATCGACTAGCTCCTCACTTAATAAATCCTGTACATCAGCATCACCAGCCCGGAGAGCTTCAAGATACTCCGTCGATGTCATACTGTTCTCTGTGATGAAAGCGGCCGCTTGTGTAATCGCCAGAGGCAAATGCGCAAGGGTGTCAAGAAGTTCTCCGACGTTAGCCTCGTTCCCAATATCGTCCTGATCGACCAGAGATCCGAACAAGTCTCGAGCCTCCTGTGCAGTCAAACATGGCACGCTGATAGCCCTTACTCGGTTCGCCAAACTCTCCCCAACACGTCGATCTCTTGTCGTGATCAGGACCCGCCCCTGTACACTCTGAGGGATATAATCAGCAACTGTTCTCCCCTCCGCTTCTAGGGACAGTAGACCATGTTTTGTTTTGAAGAAAACATCGTGATCGTCCGCATTGTCCAGCACCATCAGCCATTCACCCGTCTCCTCCTGGCTCAGCCAGTCCGCGACAAGCGCAAGCTTATTCCTTTTAGGGTCGTCCCAGCCCGGCAGCTGAGCTTTTACTGCGATTTCCTGGTATGCTTGATCGATTCTCGAGACAGTACTTGCATGGACCCAAATCACCGAGCTCTCTGGATGGCCCTGCTTGAATCGATAGCAGTACTCGATCGCAATTTGTGATTTCCTAGACATCAAAGACTCTAGTTAGCCATCGACCATTCAAAACACATACGAGCGGCTTTGGAATTCCTTTAGACGGTGATGGAAAGCATACCCAACGCCGCCGAGCCCTGCTAACGCCACCCGGCGATGTGTCTGGAGGTGCTCGCCAATCCGTTTTAATTCATCTTGTCGGCCCTTGAACCTCACGTCTTGTGCAAACGGGACGGTAAACAGCGGCTTCGTCCTCTTCGTCCTCGAAGGCAACCTGACTGAGTGTGGAGCGGTATGGTGTTGTATCAGACTGATTTGGTATCGCTGGATTCGATCAATAATCTCTCGCACGTCTCTTTCTTGTCTAACGCTGGAAAAGGCCTTCATGCCCCGTCTCCACCGTGAGTCCGCGGGTGTCGGTAATGTCTTGATCAGGATGTCATCGAGTCGTTTGACCTGCAATTGACATCCCTCCACCACATCTAGAACTGCTCGTTGGGTGTCCGCATCAATTAACCCCGCATCAACTTCCGCTTTCGCTCTCTTCAACGTATCCTGGAGCAGCGGCAGTTGGATCTTTAGATCTCGAAACGTCTGAGGAACCTCGCCCACCCTCGATTGGAACTCATCTAGCCGGTGGATGATTTTGGTGCTGAAATCGACGAACTGGACAATGGCGGAGGCGAGGCCGACGATAGCAAGAGCTTCCGCCATGGCATGAATGTAGCGATCTGACTTAGAATGATGGTGGTAGAGATTTCAGGTAGGTTGAACAAGTGGCGATCTCTCGAGATGGTCTCTGTAGGCTGCCCATCCCTTAAAGTTGGGTGACAGATGATGGGACAGCTTCCTGGTCGAGTATACACATGGAGAATGTGTGATGTGACCATTGTTGAGACAAAAGCCAACATCTGTTCAGCCTTGCAGCGCCAGCTCGTCGTGTTTAGATTGCGCTAATGACGGCCTTAGCCTTTGTCATGTTCAAGAGAACCGAAACCCGGACGGTCCGGTCCCGACCCCCCTGGGACCGGCCCAACCCGGACCGGTACCCAGCCTACGTTGGGATGTGGAGTACTGCTCGTGCCGTAGGTCTGTTTTCGCCAATAAAGCTAACGATCGGCGTAAAACAAGGTACAGAACTAGAACAAAAGTCTGAAACCAACCCCACTTTTACACCAAAAGGCGCACTTTTTAATAACGATCTATACAAAATCTGCAGTGATAATAATTTATATTAATTCATAAAACAATAGAAATTTAATAGGTCTATCTTTTCTGGGTATAAATATTTTATATTGTTCTTTAGTATATTAAGATAAGGAGAATCACATTTTACCTACGTACTAATCGCCTGGGGGACGGAGTTGACAGTCAGCAAAGCAGGACAGCAAGTAATAGCTACTTAAGCACTTGCAGACCGATGGAACCTTCCAGAACGGCTCCTTTGAGTTTTAAACGAGCCAGAAAAATAACGGGGGTGTCATCGCTGTCGCCTTATCAATAAAAGATCAGCGTTTTTGGCCAATCCAATGTAAGCTCAGCGGCCTCCCTCTGATACCGCACCAGTCAGTCAATGCATTTCAGCGGTTTCTTTGAACTATGAACCGATATAGCCAATTATTGCTACCAGTCCAGCGCCCGAAGTCCTCAAGAACTCCTTGCTGTAACACGTCAGCGCGGACAGATTTGCAGAAGACTATAGGCGGAAGACAGAGCACACGACTACATGCGAAGGGGTAACGGGAGATAAGGCCGACATCGAGTTCGTGAAGGAGGGCGAGGGCTAGAAGCCACGTCAAAGGGTGCAATGGTTAAAATAAAAGCGAAGTTGCTACAATCCTACGGAAGAGACCTAATAACATAGGCCAAGGCGGAATTTTAGATATTACGCAAGAAATGAAAGTCGCGTGGTGACTGGCCAGGGTGGCTGGCGATGGACAAGAGCTGGGCTCTATAAGTCTCATGCTACGTAGATAATCAATCCGTCGCATCTTCTTCTCATTCAAGGATCAGGCCCCAGGATTTCGCCAGTATTGGATGAGAAGCCACGGAACTCATCTTGCATTGCTTGGGTAAGAACTGGGAAAATGCCACACGTCAGTACTCAAATGGACCTTCGAGGTGTTAGCGGGTTATCTTACCTGACCGCACCGGCGTCAACACAGGTGTCCTGGACGTAAACTCAGTGGCGAAATTGCTCGTATCGGTACTGTTGCTGATGACCGGCACAAATGGTGCGGAGACTCTCTTATGATAAAGGCCGTCCCAATCAGTACCTGCGAAATATTCGTGCTTCATGACCTCTTCCGCATCAGTTGGGCCCGAGCCTAATCTAAGTTCAGGGTCACGGGTAAGCAGCTTTTGAATAAAAGATGCTGTGACTCGCGGCATGTCCATTGGATACAGGGGCTCGTCGTGTAGAATTGCATCGTAGATTTCGTCTTCGTTCTCGCCACTAAAAGGCGACTGCCTGCGAAGCAGTTGGTAAATCAGAACGCCGAAGTCCCACCAGTCACGGGCGAATCCGTATGGCTTATCCAGTAACATCTACATTACTCATCAGCACTTACTGCCACACTTTTGGCCTCTCCTTTACTCACCTCCGGCGCCATGTATGTAGTAGTGCCGACGAAACTAGAAGTTGTATCACCAGGCCCCATCCCTTCTTTCGATATCCCAAAGTCTATAATTTTAATGTGTCCGTCTGGTGCAAGTAAGATGTTACCGAGCTTGATGTCCCGATACACGATCCCATTCTCATGGAAGAACTTCAGAGCCAGGCATACCTCAGCCCCATAGAATCTGCGCGAATATTTAGCGATCTATCTACATGTTGCTTACAAGCAAAGCAGCTGTGGTGGCCCTTCTTTCCAGCTAGATTCGACTTACTGCGCTCTCTTTGGACTGAAGTCTTGCTTCTGTATATGAAATTCCAAATCTCCTCCACTCACATACTCCAAAACAAGGTACAACCTCGTCTCCGTCTGGAACGCGGCATGTAGTTGCACGACGAAAGGATGCTTTTCTTGCGTCGCCTTGACAAGAATGTCTTTCTCCACTTTCGTGCCTGCTACGTCGTGATTGTTGATTGTTGATTCCTTCCTGAATACCTTGATTGCGAAAAGCTTTTTAGAATCTTTTGTTTCTGCCAGCAATACCTTGGCACAATTGCCTTTTCCAAGGACAGAGATGAAGTTGAAATCAGCGATACCTATGCGTTGACTATCAGGTGTGCCTGTTGGCTGTTCGCCCAATGCCTCCAATCCGGACATAGCTAGCAAACACACTAGCTTCGCCAGACCCTTTTTTTGGACGTTTTGAAGATACCACTTCAGGTGTGTATCATTTCTTATCAATGATTTCCCAAACATGACGCAGCTATGCAGTTAGAGTGGAGAATATTGTAAGTGGGATGATAAAACCCCCCCTGAGCGCTTGCCAAAATTACCCTATACTTTTTAGGACAGTCACTAGTTAAACCCCGCTGCGGGCTGATCAGAACCTTTTCTACGGTGGGGGGCATAAATATCGTTAGCTTAGCGCTAGAGATATTCCAAGAGAACGTTTCTTAAACAGTACTATTAGTCTCGATTAGTATTAGTGATATTTCTATAATCTAGCTGTATGGGCAGTGACGAGATAAGCTTCCACTCAGCGAATCAATCTGCTGTGGCACTGTACTGTAAACTAGCGGATGCTAGCCTCAGACTAACAGTACTTATGCCCCCCACCGTAGTAGGCTCCCGTCCTTGCGGTGGCACAGTCCACCGTAGTTGGGGGAGCATAGTAAATGCCAAGCAATGGAAGCCGACCTCTCAAGTGAGGTTGATACCGCTGGCGGTCTCTTCAAGAGCTGCATTGATCTCTATTGGGCCCTGTTGCAGAGAATCCTAGTGCCGAAGTTCGAGGAAAAGAAGAGAGAAGCCTTACGCGATGAATTTGGGAGATTCTGCTTTTGGGGCGAAGGCTTCTACCCTTTTAAAGGGCGACTAGATGATATCCTAGTCACTCGAGATCTTGTGCAATGAAAAGACAGGTGAGACTCTTGACTTTGTGTGACTTGGAAGACTTAGTAGGAGATTCTGGATCTCATACTTCTTTCTCAGGCGTATTCGCTGTGATTGGACCAAGTGTGGGCGACGTCAATCTCAATGACCAGTGACAGGAACTTCGCATCCTCATCAAGGGTGTTCAAGAAAGCCTTGATGAGCCAGGTACACAAGCTAGCGACAGTACTGGGGATCTACTCGAAGAGATCATCGCCGAAGTACGATCTCGTAGCCAATGCTTGACAGACTTAAGTGGATCGCTAAACCGCCCAGCGGCCAATGCTGATCTTGATGAAAGGCGAGCTACTCCAATAGTATCGTTCAAGATCTCCGGAACAGCAGATGTTTGGACTCGAATAGTCATAGATTGCTTTCCCAAGTTAGACGTAATACTTGCCGAGCGCTTGGGCATGGCCAACTGGCAGAGGTTCCAGGGAGCATCAAAGAAGCCGGACGGGACAGAACATTCGGAAGACCAGAGTGGAAGTGGTAGTGATGATAGCGAAGAAGACGAACTAGGAGACTTCCCGGACTTCACGAAGGCTACCAAGTCAAGCGCAGATCCCAGCTTTGTCTTCGGCTCAGCAGGACGGCAGACAATTACCACTGGGACAACTGTCCCCTGTCAGAATATTAGCAATCAACTTAGGCATCAGCTTAACTAATGCATGATGCATAAGCTTAACTGAAACATATAAGATTTAATTATTATCTCTAATTATTTCAGTTAGAGAATAAGTCTTAAAATAGATTTCAATATAATCAAGTAATATAGTAAATATAAATATAAGAAGAAGTAACTATCTCAACTAATTATTAGATATATATATAACACATAAGAATTAGAAGAATTATCTCTCTTAACTAAGACTTCAAGTCTATTTACATAGTTAATTAATTCTCTATTCAATCAATCTCTATATACTTCTTATAGATTATGAGCTTGAATCTAATAACTTTTAATTTATATTAAGTGAAAGCTTATATAGAACTTAACTATAAAGCTCTTTTTTCAGATCTTTCTATATAGAAAAGATTTAGATAAGCTTCTTTTCTCTATTTTCTTCATTATCTCATCTATATCTAGATTATAAATAGTGACTTTTTCAGTAATATTAATGAATATATTATTAATTAAAAGAAAAATAGTATATAAGACTTTTAGTCTTTAACACAAAATCTACTTCAACTCTCTATTAGAAAGCATTAAGACTCAATCTTAACACACAGATATAAGCTGACTGCAGAAGTAAATCTTTATACATCAGTGATCTGTTCTTATAATATAAGAAGGTCATCATTATATATTTACTATACACGCTCTTAATATATCTTTTATATACTACTCACATGTTTCTAAACTTCTATATCTCAGATTTCTATATATATATAAAGAATATCTACTGCTTATCTGCTTTTAATAGCTTCTTTAATATTTAGATCGCTCTATTTAATAAACTGTTTAATAGAGATTCTTTAATATAATGATGAAAATGCGAAGTGAAACTGATATAATTAGTAAAGACGAAGAAAGATTAATTAATAATATGAATATTAATTTAATAATAGGCGAGTAGTCTACATCTTTTATTAATAATAATGATGAATAAAAGATTATTAAATAATGTTATAAGCGTTTATATAAGTAGATTTAAGAGAAAAGAATACTTGAAGATATTTGTTAGAAACTGTCAAGTCTAGCTATAGCAAGATTCAGATATCAGAGAGTTGTAAATAGAAATTATTGTTCTTATATAGAAGAATCAAAGACAGAGTGTAATTAATAATATAAGTTGATTATAGAAGAAGAGATTATAAATCTAAGAGATAAATGTTTGTTTATATAGTTATTAGTTATGATCTATATTCTATATTTCTGAGTGCTCTTCTTAAGTACTCTCAAGCATTTGCTTTTAAGTACTTCTATTAAGTATTCTTAAGCACTTCTCTTAATATCTAATCTATAATTGCTCTTGTCAATCACAGTTATTAAGAATAAGTTTATCATAATTTTATAAGATACTATATGTAGATGAGATTCTGTTTCTTAATCTATTATTGAGTCTTGATAATTAGTATTAAATCTACTAATTACTAATATCTTACTGTAATATTATGTCTCTTTAAATTAGCTTGATCTCTTAAGCTACTTAAATCTTCTTCTAAGATTTCTGATTCTTTTATTTCTTTCTTCTTTTATCATGCTCTTATATTATATTAGTAAATCTTTCTCTTATAAATAATATTGAGTTTAGACGGAAAGAATAACACTACTAAGAGTATTGATTATAATTGCGTGTTCTATCTATATTACACGGAATTATCTATATATATTTTTCAAAAATATCTTGAAGTGTTTAGAATATATCTGTTATAATATTTATTATGATAATAACTTCTTAGAAATTGATTTTTAGAGATTATGATAGAAGAAACTATAATTAAAGACTGTTTAAAAGACAACTTTTCTTTGTTTTTAATAGAATACTGCTAAGATAATAAGTCTTAACTCTTGTATAAAGTCTTTTTAAGTAATTTAGAGCAAGATAATTGCTTAAGAGACTAAATCTCTAAAGAAGCTTGATTAGAAAGAGAGATATCTAAGAGAGAGAGAGTTATTAGTTAGTGCGAAATTGAATATTACTTTTAATAAGACGCAGTTAACTGCTCTTTTTGATTCTTCTCATACTGAGAATTCTGATAATGATAATTCTTCAGAATCATAAGATTGAGATTTGTTTCTAATTTTCACGTGTTTTCTAATATATTATATTCTGATTATTTTATTAGATAGTAAGTCTTATTCTTGATCTCTTAATTATTGAGTACTTGTTCTATTTCATACTTCTGATTCTATTTTTTCAGATAAACTGAAATCTATTTAATATTCTTTGATGCAGATTCTAGAAGAGAAATGTTAAATACTAAATAAATTCTTATTATATCTAAGAGCTTAAATCTGTAAATCAATTAATTTAGAACTTTCTAAATTAAATAAAGATCAAGCTTTGTGTGATTTAGTTTAATACTAAGTCTTTTGATTTTAATATTTTAATAAAATAAGTATACTAAATTCTCTTCTTCAAGATTTGATCTATTAATTCTCTTTAAGTTGTAATATATATTAAATCTTTGACTAATGAATTCAAGATCTTTTATTAACTCTTAATATAGACTGATTAATAGCTGCACATTAATAACTGATTTCTATATAAACTGTTTTATCTCTCTTAATTATCTGTACAAGACTAATTTATAATTATAATTAGTATAAAATAATAACACTTTAATTACTGCTGAGACACTATTATACGCGAACTGTGCTAGTAATAAAAGTACTATTTAGTTGTTCTAATAATAGTTGATGTAGTAGTATAGATACTATTCTAGTATCTAATTAATTCTTTTAATCTGCTCATCTATTTATAAATAATATATTATTAACAGCTTATATTTTGTTTTAAATTAATCTATTAGCAATTTTCAAAATTTAAAGATAAAGAGTTTATCTCTATTTAAAATGATTTCTACTAGTATATTATAATTTGTGAATATTGTTTATAAAAACATGTAGATCAGATCTTCTGTATTAGATATCTCTAGATAATTAATAAAATAGACGTACTTAGTTAATCTATTAGTAATAACTAGAATGCTATTATAGCTGACATTTGTTATTGAATTCTTAAATAGAGATAGCTTGATAATAAAGTTTAATATTATAAATTTTCAAGCTTTTTTAGATATTTTTGAAGACTATATCTTCTTATATAATTTATATTGAGAGTGCTTTGTTTTTTAATAGATATTATAATTAACTATTTATTATCTAACTATTTTATTCATCCCGGAAAAGTAGTAGAATCTGAAAATATATTTTAGAGTTTTCTCTATTTCTTGATATTTATGAGAAGTTTTCTTGTAATATTGTTGGAGAATTGTTTCTTTTACTTGATTTGTGATATATATCAGTTCTTTATATAAGATCAGCCCGCTGTCTTGTTTTTAAAAGACTGAATATTTTTCAGAACTTTTTCAAATCTTATAAGATAAATGATTATTTAAATATAATCTTATAATTCAGCTTTTCTGATTCTAATTAGAGATCTAAAATATTAAAGTAATTATAATATAATTATATATTATAATTCTATTCATGTTCTCACGTAAAATTAATTGTGAAGCAGATTTGACATCTCAAGTGTGATCTGCTCAGCAGCTCAAAATATTAGCTTTGATATTGTTATTTTCTTTTCAATAGAATATCTTAAAGTTGTATATTAATAACAACTCAGATTATTGTATCTGATATCTATTTAACATCTTAATAGTGATGAAGTATAATAGATTTTTGTAATCTGTATAAACTTTTATAGAATATTTAAATCTCTTTAAATATATTTGTTATTTATTAAACATGATTATTATGACTAGAAGTTTCTTGTTATAAATTTTATAGTTAAATTTCGTTAGAATCATCTTTCTAAAATAGAAGATGATAAGTCTTAATTATTCTTCATTATTAGATTGACTTATACACATATTAATAATATAGTCTGATATATTTATCTCAAGCATAATTTATCTCTTAGAATTAAATATTCCGAGAATAAGAGCTGTTATGAATTTCTATTTCAGCTTCTAAAACAAAGACTCTGCTTCTATTTCTTAGATAAAAAATACTTTCTTTCTAGTTATTTGTGTTAATAAGATGATTATTTTTAAGTAATCTGTAATAAATCTTTAATAGAAGTTGACAAATTTAAGAAATAATTGTAATTTCTTTACTAATATAGATTATAATTATTTAAGTATGATTGTAATCTT
>JAABUK010004152.1_pt1 | contig 23831 bp, 28 predicted proteins | sample 5559141 | NCBI WGS metagenome assembly JAABUK01 (sample SAMN10711869, study PRJNA513367) | rock metagenome | isolation source: Antarctica rocks | place: Antarctica: Victoria Land, Pudding Butte nord | collected 2016-01-03
CCGGAGCGGTTTGGCTGGGGGGATGTGGGAGGCATATTCGGGATCGTGGAGGGGGGTGAGCATGTGGTGGATACGAGTTGAAAGGCTGTTGATGGCGGGGGTGAAGTACGTGTAGGGTGCTTCGGAGTGCCGGGTGGCTTCGTTGAGGAGGATTGACCTGATGATCTCGGCGCGATGGGTGTTGCGGACGAAGGCGTCGAAGTAGAGGTATTCCCGGCACATCTCCAGGAGGGCCTCTTTGTGCTCGATGGAGGCACCGAAAAGCTCGGCATCGAAGACATGGGCAATAATGGCACGGGAGATGATGCCGTAGACGAGATTCTCGCGCTGCGGACCGATTTTGATGAGATTATCCCAGCCGTACTGGCTACCATCGGCCACATATTGAATGTAGCGGAAGAGCTCCGGATGCTTCACCTTGAGGTAAGTGAAGGAGGGGATGGCCTCTTTTCTAGCTGGCTTCTCGGGGCAGTAAAATGCTCGACAGTGGGACTGAATTTGCGTCTTGAGAAAGTCGAAAGCAGTGCATATCTCTTCCATGTGAATGTCGGCATCAGGCTTGATCAAGATGTTCTCGATGCTAGCTGGCAACACCAACCCCTCTGGAATGGTGTCCCTAACCCAGTCGATATGCATCGATGTGAGTGGTACAAGCTCCTCTTCTTTAGGCGGTTCGGCTTTACCAGTCTTTTCTGGCATCACGGTATCTGCAGGCTTCTTGGCTGACTCCTCAACTGGCCCTTTTTTCGGCCCGATAAAAGGACTTATCCTTCCGCCTCTAGGGCTCTGAGGCGGAGTGGGCAGACCCCAGGCTCTCTTATCCTTTGCGCCGATCAGTATTTCCACTCTTTTCAACAACTCCTCCCGTTCCTTCCTTTTGCTGTGATCGATTGGCACTTTTGGAGAAAATTTCTCGGACTGCATCTGTGCTGGGCTTGGATATGGTGTGGTTCGGAGATGAACGTGGACCATGTTGGGGTCATCTTCGGTTGAGAACGCGACTTGTCGAGCTCTGACAGGTCCTTGAAGAGTGCTCCGCAAAGCGCTCTTGAGAGGGGGTGGGCGGTTCTTTTGGACTTCCTTAGTTTTAGGGCCTTTGCCGCCTTGCTTGGCTGGTGTCGCAGCTGATTTGCTTCTGGTGGCTGGCGGCATGTTGGCGATGTGCAGAGGAAGACAAAAGCTCAGAAGTTCGACGGAAGAGAAGAGTCTGAGGAAGCAATTCTTTGCAAGAACTTCCCAAAACTTGAATATGGTAGACAGGAAGACAATGAGAAAGCTCAGAGATAAGAAACATATGACAGAGTTTGATGTTGCGGACGTAGCAGCCTTGTGGCCGGAAGCCTTTGGTTTCCGCATGCGGCCATCACGATCATGTCGTTTGCGGATTCTGAGTCACCATACCTCCAACAAAGACGGCACAGAGAAACTGGGATGTCAGAGAGGGCAAACTGACCGAACACATTAAAGCAAGTCGTAAGGGACCATTGCACGACCATTATACTCGTCATCCTGACTTATCTGAAGTCAAGATCGTCCTTGAATCAGCCTCCTGGTTGCTCAGCGCTCGGATCAAGATCACAACTTCAACAGGCTACCAGCCACATTCCTACGACGGCTCAGCAACGTCGCTGGAATGTCAGCCTCTCAATACCTCACAAATGGGCAATGCACTCGATTTCAACCTGCATTGGGATTAGCAAAGGTGGTGAGAGAGGACAGCACAATGTCTCACATCGGTTCTCATCGGTAGCTCTTTGACGCCAACACATGTCCTCGCTGGTTTTGGGTCTGGCATCATTTCCAGATCTATGGCCGAAAGCGAATGGGTTAGAAGGGTTGTACAGGATCATTGAGCTCACGGGTCGTGGGTGCGTACAAACAGTATTCATTGCCGCGTAGTTTGTCATATCAGTGAGGTAGATGTTGCACTGCAGAGTTAAATACGTGAGATCCTCCTTTGGCAAAAGGGCAGTCACCTTGACGATGTTCTGGAGTGAGCTGCCACCCGCCTCAAGAACAGTCTTCATGTTCGTCAGGGCTTGCCGCTGTCGAGGTCAATTGGTGTGAATGGGAGCAGACACTCGTCGCCCTATCTTGCATACCGTTCGGTCGCCAACGCTTCCTTGCACCATCTTCTGGGCATTCTTGTCCATGCCAATGTTTCCGCTTACGTAGATCATCCCATGGCAAAGGATTGCCTGGGAGAAGAGTGGACTTGATGGCGCCTGCTCAGACGCAATCGCGGATCGAGGAGCCATCGTTGGTGTGATTCTCCGAGAGCGGTAGAATCGCGGAACACAATGATAATGGGGCGGTGGATGGGGAAGATCGAATCAAGTGTCGGCAGGAAGTTGAAGTTGTGATTGAGGGAGACCATTATCCCGAAGGCCAAATCTTGTCATAGAACGCGAAGCTAATGGCGATAAGCTGATCGTCTTGCGCTATGATTATTGTTCATACGTGGGCACCGTTTAATCCTCATGAATCCTTACACTGCTTGATGTCTAAGCAATGGTGAAGATTGTCCATCTTCCACATCTTGACTTTTTCTTGGTGTTGGATGCACTCTCGAAGCACGGAAAACGCATTGACTGATGTTGAATCTCCTGTGGAAATCCATCGAAAAGCCTATCAGTTGATGAATCGACGAGCAAGATGCTTTTCCCTCCGCCGCGGAATGGAAATCAGGCACAAAAGTACTGTCGAGGCACCCAAAGATGTTGATACGAATCCAGCCGTATGGACGAGCGATTCTCCCTCTGCTCATGGCATCCCAAGAGTGACATCCAGAAGCAGTTCACCTGGAAATCTTCGACAAGGATTGCTTTGCAATACTAAACTGAGCGTAGCTTAAGATACTATACTTGCATCCTCCACAACTTCAAGTATGACATGGTAAGATATTGGACGTTGTTGGCGGCTAGCCAGACTTCAATTCTCAGAGGACCCAGCTTCGTAGAAGATGCATTCGCCAGGGCCTCCATCTATCTTCGTCAGGTATCAACATTATGATGGCCATCACATTGCTCGTTCTGATCCTCATTGTCTTCCTCCTTCTCCATATAGCCCATGCCCAAAAGCCATGCTATTATCCTGACGGCACCCTCGCCGCGAACCACCATCCATGCTTACTGGACCAAGACCAACGCGCCTGCTGCGCGATTAACAATCACGCCGGGGCAGATTACTGCCTCTCCAGCGGCCTCTGTCGAGGCAGAGGCTATGGGTTCATGTGGAGAGACTCCTGCACAGACAAGGACGTGGAAGGACATGGCATGTCCGGCATTCTGCGTTGACGTCCACTCTAGGCTTATCTGATGAGAGTTGTATCGCCGTAGCTAGAGAGGATTTCGATAAGCCGATGGCTGGGTTATTTCTTAAAGAAAGAGATATCAAGGCGAAGTTCGAAGCCCTCGCGCATCCTACCAACAATGGCAACTTGCATCAAAGAGTCGACACTCAGATCTTCATAGGTGGTGGAATCTCGCAAGTCACTCCCGTCAACTTCACATTCGAAAGCGATCACTTCTACAAATCGTTCAATCATGAGATCCATGGTATTCTGTGGTTTTTTGGACACAGATCCCCGCGGTTGTTGACCAAAGGCTTGCTGCGTTCGTGCCGGCGGTTCAGCATAAGATTCCACAAAAGCGATTGCATCTGAGAGATCCGTCAATTGAACATTCAGGTTCTTAAACAGCTTTCTCTCTGCCCTCATACTTGGAAAGACCGCCGTGACATGATCTCTTTCCGTGGCAAATGCTTGTTCTCTGGTATTTTCAAATGCGAAATTATCCTGAGGATAATAATTGTCAAGACTTTCTGGTATGAGCAGTCTCCAAGGTCGTGGAATAGCTTTCCTCGAACGACTGAACCAAGTACTGCACAAGGCGCTGGGAAAAGGTCAGCTGGTTAGCCTGGTAGGCATTCATAGCGTAATTGATGTTTCTTAAACCAGACTTTACCACCACCGCTCCTTGATTCACATGCTTTAGAATGACATCCGGGTCGTGGGCATCTATTCCGAGTTCCCTATTGATGCAGACCAATGACCATCGCCATTGTGACACTCAGACCTGGCCTCCAAATGGAGAATTCGGATTCTGATATAAGCTGTGAGCCATCTGCAGTATTGAAGATTTCATACTCGCCGGCGAGAACTTTTTCGTAAGCTGGACAAGAGCAAAATTGAGCCCGGATGATGGCTTCAAGTTTCTATTTACAGATCAGCGCAAAGACCGATTGTGATGGGACCATGACCTGACATTCCAACCATACTCTGACAGGACCCGAATCAACCGGCCAAAGGCGTCTTCAGATCTAACGGGTTCCTGGAACCACGTATGATGAAGATCAATGGATGAAGGAGTTGTCTGCATGTTCGTCAAGAGGGACATTATCTGCAGATTTGTACTCCAGCCTTTCCCGGCTAGTTCAACAAGATCCATGAGCTTGGGCATTGGGTCTCTGTCAGGATTACGATTGCTCAAGCCATCCAAGCAGTTTGTATGTGCATGACTGACCCAGTAAGCAGGCTGCGCAGAGTGTCAAGGACGTTGAAATTGAGTTTGGTTACGGCCTCGCATGACTTCACCTCCGAATGGAGATCTAGCAGAGCTGTATGTGATTCTGTCTCTCTTCTGTCCGCGTCGATGCGGTTCTCGTCGGATTATTTCGCCACCAACGTGATAGATTTGCTGAATGCCTGGTCATTACTTACAGGCCGGACTGCCCAGCTGGCTTGCGTAACAGAGAATGATAGAGCGAAAAATCGAGCAAAAGGTGCGGACGCAATCTCTTTCTTATTAGTGTTTCAGCGATCACCAGCTATACGGAGTACGGCTTGATAAGCCTTGAAGCTTGGGGGAGTGAAGGTTAAGAAGCACCCGATACGAGCTTGCGGACCCAGGGATCAGTCATCGGACGGTGCAATGACCAGTGTGGGTTGTATCGGCTGCTATCTAGAAGCACATAGCTCGAATGCAATAGAACCCAGCCCACGCTTTAAAAAAGTGTTCTATGTCTCTTTATGATTGTTCATTCGCCTCGGCCCGATGGTGCGACTCTGCCATCGAATAGGTTGGATTCGACGTCAACATGGCTTACCTTTGTAATTTATCACCGTACCACTTCCTCTCAAACGAGGCTGCAGTCAATCTTTGAGCGTGCCTCCTCTAACGTGTGTAGAATCAATAATCGATAAAGTAACCACCAATCATCCATCAATCAGTTGAGATAATAACCCCTCTTCCCACCCCCATCCCTTCTCCCTCCTTCAACCCTCCTCCTATCCCTTCGACCCCCATCCCAAGAATCGCCTCCATCGGACCACTCACCCCACTCGCTCTTCACCGTGCCTCTTCCACTCTCTCCTTCCGCCCACGAATCCGCATCCCAGTCCCCACTAGTCCCCTCACTACCATCATGGTGGTAATAAGACCTCGCTCCATTACTACCCGGACGAGTGCTCTGGGATAGGGAGCGCGAGGCGTGGGGGTGGGAGCGATGAACTCGCACAACACGTCTGCCGCGGCTGTCGCGCTTTGGGAGACGAGCTACGGCACGTTCGGGGTGGTCGTCGATGATCAAGGTGCCGTTATCTGCCCATTCGAGGGGCCGATTGTTGTGGGTGCGAGGAGGTTCAAGAGCACCGAGGAGGCGGCCGTTTTGCGGTTGCTGCTGGTGTTGGGGTGGATGATGTTGGTGGATAACGGGTGGGAGGGGGTGGAATGTTGGTGTTTGTCCTACTCTATGGTCGCGATGAGGATAGAAGTCGTCGCCTTCGGGGGGTTGGAATGTATCTTTTGCAGGTTTGATCTCGGGTGAAGGACGGCGGATGATGGTGGTGGTGGGTAGAGAAGGTGGTGAATTGGTAGAAAGAGAGCGGACGAATTGGTAGCTTTTGATTGGTGGGCCGCGAGGCTTAGAGTGCTGCTCGATTTGGATGGTGCGGTCGCGAAAACAGTCGCACATTGTGATCGGCCAATGTGAATGGGTAGGATGGTAGGATTGGGAGTTTGGACGAAAGTAAAAAGGGAGATTGGGTGCTTCGCAATGACTGAGTGCTTGAATAAGAGCTTGCGAAGGGGTACAAGGATCTTTATCGTCTAGGAAGCAGGCCCCCAGAAGATAGGATGAGAGAGAAAGGCATAGAACTTATCTGCAAAGTCCTTTTGCGTCAGGACTGACATTGGGAATGATTGGTTCAAGGAATGTTGCGCAAGGCTGCAAGGCTGCAAGGCTGCCAGGCTGACAGGCTGACCAACTGGGCGCACACACCATTCTGCTGACCCTGTTTACCGGAGCTCAGCACCGATCAATCACCTACTACGGCTTCCGAGTGGCTGAGGACAGACATCCTCGGTGCGCACCAAGCGCAGGATGCTCTCAGCGAGGCAACGGAGCTACCCTGGGATGTGGCGAAGGCCAGGCGGCTCGAAGTGGTACCTTTGTATTCAGTGCTGGGATGTGTGGGTGCCTTTGTAGCCATCTCTTCTCATCCTGTTTCTCTTTCGTACTTCTGGGACAGGTCCACGAGCCTCGGTCGATAGCTCGGTATATGGAGGCGTCTGTCAAACGAAGAGTGCACAACTTGCGGAGGAGCTGATCTTGGGGCCAAGAGATGTGGCGTCAGCGTCAACCTCAACACATCTCAAGGGTCTCCTTTTGGGTAGTCAGTGGTTCTGTTTCTGGCAAACCCCCTTCACGCTCACGATTCATCCTTGACATGAGAGCGGGTCATCGCAGCTGCTTCGGTCAGCTGAGCGCTTCGGATTCAGTCAAAGTCATCGAAGCGAAGCGGAGATTGACCGAGTCTACGCATAGCTCTGTTCATATAGTGTAGACAAGTGCTGCTGAGCATTGATTGTATAATGCAGTATGGATCAAATTGGATTGGTTGAATCGACAGTCTGGAATCTATTGTAGCATGACTCCTGAAATGGGGCCAGATATGAAAAAGGAGGAGAACTCGCAGCGTGCAATGACGTCAATTGGTGCCAAGGCTGCAGCAGGGTCATGACGCTAAATCGCGGGAAGACTAGTCCCAACAGCGTAACGCCGCCCATTCAGTGCCGCCGGAGATAAAACGCTCTATCCGGACATATCGAAGACTGTCGTGGGCAGCTCCGAGATGAACGCGTTTTATGATCATCAGAGGATCGCCTTTGAAATAGACAGCTCTGTGGCAGACGCTCTGGCTATTCCGCCCGATCGAAAAGAGATGGAGACACCGCTAGAAGAGCTCGTCATGGCAGACAATTGACGAGATTGTAGCCCCCGGCCCCAAGTCCCAGAATGCTTCCCAGCGAGATCTGCTTCCCAGTCGCGGGGACGAGGAATTTCGAGTCCTTGATCAACGGGTCCTGGGCGTCGCGGGAGCGCCTGTTGCCGGGTGAAGAAGATGAGGTGCTCAAGGAAGACGCAGAGACGGGCATATCGAGGCGAGTGGAGCATTTTGTGCTAGAAAGGGGGCAGAGAAGCCCAGAAGAGCGCTGCGGAAGAGGGTGGGTTGGCATCGGAGTTCTGGGCGGGCGAAGAAGCGGGGGCTTTGGTTGAGGAAGATGGCGGTTGTCGATGATGGGGTAAATTGGAGGGTTCGCCGGCGGGGGGGTCGGATCAACATTGTGGAGGGTGATCAAAGTGCAAGATTCCAAAGGTAGTGTTGAGGAACACTCCTTGGGCTCAACTGCGGTCGCGTGTGTCCCAAGTGCGATTGTGAGTTCTGAGGACGGCGGTGGTTATCTCCAGTATGATGTCAATCTGCCCACGCACTGATAAGGACTGAGAAATACGCTCGCTGTATTCATCTTGCTCCACTGCCTGCTACCCTGTCCGACAACCGCCGACTATCGATCTATACGGCTTCGGACGATCCACACCAAGCTCTGTTGTCTGTCCCTCGCAATGTGCCTTCTCTTCTCCCCGTGCTACCAGCTTCTTTCAAGCCAGGGGTGTGGATTTTCCTTTCTCCCATCCGACATTGCCTTTCGTCGTGCGCTGCAGTTATCTCTGTGAGGGTCTGCGCTGGACCCAATCATCAGGGTTGTGACGTCCCGGAAGGCTGTCTCTCTCACCAGTGTCCCATTCTGCCGGAAACGGGGGCTTTGCCCTCTGCAGTTTTCGGCCTTTACTGTTCACGTGAAAGCTGGCCATTGTTTCGGCTGCCGTCACCGGACATCGAAGAGGACCACAGCATCATGCTGGAACGGACCGGACATGGTTGCTGTGGAAGGGGTTTGCCGTTTGCAGGAGCCACGATTTTTGATCACCGTGAGCATACCTGCTTCGGTATCTGCTGCAACACGATACTGCCAACCTGGATAGCTATAGCGTGGCCCAACCAAGATCGCGGATCCCATTGGGTTGATAGATGTTCTCGAAGTTTACCCAGTGTGTTGTTATGGTTCGCCGTGCACAAGTCCTTGTATGAGACTTGCTTGGTAAAGGGTCGTCGAATCGACGAACCAGCCTTCCCTAACAATCTGGTCGAGAAGAGTTGCCGGGTCAGATTCGCAGTGGTTGGAGGGACTAGGTTGGCACCGTATGCATTGAAGTAGGCTTTGGCCTCCACAATCGATTGGAGGGCTTGAATGATGCTTCTGAAACCCTCTCTTCCATTGCAGCCCCCTGGGGAAACGCGTCGATTCAGCTGTGGGCCAGCAAATCAATTCTGTTCCCTTCCCTTCTGATAGCAATGACTTCCGCCAACCCCAACCCGCACCTTCCGTGGCTCAATCAAGCCTTCCTCAATCCAAATCCCAAAACCCCCGGCAGTTCTGTTCAATCTTTCCTTTCCTTCTTCCCATGCATTGGCTCATCTCCAGTACATCTTCCATCCAGCTGCTCTCTCTCGGCCTCAGTGCCACTCATCTTCCCCCTCAAGCCCATCTTCTGCCTATGTGCGAATATGAGGACGCCCATGCAGCCATTCCGGGCCCTTCTGTTGTTCAACGCCGCTTCTGCCGCAGCCAATCCCTGCTACCTTTCTTGATTACCCAAAGTGCCCTTTTCTCGGGTTGTATGACCAGCGTCTTGGGCACGTCGGTCTTCTCTTGCACACGGCTTCAGCGAAGGACAGGCATGTCCTCCCTTCATTCTGTAATCCACAAGACGCCACTCTAACCATATCTCTCTCATAGCAGTGATGCCGCTCGGGCTCCTTTCTCTACCAATCCTCACTCATATGAGGTCGTCACCGGCGTTTCGTCCAAGCCCAAAAAGCAGAAGAAATGGTGGGCGACAATCCCTTCGTCCCTGCATAGCCCAAAGATGTTTTTCCCTGTGATGAATCTAGAGAAAAGAACATGGGGACGAAACCCTGCTCTTTAGGCGGTGGCATTCAGACGAAAACCCTGCTCTTTGGGCTGTGGTAATCGGATGACCGGAAATTTTCGCTACCAAAAAATTCTGAGGGACTGTTCATACCCCGAGGCCTTCACTCTAGTGATTGCACCCTCTGGGATACATCATTGGCCAATGACGATCCATGACATTCGGTGTATACCCAACATCTTCACTAGCCGTCGTTCTGATCATTCTTGCCTTGCTCCAGACTTAGCTGATGATCCACACTCTCTTCTGGCAGGATACGCTCGACGATCGAAGAGACACCATTGTGGCTCCACCACAGGTGGACCAAAGACAGGAAAAGTTGCCAGCAAGCCAATGTCTCTGTGTTGATTGACAGCTGGAGAGGGAATAGATTGCGTGGAGATAGGTCAATGATGCCAAGGGTGGCTACTGGGAAGATTCGAATAGCTGCGTATCATTATTCATGTGAGCAAAAAAGCGCTGCTGGATAGCTGCTCAAGGTCTGGTCAGGTGTGGAAAGTGCTTGAGGAGATGGCGTGATCAAGATCCAACAGGTTTCCCAGCCCAGTATTGATTCAAACGAAAAGTCGTCACTGCCACTTCTGCTACCCCTTTCCATAGATGTAGAACTAGAACTCATGATAGAGGCATGCAGGGAAGGTTTGGTACCTCGTCAATAAAGATGGAGGTCAAGCTGCTGCTGAGCAGACGCATTCACGTTCCTGAACTTAGATAAGATGCACCACGACCGTCATCGATCCCGGAAATTGTTTCCCAGTTTTTGGAATGCTCATCTTGAGACAGCTAAGACCTCCAGCGATTTTGTACGCTGAACGATAAAAAGAAACGGGACACTAACAGATTCGCCAAAGAAAAGGTCGAGATCCGGTTCCATCATCTAAGCACAAAGTAATGATCAAATTTTCAAATGGACTCAGAGTTTGGTAATAATGCAAATCGTCCGTCAAGTATTCCTCACATGCCAGTTGGGCACGAAGTTACAAGACTGGATGTGATTACGCTGTCATCACCGTCCATCTTTGCAGGTTGACTCTGATCAGCCTGCTGATCCCACATTTGAAGAGATCCCACACTTCCCACGGGTTTATCTGAAAAGAACAAGGGATATGACCTAAAATCTCCACTACACATGGAGAAGAGAAGAAAGGACGGAAGAGCGTAAAATGAGAGGAATTTATAACGCAGACCGCTCTGCGTTAACCGATTCCGGCAAGCTCCAGAGTTTAGTGGCTTGGCGTGGAATCCACATTCTCAACTCATGTCAAACCCAAAAACTAATCAGTGCGGCCATTGTGGCCGCGGTCTTTTGGTTCAACAACTCAGCAGAAAGCACGCTTTGAGGGGCGATTGAATTGACGATATCATTGCTACAGATAGAGCGATATGTCTACAATATAGAAGCGAATTACCTCGGAGATCGCTCGGCCAAAGGCTCCAGAAAGGTGACCAATCAGAGCGCGCCTGGGGTCAACACTTGAGCAGTGGAGAGCATGTTAAGCAGTGCTCGTTGCCATAAGTTGCCGCTCGAGAGGATCAAGTAGTAGGCTGTGCACCAGTCAGTACAATCATACAGTCACCACCATTAACTCGAGACGTGTCGTGCGTTGTGCAGAAGAATTCTTTTCTCTCTTCCCCCCAGCTGGAGCATCCAGCTCGAAGATTGAATTGCACCAATCAACGCCTCGTATTTGCGGAGATTGAGCCCTGAAAACGGGAGAGAACGAGAGAGCGAATCTCTTAGACAATCAGTCAAGACTCCACTGCTTGCTTGCTCTAAATGTTGAGAGTCGACGAAACGGGAACAGCGAGACAATGACGAAACCGAAGGACTGTCGATCACGCCCAAGAAATTGCGGGGCATAACTCGAGGACAAAGAGGCAACCAGACGGAAAGTCCAACACGAAAAGCAAGCGGTACACTAAAGACGCCAACGAAATCGCCAAAGAGGCAGAAGCGGAACTCAATCGACGCAATTGCGCAGGCAGCGGGCACGTGTGATCTCAAAGCGGGGCTAGCCCAGTGGTGGGGCTAGCACGTGATATTGCTTGGCCTGATAGCTTGGCACCGAAGGTCTCCTGCGTCTTTTGAGCCTCTGAATGGTATCAGAATAATCCGGCCGAACTCGGACCATCTCAGAATTCTGCGTTTGGTGGTAACTGTTGGAGTATTCACTGTGACGAGGTACACAATATTGCGATACCACGAGCTATTGCGATTTCGCTATTAGCCCAACAGGATAGCTCCATCATTAGCAACCCCCAAAGTCGACCTAGCGATTGGCTACAGCATTGATAGTGTCTATCCGAAGTAAAGGATGTGGATCCCTCGCCAAACGGAACCTTTGCTTCGTTTCCGGCAAACGCTAGAGAGATATTACACGGGGTGAAGCACTCCCACCCCAGATAGGAGCCAGCACTATTGGGCCTGCAGCATATCGGGTAATTCCCAGGTCACTCTCGATGGCATCCATAACGAAGATCGAGCGGAAGGTAAGGGGCAGAGACCAAATGACAGCGTGCCTTCGTTGCTTGACGTAGAGAAGGATCTGAGCCAGTAGCTAGTCCAACCGAAGGCTGTGGAGCTCGAATGGATCCCTTCCCTCGCCTCATCCGATTGCGGGTGATGTTAGCGGCGCTGCTCACCCTCTAACTAGTGCCCAGCTGAGACCCAGGAGCAGCCAGTTCCGAGGCAAGAATATCATTCCCTCACTTTTTTCAGTCACTGCTGCTCGCCGCTTCGTCGGACTGTGGCCGAGATCATCCCATGTGAGAACTTTCCGAGGGCAGAACCTGGCCCTTCAGGTCGGATACATCGCGGAAATGTATCGAGGCTTTCTCTACTACGTAGGGATGGGGCATTTGATACATGTTCATCCCCTCCGCGTCCAGACAGGGGTATAGAATGGCTCAATTAGCGCTGTCGATCCTCTTAATTTGGTGTTGAAGTAACTTCTGCGAATTAGGCTCTTAGGACTTCTCCCCTGATTGTTAATAACTTTGAAGACAGTCCGGATCAGGCTATATAAGAATCAATATGTCGTAACTACGTATCCCTAAGACAACGTTGTAAAAAGTTCTGTGAACAACCTTATTTGAGCTTAATTGGGGCAAACCACGCTAATTGAGCCAGTGGACGTGGAGGGGATAGAGACGGACGAGAATGTAGATGTACAAGATAAGAAATAATTAAAGTCAAAAAGGGGTTTGATGGTAAATTTTCCTCACAATAGATGTTTGGGGATGACAAACATGTCTTGATGATCATGGGTGATGGCAGAGACATTCAGAGGTGGAGGAAAATTTGTGTTCTCTCTAAGCCAGCCGGGGGAATGATGCAATCCAAAAGCCATGAAGACGCGAAATCTGGAACCTGAACTCCGCACGAAGTACATGGTCCCACTCTACTCTCTTTCAAGCTTTGGACCAGAGCATCGTTCCATCATTCCACCCTTCAATGCCATGCCAGGCTACCAAAGCTGTGCTACTTGTCATCTACAAGTACAAAGCGAACGCCGCAACCAAGAGCGACACCATCCCTGTAGCGCCCACCATGGAAGAAACAACCGAGCTAGCGGCCCCAGGTTTCGGCGCGCTGCTCGAAGCATTGCCCGCTGTGCCATTGCCAGAGTTGGTGGTGTTGGTACCGTTTGAGCCGGTGGTGGCGGCCAAAGCCTTGTAGGCAGCTAGGGTTTTGTCGCCAGACTGCGGGGCGTTGATGGCCATGACCATGCCCTTTTGGCAGTGGCCCGTGGTGGCGCAGTACATCCAGATGGGTTTGGTGTCGTTGACCATGATGGTGAAGACTTTCATCATGCCGTTCTCGGGGGGCATGGGGCCGGAATTAACGCCGGTTACGTTGGACATCACCTTGTTGATGGGTTGGCAGGGTTGGGCGAAGGTGGATTGGGTGACGGTGTGGTTCTGGGAGTGAGGATTAGTGTGCTTGCGGGTTTTTCAATGGTATGTTTTTGAGATTACCTTTGGGTAGAATTGGAACTGAACCATCGAGCCTGGCTGTGCTTTGACCTCTTCGGGGTTGAATTTGAGAGTGGCGTTCATGTCGCTGACTTGGACAACCTGGACGCTGATCATGTTGCCATCGCGTTCAGTCGTGCTGCCAGAGTCGGAAGACGAGGATTGTGCTGCCATCGCGCCGGCGACTAAGAGAAAAGTGCTCGTAAGGATAGACTGGGTACGCATGATGCTGGATGTGCTGATTGAAAGACTCAAAAAGACTGGGACGAGTATGAATAGTCAAACAAACGTGAGGCGTCCGGCGCTGAATGTGAAAATGTCGGGCTAGCCGTAGAAGGAAAATGTTCGATGGAATGAAAAATGATTGACAACAGTAAGGAAAGGACGCAAAGAGAATTATAAGAGAGGAAGAACGTTGACTTTGTGGATGGAAAATTGGCCCAAACAAGGTGGGCAGCGGCAATACATAGATAAAGCAGTCAAGGTCCCAGGCCATTCATGATCCGCGCGTTGTGAGACTAGGAGGAGCACTGCAGGTTTCAGTTGTTGCAAAACGATATTACAAAGGTGGAGGGTGGCCAGCCGTTTCCAGCCGCCCACAGTGGATGATGCGTGCGACGTTCTCAGTCTGTAGCAGAAATACAAGACCCTGTGACACAACAGGTCGCAGCAACGCAGCCGGGCGCTTCGCTTTCGGCGATAGAACCAAGCGCACAATCAGCATCAGCCAGAAGGGATGATCTATTTCTTGCTCTCGTAGAAGCGCACACGTTCCTCTTGTGGGTGGCATACACCCTCCTCGCATTTCAGCTGAGAGACGACCACGTTTGCCATCAGTCCTGGTGGTCGTGATGAAGAAGTGTTTCCAGGTTTCAAATGTGTTAGAGATATGTAGGCGGAGGTTTAAATTGTTTTGGATGCAGAATCGCCAAGCCTCAACGCAGATTTGCTTAGTTCTGCCTTGGCAGTCTAGCCTCTTTCGTGAAATAGTGCTGGCGCAGCTCCAGCATTTCTTTTGCAGTTAAGTCGTTCAAGACGGCATCAATTAGAATGGTCGCCTCTCAAGCACCCAAAGGCTGGCCACCGTGCAAAACCTGACAAGAACCTTGGTTGACCCAGGTACAGCTACTTGCCATGCTCCGTGCCGCACATGGGGCACGTCTCATCGTACTGAAGCCTCTCAAGATGGCACATAGAAAACCGGGGCGCTGATATTCAATGCTTACAGGATGCTCATGGAATCAACGGGTCCTTCTTGTCGTGCTGCGCAGCATCTGCATTTATGTCCATCAATTGGTATTCCGGGGCCAGTCCTACTTGGCCAAAGGACTCGGCGTCGCAGATGGACATTGATGCCTCTGCAAGACAACATCGAATACACTTGGTATGGCTTTTGATTGTATTGATCCTGAATTCACGATCTTCAAAGCCATCAGAAGTCCAGCACGAGCTGTGGTGCCATCTTCTCCAGGTCCTCCACCTCGAGCCATCCGTCTTCCCCTCTGCCACTCATCTCTTCTGCTGCATCTCCTGCGCCTTTCTCCTGCCTCTCAAATGCGCTCCTGGCTATGGCTTCTCGGACAAAAGTATCCACGTACTTGCCAATAACAGCTTTCGCGTCTTGCGAAATGCGAGTTTTGTCCTTGTCGCTGAAATGGTGATTGAGCAGGGTATGAATCAGCGCTAATGGGACGGTCGGTTCGTTCTCTCCGGCATCTTGGTTGTGCATCACTTCTGCGAGTATGTAATCTGGGTTCGAGTGCGGTGAGGGAGAACGAGAGGTAGACTCGAGCTCCGACTCTGCAGTGGAATCAGATTTCGACGGCGTAGGAGAGGCCAACCGATTTAATTTCTGCCTTTTCGAGGGTATAATACTACCCTTCGACTTGGTCGCGCTTGTTTTAGACACTCCACTTCCACCTGTCGCCTCGGAGGTTTTTGGTCGTGGAGGAGAGAATGCAGGGCGTTTGCGCTTTGTAGCCACTGCGGCAGATGTAGATGGCATGGTAAATGCTCTCAGGTGTAACAACGACGAGTGTTGCTCGAGGTGGCGGTAATTCGACTTGGTTCAGTGCAGAGCGCGTTGATCATTACTTCTAAATTTGGCTTTTCGACGCGCTATCACGTGAACGCGTTGGCATTTTGTGGATTGATCGCGGTGAATGTTGTTTCAATTGCGCGACCAGCGACTCTATCATTCAAGAGATTCTCTCGACGTACAGGGGAGCAGACAGTCTACAAGAACAACGGAAAGATTGCTGTTCAAGTTCTGACGTCGTTGAACGTTCAACATCGGGCCTCCCGCCCTGCAGGGTTTCCAAGTCCGTCACTTCTTGTCACCCAAACTTCCTTGAACTGTCCCACCAAGCGCGCCATCTGGATTGAACTGCTTTCCAATCGCACCCTCTTTATCAAATGGTCCACCAATCTTCTGGGCTGTGCCTCCTACTGCACCTTGGGCTGGAACAAAGCAGGTCAGCAATGAACGGCGAGACACGGGTGGAATACTGACGAGTGAATTGTTTGCCAATCATTCCTTTCGCATCGAACGCGCTTGGCTTCTCTCCTTGTGCTGTTTCCGCCGCGCTTTGAGCTGTCCCGCCAACAGCACCGCCCTCGGTAAATTGCTTGCCCACCGCTCCCTTCTTGTCGAAGGGACCACCGACTTTTTGAGCTGTGCCCCCAAGTGAACCGTCCTCTGCCTCTGGGTCAGCAGGAATGCCGGGCTAGGGCATGTGCTAGCCTTACCTTTGAAGGCAGTACCCACAGAGCCGTGCTCTTTATCGAGGCTGCTCTTGTCGCTCATGTCTAGGGTAGGGATGTCAGTTCGCCTGGACAAGTACCACACAGCGGATGACAACCACGTGCTTGCTATCTGATATGTTCGGGGCCTCCAAAGTCTCACAACGTTGCTTGAATTCGTCGACCTGCTAACTCGTGTTAGGCGATTCATGTTGAGCTGGGTAGGCTGCTGACAATGCCTCTTCCAGTGCTTGAAATGACAGGGAGTGTCGAATATATTTGAATTGCAAGCTTACATGGTAGTCTGAAAACTGTAAGATGTCATGGCGGGGGTGCGATCGGAAGTACAGGCTCATGACGACGTTGAGCATTTCCTGACGTCAATCAAGCCGCGAGAGTTTTGATGGCACCTGAACATCACCACGCTACGCAATATCAACAGACCCCGTAAGCGACAAAAGCTGTCGAACAGCGAATATTCCTTAGCCTCCACTATACGAGTTGTACTTCTACTTGGCATTATGACTACCTGCACCGGCCGTAGCGATGCGAAATAAGAAAACGTGCTCCGTCTCACTGCGGCTCAAACACAGCGGCCAAGACGAAGATGAAGCTTGACAGTTGGCGAGGGCATCGCAGTTGGATGTCCTAGTGCTTGGTGCCTCATGGCCATCCACGGTATCATCCCAGCGCCCACTTGCATTCATCCTGTGAAACACATCCGTATATCTGCTGTTCTCCGGATGGAGGAATGCCGACCTGCAAAATGCCAAGCCCATGCAAACATGACCAAGATCCTCCTTTTCGCCTCCAACGTTCAACGTCGAGCACGGCACTGCCTCATGGCCCCTTTACGATCAGTAGAACTGATCAAGTCTGGTGCGGATCTAAAGAGTTCCGACACCAACATTTCTGTACTTGATTCGTAGCGCTCGTTGCCCACGGTGTGGGGCAGTAGAGATCAAGGGTAGACGACAGGTGGCGTGGAGAAACTGGCCCCCGCAGGTGCCAAGGCCCCACAACGCGAGGTCTTTCAGCGCCGCTCTCGGTGTACTGCAGCATGCCATGCCACTGTCGGTCTTGTCCGCAGCCAGGACCTGCATCCGAGTACTCTCATGAGCGAAAGCTAGGACTCCGCCTTCGAATAGATGCAGCTCCTCAGTCTAGTCCTGTGAGCAGACTTGTGTTGTTGGGTAGGGATATTCACCATGGAGATCGAGCTATACCGGAGAGAAGGTGCAAGTGTCTCGCCCGCCAGAAGCTTGTACTCTTCCTCCCTCTCAATTCTTACCTCGCTCAAGCCCGGCATAAAGATCCCAGCCTACTCCCAGGATTCCTTTGTCTGCTTCTTTTTGGATCAATTCTGGTCTTCTTTCTGGCATAAGCAGTACCCTTTCCCCTGCATCCTTTTTTCCATTGCATTCTAGACGCTTCATCTTACAGTTAGAGATCCTCAAATTCCTCAGAACATCCGCTGCTTCGACTGGCTCAGTAGGCGACATTGAGTTTTGCTCAGCAGGCTATCCTTTCAATACTTCTACGCTTGTGGTAGTCTAAGATGGCAACGACAATGGGGGCAACTACACCGTCTCGCAATGTCGACTTTGGCCCTCTGCAAGACGCCGTCAACATGTCCATGTCCGATGTCTTTCCCACACCACCAAAGGCAGCCGATTTCCCGTCATCTCCAGCAGCAAGAAAGATCCTCGACTTCAGAAGAGCAGCTTCCACTCCTCCAGAAACCACGAACGAAAATTATATTCGAACCTCTAGCAAGATTCATGTAGGAGATCCACCCGCCGTGTCACATCTAGCCACTACAAGGGATCGCCACCAACTCTCCAAAAAGCGCAGCCAATACTATGGTGAGGTCTTTGCCTACCGCGAGCCTCATAACACTGCGAAAGACCGTGTCACGCGTGACTCTGTTGTTGTGGCTGAGGTCAAATTGAACTGCAAGGTAAGTCTCGAGAAGCTACAAGAACCGGACGATGTTAACGTCGCTACTAGCTCGACGTGGAGCAGACATTTCTGTCTGACATCTCATTTCAACTGTCTGAGATCTACCAGCGCCCGGAGTCCTGCATAGTCGTATCCATCTGCACTCCTCGGGCAATGCTTTTCGGTGGCAGCTCGGAGCCAGCATATTACTTGACAATCACGGCGCTGGCCTCGGAGATTGCACCTACAAAGAACAAACGCAGTACCGCCTTGGTGCAAGGATTCATGCATGAGTCGTTGGATATTGCGCCCAGACGTGGCATAATCCGTTTCGAAGCTGTTCCAGAGGAGAATCTTGCCACGAATGGAATGACCGCGCTTCAAGAGATTGAGGAAATGGCGCGCAACCCCAGCGAGGACAACAGGGCTCTCCGGACCATCAGCAGAGATAGAAGCAGGAAGAGCAAGAGAGCTCATACGCCAGGGTTTATGGAGCGAGCGAAAACCCCTATCCCACATATCACCAGGCACGAAAAGCTCAGTTCGGGCGAGAACGATGGTGCGAAGCTGTCAGACATCGGTAGCTCCGAAAAGAAGCGGATGAAGCGCCGAAAGAGCATTATGGCCTTCTTCGGGAGATGATGATTCCAGTCCTCTCAGGATTCCTTCATATTGTCTCACTGGCCTGCGGAGGTGTGAGATATTATGGAGGGTGGGGATAGTAAGGATAGCATGGACTCTCTTCCAATCTTTTAGCCGTGGTTTTGTTGTAGCGCAGCGAGTCGGCGTTTTTCCTGAATCAGGTAGTGTGGCTTGCGTATCATAGCTGTCGGAGGTTGGTCAACCAAGCGTCGGATCAATTCCGCTGATGCGAGGTTGTCGACTTTTGCAGTACGCCATGCAGTGGACGGGGTTTTCGAGAGGTATGGGCACTATCGCCTTGGTTTTAGCTGTTAGATCAATCGGAAGTATTGTTCTGCTCAAGCATCTACTTGGCCAGAATAGTAGCTTGGGTGCACAATGCCCGCACCCAAAGCTTACAACCTGGCTTAAGTGTAGATTAGATGACTTTCACGCGCTCAATTTGCAATAATTACTCTCCTCGCCATTCACCAATCGCGAAAAGTACCGTCAAAACCTCGGCATGCCTGAGGATAAAGCAGATACAGCTACAACGGCCAGCACAGTGGAGGAGGAGGAAGGGGATATCTTTGATGCCCCTGAAAATGCAGTCTTGATCCGTACGCTCCCCTTTCAAAGCGCTTATGCCGGCCTGCTGACGGAGTACGTTTTTTTACAGATGCATGTAATTGCGTCGGCTCCTGGGGCGCTGGCATCGCGAAAGCTTTCAAGACCAAGGTAGGATCCGACCGACTCCCCACCCTCTTTCACCATCACTGATCCTCAGTCGCTGATATACATGACCGTACAAGTAGTATCCTGCTGCATACAAGGTTCATAACGAGTATTGCATGGCCACATCAGACAAAGCGCTGATTGGCACGTGTCAATTAATTCCACCGCAAGAAGAGGACTACGAACCCGCGGCGATTACTTCGATGCCGCCTTCGAAGCGGCGTAGGGTCGAATTATCCAGTAGCAAGAGTATCCCAAAGGAATCCCTAAGCCTTAGGAGGCATTGGATTGCTTGCCTCTTTACAAGTATAGGTTACGGAAAGCCTACGAAGAATCATCCGGGAATGGACAAACCGGATGTGATTCTAGAGAATACGAGGAAGTCATTGGTGGATCTGAAGGAGCAGATTTTCAAGTTCGAGAGTAAGGAGGAGGAGGAGGAGGAGGAGAAAGAAGTCAGTACTCTGAGAATTGCGAAGGCGGAAGGGGAAATGCCCGGGGAGTTGTGGTCTTGCAAATTCAACAGCGGGCTGTTTGCTGTAGATTGGGCAGACACAAGGAAGGTATTAGAGGAAGAATTGAAGGGTCTAGGGAAGACGGTACGGGTTGTGAGTCCTCCCAACTCCTAAGTTGGCATTTAGAACTGTATGAACGAGCTGTAAAAGGACTTTGTCAGTAGAACATCTTTTCAGAAGAGATGAACAAAGGGCTGCCCATAAATGATATTGATGACTAATCAGATTGGATGAAAACACTTGGCGCGACACTATCTTCAATTCGAAGACATCAAAAAGGCCAGGCCGAACTAACGCACGATCTTTGTCATTCACCAAAACTTGACAAACAGCCACTCGCTTGTAGCAGATTGTCATGTGACACTTCTGTTGAGTCATAAATACTGCTGCTCGAGGTGGGCATATTCCTACGCTTCGTCCCAAACCTGTTCGTTGCAGCGCTTTCTGCGGAAATACCGCAAAGCTCAATGAGCTCTTTCGAGGATGTTGAGTCGCCTCAAAAACGAGTCAAGCTCAGCTCAGAAATTCAAACGCTGATGGAGGCGGAGTCAGCAAATCTCCCCACCGCTGCAGCACTTCCCACGACGCCTCCACAAGGCAGAGCTGCCCATGCTGCCAAGGAAGCGGAAGTTGGCATTACCGACTACGTCTCCAGGGAGCCTTCAGGCTTCGAAGGCGTTCTAAAGAAACGCTACACTGATTTCCTTGTGAATGAGATCCTTCCAAATGGCAAAGTCGTCCATTTGCAAAAATTGCGTAGTGCTGCGGTAAACCAGCCTAGTGAAAACTCTCAAGCTATAGTTTCATCTATACAAAACGGAACAGGCGCTCCATCCGCGGGCATAGTTGGTCCAAGCACCGTAATCTCGCCACCAGTTGCAACAACTGAAAACCGAAGAAGCGACGAAGCAAAGCCGGAACAACCGAAAGACCAGCCGGTTGAAGGCAGCTCTCCGGTAAGCCCCCTGACAGGATTTTCACATTTAAGCTGACGTACGACTCAGGTCTCGGTTCATGACATCTCAAAATTGATCACCCACCTCAATGAGAAGGCCACAGAGGAGCTATTGGCATTGTATAACAGAATTTTGGCATCGCCAAATGCTAGACCACGCGTTCATGGGTTTGTGAGCTCAACCATCCCAGCTGAGAAGTCAATCCGTACATCATTACACGAGGACATCCGCCGTATCTTCAATTCCAGGATCGAATCCTCTACAGACAAGGACCAAAACCAGATGACTTTTTCAGCTGCTGTACCTCACAATAAAAGACCTTCAACTCAGCAAGAGTACCAAGGCACCCAAGTGCGCCGACAAGGGAAACTTGGCTGGGCGGAGCGCGGGGGCGAGTATCTGCATTTCAGTCTCTGCAAAGAGAACAAAGACACGATGGAAGTCATTTCGTACCTGGGAAGACAATTGAGGATGAGTGCCAAAAATTTTCAATTTGCGGGTACTAAGGACAGGCGGGCAGTGACCGTTCAAAGAGTGTCTGCTTATCGAGTTGAGGAGGCCAGGTTAGCCTATCAGAACAAAATGCTACGAAACGCAGGAATCGGCGACTTTGAGTATCAGAGGCATGGTCTCGAACTTGGTGATCTGAAGGGAAATGAATTCATCATCACTCTTCGAGAATGTCAGTGGGAGCATGCTCAAACCTTTCCTATCAAAGAAAAGATCGCGGCGGCAGAGCAGGCCGTATTGCAAGCTTGTAGCGATCTTCATGAGAAAGGATTCTTCAACTACTATGGTCTGCAGCGCTTCGGAACCTTCTCTACCCGCACTGACGGGGTCGGAATCAAAATTCTGCAGGGTGATTTTCATGGCGCTTGTGAAGCCATCCTCCATTATAGTCCTCATGTGCTTGCAGCGGCACATGATCCGAACTCTTGCGAGCAGATTGGCTCTGACGACAAGGCTCGTGCAGAAGCCATCCACTCATTTCAGAAAACAGGAAGGTCGAACGAGGCATTGGAGCACTTGCCGAGAAAATTCAGCGCAGAAGGTATTATCATTCGTCATCTCGGAAGGAACAAGAATGATTACTTCGGTGCCATTCACTTGATTCAGCGGAACCTCAAATTGATGTATGTTCATGCATACCAAAGCCTAGTTTGGAACTTTGCTATTGGTGAGCGGTGGAGATTGTTCGGAAATCAAGTGGTCGAAGGTGATCTGGTTTTGGTCAATGAGCATAAAGAGAAAGAGCCAGCATCAGTCACAGTGGCCGAAGAAGTGGACGCTGATGGTGATGTCGTTATCCAGCCCGAGGGCGAAGATCGGGCCCAGGCTATGGATGATATATTCGAACGAGCTCGTGCGTTGACCGCTGATGAAGCGTCATGCGGAAAGTACTCGATCTTCGATATTGTGCTGCCGCTTCCCGGGTATGACATCCTCTATCCGGTGAACTCTATGATGGATTTCTATAAAACCTTTATGAGCAGTGAGAGAGGGGGCGGCCTTGATCCGTTCGACATGCGGCGGAAGCAGAAGGATTTCAGCCTCAGCGGAAGCTATCGGAAGGTGCTTGCGAAAATCGAGAGCGGATATGAAGTTCAGGTTCGAGCATACAGGGACGATAACGAGCAATTCGTCGCGACAGATATGGACATCATCAAGAATCAATCGGCGGACAAGCATTCAACACCTGCCGCAATCCGAGAGCCAGAGCAGGGAGATAAATTGGCGGTAATCTTCAAGATGCAGCTTGCTTCAAGCCAATATGCCACAATAGCTTTGAGAGAGCTCTCAAAAAGCGGCATCGTAGCATACAAACCCGACTTTGGCCGAGGACGATGACCATGTCACTGCAGTATCTACTTAGCCGATCAGGCTCTCCTTCCAGAGAAGTTGGTCTCAGCACAATACAGAATTATCTATCTACATGAGTAGATGACAAACGAGTTCTGGCAATAAGACGAGCTTGCAGGCAGAGCGCTTCAGGACGCGCTTCTACTGGTACCGCATTTCTTCTTTAGCAGCATGCCGATTGACGGGAAGACCTTGGGAAGCAAGGTCTGCGTCCAGTGAAGCTAAAGTATTGTCGATTCCGAAAGTATTGCAAATCCTTGGCACGACCATCGAATTACTGTGCTGTTGTTACGATTCAACAAGGCTAGCTATGTCAAGACGAGGGTTCGTTGGTGGAGCAGGAATCTGTCACGATATGGACGGGTGTTCAAGGATAGGTATGAATTGATAACGTGAGGTAAGATTTGTTGCTATGCCATTGCTCGGTTATCCTTCCGCATGCGACTTGCTTGATTGGCTGTCCAGTCTACGTCCTAACCAGAGGCGGTTAATCGCTCTTGGTCTTTGGCCAAGAGATCACGTGCCGCAGCATCCTGCTGGACACCATCTCCAAAGTGCGCAGAGCCACACTGTAGTCATGTTGCCAGAAAGGAGCTGAAAGGCATGGCTCGAGGTATAGTGATTACTGCAAAGATCTAACCAAAGCCGAGAGATGAAGTGACAGCAAATATGGCCAAAAAGCGCAAAAGCCTTCGTTCAGGGCTGCCAAGATTCGATCAGATTGATCGTCGCCTTCATTGCTTCTGTGATATCAAAGCTAGGCGAGCTCCACCCTTGAGCTAGCACGTGATACTGCTTAACACAAGGCCTTAACATAAGATCTTGGCACAAGGATCTATACTTAAGAGTGTGTAGTTACTTATAATCTAAAAATCAATCATCTTTTATTTTATATTTAATAGCTTTATATAAAGTCTTTACACGACTAATTATAATTATTATATGAAATTAATAAGACTTTTAAAGTTATTCTTTAAGAATTACGCTGTTAATAATTTATAAAGATTAGCTACGCTTTTATTTCTCGCTATTATTAAGAAATCACTCATTATCTTTAATAATAATAATCTCTTATAAAATAATATAATGAAGTATATATAATAAGATTTATATTTCTCTTTTTATGATCTCTTAATTATCAGAAATTCTAAAA
>JAABUK010004153.1_pt1 | contig 23830 bp, 26 predicted proteins | sample 5559141 | NCBI WGS metagenome assembly JAABUK01 (sample SAMN10711869, study PRJNA513367) | rock metagenome | isolation source: Antarctica rocks | place: Antarctica: Victoria Land, Pudding Butte nord | collected 2016-01-03
GTTCCCTCGAAATGGGGATATGAGATTGTGGACGTGGAAGACTGGATTTGTGGATGGGGTGGATGGGGTGGCGAGGAGGTCATAGGATGAGAGGGTGTAGAGGACTAGGGTGAGCGATGGCGAGGGTAGGGGTGGACTCGGCTCGGAATCGAAAGGCTATCTTATGCGCTGGACATGTTCTGGTTGCGTGGAGGGAAGTTGTTTAATAAAACAAAATCGGTTTTTCATGGCAGCGAGGTCGTCGATACAGCGAGGGTCGATGTTTGGCTTATTAAGTCAGTGTCACGGAGATAGGAAGAGCGGGAGATTTTGAATGGTCTGTGAGCGCTTGATCTATCTCTCGCCTGTTGTACTACCTAGGCGTGTCTCTATCTTCGTCTCCAGAGACATGATCAAGAATCGCTCATCTCTCTCTGGATGATTCGCAAAGACAACGGTTCAAGCAACATTGTCGAGAAACAGTGATTAATGCGGTATCGCAAAAGCAAAGTAGAGGAGGATCAATGCCCCAAGATGTCTGTCCAACCTTCCTAACATATTGGCCAAACCTGATGGAAATTACCGTATGTTGAGGAAAGGGAAAGGACCATGTGGATGGCAATGATCAGATCACCGCAATAGCAGCGAAGACCATTCCTGCCGCGATAGCGACCTTGTCGAAGTTGACATGACCACCAGTGTTTGGCGCCGGAGGTGGGCTGCCAGAGCTGGCGGGAGGTGCAGTTGTGGTGCTCGGATGAGTGGATTGTGCGCTGCTCGGTGAAACAGATGAAGCCCCTGAGGTAATGGCGACAGAGGTCGACCCAGCTGGTGTATTCACGGAGCCAGATGATCCTGGCGGAGGGGCTGTTGTGACAGAAGAAGCACCAGTTGCTGGCGGAGGTGGATTTCCAGTAGTCTCAGAAGCAGGTGGGGCGGAGTTCGTTGGGGGCGTAGCCTCGGAGCTTGGAGGAATTGCTGGAGGTAGTGGTGCAGAAGACGACTCTGGTGTGCCTGGTGGCTTTGCTGAAGGGACAGGAGGGCTACCAGCTGGTGGCGGAGTGCCGGAAGCAGTGGGTGGAGTGGCAGACGCAGGTGGAGGATTGCCAGAAGCTGGTGGTGCTGATTCCGCCGGAGTACTGCTAGGAACGGGAGGAGTAGCAGAACCCTTAGGTGGAGACTGATTTGGAGTAGTTCCAGGAACTGGGGGAGTCATGGGAGTCATGGAGGCCGGTGGTGCGGATTCGACAGGAGTAGTGCCGGGAGCAGGAGGAACAACGGTGGCTGGAGGCGTAGATCCGCACTCTGTGACGGTCACAGTCGTAGTGACAGTATTTGCGCCATCTGACGAGTTCAAGTATCAGCAACGCTCAGGTGAGGTTCATGTGAGGTGACGGAGAAAATCTTACCACGCGGGAAGAGATCAGCAGCTCCATTCAGGTCGATGGCATCGAAACCATTCTCGGCTATCCAAGCTTGTCAGTTCGAGATCGTATTCCTGATGTAGCCATTCTCACCTGCGCCAAAACCGCGATCGTCGAGAGCGAAGAGGTCGTTGCGAACGTGGACACCGGCTGTCATCAGGTCAGAATTTCGCAAGAATATCCAGAGACTCGTAGGCCGAGCACATACCATGTGGAGGGGCAGCTTCAGCAAAGGCCTGGAAGACCGACTTGCTCATGCTCAAGAGGACGACACAGGCGGCGACGAGGTAGATCGTCATTGTGAATGATTTTGATAGAAGGTACTCCGTAGCAAGTCAACTATGAGATATTGCGATAGCGGTAGACTATCCAGAAGCGTCGACGCAGACTTGCAAGGAGTGTAAGCTCTGTGAGAGCGCAGTTGTGGATGCGGGCAAAGGGGTAGTAGAGGATTGTGGGATTTCTTGTGTGGGTGTAGTGAGATGCCTGCGCAGAGAGGAAGATGGGCCGCGAGATATTTGTAGCCGCAGGGAAGGAGCAAAACAACAACACGCTAGCGCTTGGCCACAGTGAAGTTGACTGGACTGGATCGGCTGTTTCTTGGGTGTTTGGGCATGGAAGAGTGCCCGTTCAGGCTTGAGGGCATTGCAGCAGAACGGGAGCGCTGAAGTGGTTGAACACCGCTGTGGATGCACCCACCCGTGGACCCCGCAACAGCGATGCCCACTGCTCGTTCCACGAGAAAGAGAGGTTGCAGAGACCTGGGTCCACCAGCTTATCTCTCGAGACATCGATGTTCTACAAGCGATCTGGTCTCTGGGCTGGCTTTTGCTGGCAACGCACCACGCATTGAAGACGTGAAGCCCGAGGCAAATTGGTTCTATCGGCTCCCTGCAGATATATCAATCTGGTTGCGGGAACAACGATGTCTCTTGTGCCACCAGCAGCTCCAGAGCAATTTGAGATTGAGCCGATTCCACGTCCCTGATGTCAGTGTCACTGTCGTGGTGTACAACATGCTTTTGGGTTGAAGAACGTCGTTCAAATTTCCCAGGGGCGGAGCGGCTCTACACTTGGCACTCTTTCCGCGTCCCTTGGCATCAATGCTCAATCCTGCCGTAACAAAGAACCGATTATCCGTAACTCAGACGAGTCCTAGGAGTGCCAGAGTCCCCATACGAATCGGCCTTTGCTTGGCTGTTGACGATTCTGGCAAGCATTGGAGACAGTGAGGCGCTACTTGCAAATCGTTGGCGGTGAAATGGTTTAATATATGTGCATCGTCTTCAGCTCTGCGGCGGAATTTGTTGGAGCTAACCCGTTGAGCGAAAAGCGAAATCGCAATAGCCCATGCTATCACAATATTATGTACCTCGCCTCAGGGACCTAGAACAGAATTGCCCCCCAGCCAAAGTATGTCTGGTGTCAACCTGACTCGGGCATTCAGCCGTGCATGCAAGCTCCACAACGCCACCAAATGCATCCTGCAAGGTCTTCCAAGAATCGCTATGACATACTCTGCAAAAAGTCTTTCGATCTTTCCCATGCTTCTCAATCGTAATCATCCCTTTGTACCTGCCACGCCAACACCATCATGTAAAGAAAGAACACTGTTCCCACCACCTCGAATGAAAATGCTGCTACCCAGCAATTGCATATGTTTATCTGCGTGAGGTATTGTAATGTTTCCACGCTTGTTCCGGTAAATGCTTGTCTCTTCACATACGTCTGACAACTGCCATTCACATTCGCAGCAGGGCCGTAAAGTTGTATCGCGGTCTCGATCAGCAGGGTGAGCCAGAGGACGAAGAGAATAAATGATCCTAGCAGGATGATGCCGGGTATTAGGAGTCGTTGCCCGGCGAGGATGAGGATGATAAGAAGAAATACGAGAGCGAGGGCAGAGACGGTCACGCCGTACGGAAAGAGCCTGCCAGTGGATTCGTCAGCAATGTCTGGCCAAAGCTGTGGATTGAAGGATATCAAAACTCACCAGGGTATACCCAGCCGCATTTGTGTCTGTACTGTCATAAACCACGCAAAGATACCCAAACAAGTTGATGCTGCAACCAAGACAATCAGAATCCATAAGTTTAGTTGCACTTCAGGCCATTGGTAGCGCCGCCGCCTCTCTCGGTATGTGATTTCTGTCGTCATGACGGTAGGGGAATTGGTGGGGGAGCCGAAACGAGGAGGAAAAGCCGGATAACGTCAAGACGTTTATGAAACCGAGCTTTCTCACGGCGGACTGCGTTGATGGCCGAAGTTGTGCGAAGCTGGTTGCAGATATGTGCGGGCCAGGTTGGGTGCACACAGCGCGCGGAGAGTAGGTGTTGGCAGCTGTTATTATCGTTTGTTGTATTCAGAATGAGATGGTGACCGCCAACGCGCTGGCGTTCGAAGGCTGCTCAGGCGCCTGGCAGCGACGCTGCTCAAGCGATGTCTTCGCTTGGAGTGGGAACAACGACACGGGCCACGAATCGCCGATGAATTGGATGCGCTTAATTTAGCTAGCGAGCGCGGTGGAAAGAAGCAGGCGATTTGGTGCGTCAACGTGGTGTTCATCAGGTCGTAAATGCACGCAACGGAGATGGGCAGTTTTCTCCGATCGATGCAAAGCAATGAGTCGCGCGTCTTCTGGTGGAGAATGGACGTGCTGTGTCCATGCTGTTGGATTTGACGGTCCTGGGGGGCTGGCTTCGAAAACCATGGTGGCAGGACAACCATCTCCGGTGACGCACCCAGCAACATCGACTGAAACGAGGCGATGATTTCTGGCACGGCGTGTTGAGCAGTTCCCATTCGGAGACTACAGAATCTTTCTACTAGAAGGTAATCCTTTTTTGCGTGCTATTCCTCTCACTGCAGGATGGGGCACGAGCAGCATGGCTATCATGAAGATGTATCACATGAACCAATTGCATATCTGCGATTTGGATACGGGCAGAGGTTCCGGTGCCTGGGATAAGCAGTACAGCGCAGCGATGGGGGAGAGAACCAATGTTTTTGTCAACAGTACTCCGTAGAGCATTATGTATTGGGACTGCTGGGAAAGCTTGTGGGTTGGTCTATTTGGGTATCATCCTGTTTGAGTAACAATTCCTCTCGGCCATCAGAACGCCAACCCTCGTCCTAAGGGCACCAGAACAACGCCGTCAACTAGTTGGAGATGGTGGGTTTGACTTTCTTGCTGGAAAAGACAATCATGTCAGCCTCCACCTGTGTTGAGTCCTCTCCCGGGGCCTGCTTACTGAGTGTATTTCTCGTATGCGTTGCGAAGTCCATCGGTGATCTTCTCCAGCGTATTTCTGTCTTTGATGTGACCGCCGGTCTTGTTGTTGATGAAATTGGCAGCTGTGAAGATAGATCAGCCATCTGTAGAGGAGGAGTTGTACCGCAATGGTGGTGATATACCCTTATCGCCATAGTCGGCCTTCTGACCAACTGGTGCTTGTCCCTGATTGTTCATGACTGCGAGTGGATGGGGTTTTGGCGGGTGTAGCTGAGCAGAGGAATATCTTCGAGGTGAAGTCTTGTAGGCAGAAACGGAGATTATCGTCGAAGGTTGAGAGGGTGGGATGGGAGTGGGAGTGGGAGTAGATGGGTGAGTCTTGGAACTGACATGTGCCGGAAGGAGGCAAGCTTGTTTTCCTGGCCTGGTGTTGAGCTTAGTAGATCGTGATCGCCCACATTGACGAAGTTTCGGCCAGGGAAGAAGTGGGCTGGGCATGACTTGGTAGGCTGGTAGCTGGGATCCTGGCCATCAGCTGCTATCACCCGTGAAGCCCAGCGTCTGGCCCATCCCATCCCTGTCCAATGTCCACCATCCTCATCACACCACTCTTCCTTACCTCTAGCACGCTCCCCATCCCCACTTGGGGAGGCTGTGCAAAATACTCCGTAGTCCAACTGCCCTCATTCGTGACAAGGCGCTCGGTGCCAATCGTGTCAATACAATAGGCGAAATGGCTGGAGCATGGAGCGGAACGAAGGCGACCAACCCAGCTTGCTGCAAGTCGAAGATACCCATCATACCTTTGGACTCTAATGGACGTTCCTGGACACGCAGTATTTGGCATTTCACCCCCTGGTTCAAGTGTACGGAGTATCAAATTTGCCTGAGTTGCTGAACAGCAGCTGCTACAATGATGAACGCCGAGTGGACGTGACCCCTGTACGATTGCCAGCAGTGCCAGCTGGAGTGAAACTGGCTACTTTGTGAATGTCGACCTTGGGCGCCAGTTCAAACAACAAAGTTCTTGCCCGTGATCTGGTGATAGGGTCACACCATACCAACCCACCTGACTTGCAATTAGAAGATGCCGGCTCTTTGGAGACTCAGGCTGGGCATCGTCGGTCTTGGCGAGGTAGCCCGGGTGACACACTTTCCCACCTTTCAGTTACTTCCGCAACTCTATAACATGGTGGTGATGTGCGACCTGTTGGAAAAGACTGTCGAGCAATGTGAGGCGAAATTCGGATCCCAAAACCGACGATAGAACCAGTGAGATACCCAAGGACGAAAGCGTCGATGTGCTCCTCGGTCTCATCAGCGACGAGTTCCCTTCCCCGTACATTATCGCAGGTCTTCAAGTTGGCAAACAAGTCATGCTCGAAGAACCCATGGCTTGTCATTGCCTTCCGCCCGAAAAATAATCGAAGCAGAAAGGGCCGGCAGTGCACCTAGAGTCTTCGTTGGATACGTGCGTCGATATGCACCATATTTTGCGGAAGCATTGAAAAGCGAGATTTCGACTATTCCTAGGATCTTGTATGCTCCATAACGAGACATCGGCGGACCGAGTCATAATTTCGTTGGCCAATCCGGCACCTTCCAGAAACAAAACCATACTTTTCTCCAAACTCTGGTGAGACCAGGACTCAGCTCCTCGATAATCTATTGCAAGAATGTTTTGGAGAAACAAAAGGTACTCCTGCAAAGCAGAAGTATTACCGCTTCCGTGGCCCCCTCGGATCACACGACCTGTCCCCGATGCGTGAAGCACTAGGGGGACTCCAAAGTTCTGTCGGCGGCCTCTCCGTTAACGAGCCTTTCTACCCTGCCATGATCAACTACCGCAACAGAGACGGGGTATCCTTTGCCGTTACAGACTGGATTGGAAATGATAATGTGGCGAGATTCGATGCCCATTCGAGAGTGTCTGGTCAGGCAGAGAGGGTGAGCATCCAATACGATGTACCCTACATCAAAGGCCTACCCATCAAAGGCCTACCCATCAAAGGCCTACCCATCAAAGGCCTACCCACCAAAGTCTGCGTTGACGGAATGAATGGCCATGCTGTTTCAAGGGAGATTCTCTGCTCGTTCCAGGCCACTTACACGTCGAACTCCATAGCGCTGTATGGTTGTTTGATGGGGGGAAAGGAGATCAAGACGAGTGCAGAGGATCCGCATCAAGGTTAGAAGTTGTCTGATATGATGGACAAAGAGTACGCAGCTCGTCTTGACGAGAAGCAATGATCAATTAGGTTGCTCGGTAGAGATTGGTGCATTCGTTGCGTGCCAGGCAGATGTGCCTGGGAGATCGGCACACCGGTCCTCTCTCAGCTGGACGCTTCCAAGCGGGAGTATGCATACTGTAGGTAACAAATCTCAAGCTGACAATATCGACAAACGGCCATTGACGGGATTCCAAATGTGGCACAGCTGCACCACGGACACCCGACCCCTTGCCACTCGGTGGCTGAGGGGCTTGCCTCTGTCATTGGAGCACAAAACATCCTCGCTGGTGTCAAGACTCAATAGCCCAGGCCTGGAACCCGTCCTCCACTCCGTCTGAGATGTAGTCAGCCTAGATGAACTTCGCTCCGGTGAGCTGAGCTCGCGGACGATCGCTCTGATTTCCTGTATCGCTGCGACGTGCAAGGCTGTGGCGGCTGGTGACAGATCGTTGCCCTTCGATTGGCGGCTCTGGCGATGTTGCCTCTCCTTCGCATACGCGTAACAGTAATAGTCATTCAAGAAGATTTGCAAAGTACGTAGCCTGGTCCATGTCCTGGTCACCTCTTTTTCCCGCCCCAAAACATGATTTGTCGATCAGCGACAAAGTAGCTCCATCGGAGACGTGAGCGTATGCATCCTCTCCGCCCAGAATCCTCTTCCTCATCTCGCTGCTTGCTCACTTCCTCTATTCTCCAGGACATCTCTACCTGCAGTAGCTGGAGAACCAACAACACCTTGCCTGGCAGATATCCTCCTCTCTAGAGCCTTTGGCAGTCATGACGAGGATAGCATCCATTTTCCTTGCTGCAGGCGTCATCCTCTCCGCCGTCATTTCTGTCATTGCGTCGCCGAAAGTTGTTAGCTTTCCATTCAACAAAGAGGTCCGCAGAGACGTTCCTCACCTCCATCGCCGAGCCAAGTCTGCCGGGGTCACCATCGACAATGGCCAAATTCTGTACTTGATCAATATCACGATCGGCACCCCGCCGCAGCCCTTTTCGCTCCAGCTCGACACCGGCAGCAGCGACATCTGGGTTCCTTCAACACGATCGGACGTTTGCACGCAAACAAGGCAAGCCTGTCAGCTCGGAGCTTTCGATTCCTCCAATTCCCGCAGCTTTGTCAACAGGGGGCGAAATGCCTTCCAAATCCAATATGTCGATGGCAGCCAAATCCAAGGAGACTATTTTGATGATGTTCTGAAGATGGGTAACAGCGTTACACTGCAAAATATGACAATGGCTCTGGCAAGCATAGCGTCACGATCCGTAGGTATCATGGGCGTTGGCTATTCTGCTGGTGAATCAATTGTTGCCTCCAATCCCAGTTCTGTCTACCCGAGTGTTATCGATCAGCTTGTCGGCCAGGGTGTCATCAACAGTCGTTCCTACAGTCTCTATTTGAATGACTTGAACGCGGACTCGGGGAACATTCTCTTTGGTGGCGTTGATACAAATAAATATAACGGCGACCTTATTGCCCTTCCGGTACAACCAGATTCCCAGACAGGCAACTTGACCTCCTTCACCGTCGCCTTCACCGGTCTCAGAGTGATGGACAGCAAAGGGAACAGCCAGCTTACACGAGACAACATTGCTGTGCCAGCCGTACTCGACTGTGGTAGTACCGCTACCTATTTCCCAGATGACCTCGCCGATGCTATCCTGCAGGGCGTTGGTGTCACCACTGACGACGCGGTTGGCAACGTTGTCCCCTGCTCAGTCGGTAGAGAAGAAGCGACTTTTGTTTTTGCATTCGGCGGAGCCGGTGGGCCCAAAATCAACGTTTCGCTCTCTCAATTCGTCCTCCCTATTCCCACCCAGGACGGCAGCACACCTAAATTCAGTGATGGAACGGACGCATGTGCTTTTGGCATTTACGCTGCAGGAAACAGCCCAGTTATATTCGGTGACACTTTTCTACGATCAGCATATGTCGTCTATGACCTCGACAACAACAACATCGGTCTGGCCCAAGCCAAATTTGGCGCCTCGAACTCGAACATCAAAGAATTCGCTGCCGGTGGCTCAATTCCAGGTGTCAACACCGTTGCCTCGCAAGTCCAGGTTACGCAGACTCATTCCGGCCCATTCCAGACACAGTCAGCCACCAACACAGCCACCGGCACCATAGTCGGAGGCACACAGCGGAGCGCTACGTTCAAGCTCACTACTGCGACATCCACTTTACGCGCCCAGGCAGGATCGTCAAGCGGTGCGGCCGCCGCATTGAAAGTACCGCCAGTCGACACTACTACTCTCTTGGCCGGAGCCATGGCTCTGGTAAGCTTCATGTTCGGTGGAGGTTTGATGGTATTTTTATAGAGGATAGGTTTGGGAGCATACAGGGGGATTCAACGTTTTGCGTGGCGTTTCGATTGGATCTGGGCTGGAACTTACATCGGCTCCAAGCATGTATCCACGTTGTATAAACGAGGAAGATAGAAGCCCTCCTTTGGTAATCATTCCCGACGGCGAGGATAGAGGTCCAGCTCTAGCGCTCAGTTAGAATAAGACTAGATCTATAAATCACGGTCGTTGGCTCTGTTGGATGAACGAAGATACATACACAATCGTCATACTTCTACCACACCAAAGCGCTAACCATCATCATCATCAACCTCGTCTTGTATCTGTCAGCGCTCATCCCCATCGTCAGACCCAAAAAAATCCGTACATGATAACTCCATTGCTTCAAGTCTTTCATAAGACGTCATATCTGCAACCCAACCAGCAGTACCATTCATTAAACTGGTTAGGTTAGATTAGATTTAGCCCGAGCAAGACACTCGGTCGATTCTAGGAGTCAATCACCATAGTGTTGGAAGCAGCAGCAGCAGCAGCAGAAGAAGAAGAAGCAGCAGAAGAGGATGCAGAAGAGGATGCAGAAGAGGATGCAGAAGAGGATGCAGAAGAAGATGTTGAAAGGTGGCAAGATACTAGTTAATAGAAAAGTTTGGTCTTTGAATAAGTCGGGACTCGAGGACTGTAAACATGGGAAGCTAAAATACTGCGGTGGAAACGGGGGAGAACAACACATGCCTCTTTCGGGGCCAAGGATATGGTCGTGCTTTGGGAGGAACTGGGGGTGGATGATGAGCATGTTTCATGCATCGATGGATGGCATTGGAAAATAAACGGCTCGGTTGACGTGGCCGGATCCCAGAGGTATGTACGAGTACGACATGGCATTTGGCAGCCGTTGTCAATTGAATCCAGAGGTTCGAATCGACCAACTCGCCTGTTTGCCCTCAGCCAAGTACAAAGGTCATTCGTGGTCAAGAGCTCCACTGCTTGCAGGACTGGAAAGCACGCTTCATCCCGTTCCCGCACCGCCCCGCCCCGCCCCTTCTCTCTCCGCCCTCCCCTGCCCTGCCCTCCCTGACTAGGCTCTAGAGCAGCCACATGCATCCGCTCTAAGTCACCGTATGCACCACCCAAGGTCTAATAATATTCCCAAACCGATACCCATCTGGAACAGTATTCGGTGCCGTACAGAGGAAACATGGACCCTCACGGACAGCAGCGGTGATCACGGCCGCGGGTACGGTGGTCTCGCTGCATGGGTGGCCCTGCTGATAATTGGATTCACAGGCACTTGTGACTTTGTAGAAGGGTACGCCGCGGTGAAGGCAGGTTGTGAATGTGATGCGGTCAACGGTGCACATTGTGGTGGTAGTGTTGATGCCGTTGTCGGTGATGGTGGTGAATGAAAGAGATTAGGTCTGGTTGGAGTATGACACAGGAGTATACTTGCTGTGTCGATGTAGGATAGACAAGCGAAGAGGGTATGGGTTAGTATGGTGGGAGTGTTATTGGTGTTGATCGATGTTCCAAATCTTCCGTGGTTCCATGGTCGATAGAGAGGTATATATAGTAACGCCCGCTCATCTCTGCAAACGCTGAGATGCGGAGATGAATGGTCTAGTATGGTTTTTTCACGTCAGGCGTGTGAATTGGTAGGAACCGAGAAGCCTTGTTAAGGGGAAAGCTCAGTGACGTTCTCGTGCTTGTGATGTGAACAGTCTCCGGAGACAGACATTAGTGGCCTTCGCCACGTAGCGTGAATCGCTGTCGCAAATATGGAGTACTGAATTCAGTCAAAATGCAGTGATATCGAAGACTTCCCACACTTAGCACGCAAATGAGCCAGATAGGGGACAATGGGAAAAGTCACCATTCGAGTGAGCGGCAAGTTCGAGAAACGTTGGATGTACTGAACCATGAACAGATCGATCTTGCAGAGGTCGATGGTGAGACGCTGAAGCAGCATTGGGGATAATGCTTTCGGATCTCCCTGCGTCCAAAAAAGTGCTTGTCCACCGATGAGGAGCGATGGCATTTGACTGATCAGGGGAAAGTACCGACCATCTCAGCCTGTTCTTCTCCATTTGGTCTCATCAGTATTTCCATTCTCCTGAGCTGGCTCATCCTCATCATCCTCCCTTGAGCGAACGTTTCCAGCTGCGGCTCCTAAGACATCTCCTTGTCCTGTACTCTCCTCGGCGATCCAATTCCCGTCTTCATCGAAATATTCTCCCATGTTTTCAGCAGTGATCCAGCCATTACTTCCAGGCATAGCAGGTGGGAGTCCTCCGCTGGCGTTGCCAGGAGCGATCATCCCTGCTTGAAACAGAGCGCTGTCTTGCAAGCCAGGAAGTTCTTGCTCATCATTGACAGGGTCCGGATGTAAATTCGAACAATTGGACAACGCGGTGAACATTGCCACTGTAGGTGGTTGAGGCGAGTGATCATCAATCGTGCTGTTCGGGTCTGCTGTTGTTGGAGGAGGTGGTGCGTCATTTTGCGGAATGATTGTCAGGGATATCGAATCTAGTTCTTCTTCCTCTTCTCCTCCCTCTGGTTCTGGCGCTTGCGACAGAAGCTGCATGTAAAGACCTTGTTGCTCGCCAGAAGAAGGCGCTGGTAACGACTGGATAGCATGTAGTGAGATGGTCGGATATGGAATTGAAACACCAACTTCAGTCGAAGGCGAATAGAGGAGCAATTTTCTGAACACGATACTGTCAGCCACAGCGCGTCTCCGCAATCTGAGATAACGTACACGGAAGTCACCCAGACATCAACATCACAGACGACTACTTGCGCCGAAATCTCGTCCGCTCCTGGGGGTTTTTCCGTAGAATCTCCGTTTGAGCCAGATTCCTTATTCGCGTTGACTTTTTCACTACCTTGTACGAGCCTTTGAATTGCTGCAGATTTGCTTACATCATCTTCAAGTACTATGACTTTGCAGTTTTGGCTGTGATAGTGCAGGACCGGGGGTCCGGAGTAGAACGAAGATGGTGTTGCACATTGATGCTCGATCAGAGGGACGAAGGCAGTCACTGCTGGAGCCTCGAATATGACCTCCATGTCTAAGACTAGTTGACGTGGCGATTGTTGAGAGAGAGTTGAAAATGCCAAAGAAGATATCTCAGTGCGAGGCAGGATCTGTCGGTCTGTAGTTGGCTCTCGCCAGTAGATTTTTTGACGGTCGTCGGTTTGGCGCCAATTTTATGGAGGGTCAGAGCTGCGGAAAGTCTCCGTTCAAGGCTCGTCGTGAAACGGACGTTCAACGGTTTTATGATGCTTCTACTTCGCGAGCATCAACTCGATCTCGAAATTGGGCCGCAGTGATGCCCTCATCTCAGTCAAACATTCCTTTGATTCCTCACTTCAAGTCTTGTTCCTGCAGCCTATCGACCTTTGTTCTTGAAGGCTTTGGTCTCCTCGTCAACATTTACGCTATCTGGCAAGATTGAGCTGAATTTGGAATCAAAGAAGTTCGTCATCAGGCACAGGAGTGAAACTAAACATCTAACACTATCGACTGTAAGAGTCACTAAGTAACGCCATTTTGACTCGAGCGAGCACACATTCGGCATCTAGGGAATGATCCTGCGGATAAAGGTCTTTTCCCGCGAGCAGCCAAGCATTGGTCAGGATCTCAGCTTGCTGTGAGCCTTAATTCCTGCTAACAGGGCGTTGCATGAAGCCTGTCTTGATGCCTGACCAGACTCGTGGCAATGCGGCTTCGTTTGGAGACCCAAACCTCCATTGATTTAGGTCTTTTCAAAGGAGAACGTACGGTCTTGGTGCTCCTCCTGCCTCAACCACCCGCTATCTAGGACTTCATCCATAACGCCTAGTATACAGAAGACTCATGGACCTTCGATGCTTACGTTGGCGGCTTAGATACGGCCTTCGTCACGCTGTTAGGCGTCTATGGGAAAGCACTTGACTGGTTTCCTGCAAGATACTGGGTCCTGGTAATTGCCTGCGTCAGCTTTCCCTAAGTCCCCTGAACCTTGGCTGTTTTGATTGGATGTGGTATTCCTGTCCTCTGAAATACTTCCAGTGCCAAAGCTACCGTTCCATGGCTGGTGAGACTGGTTCCCAAACCATGGTCGGATCTGGCAAAAGCTAGGGATCTTCTTGCGAAGACACTTCGACTTCAAGTAAATGCTCCGCGATACAAGCAGATGACACGTTAATTCCAAATGTCGCTCAAGAGGCTCGATATTCCCTTACATGAACCAGTCTCCTGAGAAGAATGGTCTGGTCAAGGTGTCATACCAGTCGGCACTTGGAGATTAATAGAGGATCGGCCATTCCCCTGGGCGCGACAATCGTATCAGTTGCTGTTCGCGAACGCCTTATAGCCAATTGCGGTACTGCTGAAATTTCGCGAGAGACCTCTACCTCCTGGTTACACTCGAGTGAGGTGGACATGTGTAAGCTAACCTATGTCTAGATCTACAGTTGCGCATATGCTAGATTTGTATAGGTCTGCGGCAATAAGCTTATGACGACTTTCGTGAGCTCCGAATGGGTTCATTGTAGGAGCTGAAAGATTTTTCGATTACGATGCAAGAAAGACTGTTGCCTCTGCTCGTCATCATCCTTTGCGTCTCATGAATGCAAACTTCCCAATGGCCATTAACCATTGCGTCAACATCCAACGACCCTACTCCACGAAGTGATACGAGAGTCAAATGGCGTGGCACACAGAGTAGCACAGTCACCGACACCACCCTGGCGCAAGAGGCGTCTTCAGAAATCCATTCTGGCCCCAATGGCTCGGGCGAAACAGCTGATCAAAACTCCTCAAGCAGAAGCCATCAGCATTTGAGCGGCAATCCACGTTCCAATATTCAGACGCAAATCATTGGCAATGGCACTGAGAATCCCCAACATGATGGCTCCATTGCTTAAGCTTCGCCTTCGGGAGATGCAACTGTCATCTCTCAAGCGGTATATCCCTGTTTCAGATTTGGAAGACATGGTACGATAACTAAGTTTGTGCCTTTTGAGAAAGATTGGATGGACGAGGTACTCTTGAATACGCTTGGCCGCCACTACTATGAAGGGAGTAGCTGGTTCCGTCGATTTATTTCATTCAAAGCACGAACGAAAATAATTCATATCAAGGGTAAATATTAAAAAAGTGCCTCTTACTTATACCTCTATATGTTCTGACTGTAAGAACGTTTTTGCTGGTAGACAACGAACTTGCAGCCGTGCAGAAGCGCGACGGTTGGCCCGGACCTTCCATAGAAGATGCCGTTCGACCCGGCTGGGAGTATAGCCCAGACTTGAGTGGTCGAATTCCATTGGTTCCCCCAGAACATCTGCTTGATGTTTGGGATGATCGCGACCATCTTATGAGCCGAAAGACCACCTGGGGGAGACTTCTAAATCCCTTCCGTCCAAGAGGACCAACTCCAACACTGTCACAGTCGATACAGCAAGAAGATCTCCCGAATCTACGTTGGCTCCTTGGTATTGTCTCCACAATGATGACGAAGCTAAGCATGCTCCTCGTCTACTTTCGAATCAGGAATTCCTCAGTCGTGGAAGGGACTTCGACGAGAACAGCCACTATATCCACCGCTGGCGGGGCAAATCATGGCGAAGCAAGCCGAAAATCTTGGTCTGTCACAACTGACAAGATGTAATGAGGGCAACGTCGAATCCGCAAGCATTCCAGCGTACCGTCCACTATTAAGATTAATCTTTAGAAACTTAACGGCCAGCTGCAACCTTGTTATGATGATGGCATTGATTCTCCTGAAGGATGGGGATTGCATTTTGAGGAAGGTTTTAGCATGCCACCGATTCTGTTTGTTGCTCTGCTCCTTTATGTTTGTCTGGACATTGGGTTCGGCCTGGCCTTCGTCATCGCATATTGGGGCGCAAGCAGATTTCGGCGCTTTCAGTCTGTCGAGCTACGGAGTTAGCGCGTTCGCATTTTGGTGGTAACGATGATTTTGAAGTATTCGGAACAGCTTGGGACATCTCATCAAGATGGTGCTCCGAGCTATGATAGGCAGCTTCCATATGATTTTCGTCTTTGGAGACTGTCGGTCTCATCTCACCACTGTCCGGCTCTACGCCGGCTCAGTGAAATGGAAGGAAGAGCAAAACCGGTCAGAGGAGAGGCTATCATCGTATCATCTTTGCGGATATAGCTTCCTGCAACATCCGTGTGTCCAAGTAGCTCCTCGTCAGCTGCTCGGACTCCGGCGATCTCCGATCTTACCAGTCGACAACAAGGTCCAGAGCACCAAGGAAGATGGATTCTCGATACAACACCAACACAAGGCAATTATGCACCGTGTTCATGAAGTGCTAATGGGCCATGAGTGCAAATTCTCTGTCTTCAGTTCATCAGCGGTGGCTGCTATGAAAATTGGAGGCAGGTTGGCAGGATGTCCTGCGAGATGCGTGACTGCATGATCCACAATGTACTGTTGCAGGGGCTTATACCTTCTGGTGTGGACGAAAGAATCCATAAGTACAGGAGCCGGGGCTGTGGATATAGAAAGGTCCAAAGTACACCAACAACGTTATTGGCGGTGCAGGGTCATCAAGCGGAACTCTGTGAGCGAGGTGTGGTTAGTGGCAGAGCAGAAAGTCACCATGACAGTGTGGGTTTGATAGTGACTCGGCGTGGAAGGTCAAGTTCTTTCTCCAAGTACTTGGGCGGAGCGGCCAAGAACGGATATTCACGTGACATTGCATGGCCTCCGGCCTTGGCATCCGACATCCGAGCATCGGCCTCATAAGACGTTTGATGTATGTCGCACATGTAACGGCAACCGAATCACCAAACAGTAGATCTGACTCTAGCAATCTATATTCCCATTTCAGACACCGATGGATTGGCTAGGAGCTAGTTCTCTCATGCTGGGTCGGCTTAACGATTCACGGAATCGATGCAGGGGGAAAAGAAATCTTGGCATTGTACATAGTCCTCTTTAGAATGGGTTAAATCTCTGCTCCGGAAGATTCCTACTACCTATTCCTATATACTACTTGTTCACTTGTGAAATGGCATCCCGTGATCGCAAAAACGCCGACGAACGTGGTGACTCTACTTCGACACCTTCAGAACGCCGAAGCGATAGCCAAGCAGCGTTAGCACCACCTAGGCAAACTTTTCGGCCTGGACAAAATCGTCAGCCACCCTCTCGGAGCATGGGCCAGTCCCCAGTCACTCGTCCAGCCTCTGCAGATAGAGATAACCGCGTGCAGGTCCATCCGACTGACCCGCTGAGTGGTCGTGCTGCAACCACCCACAGAGAAGACCGCTCGCAGGCTCCTCAAAGTTCAGCTAGGTCTCTGGATAGCCTTCCAGCAATGACAACACACGCCCAAGAACGCCCGCAGGTTCCCCGAGGTGCGTCTGCTAAGCCGCAGAAGAGCCGTTCAGCGGGCCCCATTGGTCCATTTCCCACTCCCAGCTCACAGTCTTCGGCAAGTGGTTGCGCTAACCTGCCAAATGTCCGTCCATCTATAAGGGTAGAGATATCAACATTGCAAGAACAGAAGCAACCGCGATTAAGGGAAATCCCGCGAGCGAGCGACGATAATCGACAGGGTCCGCCAGTGATTGCTGGGGTAAAGCGCTCAGTATCGAGAGAAACAAAGCACGTACGGTCAACAGGTGCGAGCAGTCGGCAGGCACTGTTACCAGGCTCGATCAAAGCGCAGAATGTCCATCCAGCCACAGGCGGAGAGAGCTCAAACTCGAGAGAAAGCGCGCAAGACCCGTCATTCGCGAGCACTGGTGAGCAGTTCTGGCCGAAATCTGTACGCGGCGGTGAACCGCGGATGCCAGGTCCCAATCGGTCTGGTCAGGCACGGGCACCCGCTGGCAAATTTGGCATTGGTATTGAGACAGAATTCCTGCTCAAAGCCCTTCGACCAGAACATCGAGCTGGAAGCATGTGTGAGTTTGCAAAGCTTGTTGCAAACAACCACAATAAGCTTGTGGGCCTCCCACATCCTCGAATGTATGAAAATGCAAGAACCTGCCCTCCTAAGAGAACTTCCTTGGACAAGTGGGTTCTGGGTAAGGATCCCACCATGGAAAGGAAGTGTGAACCATGTAAGCCACTTCGGTTCCAAGTGATCCTAAGGATTGAGTGACGGGAGCATAGCTGACAAACTTCTGTAGGGGGTGTTGAAATGGCAACACCACTTTTCGTCGCCTTTCGCGGGTCAACATGGCGGAGCCATGTCCAAGCGACTTGGCAGTACCTGCAACGGTACTATGAGATAACAGGAGATGTACACTGCGCCACTCATGTCCATGTTTCGGTCGAGGGAGGTTACTCTTTGGAAGAGGTGAAACGCATTGCTCAAGCCGTGATACATTTCGAGCCAGCTTTTGATGCCTTAGTGCCTCCACAGCGCAGAGGAGGCGAGTGCGAATACGCCAAAAACAGTTGGCTTGATTCCGATCACCTTGCACTTGAGAACAGAAACCGGGAACAGTCAATTGCGTACATTGACAAAATCACTGATTTCTATAGTCTCTTGTCTGTCATGAATCCAGATAATGAAAAAAATTATGCATGGAACTTTCACAGCATTCCAAAGTACTCTACCATAGAATTTCGCAAACCTCAAGCAAGCACCACGGTCGACGAGGTTCTCAGCTGGGCTGAGCTGGAAATGTCCTTTATTCAAGCGGCTGTAAGATTTGGATCTGCAACAAGGCTGAAGAAGGTCCCATCAACTGTTGGAGGTCTGCGCTGGTTCTTGAAGCAGAGTGGCATCCCGGGCTTGAATGAACATGAGCGACTGCAGTGGTTCTGGAAAGGCAAAGATGATAACGCATTTGTTGAGACTCTACCTCTGAGGCTTTACCTATCCCCTGACGAAGAGGAGGTGCTTAAAGCGATGAGAGAGATCGACGAGAAGAAGATACTGTCATTAGCAAAGACTGCCCGAGAGCCATACTGGCGATAGTAGAGTATTCCTAGACTCAGCAGCTTTTATCGCAGCCTCTTACTTTTGAGCGGTAAATCTAATTTCAACGTCGCCGCTTCACGTCAGTGACCGAATTTAGCGAGGAGTAAAATAGTGATGCATCCGTAAATCAGCACGCAGCTGAAGCCATGGCGACGAACGTGAGAGTAAGTGAGAGCGCCTGGCAGCTGTGCGCCATCGCACAACCATACGAGTGGAGCGGCATCACATTTCATTGAGAACGAGGTGAGGTGGTGAAGGAACTGTGAAGATACTGTTCGGGCAGACCTTGGCCGGGACAATCTCCCGAGGATACTCCGAGCTCAGAACTTCCATTGAAGCTTCCTGCACCGCAGCTGACACAAAGCACCATGCCTCCGAGGACTGCCTCTTCCCACTCGAAACGACTCGGTGCAGCTGTCCAGTCTCTCCTCTGTTGTCCCGCCTGCTTGATATGGCGACGGAGACGGACACGATCTGGAGACGCTCGTCTTTTCAGCAAGAAACGATTCGCGTCTACTCTGGTCTCTGCCACAGCAGTCAATGCTACCAAATCGATCTTGCCGAAAAGCAGAAATCTGTATCAAGCTTTGGTTGAGTTGGGGAATAAAGCGTCTGGACACGTCAGCCTCTCCAGGCTTCAATTGGCAATACAAGGACTTGAAAGTGAACATCCCACCACCAGAGTTGCTTTGCTGGGGCTGAACGTGCCCAACACCGCCTGTCGATTGACCCGTCTCCTATTGGCGGACGCATCGAAGCCACAGCAGGAGTGGGAAGCGCGGCTAGTGGCAGAAGATCTGGAGCATAGGCAGGGCCAGGTCATAAGATTTGGCAACCCCCGAAATGAAGCTTTACAATCTCCTAGATCTGGGCTGCCTGCCCTCCTTATTCCCGCTCCCATACTTCGAAATCTGGGCATAGAAATATTGATCTCTTCGGTGAAGGGTCGAGACCCCGAAACAAAACTGAACATAAATACCCCTTCCGATGTATTGCTGTCTCCTACTGTTGGCACCTCGGCCTCTGTTGACGGACGGCAATCCTTGATCAGCCAGCCTGTCCATCGGACAATAATCATAGCTCACGGTGTCGATGAGCTGATAAGTGTTGCCGAGCTGTTGGCGAGGACGAAATTTCAGTCCAGAACTGAAAGGGAATTGGTCGATGTCGTTGTGAACCTGGATGGAACAACTGAGAGTTCAGCTTCGAGGACTATAAGACTGGATGTTAGAAAAGCTGAGGGGGGCTTGCAAGTTGTGCGCGAAGCTTTTGCTAGAGCCCTAGAGCATGAAAAAGTATGGACCGAAAGTGGAATGCCAGCTTTATCAAAGTGGCTCGCCAATTCGTCTGCGAAGAGCAGCGTAGGATTGTCGTCTACCATTCGGGACTTGATAGCGTCTTTACTAGAAGCAGCAGAAGCCAATATAGCCTCTCAAGCAGAAGAAGCTGAAATCACAGCTCGATCGAAGGCAATGACGAACAAAACATGCTTGTCACTTGAAAATGCCATCAATACGTTCTCGCGCCAGGGTCATGCGGAGCTACAAAGTGGGCTGGCAGCTGCTTGGTCGTCACGCAGTTGGCGTAAACTGGCTTTTTGGAAGCTGTTCTGGAGAGTGGACGACGTACCGCTGATTGTCACGGACCTGGTCACAACCGCCTGGCTTCCACACACCGAGCGCGCTGTGTACGAGCTTTCCGGCTGCCTGAGTCAAGCAGGCGTCTCCCTACCTTCCTATTCAGCGCCAGCGACGTTCCCAGAGCCGCAAACCTCTGCTATTCCTGTTCAAGCAGATATCAAAGAAACGGCTTCGGACGCCATCATCCAACCACTTATCCTCGCCTCTACCGCCTCAACTGAGGCTGTTTCAACGCCTTTGCTTCCTCCTGCGAGACCTTTGACCAATTCAGGCCCGCTTGTGTACACTGCGCCATCTCTGACGTCGAGCATCTCCACCGCTCGGCAAACCTTCATTACGACGGCCATCACCACCCTCGCCTCCTCAGCCCAGCAGATCGTCCTGAAAGCACTCACTATCACTGGCGTTTCCGCTTCCTTGAGCGCCCTCTCTTTCCTATCAGTTACAACCGGCAGTATCTACGAAAGCGCCACAATCTTTGCCTTGGGCACAGCGTACGCCTTGCGCCGTATGCAAAAGGAATGGGAGGCCCAATGCAAAGAGCTCGAGCATGGATTGATGGATGAGGGAAGGTCGGTCCTGAAGCAGACTGAGCAGCACATGCGGCGGCTCGTGAATGACGCATCACAAGTCTTGGAGGACGAGGTGGAGGTGAGGGCGAGAAAGGAGGCTCTTGGGGCGGTGGAGAGAGCGAAAGTGGCGCTCTCAAAGCACAGATGATCCGATGTGTGGAAGTGCCTCTGTAAGATAGCCTGTTGTAAAATCTTGTGATACCCATCTGCGAATCAAAAGTGTTCTCCTTCACCCAACTTCTACACTCCCCTTCGGAACTCCCTTCCTGCTCCTCAAGCTCCTCGCGAAAAACTGCATCATAGGCAACGCCTCTTCACGGCTGGCTGGCATTGCGTCCTTCCCCTTCTTCCACTGCACATACTGCACATTCTCAAACGTTCCCTTTGTCCTCGCCACCCCGTTACTCCTGGCAATCAACCCCTTCGCTCCTCCAAGCAGCAACACCGGCGTCCTGATCTTTGGCCCATTGACAAGCATGCACGAAGATGGAAGAGGCCCGCCAATCGACATCACGCCCCCTAATTCCATCTCTGGTCCGAGGGTTCTGGCTATAGCAAGACTGGCCATCCCTCCCTGTCCGTACCCGAGCATGAGGACCTCACGGACTTTGAAGCCGCATTCCGAGATCAAGACTTTCTTGATCACATCCTCGGAAAGCAAAGTAGCTGCCTTTGACAAGCCGCAGTCAGGGTCCACCTCCCCAGTGCCAGAATCCACGAGGATATCATCGCCCCAGTGGTAGTGCCCCGCCTCCATTGGCAAGGGCAGTGGGAAGGGAGCTTGCAGGGTGACAGTGAGTGTTTCGGGGAGATTTAAGGCGCGGGAGAAATGAGAGAAGTTGGCGCTCGTGTCACCGAGGCCGTGGAGGAAGATGACTACATTGGAGATGCTGGTAGGCGAGGGGGCGGGCTCAGAAGGATGGATTCTGGGGTTGAGGGAGGGAGGAAAGTCTGAGGGCAAGGGGAGACGGGTAGGCATTGCGATAGTAATTCTTTGAAATGGAGTTTGATGGAATTTGATGCTTTGATTTGTTTGCAACCCACGCTTTCTATGATATCTCCCACCTGGGAAAGGATGACGCAAAATCTCCTTCAACTTCAACTCCAACGTCCCATCGCGATCTTTCAGACCAACTCCTTCCAGATGTTCCCACCAACAAGTCTCTGAACCCGTGACAAAGACCGTTCTAGTACTCAAAGCCATAGCTCCTCCGAACCAAGGGCCAGACAATGCGAAAGACCTTATCCTTGTCTCAGACAGTTCGGATACCCGCCGGATCCCTAACAATGGCCCGACGTCTCCCCAGCGCGTCGACGCTCTCCTGACTTCCATTCCCAGTTGATGACTGCCCTGATTGAGACTCCTCGTCGTGCTCCGATGCAGGCTGTACGAAAGACCAGATCGCAAGAAGGACCGCCTCGATCACGAGCAGAGCGCCCAGAGAGAACAAGATGGCGATGATCCCTCGGCGCTCAAGGCGATGATCTGCAAGGGAGGCGACGATCCATGATCCACCGGTGCAGCAGCTGAAGAGGAGGATGTACGGAAGGTATAGTTTGGCGATGTATTCGAGCATGGTGTGTGCACCGAAGCGGTATTTCTTCTGGGAGGGTGGCATTGTCGCGAGCCAGTACTTGTTCATTTTGAGGGACGTTAGAAAGTTCATTTGAAGCATGGTGAGTTGATGTGAGGGAATGTGATTATTGGTTTTGTGGTTGAATGTCGTTGTCATATATCCTGAAGCATGGCCATCGTCGTAACTTGCTGCTCTCTTCACGACTTTTCTCGCATGATGTTGCATTGGTATCTTTCTTTGTTCTTTCCGGGTGTTGTTCTGGTTGCTGTCGTGGAAGGTTCGAGGTCCTCTCGGTTCATACATGCTGCTTGAAACCTTGCAGCCGCGCCTGTCTCGCGCTGATAGTCGTTCGATTCGTTCATCTTCCTCCGCTCGTTTCTTTCATTGTTGCTTGCTTGTCTAGATGTTGGAGCTACTCCCGGTTGAGTTCCCAAGATGCCTCTCGATTGGCACGACGAAGGCGCAACTTCAGTTGACGTCTCGGTACGAATCTCCATGGCTCTTCCACACCTTCCCGTCGAAGGTTCAGGTAGATCTTGGGTCTGTTCTCGGGCGCCGGCGTCAATTGCTGTGCTATGCGGCGTCTTCCCGTCTGTCTTGCAGTAGCAGCACGTGTTGAGAGAACCGGATAAGGCGTTGGCGTACGTCTGAATGGTCGCCGTGGTGGTGTGCTACTCATCCTGCGCTTGATTCCCACAGACTCCCCTGCTGACTGCTCCTTGATGAACTCGATCTCTGGCGACGGGAAGGCCTCCAATTTCACGTTGACCTCTGCGGATGGGGATCTCTCGACGGGCAATGCTGATCGAGATTCTTCGGGATTGGTATCATGTTCTTCATTGGGGAATAAGATGCCAGCTGTCTTGTCAAACCACGAATCCCATTCGCGTTGGTTTTCCCCAAACCACGTAAGTAGGGGCTCTGGCGGCAGCGCCTGTTCTTGTTCTTCTGCGCTTTGATTGTGGTATGGGATGCGGTTTTTGTACACCCAGCTTTCCGGGGTGATAGCCATGGTGACGAGGAGGACGGTGTGGATGTGGAGATAGATAATAGAGGCAAGCACTCAACCAGGAAACTTTACTATATCGAGACCGAGTTACTCTTTTCGGACAGAAGATACACAGGATGAAGAAGTCAAGATGATGAACAGCAATCCGAGAGGAACAAGGCACGGGTATATATGTCTTTGCGGTCCACGCTACCCAGCAGTCGTCCCCGTACCTCGAGTACCTGGCCAGAGAAGCCCTGACCGTGTTCAAGCACCAAAGACCTGACAGGACTCACCCCAACCCAGCAGTTTTCCGTCCCGGGGCGTATACCTAAACGAGAACTTGACCACATCTGGACGAAAATGCTTCTGACGGTTCTCACTCACCGGAAGGGCGTTCCTATTTGGGTGGCAGCGTGGAAAATTCAACTTTCGCACATTGGGAAAATCAGTCACAAGGCTATTTCAGTCACAAGGCTATTATTAGCCTGTAGGTACTTTGGATCTTGCTCCACTACTCAAGCTGGTTGTGGGATCCACGACTACCTTAGACCATGAGGCAGAGTTTCTGAACCGAGAGCTTTCACAGATTGGGAAAATCAGTCACAGAGCGATCACTAGCCCGTTTAATCGGAGCCAGGGTGGAACCACGGGTACGAAGTACACTTGAACCACCCACCGGCGTAAAATTAATCGAAGGAGACTAAATCTCAACCCAGAAAGCCGCCCGTTCAAATTGTTGGGGGTGGCAAATCTGTCTGTCCCATGACAATTACTCTGATCTACTACTGGCCAGATGGAGTGCACAGTCCCACCTTCAAAGATATGCGAGTCTGCTCTCCAGGAATGGGATGTATCGACCAGCTAACCCGGCCGGTAGAACAAAAGGGTCCTCCTCCCCTCCCCCCCCCCTATCTCTTAA
>JAABUK010004154.1_pt1 | contig 23827 bp, 16 predicted proteins | sample 5559141 | NCBI WGS metagenome assembly JAABUK01 (sample SAMN10711869, study PRJNA513367) | rock metagenome | isolation source: Antarctica rocks | place: Antarctica: Victoria Land, Pudding Butte nord | collected 2016-01-03
CGCGACCAAGATAGTGGACGGGAAACCTCTGCCGATCCCCCTCCGTAAATCGTTATCCCTCAGTAGGTTTTGCGTTGTGTAGATACCAATGCCCACGAGGGGGGAGGGGGCCAGATAATGCAGCAGCGAACATTTGTCGCTAACTATTCCAACTTCTCCGGGACCGCCCGGGGCTCGTCGGCGGGCGGGTCGTACTGGGGCATGGGCTTGCCCATCAGATACTTGTCGAACCAGTTGACGATGTGCTGGAGCCGCTCGACGCGGTGCCAGGGCTTGCCGGACCGGGATAGTTCGTGCGACTCGCCGGGGAAGCGGACCATGACGACCGGCTTCTTCAGGGCCTTGAGGGCGCGGAACATCGCCTCGCCGCCGGCGGCGGGCGGGGTCCGGAGGTCGGCCTCGCCGTCGATGAGCATCAGCGGGGTCTTGATCTTCTCCACGAAGGTGATCGGCGACCGCGCGGCGAAGTCGGCCGGGTCGCGGAACGGGGCGTCCTGGAACCAGGTGGGCTGGAACAGGGTAAAGTCGGCGGTGTACCACCAGGCGGACCAGTCGGCGATCGACCGCTGGGCGACCGCGGCGGCGAATCGGTCGGTTTGGGTGATTGCCCAGTTGGTCAGCAGGCCCCCGCCGCTCCCGCCGGTCACCCCCAGCCGCTTGGGGTCGACGGTGCCCCGGCGGATCAGCTCGTCGACGCCGGCCATCAGGTCCTTGTGGTCGTCGCCCGGGTAATGGTGCTGGATCACGTTGCCGAACTCGGCGCCGTAGGAACTGCTCCCCCGGGGGTTCGAATAGAGGACAACGTACCCCTTCGCCGCCATCCACTGAATTTCATGCGAGAATGTGTACCCGTAGGCCGCGTGCGGGCCCCCGTGGATATTGAGGATCAATGGATACTTCTTCGAGGGGTCGAAGCCGGGCGGCTTCTGGACCCATCCGTTGATCTCCCGGCCGTCGAAGCTGGGGTGGCGGATCTCCTCGGGGGGGGACAGGTCGAGCCCGGCGAGGAGCCGGGCGTTGAGGTCGGTCAGCCTGGTCGGCGTCCCCCCGATCGGGACGAGGTGGAGGTCGCCCGGGGACGTCGGCGAGAGCGACAGGAAGGCTAGCTTCGAGCCGTCGGGCGGGGCGGCGAAGGCGGCGACCTCGCGGTCTCCGGTCGTCACGGGGGCGGCCTTGCCGGTGGCGACGTCGAACGACTCCAGGTTGACCCTCCCCCGGCGGGCCACCCTGTCGATCAGGGCCGAGCCGCCGGGGGCCCAGGTCGGGCGGGTCGGCGCCGAGCCCCTCGGCGGGTGCTGGTCGCCGACCAGGCCGGCGCCGACGTCGAAGTCGAAGTCGAGCGTCAGGTTCCTCGGCGTCCCGCCGGCGGAGGCGACCACGAACAGGTCGGGCGGGGTGTACGACCGGACCGGCTCGGCGAGCAGTCCCCGGAAGGCGACGAGCCGACCGTCGGGGCTCGGCGAGGGCGCGGAGATGGCGCCCCGGATCTCGGCGACCTTGCGGATCGGCCCGCCCTCGGCCCCGACGGCGTGGAGCGCCCCGCGTTCGACCCGGTGGGCCGGCTCGGGGTCGCGGGTCGAGACGAAGTAGATCGACCGGCCGTCGGGCGCCCAGGCCGGGTCGGACTCCTCGAACGGGCCGGAGGTGAGCCGCTTCGGCGCGGGCCGATCCTCGGCCGGGGTCGGCGCGGCGACGGTCCAGACGTGGGCCGGGTGCCGGGGGTCGCGATATCCGGCGTTGTCGAGCCGGAACTCGGCGCGGGTCACGATCCGGACGTCGCTCTCGCGGTCGGGGGTGGCCCCTTTGGTCCGGGCCCGGGCGGCCCGGGCCAGGTCGTCGGGGGTGGTCCCGCTCAGGAAGGCGACGGCCTTGCCGTCGGGCGACCACGACGGGGCGGAGGCGCCCTCGGGGAGGTCGGTGATCGGCCGGGGCTCGCCGCCGCCCATCGGCAGGATGTAGACCTGCGACGGCCGGGGCCGGCTCCCCTCGCCCTCGGGCCGGCGGAGGAAGAGCAGGCGAGAGCCGTCGGGCGACCATCGCGGCCCGGTGTCGCGCGGGCCGTTGGTCAGGCGTCGGGGCTCGCCCCCGGCGGCGGGGACGGCCCAGATCGACGTCTCGTAGTCGTCGCGGTCGCGGTCGACCGCCACCCGGACGAACGCCACCCGCGAGCCGTCGGCGGCCACCTGCGGGTCGGCCGCCCAGGTGAATCGGAGCAGGTCGGTCTCGGCGATCGGCCGCCGGTCGTCGGCGGCCGGGGCGGCCGGGCCCCCGATCGCCGCCAGGACGACGCAGGCCCCCAGGGCCCGCCATGGCAAGGTGATCATCGGAGGCTCCTCGCGAGGCCGACGGGCCGGGGGTCCCGCCCCGGACCGCCGGACCGTCGCGAGGCCATCTTAACCGCGACCCTCCCCGACCGCGAACCTCCCCGCCCGGCCCCGTGTCCGGCGGGGCAAGTCGCATCGACGATCGACGCTGGAGCCAGACGGCCAGGCCACCGGCTGCAACCCGGTTCAAGTGGGTTCGACTCCCACCGGCGTCTCTGCCCCCCGACTGCCGGCCCGGATTCCATCTTCTTTTCAAAGATGTCCGCAAGGACGATCCGGACCACCCCTCGTCGGGGGTCACGAGCGAGCGGCCCGACTGCCGATCGGGATTCCATAACTATGATGACCCCAAGGTAGCCAACCCGGGCGACCGGCCGAGCGAGCGTCCCGAGCCTCTCCGAGGCGGAGGTCGCGTGTCAACGGTCGACCTCCGGCTCGCCGGAGGCCGATGCGGACGGAGGCCGAAAGGCCGCTTCTCGATCCCACCTCGTCGGGCCGCTTTTTCGCGATGCTCCCCGGATCCTGGGCCGCCGAAATCATCGGGCGGCCCGGATCGTATGCTAACGGGCCTCCCGGATCGCGATAATATCAACGACGGGCTTACGCCGGAGACACCGGCGGATTCCGACATCGGACGCCTTCCCCCCGTAGGGCAGGGCTCGCCCCGCCGCGGATTCAAGGCAGGCGAGCCCTGCCCTACCGGGATGGCGGAATCCGTTGGCGCACCCCAACGCCTGGCCGGTTGGTTCACCCCTCCGGATCGAAGGGGCGTGCCGGGTGACCCGCCCGTCCGACCGGCCAGTTTCGGCCCAAGTCGTTATTTGACAATTCGATCGGGGAAATTGGGTTGGCTTTGTTGCACAGCCGTCCAGGTGATGATCGGCCGTGCAACAAAATCGGGGCTTGAGCAACAGGTCAGTTTATGGCAGTTTATCCAACTAAATTAAGACTGTCCATCCCGCCTATTGAGTCGGTCCCCCATCGATCAATTCTACCGAATCTTGCGACGATGGCGAGTCGATACCTTGTGCCGCCGCGCCGGTTTCCGGAGACTGGATCCCCGGCGAGGGTCACGACAACCCGGGGGACGCCGAGGCCGAGATCCGGTCGTTCTTCAAACGATCAGGCAAGGCGATCGTGGCGCTGACAGTCCGGGAGATCATCGAGGAAAAAATCGCAATGAGGCTGATGTAGCTTCCCGTCTGGTAAAAACGGAAATAGTGTGTTAAAGCGGCACAAGAACCAGCGATAATATAGAAGGAGCCGAAAACAAGGCGAGATGGTTCGCATTATGCGTTTACTGATAAATATGACAATTGGAGTTATCGATTGTGGAAGGTCGTTATCTAGTTATCGCTGATTACGCGGAGTTCTCCCCCACGGGAAGGCTTAATTTAATTGGTGGAGACATAGAAGAATTTACCTTCGCAGCTTTGCCTGCATGTACGCCACCATTCAAGATTGCAGGCAAGGTTCATTTGAGTCTTGCCGAGAAGGATGCGGACCATCAATTTCAGCTTATCATAAAAGATCCGGACGGAGATGTCATATCGGATGTGCTTAGAGGAACCATTGCCCGCATGAATCGTGATTTTAAACCAAAATCTCCTTATGCTGGACTAAATGTATTATTTACTTGTGGGCCACTTGGGGTATCCAAAGAAGGCAAATATGATGTTATATTTTTAATTGACAATAATCAAATCATTAAGACATCATTTTACGTTTTTACTCCAGAAATATAGAGGGGTTGGATTCCATGGAAATTTGCATCAATCAAGAATACTCAGTTAAGCCATCGGTGTATGTTGGATATTCTCAAAGCGGACACCACGAAGGGCGAGAGATCGGAAATGTAATCGTCGGTGGGTTCACAGAAAGACACGTTTTTTCGCCGATCGATCCGGAATTTAGTGTCGTGCTGGGTATCCTAGAAGGGAATTCAGAAACAGTAACTTACCATAAAATCATCTTCAATAAATTTAAGCCTGTATCTCTAATTGATGAGAGGCGAGGCTATTCGATGTTAAGCGGCAGTGATCGGGATCTCTCGGTTAAGTTGCCAAATTGTCGTATTAAATTCGTGCCACTGGTTCCTCCATATCCATTGAGTGAAGAGGAGTTCATCGACAAAGACACGCCTTCGGGTTCCGGAATTCCTCGTTTGCTTTCGACTCGCATCCGGGCAAAGATTCGATTCCAAGAATTGCCTCCTCCTCCTCCGACTGATCCTGAAGAGTTCCAATAAAATGGATGATCATGGTTGGTATGATCCGATTGTTGGCGGCGAAGAACTCAGGCAAGGCGACATACTGGAGAAATGCCCGGTTTTCATACCTCCTGACACATTCGACCTCACATCCATTCAAGATGGCCAGGAAGGAATTGAGTTCTTGGTGGCTTTTCCCACCGTTGTGATTCTCTCGCAGTCTTGCGACATGGTTTCTGGTCGAGAAAAAATCCAACAGGTAATTCTTTGCCGGTTGATGTCGTTCGAGGATTTTTCCCCTGGTGACTATGCGGTTAGCAACAAAGGCAAAGAAGAAATCAGGCGTGGAAATTCTCCCAGCTCTCACATGTTACATCAATGCAAATTAGAAGATTTCCAACGCGATATTAGGGTGGTGGATTTCAAGCAAGTGTTTTGCGTTCCAATATCGTTGATTCGCAATTTTGCCTCCAGCACAAGCAAAAGAATTCGATTACGAGAGCCATTTAGAGAACACTTGTCACAAGCATTTGGTAGGTTTTTCATGCGTGTAGCCTTACCCAGTGATATCCCTGCTTTTCCATCAAAATAGCTACCCAGATACCGATTAGATCCAGCCCAATGCCTCCACCCCTCCCCTGTTCCTGTCACTGTCGGTTGCCTCCGTTGGGGTCGAACCATCCCCCCAGAACGTCGCCTCGATCCCCAGCTCATACATGCTCTGAATCAAGCAAGCGATATTGTGACATAGAACCTTGGCCAGCGCCTCGTTGACCATCGCCACGTCCGTCTTGCTCCGTAGACTGTCCCCGAACTTCGCCTTCATCATCGAGAACGTATTCTCGACGTTGCTCCGCTTGTGGTAGCTGGCGAGGTATTCGTCCCGGTTGAAGTTGTACAGGCGGAACATCCGGGCCAGAGTTCCGCCGCTCTTGCCCGAGCTGTTGCTCTTGAACGCGATGTAGGGCGTCCCGCCGTAGGACGCGACAAGCTCCATGTTCTCGTAGCTCAGGTATGCGGAATCGGCCGACACCTCCCGGGGCTTGAACCCGACGGCGGCCGTGGCGTTCATCAGCGGGGCGAGCCGGGGGCAGTCGGCCGCGTACCGTTCGTCAATCTCGACGGCGGTCACGACGTTCGTTGTGCGGCCGGTCATCACGGACACCTTGACCCAATCGTATTGACGCTTGACGACCCCATACTTGTGATCGTACCACCGGACGAATCGCGACGTGGCGAAACCGGATGAGTCCACGATGAAATCGGACTCGATCGACCGGAGCGGCTTCGCGCTTTCGCCGATGAGCCCCGCCAGGATCGGCGTCATCGCGGGATTTTCCAGGTAACGGGCAACCACGCTGTAATGCGGCGCCTTCGACAGGTGCCCCCTATCGCGGGCGTCCCTCATGTCGGTCGAGGCCCGGCGGCCGCTCATGGTCGTGTAGACCTTGAAAGCCACGGCGAACACCCGATCTCCCATCGGCAGCGGCTTCTGTCCACCCCTGGGATTGGGTGCCGGCGAGGGCACGCCTCCGCAAAGCTCCGCCAGCAACTCCTGGAACTTGTCCTTCTCGTTGATCTGTGCGGCGTTGTAGGCCGGCCAGTCCTGCTTGTAGGTCGGTCGGGGGGCACAGGTCGTGGCATGGAGCCCGATCGTCCCCGCGATCTCCGGGACGCTCTCCGGGTTGACCTCCCGGAGCTTGACGAACTCGACCGCGAAGACGTGCTTGCACGATTGCCCCCGGGTGCCGAAGTCGTCGCAATCGCACGTCGGGGACGCCCCGACCATGTTGACGGTATACGTCTTCCGGCCTGTCTGGGAGGGGACCAGCCATCGCTCCTCACGCCCCTTGGCCCGGACGATCCGGGTGACGGCGGCGATAGCCAGGCCACGCTGGCGTCGGGCCTCGATCGGGTCGGTAGCCTGGACGGGGGACGGAGCGGCGGGAGAGGTAGCGGCAATAATCGCGGTCCGGTAGAATTGGGCTTGCTGTGACGCCATTCGGGCCTGACCGCCCGAGTTGCCGAGCCCCTGTGCCGTTGTTGAAGTAGCGGCACTGGGTTTTTTCATGTACTGACGAACAGTGATTGTCGTCGAATCGACTCTAGAAGTCAAACCATAATTGCCATCGATTGATGCGTTTTTTCAAGACGTTAACTCAATTCTGATAACCGATTCCGACAATTTCTTGCCGTCGGCATCGGGCCCGTCTGACGCCTCGCGAGTGTCACTCGCGGCGGGGTAACGCATGCCTCCCCGATGGGCGTGGGGGAGCGGCCCCACCGCGATACCAGGGGGCACCATCGACGGAGAGACGAGGCCCCCGGTTGCGATCCGGCCGGGTCCGTCGGGCGACTGCAACTAGTGGGCGTTCGTTCACAAACGCGCTAAATTAGAGACTATTGGAAATGGGACGGCGGATTGGCGGCATTAGCGCCGGGGAGTTGTGCAACAAGATGGATTGTGCATCAGGGGTTGTGCAATAAGTCGAGGTTGTGCAACAAAGCCAGTTGGGTTCGTTTCGTAATTTCCCATTTGCCGTCATATGTCGGGCAACTGCCAGTCGATCGGCTCCTTGCCCATCGCTTCGAGGGCGGCGTTGACGGCCGAGAACGGTCGGCTGCCGAAGAACTTCTTCGCCGAGAGCGGCGAGGGGTGCGCGGCGGTCAAGACCGTGTGGCGGGCCGGGTCGACCAGCTTGCCCTTCTTCTGGGCGTAGGCCCCCCAGAGCATGAAGACGACCGGGTCGTCGCGATCGTTCAGCGCGCGGATGGTGGCGTCGGTGAAGGTCTCCCAGCCCCGGTCCTTGTGCGAGTTGGGCTCGTGGGCGCGGACGGTCAGGACGGCGTTGAGGAGCATCACCCCCTGCTCGGCCCAGGGGACGAGGTGGCCGTTGTTGGGGACCTTGCAGCCGAGGTCGGCCTTCAACTCCTTGAACATGTTCACCAGCGACGGCGGCGGCTTGATCCCCGAGCGGACCGAGAAGCAGAGCCCGTGCGCCTGGTTGTCGTCGTGGTACGGGTCCTGGCCGATCAGGAGGACCTTGACCCGGTCGAACGGGGCCAGCTTGTAGGCGTTGAAGACGTCCGCCTCGGGCGGGAAGACCTGGTGCTCGGCGCGTTCCTTCGCCACGAACCCCTGGAGCTGGCGAAAGTACGGCTTGGCGAACTCGTCGGACAGGGCCGACTGCCAGGACTCGGGGAGCTGATCGGGGCTCATGGGGTCTCCTTCCGGGGTGTGGTTAATCCGGGGCCGTCGGGCCCTGGCGGCGGGCCGGGCCGGCTCGTCTCCGGGACCTCCGACCGACGCATCTTCGACGCCGATCCGCTCGCAGACGTCCTTCAGGATGCATTGGCCGCATCTCGGGGCGCGGGCGGTGCAGGTGTATCGGCCGTGGAGGACCATCGCCGGGCCGAAGGCGATCCAGTCGGATACGTCGAGGATCCGGATCAGCTCGGCCTCGATCCGCTCGGGCTTGGCCTCGGCGGTCAGGCCGAGCCGCCGGCTGACCCGGGCGACGTGGGTGTCGACGACCACGCCGCTGGGGATCCCGTAGGCCGCGTTCAGGACGACGTTGGCCGTCTTCCGGGCGACCCCGGGCAGCCGGGTCATCTCGTCCATCGACGTGGGGACGTCGCCCCCGTGCCGATCCACCAGCGCCCGGCAGGCGTCGCGGATCGCCCTGGCCTTGTTCTTGTAGAAGCCGGTCGGGCGGACGGCCTCCTCCAGCTCGGCGGGGTCGGCGTCGGCGAAGGACCGGGCGTCGCGGTACTTGCGGAACAGGGGCCTGGTGACGGCGTTGACCCGCTCGTCGGTGCACTGGGCGGCCAGGATGGTGGCGACCAAGAGCTGGAGCGGGGTCTCCCAGTCCAGCTCGTACCGGGCGTCGGGGTGGGCCTCCCGGAGCCTCCGGAGGACTTCCGGGAGCACCTCGGACCGCTTCGAACCGGCCATGCGATGATCTCCGGCGGGCCCTGGTCGATCCGAAGGACGATCTCGCGCAGGGTCGGGCGCGTCGTTGTCGCCATTGTACGAGAGTGCTCCCGGAGGCGGGGCGGATCCCCGACGGACCCCGATTTGTCCACCTCCGAGTGCCGGGAATCCGGCCGGGACAGGTTAACCGAGCCCGGGGCGTCCCTTCCACCGCCCGTCGGTCTGGGGGGCCCACCGGCCCATCCACGGTCGGGATGGCGGGGTCGCTGATAATATTCGTGACTTTCTTTGGCAGGGCACCGGGGATCCGGTACGATGGGCCCGGCGGCGGGGGTTCCCCTGGCGTCGTGCGGATCATCTCGCGTCGAGTCTCATCGGGTCGGTATACGGAACGGTCGAGGTGAGACGGGGACGCCTTGGGGCGTGCCGACGTGTCGGCACGCCCGGGGAGTGTTCATGTCATGTCCCAGACAGTGGGCCACGCCGAGTATTCGATCGCGGCGGTCTCCAAGCTGACCGGGGTAAGCTGCCACGCCCTGCGGGTCTGGGAAAGGCGCTACGGCTTCCCGGTTCCCCGCCGATCGGCGTCGGGGCACCGGCGCTATGCGGACGACCAGGTGGAAGTGCTCCGGCTCCTGGCGAAGATGGCGCGCGGGGGCCGGTCGATCGGCGAGCTGATCGGCGAATACCAGGCCGGCCGGCTCGAACTGCCCGGGCCCGAGGGCGTGAAGGCCGAGGAGCGATCTCCCCCGGGCCGGGTGGTCGACCTCCTGTTCGCCGGCGAGATGGCCGAGGCCGAGGCGACGCTCGACCGGCTTGGCGAGCGACTCTCGCCGGTCGAGCAGATTGAGCGGGTGATCGAGCCGGCCATGGTCGACGTGGGCGAGCGCTGGTTTCGCGGCGAGTGCGACGTCTTCCAGGAGCATGGCGCCACCGCCAGCCTGTTCCGCCGCGTGGGCCGCCTGCTCGACCAGGCCCGGGTAGCCAACCCCCACCCGAGCCGCCGGGTGATCGTCGGCACCGTCCAGGGCGACCGCCACGAGGGCGGGGTCCTGATGGTCAGCCTGGCGATGGAGCTGGCCGGGTGGAGGGCCCTGCCGCTGGGCGTCGACCTGCCCGTCCTCGAGTATCGGAAGGCCGTGGAGTGCTGGCGCCCCGAGGCGCTCGGGCTGTCGTTCGTGCTCTCCCGGAACATCAACAAGCGGTTCCAGGAGCTGTCGATGATCCGGGGCCTGCCGATCTTCGTCGGGGGTCGGAGCATCGTCAATCACCAGGGGCTGGCCAGGCGCAACGGCCTGATCCCGCTGACCGGCTCGCTCGCCTCCTCGACGAGGCAGCTGGTCGTCGAATTCGACACCTGGGAGCGCGATCATGGCCAGCCCGACCGCCCACCGCCCTGACCGCCCGGGCGCGCGAAAAGACGACGCGTCCCGTCTCCGGGAAGCGTCGCCGATCGCATCGGTCACGACGGCGGGGGGCCGGCCGGCGCCGGCCCCCCGCGTTATCCGCGGATCAATAGCCCTGGGGGGCGGCCTTGATCGGGGCTTGCGGCGCGGCATACGGGGCCGGCGCATACTTGGCCGGCGCCTGGGGCGCCGCATAGGGGGCCGGCGCATACTTGGCCGGCGCCTGGGGCGCCGCATAGGGGGCCGGGGCATACTTGGGCGGCGCCTGGGGTGCGGGGAGCACCTTGGGCGGGGCCGGGGGGGCGGGCATCATCTTGGGCGGCGCCTGGGGCGCGGGGAGCACCTTGGGCGGGGCCTGGGGGGCGGGCATCGCCTTGGGCGGCGCCATCGGGGCCGGGGCGTACTTGGCCGGGGCCTGGGCGGCGGGGAGCACCTTGTAGGGTGCCTGGGCCGATTGCCCCATCCCGCTCAGGCTCAGGATCAGAACCACGCTGGTCATCGCGATGTCCTCAATGGATTGGTAGGGTAATCCGACGGATCGATCGATCGCTTGCGCTCAGACTGAATCCCTTATGGTCCGGCAAGGTCGGTCCCGGATGATCCCGAACCCATCGCCGACACCACCGACCCGGTCGGGGACCCGACCCCATGCAGCCGACTCCGGTGCACGGGAGCGGGATCCTTCCCCGACACGCAACGGGAACCCGTCTCACGTTGGCCTCGGGACGGCGGCGGGAGCCCCCGGTCGGTCATCATGGCCGGCCGGTCGCTCCACCCCAGGGGTGGCCGACGTTATCATCGGCATCCCGGCCCCCGGCGCTCACCAGTGTTGAGCAATTCGAGGGTTGACGACCTTGGCGGATTTTAGGGGAAATGGATTGTTGACAGTAGGCTGGCGAAGAAGGTCGTGCTTTTGATCCACGACCGGTCGGGCGCGAGCCGAACCATTGGGGGTATCCAACAGGGATGGTGTCCCCTGCCGGTCCGGCCCTCGGGGCTCGATGCGGGGCGGGCGGGTGGTGGGCGAAATTTAATCGGTTATCGGGAGGCAGCATGCGTATCGGCAACAGGCTCGCAGGCGCGATGGCCGGGGCCGCGATCGTCGCGATGATGGCGACGATGGCCCTGGGCGCGGGGCCCGGCGAGGAGGTCAAGCACGTCCCCCTCGGCGGCTCGCTGACGGGCCAGGTCGGCGACCGTTACTTCGGGGTCTATGTCCCCACCCGGTTCGGCGGCACGCTCACCATCAAGGCGTCCTCGGGCTCCGTCGAGGAGATCATCGGCCCCGACGGCAAGGACCGGAAGAACGCCGAGGAGGTGGGGACCGACAAGCAGGGGTGGTATCGCTTCAAGGTCGTCAGCGCCGACAAGGACAAGCCCTACACCGTCGACACCAGCTTCGTCCAGGTCGCCCTCAGCAAGCGGCAACCCTGGAGCTTCTACTACTGGCCCACCAAGGCCGACGCCATCCACGAGCCCTGGTCCGGCGGCAACGCCCGGGTCGACACCATGCAGCCGCTGGGCGACGACATCCTGATCGCCACCCCGGGCGGCTACATCGCACCGGGCCAGGACATCATCCGGGCCGGCGCCAACGGCCTCCTCGAAACCCCCCCGGCGCCGGGCGATACCAGCACCTGGTTCCCCAACCTTTACGATGACCTGACCTTCCGGGGGGCCGACGGCAACCTCTACACCACCCCCTCGCCGATGCTCAAGTATGACCAGCTCTTCGGCACCTCGGCCCGGAACTGGGAGGCGGCCAACAGCCAGAACCAGGACATCCAGCGGTGGCCCGGCCATTGCCTGGGCGGGGCCGTGGCCTCGATCATGCTAAGCGAGCCGGTCCCGGCACCCGGCTCGGGCCTGACCCAGGACGAGCTCAAGGCGCTCTGGGCCGAGCTGGGCGAGAACCACTACAACCACCAGATTGGCGACTACGCCAACGAGATCCCGCCCGGGCCGCCCCGACCCGGCTCCGACCCCACCGACGCCCACGCCCCCCGGTTCCACAACATGATCGAGTCCCACATCCGGGGGAACGGCCAAAACCTCCTCGGCAATCTCCGGGCCTTCCCGCCCCGGGGGACCGTCAACGAGGTCTGGAACCACGGGATCGGCAAGTACGTTGCCACCTACCACGCCGTTCCCGGCAAGGGCGAGCGGTCGGTCCGCCTGGAGGTCGACGTCTATGGCGTCTCCGGGTCGAACCTCAACAACGACGACCCCAAGCCCCGGATCGTCAAGTACGAGTACATCATCGTCTACGGCCTGGACGGCCGGGTCGACGTCACCAACCCCTACACCGCCGACTGGATCTCCGTCGGCGGCGAGGCGATGTTCTGCCCCCTGAACATCCTGGAAGTGGTCGCGACCCGGTGGGCCGGCCACAACCCGATGATCACCGAGGCCAACATCCGATCGCTCGACATCGCCAACGGCGGCTCCGCCGGCCAGTTCGCCCGGTCCGCACCGCCGGCCTGGCGCCCCGTCAACGCCTATGAGGCCGGGCGGGCCCCGATGTTCGCCGCCGCCGGGGCCGCCGGAGTCTCGCCCTACCGGACCGTGGACGCCTCGGCCGCGTCACCCCGCCGCGGCCTGTTCCGGATCTTCGGCGGCCGCTGATCCGCCCCGACCGACGAGATCGCCGCTGATCCGATCCGATCCGCCCCGACCCGGGAGCCCGCCGGAACCTCCGGCCCTCCCGGGTCGGGCTTTGTCGTCATCGCCGTCCGGGACCGTGGACGGGCCCCGCCGGATTGCCCGACCGGCCGGGTCTCCGGTTTCGGAATTTCCGTCACGGTCGTTCAAGTTTCCCGGGCGACCCGGACGATTACAGAAGCTGGGTGGTCAGTACCGTGATCCGAACCGAGCCGGTCCGCCGACCCCGATGAATTCCCGACACGCCGACCCGTCGCGCCGAAGCCGGCGAACGAGGGGGCCCTAACCATGACCCAGACCCTGGAAACCCCGACGATGCTGAGCCCGACGAGGCGACGGCCCCGGCCCGCCTTGCCGGTCCTGATCCGGATCCCGACGCTCGCCCCGTCCGGCGCCTCGCGGCGGCGGACCCCGCGCCGTCGCCTCCGCCGCGAGGTCCGCGTCGCGGCCCTCGCCCTGCTCTCGATCCTGCCGCTGACGCTGTCGATCTTCGCCCTGGCCGGCGACCGGGTCATCCCCCGGGCGGCCCCGGTCGGGGCCGACGGCGAGGCGTCGGGGCGGCCGGGAGCCCCCTCGATCACGATCTCGCTGGAGCCGGTCGTCACCGTCCGGCGCGACCTGGAGACGCCGGTCTTCCTGCCCGGCTACCTCCTGCCCGTCGAAGCCGCCGAGGAGTCGAGCGATGGGGGACATTGATCGGGCCCTGGCCCGGGCCTACGCCCGGCGCGGGCCGGCCGAATTGGCGGGCCTCCCGCCGCCCCCGCACTTCGCCATCGAGCCGCCGGATCGGCCCGCCGACCCGGGCTCGGCCCTCGACTGGCCGTCGACGGTCCTGGCCCTGGAGCGCGAGCACGGCGACCGCTTCGAGCGGCTCGCCGCGGCGCTGGTCGACGCCGGCGGCCCGCGCGGGATGAAGTCGGTCCTGTTCACGAGCTGCCACCGGTCCGAGGGGCGTACGACCCTGGTCCTGACCCTGGCCCGGGCCCTGGCCCGCCGCCCCGGCCGGACGCTCCTGGTCGACGCCGACCTCGCCGGCCCGATGCTCGCCCGGCTCCTGGGCCTCCGCCCCCGGCTGGGGCTCGACGACGTGATCGAGGCGGGCGCCTCGGCGGCCGACGCCGTGGTCGACGCCGCCGACGATCATCTGTCCGTCCTCCCGCTCCGGGCGGCCGTCGCCCGCCCCCGCGAGTTCCTCGCCGGGCCCGGCTGGCCGACCACCTTCGCCCGGCTCCGCCGCGACTACGACCTGATCCTGGTCGACGGCGGCCCGCTCTTCGCCGGCCTGAGCACCCCGATCCTCCCCCGGTCCCTCGACGCCGCCATCCTGGTCCGGAACCGGACCCTGACCGGACCCCGAGCCGTCCTCCGAGCCCGGGAGGTCCTGGAAGCCGCCGGGATCCCGCTCCTCGGCCTGGCCGAGACGTTCGTCTGAAAGGTGAGTTGTGGGCTGATGCGGCGTCCGCCTTTCGACCTCCTCTTTTTGTTGGGTGACGCGGAGTCTTGCTCGCCTCTCACCCCCGTTTTCATCGACCCGGGGGCTTTCCGGCCCCCTCCCCCCTCGATATCATCGGAGCAGGAGCCTTACGACTCCCTCCCCCTCGATCCCTCGGCGAGGGTTCCTTCTGGTCCTCTCCCCCCGTGGAGGAGGGAGCCGTCACTTCATCGGCGACCGTCCGGGGCCGTGCTCCCGTCGATGTAAATTGACATCCGGCATCCGATGCTCTTCTGGCCGAAGATCCGCCGATAGCGAGAGAAACGACTCCAACTGTGCGCGTGGCCCGGGGCGATCGGGAATTCGGTCGCCTCCCGCTCACCGAGGGCGAATGGGAACCCGAAGATCAGCCGACTGTCAACCCGTTTGAGGTTGTGGCAGAGGTGGCAGGATAGTTGGTCTGTCTGACTTCCCGCGCCGAAGGCGATCACCGCGGCCGATGCCGCCACCGCGATCATCAACCTCTTGACCGTCAGCCGCATGAGTCTCCTCCGCGCCGGGACGGCAACTCTCGCCCGGTTGTGGCCTCGGATCGAATGTTTTCCGGAAGGGATACCCCGTAGAAGAAGTCGTCCGAAAAAGGATAAAAGGGTGCATTCTGACAATCGTCGGAATTGTAATGGGTCATTATCCTGCTGGAAATCCCGATTTTCGATCCGATTTATAAGAAGTTACGTCGAGTCGAAGTTGTCGGTCGTGTCCCAGGATCATTGAAAACAGCCGTTCGACGCCGAGATTTCGACGCCGATTGCCTTCGGCGCCGAAGCTCTTGAATTTCTCAAACCCTTGCCGTTGAGACGATTCGGCCATTCGAGCAGATTTCGGCGCCGATGAGACGATCTGGCGGTTTGGGCTGTTTTCAATGATCCTGGGACACGACCAAGTTGTCACGGGTGGAGTAGAAAACAAAGCTGACGATTCATCGGTGCCACCGCCCGCCACTTGGCATCGGGACAAGTCGCTATACCAATGGGGTCGTCATGCACAACCAACGCCGGTCGCTTTCAGCCCTCCTGGTCCTTACAACCCTTGTCGGCAGCACCCGGGCCGACGTAATCCCGCGCCTAAAGGCTTCCTGGAAGGAGAAGGACGCGCGAGTCGAGGTCTTCTCGCCCGACGGCCGGTCCCTGGTGTCGTCGGGTGCGGAGGGCTATCGGTTGAGGGATGCGGGGACAGGCCAGGTCCGGGCGGTCTTGGCCGCTCCTCCCATGATCCATCTTGGCAGGCCGGTGTTCACGCCGGACAGCCGAATGCTCTTCGCCCAGGCGATGTCGGACCGGGCTCTGCCCCTCATCGTCCATGACGTCAAAGCCTGGGACGTGGCCTCGGGTCAGCCCCGGGGCTCGTTCCCCTACGTCGCCGAGCACCTGGACGAAGGGAGCTTCGCGCTCTCTGAGGATGGCCATTGGCTCGCTTTCGTGGACAACTCCGAGCGGCTGCCCGCGCAGGTGAAGACGTCGAAGATGGTCATCGACGGGCGACATGAGATCGAAATCTCCACCAATACGAACCCCGGCTTGCCCCGCGTGAAGATCTGGGACGTCCCGGCTTGGAAGGAGGTTGCATTGGTGGACGGCGGCTTACCCCTCGCCTTCTCCCCGGACGGTAAGACCCTTGCCACGGGCGACCGGAATTGGAGGGCGCCTGTGGCCAAGCTCTGGGACACGGAGGCCGGTCGGCTCCGTTCGGAACTCAAGGACCGGACGCCGGGGCTCTGGCCCATCGTCTTCTCCCCCGACGGCCGGTTCTTGGCCTCGGGCGAGCACGGGGTGAAATCCCTCTGGGAACTCGCCGACGGCCGCAGATGGGCGATTGAGACCAAGGGGACGGGCTTGTCTTCACGGGGGCCGGTGTTCAGCCCGGACGGGAAGTTGCTCTTCCCGAATGGACTGCCATGGGTGAACCCACAGATCGGCCAAGGGGAAGAGTATTACTGTTTCGATCTCTCCACGATGCCGCCGAGACGGTTGGATCTCGGGACCGGCGAACAGATCATCTCTCCGGACGGGCGTCGGTACGCCACCGTGCTCGGGAAGAGGGGTTCGGGCGCCCCCCTCACCGTGGTGCTGCACGAGCTACCCTCGCTGCACGAGACCGGTCGATTCGAGGTATCCGGTTTGAGCGGGGCTGGGTTCTCCCCCGACGGCCGGTGGCTCGCGTTCCTGGCGGGCCGGAACGCAGTGGTCCAGCCCGGTTCGGAAACGCGATGGGTCTGGGAGATTCGCCTGGTCGACCCAGCCACTGCGCGGTTGCTGGTCACGGTCCCGTCGCCGGGGCAGACCTGGGGGAACTACGGATGGAAGTTCTCCCCGGACGGGACGTCCCTGGCCGTCTATTACCGGACGGGGAGCAACGTCTCGCGTCCGGGCGACCCGGACCCTTCCGACCGTCCGATGAATCTCGAACTCTGGGAGATCCAACCCCGGTGACAGTACCGGCCCGAGGAATCGTCGCTCGTGCCAGCCGTAGGTTGACGCGGGGAGCGCCACGTTTCGAGTATAAACGAAATCTTCCAATGCGACGGTTGGAATGGGTGAAGTAGAATTCAGATTTGGCAGGGGGTAATGAATGCCAATCAATGGGACAACTCGAACCACAACCTTTTGGGAAGGAGATGAAAGCGGTGCGATGGATGACCTGGGTCCTTACGCTGATCATCGTGGCGTTCGTCGTCGGAATCTGGTTTCACCGTGACTCGACGATCTATGCGCCCGGCTATTCCTGGGGAAAATTTTCGTCGATCCGAAACGGAATGACCCCTGAGGAAGTGACTGGTATCCTCGGGCAGCCGCTAAGCATCGTGCCGATCAATGGGGAGGTCAAGCGGTACGGTGAACCGCCGATCGCTTACACAATTCCTCGTCAGACAATGTATTGGTACTCCAAATTACGGAATGTCAAAGGTGAGTATGTAATGATAATACATTTCAATGAAGCGGGCAGGGTTTATCAGATTGACTCGAATCGGATCGGACATTATTGCAGCACTCCCGGCGAGCACCCTCGCCCTTCGAGTCTGCTCGAATGGTTGGAATGGTACGTTTTTTAGTCCGTCGAAAATGCTTCGCCTGAATTATGACCCAGACGAGGCGCAACGTCTGATGTGGCGGCGAGAGGTTACAAGGGAAGGCCATGCGACTACCACGCGTGCGGTTCACGGTGCGGCGGATGATGGTCCTGGTGATCGTCGTCTCTGTCCCACTCGCCTGTCTCCGAGCCTATCGCTATGCTATCCCAGCCGGGGCCAAGTTCTTCCCTTTTTGGTTCGCCTCCGTGGAAGGCCCGAGGCTGGAATCCCCCGATCGGAAACGCGTCGTTCAGGTCGTGTTCAACGATGCGGGAGCGGCTCACAGCGGTAACCACTGGACCTGGCTGATCGCCGATAATTGGTTAATGGGCAAGCGAGTCGTTGCAGAGGGATACACCCTCATGAGGGGTCCCATCCCCTGGCGGTGGACGGACGATCGGACGATTTCGGTCGAATTCACAGCGAAAAGATATGGGAACACCACACGAGGGACTGTCGTGGTGCAACTCCCCTGATGGGAGTTGAAATAATTGTTCCGGATGTTCTATAGGTGAGACGGACGGTCGCGGCCCTCGTTTATCGAGTTACGCCGAGGCCAGGGTTGTCACTGGTGAAGTAGATATCACTGAGGTCAGACCCTCCGCCCATCGGGCCCGTCCAATTCCCGGCCAAACTCGCAGGAGGCCCGGCGATGTACGAGGAGCATTATGGCCTCCGACCCCGCCCGTTCGGCGACCCGTCGGGCCCGGCCGAGCCGGTGGCCTTGCCGAGCCGCGACGCGACGCGGCGGCGGTTGCGGTATGGCCTGGAGCACGGCCAGGGGCCGGCGCTGCTGTTCGGGCCGCCGGGGGCGGGCAAGACCCTCCTGGCCCGCGACCTGGCCCGCGACCTGGGCGGCCGGTCGGCCCACCTGACCTTCCCGTCCATGCCCGCCGCCGAGCTGATGGAATACCTGGCCGACGAGCTGGCGGCACCCCCGGTCGGGATCGCCGGCCTGGGAGGCTCGGTCCGGCGGCTCCGCGCCGGCCTGGCCGCCTCGGCGATCAAGGGCGAGCGCCCACTCCTGATCGTCGACGAGGCCCACCTGATCGACGACCCGGCCACGTTCGAGACCCTCCGCCTCCTGCTCAACTTCGCCACCGCGGGCCCGCCCGACCTCTCGCTCCTGCTGGTCGGCGGCCCCGAGGTCCTGCTCCGCCTCCCCCCCGCCCTGGCCGATCGCCTGACCGCCCGATGCCTGCTCGGCCCGCTGACCGCCGCCGAGTCGGCCTCCTACGTCCTGGGCCGGCTCGAAGCCGCCGGGGCCGGATCCCCCCTGTTCGACCCCCCTGCCCTGGCCGAATTGCACCGGGCCGCCGACGGCCTCCCCCGCCGCCTCAACCGCCTGGCCGACCTCGCCCTCCTGATCGCCTACGCCGAGGGGATCGACCGACCCGGCCCGCAGGCCGTCCGGGCCGCCGCCCGGGAGGCGACCTTCGACGCCCTGGCCGCCTGACCGTCCATCGCCCGGCGCGAGAATCCGCCGGAACGCCGGAGATCGTATGCTCGGCGACCGCGCCGGGACGCGATAATATCAAGGGCCTCGCATCGGGCCGGCGTCCGGTCGACGTCCAGGCGGGTCGGGGTCGCAACGTCCCGCGAACCCGGCCGCGCAAGCGACTTTGTGCGGTAAAGCGAATTGCTTTGTGCGGTAAAGTTGTCGTAAGTCGATCTGGACAATCGGGAACGGTCGAGTTGGCTTCGTTTCGTAAAAACGCCCGACGGTGCCGCGGGCCCGTTCAGGGCGACCCGTCCCGGGGCGGGTCGAGGCCGAGGAGTTCGCGGAAGGCGGGGAGCGGTCGGAGGGATTTGAGGTCGGGGTCCTCGCCGATCCGGGCGGCGGGGAAGCCGGATTCGAGGGCCCGGCGGAGGAGGTCGAGGACCCGGGCGGCGAGGATCGGGTCGGGTCGGGATTCGCCCAGGAGGGCCAGGGCGCAGGCGGCGTTGAAAAGTCGGTGGGGGGTGGGGGCCCGGATCAGGCGGTCGACGTCGGCGACGGCGAGCGGGTCGCCGAGCTTCCCCCGGATCAGGGCGCGGAGTTCTCGGGCGTCGAGGCGGTCCGGGTCGCCCTGGACGGCCCGGTCGGCGGCGGTCAGGGCGGCCCGGGGGTCGGAATGGTGGAGGAGTCGGGCCAGGCCGAGGTGGGCGCCGGGGTGGCCCGGGCTGTCGGCCAGGACCCGCCGGAAGTCGTCCTCGGCGCCCCGGGGGTCGAGCTTCGCGCGGATCGTGCCCCGGGCGATCCGGAGCAGGGGCGAGGCGGGCTCGGCGGCGACCAGCTCGTCGAGCATCCGGAGGGCGTCGTCGGGCCGTCCCGACCGGGCGATGGCCTCGGCCAGGGTGGCGCGGACCGGGGCCTCCCGGCGGCCGAGTGCGACGGCCCGTTCCAGGTCGGCGACGGCGGCGGGGGCGTCGCCCAGCTCCAGGCAGGTGAGGCCGCGGTTGACCCGGGCCTCGGGGGATCGCGGGTCGGCCTCCACGGCCCGGTCGTAGGCCCCTCGGGCCTCGACCAGCCGGCCGGCCTTGGCCAGGGCGAGCCCCCGGTTCAGCCAGGGCCAGGAGAACCTCGGGGCCAGGACGGTGCAGACGGCGAAATCGCCGGCCGCCTCGGCGAACCGCCCCTGGTCGTAATGGCAGAGCCCCAGCGCGAACCACGACCAGAACCGGCGGGGGTCGAGGCCGACGGCCTTGATCAGGGCCGGCTCGGCGCGGTCGGGCCGGCCCTGGGCCAGGTCGGCCGTGCCGATCAGGTAGAAGTCGCGGCTGGTGGCCGGCGGCGTCGCGTCGCGTCGGGCCCGGTCGACCCGGGCGAGGTCGGCCCGGCCCAGCGCGGCGTGGTAGCGCGACCGGTCGGCGAAGAGGGCGTGGGTCGGGGCCGGGTCGAGCCGCTCGGCGAGGTCGAGCCGGGCGATGGCCGCCTCCAGGGCCCGTTGCCGGCGCGGCTCGGACTTCGACCGCTCGGCCTGGGCGACCCGGGCCCGGGCCGAGAGCATGAGGAGCTCGGCGAGATCGCCGCGGATCGAGGCCCGCTTGTCGGGCGCCAGGGCCGTCAGCCAGGAGTCGCGGGGCCGTTCGGCCGGGTCGTCGACGCCGGCCTGGCGGACCACCTCGTCGGCCAGGTCGACCCCCCGTCCCAGGTGGTCGGCCGGTCCCCCGGCGATGTTCAGGAGGAACTGGCACTCCTGGAATCGGGCCTCGAAGCCCCGGAGGCGGAGCCGGGCCGAGGCCTGGCGGAGGTGCTGCGAGACCGTCCAGCCGGCGCCGGCGATGAGCACGATCAGGCCCATCGCCAGCAGCCCGACCGTGGTGGCGCCGGTGGCCCGGGGGTTGCGGCGGGCCCACTTGGCGGCCCGCTCGCGGAGGCTGGGCTCGCGGGTGTACTTCAGGGGCTGGTCGTCGAGGTAGCGGCGGAGGTCCTCGGCCAGGTCGCCGGCGCGCTGGTGGCGGCGGTCGGGGTTGGGGTCGATGCACTTGCGGACGATGGCGTCGAGCCCCCAGGGGACCGCCGGGTTGACCGCCCGGGGAGAGGGGGCCGGCCGGAGCCGATCCAGGGTCATCGCCCGGACGACCTCCAGGAGCGGCCGGCCGGGCGCGGGCTCGGGGAACGGGTGGCGGCCGACGATCATCTCGGAGAGGATCAGGCCCAGGGCGTAGACGTCGGACCGCTCGTCGACGGCCTCGGGCGGGGTCGAGCCCCGGGGGTTGAAGGCGTCGAGGTGCTCGGGGGCCATGTAGGGGAGCGTCCCGCCCAGCAGGGCCCGGTCGCCGTCGTGGGGGCCGGGGGCGTCGGCGGCGAGGTTGAAGTCCAGGAGCATCGGCGTGCCGTCGGCGGCGATCAGGATGTTGGAGGGCTTCAGGTCGCGGTGGAGCAGCCCGCGCGAGTGGGCGTGCTCCAGCCCCTCGGCGAGCCGGGCCCCGATCCACGCGGCGGCCCGGACGAAGCTGGCCTCGCGGAGGAACCGGCGGGCCGGCTGGACCGGGTCGCGGTCGTCGGCCGGCCCGGGCGCCTCCGAGAGCGACCGCGACCACCAGGAGATCCGCCCCAGGATCGACCGGAGCGGCATCGAGGGGCCCGAGATCGCCGCGACGTCGGGGCGGGCCCGGGAGGCCCCCGGGGCCGACAACGCGAGGGGATCGCGCCGCCGTCGGGGGATCGAGGCCGGCCGGTCGGCGTCGCTGGGCGGCGGCTGGCCGACGAGGTCGAGCGCGTCGATCAGGCTCAGGCCGGTCCCCTCCGCCATCGGCCGGTCCCCGGCGGCGTCGAGCACCTGCGCCAGGTTGGCGCCGCCGAAGTAGGGCATGCACATCAGCCGGAGGCCGGTCTCCGGGTCGTCCTGGACCGAGTGGATCGGGACGATGTGGGTGTGCTGGAGCCGGGCCAGGAGCCGGGGCTCGTCCCCCTCGGGCCGCGAGACCTTCAGCGCCACCGGCCGATTGCCCAGGCCCGCCTCCTCGGCCAGGTAGACGCGGCCGAACGCACCCCGGCCCAGCTCGGAGACCAGCCGGAAGCCGCCGATCCCGGCGCCGATCCGGGGGAAGTCGACCGGGCCGCCCTTGGCCGCGCCGGCCCGACCGACGGTCTCGACGGGGCCCGCCGGGGTGTCGTGGGGATGGAGCGTGAAGTCGGCGATCGGGCCGGGCGCGGCCGGCCCAGGCGCCTCGACGTCCCGCGGCCCCTCGCCGGCCCGGGGAGGCGGGGCGGGCCAGCTCCGGGTCATGTCCGACGGCCTCGGCGGCGGCCCTTCCTCGGAAGCCTCGAGGTTCCAGCCGACGAACAGCTCGCTCCGATCGGGATGGCTCAAGGTCGCCCCTCCGTAACCAGGCCGGGCCCGCGCGACGCCCGGTGGGCCCCCGCCCGGCGGACCGTCCATTCCTGGGATATAGGTCGCCGCCCGCCCCTTGTCCAAACCGGGGGACCCCCCCACGCCGACGGCCCGCCCGGGTTGCGGCCGTCGGATTCGCGACCTAGGTTGAAGGTGGGGCGTGTGCGAACGGCGAACGGGGCGACCACCGCGGAGATCGGGACGCCGATGGACGGTTCCAGCAGGATGATCGCGATGCCGCCGGTGAGCCGGTCGGCGGAATCTTCGGGCGTCAACGGCGAGCACGCGACGGCCCGCAGGCTGGCCCGGGAGTTCTCGGCACCGGTCGGGCTGATCGACCCGTCGACCCTGATCTGGCGGGTCCGGCACGGCCTGGACGCGGCGTCGTTCCCGGGCGGCGACGCGACCCTGACGGCCGTCCTGGCGTCGGGGCTCCCCTGGCACGGCCGGGTCGCCCTCTGGCGGCCGGACCGCGAGGCCGGGCCGATCTGGCTCTGCCTGCCGGTCCCCCGCCCCGAGTCGTCCGACCTGGTGGCCCTGGCCGGGTTCGCCCCCGGGCCCGTCCCGGAGGAGGGATGGGGCCCCCCCTGCCCCGATCGGGCGCTCCGGGCCTGGGGGCAGGCGGTGGCCGACGGGCTCCGGGGCGAGGCCTTCCCCCGGTCGTCGGCCGGGCCTTCCCCGTCCCGGGGCGAGGGGGGCGACCGCCTGTTCACCTCGCGGCTGATCCGGCGGCTCCGCGTCGCCGATCCCCCCGAGCGGTTCCAGGACCTGGCCCTGCACGCGCTGAAGTCGGCCCTCGGCGCGGCGGCGGTCGCCTGGGTCCCGACCCAGCCGGGCGAGACCACGGTGGTCGTCGGCCAGGTCAAGGGCCTGATGGAGCGCGACTACCGGGCCCTGGTCCCCCCGGGCGGGGCCAACGGCGTGTCCCTGGTCAACGAGCCGGGCGGGGCCGGGCCGGGCCCCGCCCGTCGGGCCGTGGCCGTGGCCGCCGACTCGCAGTCGCCGGTCGGCTGGATCGTCGCCGTCAACCCGGCCGACGACCGCCCCTTCGCCACCCCCGACGTCGAGCTGATCCAGCCGGTCGCCTCGCTGATCGGCACCCAGCGGACCAACGGCAAGGTCTACGGCGAGCTGAAGGAGCTGCTCTTCGGCGTGATCCGCGCCCTGACCTCGGCGATCGACGCCAAGGACCCGTACACCTCGGGACACTCCGAGCGGGTGGCCCGGATCGCCGTCCGGCTCGCTGAGCAGCTCGGCCTCTCGGCCAACCAGCGCGGCGACCTCTACCTGATGGGCCTGCTCCACGACGTCGGCAAGATCGGCATCGACGACGTGGTCCTGAAGAAGGCCGAGCCGCTCACCGCGGACGAATACCGGATGATCCAGTCGCACGTCGAGATCGGCGTCCACATCCTCACCGACCTCAAGAAGCTCCACCACCTCCTGCCCGGCGTGGCCCACCACCACGAGCACTGGAACGGCTCCGGATACCCCGGCGGCCTGGCCGGCGAGGCGATCCCGCTCGCGGCCCGGATCCTCGCCGTCGCCGACGGCTTCGACGCCATGTCCAGCACCCGGCCCTATCGCCGACGACTCACCCCCCTGGCCATCGACGACATCCTCCGCAAGGGCGCCGGCCTCCAGTGGGACTCCAAGGTCATCGCCGCCCTCTTCGCCTGCCGCGCCGACGTCGAGGCGATCCGCCAGAAGGGCCTCGGCGAGAGCCTCCAGCGGGCCGTCAACGACACCGTCGGCCGCTCCTGACCGCACCCGGAGCACGCCGGCGGCCGGTAGCCGTTCACAGGGTGGGGTAGGTGAGATCAAGCGACTTTCGTTTTCGGCTGGTTGATCGGCAAGAGAGAGGGGATCGGTTGACCTCGATGCTCGGCCTCGAAGCACGATCTCAGGTACTCC
>JAABUK010004155.1_pt1 | contig 23827 bp, 17 predicted proteins | sample 5559141 | NCBI WGS metagenome assembly JAABUK01 (sample SAMN10711869, study PRJNA513367) | rock metagenome | isolation source: Antarctica rocks | place: Antarctica: Victoria Land, Pudding Butte nord | collected 2016-01-03
GACGTGGGCGCCGGTTTACATCGCGCACGGCGGCAACAATCGCACGATGATGATTCGCATTCCCGCGCCCGGTCGCATGGAATATCGCACCGCCGATGGCTCAGCAAATCCGTATCTGGTGTCGGCTGCGGTACTGGCGGCGGGATTGGATGGAATTGCGCGCGGCCTCCAAGCGGGCGATGGCTACGATGAGAACCTGTTCCTGTTGTCGCCCTCACAAGCCCAATCGCGCGGCATCGAACTGGTGCCGTCCACTTTGGGCGAAGCGCTGGATGAGTTGGAGCGCGACGAAGTTTTGTGTAATGCTCTGGGCATCGAGTACTCGAAGATGTATCTGGAAACCAAGCGCGCGGAATGGGACGAGTATTCGACGATGACCGCGAAAAGCGTCACGCCGTGGGAATTGCAAAAGTATCTGGTGCTGTAAGTTGCCTGGAGTGGAATCAGTCTGAACTCACCCGGTGTGGCGTCGCACTTATCAAGGGCGATACCAAGCGGCTTATCGAAAACTTTGAAGCGGTTGCGCGAGGCGAGCCGCTTCTTCTGCTGATTGCCGGCGCAGCTTGCATTATGTTTCTTAAAGGCCCCAATGTTTTCCTGACTTATGCGCTGCTGGCGTTGTGCGCGCTTTTGGAAGTGGGCGGCGACGCGATTGTGCGCCTGGGATTGCACACAGACACGCATTCGGGTTTGCGGCGCGGACTGACGCTGGCGGTTGGCGCGCTGGTCTTGTTCGCTTACGGCTTGACGGTGAACTCCATTCGCTGGGATTTCGGCAAGCTGCTGGGCGTTTACGTTGCGATGTTTTTCATTGTGGCGCAAGCTGTCGCATGGATTGGATTTGGCGAAAAGCCGCGCGCGCCCGTAGTTGCCGGCGGCTTGTTCATCATCGTTGGCGCGGGCATCATTCAATGGTGGCGACCGTAAACGCGCGCCATCGAGTACTCGATTTGGGGCGAGGACACCTTATAAACTGTTACAAAGGCTTAACGTGGCTGAAACATGGCGCGTTTAAGATAATGTCCGTTTCCTCGTTTTTATTCGTTTCTCTAAATTTCCTCGAAAGCCGCAACTATGCAATCGCAAAGTCAATCTCAATCCCAGGGCCAGGACGCGGGTCAAAATCAATCGCAGGGCAGCGGTTCGCAAAGTCAGAGTCAAAGCCAGAACGGGCGTTTGTTCGCGCAGCCGGTCAAGCACGGCTTGTTCGCGGGTTACGACGAAGGCGCTTTTTATGACGAGATGTTCGACGAGCAGGGCAATCCTCGTGAACATTATCGCGGCGTTTTTGATCAGCTCAGCGCGATGACGGGACAAGATTTCGACGCGCGCCGCCGCCGCGCCGATCTCACATTCTTGCAGCAAGGCATCACTTTCACTGTTTATGGCGGCGATGAAGGCGGCAATACCGAACGCATTTTTCCCTTCGATCTCGTCCCGCGCATCATTACGGCGCGCAAGTGGAAGCGCATCGAAGCCGGTTTGAAGCAGCGCATTCACGCGCTCAACCTGTTTTTGCACGACGTTTATCACGACCAGAAAATTCTTAAAGACGGCGTTGTGCCTTTGGATTTAGTTTTGGGCTGCCCCGATTACCGGCGCGAGATTTTTGGCGTCGATGTCGTCAAAGACGTTTACATCAACATCGCGGGAACCGACCTGGTGCGCGGCAAAGACGGCGAATATTTTGTGCTCGAAGACAATTTGCGCAGTCCATCCGGCGCCTGCTATGTGCTGGAAAACCGTCAGGTGATGAAGCACACGTTTCCTAACACTTTCGAGAACTACGGCGTGCGTTCGGTCGATACTTACGCGCTCGATCTGCGCGACTCTTTGCGCGCGGTGGCGCCTCCGGGGATTGAAAACCCGACGATCGTGCTGCTGACGCCCGGCATCTACAACTCGGCGTATTACGATCACGCGTTTTTGGCCAAGCAGATGGGCATCGAGTTGTGCGAAGGCGGCGACCTGATTGTCGATGACGCAAGAGTTTATATGCGCACGACGCAAGGACTTCAGCGTGTCGACGTGATTTATCGCCGCATCGACGACGATTACCTCGACCCAATGACCTTCAAGCCGGATTCGACGTTGGGCGTGACCGGACTTGTCAATTGCTGGCGTGCGGGCAATGTCAGTCTGGCCAACGGCATTGGAACCGGCGTCGCCGACGATAAAGCGGTTTACGCTTATACGCCGCAAATCATTAAATATTATTTGGGCGAAGACCCGATTTTGCCGATTGTACCGACGTATTCGACCGCCAATGACGATGAGCGCCGCTATGTTCTGGAGCATTTGCAGGAACTGGTTGTGAAACCGACGAACGGTAGCGGCGGTTATGGTTTGCTGGTCGGGCCGCATTCGACAGCCGTGCAGCGGCAAGAGTTGCGCGAACAGATCATCGCCAACCCGCGCAGCTGGATCGCGCAGCCGACCCTCGCTCTTTCGCGCCACCCGACGTATGTCGGCGAGGACGGCGAAAGCCAAAGCAACGGTCACTTTGAAGGCCGTCACGTAGACTTGCGTCCTTATATTACCTACGGCGACGAAATCAAGGTTTTGCCCGGCGGCCTGACGCGCGTCGCGCTGGTGAGAGATTCTCTGGTCGTCAACTCAAGCCAGGGCGGCGGCTCGAAAGATACGTGGGTTCTGAGCCAGGATTTTTGATTTAACCACCAAAACACAAAGGACACCAAGAAGAAAAGAGAATCGAGTACTCGATTTGTACACTTTGACTTCTTTCTCTTGAAGCGTCTTCTTGGTGTCCTTTGTGTCTTGGTGGTTAAAGGATTGGAGCGAAAATGTTAAGTCGTGTGGCGGATGCGTTGTTCTGGATGTCGCGTTATTACGAGCGCGCCGAAAACACGGCGCGCCTGATCGATGTCAACATCAACATGATGCTGGACATGGGCAATGTGCTGGGCGAAGAAAGCAGCAGCACGCGCTATTGGAACCCGATTATCGGCATCAGCAGCCCGTTCGGGGAATTTCGCCAGCGTTATCCGCGCACCACACAGGAAGCCGCCATCGAGTGGATGTCGTTCGGGCAGGGCAACCCGAACTCGATTCTGAACTGCATCCGGAGCGCCCGCGAAAACGCGCGCGCCATGCGCGGCAACATTTCGAGCGAGATGTGGGAGCAGATCAATACGACGTATCTCGACTTGCGCGAAACCAGCGCCGCCGACATCCGGCGCGAAGGCGCGCATCATTATTTCCGGCGCATCCGCGAAGCCAGCCAACTGTTCCAGGGACTTGTCGAAACCACGATGCGCCGTGACGAAGGCTGGCAATGGATTAAAATCGGCTCTTACCTCGAGCGCGCCGATGCCACAACGCGCCTGGTCGATGTGAAATATCACATTCTGCTGCCCAGCCTGGAAGAAGTCGGCGGCCCGATTGACAACGTGCAATGGATGGCTGTTCTCAAGTCGTGTTCGGCTTACGAAGCGTATCAACGGCATTATGCGGCACGCATCACGCCCTCTCGCGTCGCCGAGTTCTTAGTGCTCGACCGCACCTTTCCGCGCGCTGTGCGCTTTTGCTTCGATCAAATGCACTGGTCGCTGCGCTCGATTGGCATTGAACACGGCGAAATGGGCGAAGGCCCGGCAGAAATCGTCGCTTCCAATGTGCGGCGCACGCTGCAGGAAACCACGATGAACTCGATCATTCAATTCGGTTTGCATCAGTACATGACGCAATTGCAAGGCGACTGCGCCGAAGTCTCCTCCAAAATCTCGCAGCGCTATTTTCAAGGCACTTTGCGGCACGCGGCCTGAACACAAAGGATGAGAGATGAAGGATGAAGAATCGAGTACTCGAAGTCTTCTTTTTCATCTCTCATCTCTCATCCTTCATCCTTCCTTTATGCTCGTCACCACTTTGCACGAAACGACTTTCGACTACGCGCGCCCGATTGAGAGGACGTTCACCGAAGCGCGTTTGTGGCCGGTTTCCGATGGCAATCAGACTTGCCACGAGTTTTCGCTTTCGGTCGATCCGATGCGGCCTTTGCTGGAAAACCGCGATTACTACGGCAACATCTCGATGAGTTTCAATATTTTGCCGCCGCATCGTCGCGTTGTCGTGACCGGGCGTTCGGTTGTCGAAACTCACCGCGATCCGTTTGTGCCGCAGCTTGTCGACGACTTTGAAACGCACCTGGCGCAGATGGATTTCCTGGGTTTCGACGGCCCCATCGAGTACTCGAACGACGTGGAAACTTTGCGCGATGAAGCCGGTTTGATGACGGCTCATCGTGATGCGCCGTGGTTCGAGGACGAAAGTGTTTTTACCCATGTGCAAAAGCTGAACTCGATGATTCACGAGCAATTCACTTATTGCACCGATGCGACCGATGTTCACACGCACATCGCGGAAGTTTTTGAAGGCCGCCGCGGCGTGTGCCAGGATTTCGCGCACGTTTTCATTGCGGTTTGCCGCGCGGCGCAGATTCCATGTCGCTACGTCAGCGGCTATCTGGTGACGCGTCGCGCGCGCTCGCTGGCGGGTTCGGGCGCCTCGCACGCGTGGGTCGAAGTTCTGCTGCCGGGTCATGGCTGGTGCGCCTTCGACCCGACCAACAACCTGCTGGCCAACGACAGTTATATTAAATTGGCGCATGGCCGCGATTACCGCGACGTGACGCCGACGCGCGGTGTTTTTAAAGGCAATGGCGTCGAGTGCCGCATGAGCGTGCGCGTTCATACACTGACCGAAGAAGACATATCGAGTACTCGAAACGAACCGGAATTAGTCGGTTGAACTTCTACAAATTCGTTAACGAATCCTTGATTTAAAATCTTATGATTGCATCTATTTTGGAAATGAACGACATCGAAGCGATGCGCGAGAAAGGCCGCGCGCCGCGCGTTTTGCCCGAATATGAGCCGCACCCGAGCGGACTTTTAACGTTGCGCGTCGGCAGCGAGTTCGTGTATTCGTCGCCTGGCGAAACACCGGCGATTCTGCAAATTGAGCCTCACCGCAACTCGGATGCGAAGGTTTTGCGCGAGAAATGGGAGATTACGCCGTCTGTTCGTTCGCACGTTTATGGCGACAGCTTCAGCAATCGTTGCCGCCGCGTGACCTTGCCGCCTGGACAAACGACGATGCGTTATGATGCGCTGGTCGAAGTCTCAGCGCATCCCGACGTGGTGGTGCCGGACGCGAACATCGCTCTTGTGCAGGATTTGCCGGACGAAGCGCTTTTGTTTACGCTCGCCAGCCGCTATTGCCAGAGCGATTCGCTGTCGAACGACGCCTGGAACTTGTTTGCCAACACGCCGCCAACCTGGGCGCGCGTGCAGGCGATTTGCGATTGGGCACACCAAAACGTGATCTACGTTTCGGGTTGCAGCACGCCGGAAACAACGGCGCTGGACGTTTACAATTCGCAGCAGGGCATTTGCCGCGACTTCGCACACATCGGTGTCACATTATGTCGCGCGATGAACATTCCCGCGCGCTATTGCTTTGGCTACATGCCCGACATCGGCGTTGAGATTCCCGATGTGGCGATGGATTTCCACGCCTGGTTTGAAGTGTATTTAGGTGGCAAATGGCACACCTTCGATGCGCGCCACAACGTTCCGCGCATTGGCCGCGTCCCGATTGCGCGGGGCCGTGACGCCGTCGACTGCGCGATGGTGACGACTTACGGCGCCGCAATTTTAGAAAAAATGACCGTCTGGTCGGATGAAGCGACCGAAGACGACTGGAAAGCCTTTTGATTCGAGTACTCGATGTCGTGTGGGCGAATCACTCTGGCGCAACGGACAACCAAGCGCGTGGGATTAATATCTCGCGCGCTTGGTCGTCCATCGAGTACTCGAACGACATAGGACAGCAGTGTCATTAAAAAACAAAACCATCACCGAAGCGGCACCCAAATGGAGCCTTTGTGCCAAGACCAAAGCGCCTGAAGTTGTGTCTTGAACACGGATTTTTAATTGGAAAGGAGTTCCATGAAGCGTCCTCAAGTCGTGGTTTTCGATGTCATTGAAACGTTGTTTTCGCTGGAACCGATGCGTCCCCGGTTGCAGTCACTTGGTCTTCCCGCGAATGCGCTTGAAGTGTGGTTCGCGCAGGTTTTGCGCGATGCTTTCGCGCTGACGGCAGCCAGCGATTACAAGCCGCTCGAAGTGTTGGCGGCTGGTCAAATCGAGGGCTTGCTGGCACAAGAAGAGCGCACCGCAAGCGCCGGGGAACTGGCGAGTGTCATGGCCGGAATGATGGAGTTAGCGCCTCACCCCGACATTAGACCGGCTTTTGAGACATTGCGCCAGGCCGGTGTGCGCATCTTCACCCTGAGCAATGGTAGCCGCCTGCAAAGCGAGAAGCTATTGAAGAGCGCGGGCGTTTTCGATCTGGTGGAAAAGGTGCTTTCGACCGACGACATCGAAATCTTCAAGCCACGGCGTGAAACCTACGAATACGCTGCCCGCGAAGCCTCTTCCGGCGCAGCCGCTTCTGATGAAGCCACCATTGAGCCTTCGCAAATGGCGCTGGTGGCGGCGCACGCGTGGGACGTGCAAGGCGCCAAGCACGCCGGACTGAGTGCGGGTTGGGTTGTGCGCCGCGAAAAGCGCTATCCCAAAGCGATGCAAAGCCCGGACGTGTTGGGCGACTCACTGCCTGAAGTCGTCCAAGCGTTGATAAATCCGGCCTAATGAGCAAGCAAAAGGCGTAGCCCCAAACCAAAAAGCCGGACGTTTCTCTTGAAAGCGTCCGGCTTTTTGTCGTCCATCGAGTACTCGATTGGTTTACTTCTCGGTTTCCGGCCATTCCAGCGGCGGCATCGAGCGCGCCAGTTCAGTTAATCCTTCGCCCCATTTCTGGCGAATTGTTTGGAGATAGGAATCGCCTTCTTTCAAGCGGGCGCGGTGCGTGACGCGCAAAGAGTCTTTTTCGTAGCACAAAACGTCGATGGGCGGGCCGACCGAAAGATTGCTTTTCATCGTCGAATCCATCGACAAGACGCCCAGTTTCACGGCTTCGTTGAGCGGCGTCTGGCAATTGAAACCTCGGTCTAAGATCGGCTTGCCATATTTCGATTCGCCGATTTGCAAGAACGGCGTGTCGCTGCTGGCGCGCATCACGTTGCCCTGCGGATAAACATAGAGCAGGTTATGCGGCATGTCGCCGATTTGCCCGCCGACCAGGATGTGGATGTTGAACTTGAAATCGTCTTTTTCCAGATACTCGCGGTCGAGCGCCCCGACTTCGCGGATTTTCTGGCCAATATAACGCGCGGTTTCATACATCGTGAGCTGGTTCATCAACGTCGCGCGTTCGGGCGAAACTTTGCCGGTCATCAAGTCTTCGTCGATGAGAGCCAAAATGCTGTGCGTCAGCGACAGGTTGCCCGAAGCCATCAGGCAGATCACGCGGTCACCGGGCTGTTCGTAAACGTGCATTTTGCGGTGTACCGCGATATTGTCCATGCCCGCATTCGAGCGCGTATCGGAAACAAAAACAACTCCATCGTTGCAAAGAAGACCCAGGCAATAAGTCATAATAGAAGGTGGCAAAATCGCTGCGATACAGTCGTAGGGCGTTTTGCGGAGCCGTAGTTTTGCCGACAATCGAGTACTCGACAAGGCGAAACCGGCGCTTATCAAACCACTGGCGCGGATTTAAGTAGCCCGCCCATCAATGAGTGGGCTGAGTTGAACAAGCCCCGTAAATGGGACTGAACCGCTGCACTTGAGGCCGCCTTAGCGGTCTTGCTTTTCTTCAGCCGCTCCTTCGGGGCGGGCAATTCAAATCCGCGCCAACGCTTATCGAGTACTCGATTGTCCAAAGCAACGCCTTAAACACGAGGTTTCCATGCTTCTTCCTTTCAATGTCGAACGTCCTGCGCGCCGTGTTCCGGTCTGCACTTACACGCTGATCGGCTTGAACGTTTTCGTTTATCTGCTGACGATTCTCATCGCCAATGTGCAGCTCGCGAGCGACCGCCCGACCTTTCATCAGCAAATCGAAGCGCTGGTTCAAATGAAGCGATACGAGCAGGAACAGGCCGCGCGCGAAGCCGACCGCGCCTACGAGGCGAACAACCCCGACGGCAACGGCAATTCTTATTCAGGCGAGCAACCTGAAACACCTTCGGACAACCAAAGTTTTTCGTTCGGCTCAACGTCTTTTAGTTTGGCAACGCCGCGCACCAACACTCTTCCGCAAATCGCGCGCGGCCAGATGGGCGACATGCCGGTGAGAAATTCGGCTGATGCCGCTTCGACTTTTGGCGCGGATGGTCGTGCCAGCAAGGGACAGGGAGGCGAAGATGGCTCTGGAATTTATACGCCCGCCGCTGCACCTACTCAGGAAACCCTCGAATTGGCGCGCGTGCTGAAAGATGCGAGTACGGGAAAGAAGGTGACCAAAGACGAGCTGGTGCAGGCGATGACCTTCGAGTGGGACGCGGAACATGACAAGGACTTATTCGTGCTCGAGCCGCACCCGACGACGCTGGCGTGGCTTGGTTATTGGGTCGGCGCGCCCACGGTTCTGGGGTTTTTCGCCTCGATGTTTTTGCATGGCAGCCTGGATCATCTGCTGGGCAACATGCTGTTTTTGTGGGTTTTCGGGCGCGCCCTGGAAGACGCTTTGGGGCCGATTATCTACACGCTGGCGTATTTTGTGTGCGGCATTGCGGCGACTTTATTGTTCCACATTGCGACGATGCAGTTCACGCCGTCGCTGGTGATGACGCCGTCGCTGGGCGCTTCCGGCGCGATTGCGGGTTTGCTGGGCTTGTTCGCGCCACGCTTTTATCGCACGCCGATCAAGGTGTTTTACACCAAGTGGCGAACCAGTTACGCGCGCATCAGCGGCAGCTTTATCTTCTACGGACTGTCGGCTTTTGTGGGCGCCATGATCGCCAACTTCATCGGTTCGGCGGGCTATGTTTTAGGTAGTCTGATCGTTTTGGCGGGCGTCGTCATGTATGGCGAAGACGAGCTGTGGGGCGAATGGAAAGTGCCTGCAGCGTGGGGCATCGCGGGCTATTTTCTGTGGAACGATGTCTTCTCGCTCTTTCTCGAAGCTTATCTTGGGACGCGCGGCGGCGTCGCGCACTGGGCGCACATCGGTGGGTTTTGCTGCGGCGTGGCTTATGCGTTTATGGTCGGCCTGACCGGTGAAGCGAAAACCGAATACATCACTGATGAAGCCGAAGCTTCGCTCGAAATGAAGTTCGGCGGCAACGCGATGGAAAGCGCGCAGAAGCTGCTGAAGCTGAAACCCAACGACCCGCAAGCGCACCGCTTGATGGCGCGCGCTCTGGACGCCCGCGACAAACCCGAAGATGTGGAGCCGGCGCTGGACGCGTGGGAATTGGCCATCGAGAAGTTTTTGCAGGCGGGCGACCGCGACGGCGCCGCGAAATCCTATCTCGAAGCCGTCAGCCATCACAAAGGTTTCATTATGATTCCGCGCACGCAGTTTCTGCTGGGCAACCACATGGCGCGCTTGGGCGATCACATCGGCGCCGCGGAAACTCTGGTCAAAATTCCCTACACTTTCCCTGAAGCGCCCGAAGGCGAACTGTCGCTGTTGCGCAGCGCGCAATTGTATGCGCAACACTTGCATAATCCAGCTCTGGCGCGGCAGCTTTTGGCGACGTTGCTGGAGCGTTATCCTCATACCGAATGGAAAGCGCAAGCGGAAAGCGGACTCAAAAACATGGACGCGCAACTTCAAAGCGCTCCAATAAAAGGATAAGAAATGAAAAAGTTAGTGGTTCGGGTGTTGTCTGTGGGTGCGCTCTTGGCGTGCGTTCTGATGTCGAATCAATCGAGTACTCGATTGGCGGCGCAAACGGTTTCTAAAAACGGGGTGGTTCTTTGCCAAGCGACGAAGCTCGACTTGTCGTCGCCTGAAAAATCGGTGCGCGCTTTTATCGCGGCTACCAACGCCAGTCGCTTTGAAGAAGCCGCGCTTTGTGTCGATGGTGCATCGCCAAAGGCCGACTTCAAGCCTTTGCGCGAACTGATGAGCCAGGAACAGCCGAACATTTCGCTGTCGGTACTCACTTCTTCAATTGAGGGCGACCATGCGGTTTTGAAAGCGAAGGTCACGGTCAAGGGCCGCAAGAGCCAGCAAAGTCAAACCGGAACTATTGCGCTGGTGCGACGTGGCGCGCGCTGGCTGTTGGTTCCCGCAGACCTGAAGGCTCCTTCGGCCAGTGTGAGTTACCTTTCTGGTTTTGCAGCTATGGTCGGCTCGCCGCAAATAATTACGGGAGTGATGAGCCGGGCGCGCGAGAATGCGCGCCGCTACAGTTGCGCGTCCAACCTCAAGCAGATCGGGCTGGCGGCTTTGATGCTGATGCAAGACAACGACGAGAAGATAGCGATGACGCCGCAAAACTTCAAGACAAAGCTGTTTCCCTACGCCAAAACGATGGAGATTTTTCGCTGCCCTTCAGTCAAAAGCGGCGAAAGCTACAGCTTCAACGGCAATCTGGCGAACCGCAGTCTGAGTGCGATTGCCAATCCGTCGCAAGTCGTGATGTTCTACGAAGGCAAAGGAGGCCAACTCGATTTTCGTCATCTGGGAACGGCCAACGTCGCGTTTGTCGATGGGCACGTCAGAACCATCAGCCGCAGCGAAGCGAAAACCTTGAAGTGGAAACTGTAAATCGAGTACTCGATGGGTGACAAAAGTCGGGCAAGAAGCCGTCTTGTAAGGTGGCCAGCGACTGAAGTCGCTGGCCACCTAAAACCAGTTGCCGCGTTATTTACCTCTTCTACACACCTCTTCTACACACCTCTTGAAACATCTGCTCGAGTACTCGAAGTTGGTCGAACGACGTTTTCATCGCGTTTTGTCTGGCAACGTTTTTCTGCAACATCATGCGGCAACGCAATCTGTCATAGTAAAAGAGGTCGCGGGCCAGATGCCAAATGTTGTGTGGTTGTCGTCGATTGCCGTCCATCGGGGAGGAAATATGTCGGAGCCATTATTGGTCTTATCGCAGGAAGAACTGGCTGCACTTCTGGTTGAAAATGTCGAAGATTACGCGATTTTCGGCATTGACAGTTCAGGCCGGCTCACGACATGGAATCCGGGCGTCGAGCGCATTTTGGGTTATTCGCAAGACGAATTCATCGGGCAGATGTCGGCGCTCATCTACACTTGCGAAGATGTGGAAAACGACGTTCCGCAGCAGGAATTGAAAACTGCGCTGAACGAGGGCCGCGGCTTTGATGAGCGTTGGCACCAGCGCAAAGACGGGACTCTTTTTTGGGGCAGCGGCGTGGTGATTCGGCTTCAGGACCACCAGAAGCAGATGCGCGGCGTCGCCAAAATCATGCGCGACCTGACGGCGCAGCACGAAGATAGAAACGAAGTGGCCAGAGCGCGACAGGCCGCCGAAGAAACGAACCGCGCCAAAGACAAGTTTTTGTCGGTCATGTCGCACGAAATGCGTACGCCTTTGACGACCGCTCTGGGCTGGCTTTCCTTGATGCAGCGCGACGTGCTGGACGATGCGCAACGCGAAACGGCAATGACAACAATCGAGCGAAACATGCGCGCCCTTTCGCGCCTGACAGACGATTTGATGGATTTGGAACGAATTCGCACCAACAAGCTCTCGATTGAACTTCAACCCGTGCAACTGATTTCCAGCATCGCCGCCGCCATCGAAACGGTGCAACCGGACGCTGATGCCAAATCCATTTCTCTGCACACGCATATCGTTATTCAGGAGGATCTGGTTTTGGGCGACGAAGCGCGCCTGCAGCAGATTTTGCTGAACTTGCTGTCGAATGCCATCAAGTTCACGCCCGAGGGCGGCAATGTCGTGGTCGGTCTCGAAGACAGCGACAGGCACAAAATGTTGACGGTTTCCGATTCGGGCAAAGGCATGGAAGTCGATTTTCTGCCGCTCGCTTTCCGCGAATTCGTTCAAGGTGGCGACGGAAACAACCGCATGCACGGCGGCCTGGGACTGGGTTTGTCTATCGCGCAGCAATTGGTCGAACGGCACGGCGGCACCATCCGCGTCGAGAGCGATGGGACTGACAAAGGCACCACCTTTACGATTCTTCTGCCGGCTCAAGGACACGCCGAATCGCTGCTCTAATACGGCCAATCGCCCGTGTCTCGGCTGTTGAATCGTTCTTGATTCAGCGATTGTCTCTCAACTGAATCCTGTGTTTAACCCAAGTTGCCACCTTCACGAGAAGAGCCGCAAAGGCGCGTCATTCCGAGCCTGCCCAAGGGCACCCGCTTTGGACGATTCTGGACTGCAAAACGATAGGTAGCAACTTGAGTTATTTAGACAAATGGTGTCTGTTGAATCGTCTTTGATGCAGTGATTGAGTCATAATGAAGGCAATATCGAAGGGCTGAGGTGACACGATGAAAGCTACGACAAAAGCTGTGTGGACGTTGTGCGCTTTGTTTTTAAGTGAATCGAGTACTCGATTCTCCGCGCAAGCCGCGCCAATGCCGGCCAAGCCAATGCCGGCCAAAGTTCCCGACCAAACGGCGCGCAGCAAAGCGGCTCTGAAACTGTCGGTATCGAGCACTGCGCCGCAGAATGGCGCCAACCAAAAAGTGGCCGATGAAAAAGAAAGCCGCGCGCGCCTGGGTCGTCTGGCGCAAGCGGCTTTGCAGGCGTCGCATCAAACTGACGACAAATTCCGCTTTTCCAACCGCAACTACGCCGCAAAAATCCAATCGCTGTTGCCGCAAAGCGCGCCGCTTTTTGCAAAGTTGGCGGTGCCGGCACGCTTCAACGACAAACTGGCGAACATCTCGATTCACGCCATTGAAGATCCACAAAACGTCGTGTTGTTTTATGAAGGGCAAAGCCAGAATCTGGATTTCCGCCACAACGGTTGGGCGGTTGTCGCCTTAGCCGATGGTTCGGTTCGCAGCGTGACGCCGGCGCAAGCGCAAAGCCTGCGCTGGAATTGGAATCGAGTACTCGATGCGCAGGAAAGCGACTTCAAAAACGGCGTCGATCTCTCGTCGCCCGAAAAAACAGCGCGCTTGTTCATTGGTGCCCTGAACGCCGGGCGCTTCGATCTGGCGCGGCGCTGCATTGCCGGCGTCGATGCCGCTCATGCGACCAATGCGGCCTTGCCGGGCTGGAATGCACAGCGCTTTGCCCTCGACGTGTCGAAGTTCGAGCCACGCCAGCTGTCGCCCACGATTGCGATTGCGCAATATCAGGTGAAGGTCGGCGCGACGCCTTTTTTCGACGGCGGCATGACGGCTTTTGTCTTCGATAAAGGCTGGCACATCGCGCCCGCGCCCGCTGCCTTGACTGGCGCTCCTTCGGCTGTGTCGCCCGTCGCAGACGACGTGTCAGCTCAAAAAGCGGCGCCGGGTTCATCAGCGCCGGATGCGACGAATCGCCTCCTCGTCAAAACCTCCGCGAGTTCGACTTCGACCCAGACCGGAACTTTGTCGTTGCTGGCGGCGGCGCTGATCAATCCCAAAGCAGTGTCCCTGAATGATGTCGTGTCTTCGACGACCAACAACTTGCAATCGGTCAGTGCGATGCGCTTGAAACAATTAGGATTGGGCGTGATGCAACTCTCACAAGACTACGATGAAAAAATCAATTTCGGGCCGAACGATTTTCAGCAAAAGTTGCAGCCCTATCTCAAAAACACATCGGTGTTCCGCTCGCCTTTGACAGGCCGCCCGTATGTGATGAATCCCGCGCTGAGCGGCATGAGCCTGGCGCAAATCGCGGCTCCAGCGCAGACCGTGTTGTTCTACGAAGGAAGCAACGGTCGTCTCTTCTTTTCTCCCGAGGGAACGGCTGCCATCTTATTTATGGATGGTCACGTCGGATATGTTTCGCCCGCACAAGCCGCGAACCTGATTTGGGCGCCACCACCGACGCCGGTTCCCGTTCCGCAAGTTGCTCCACCGGCACGGGCACCGGCACCGGACGCGAACGAAACGTCTTGACGTGCCAGATTATTGATAACGTCCCATCGAGTACTCGATGGGACGTTATTTTATGCGCCACAAAGTGATATTTCTGTTCTCGCTTCCTGCTGCCAACAAACCATCTTTTGAAAAGGCGAGAGAGAAAATGTTCTTCGGTCGTTCTTTGGCGCTTCGCAAGGTTTCGCCGGTGCGTGCATCGCGTAAATCAACGCGAGAAGAGTCCGAAACGTCTTCGCTGGAAACAGCCAGAATTTTGTTGTCAGGCGACAAAGCAACGCCTCGCGTGAGCCTTTCTTTGTCGCGCAGTATCTTGAGGAAGTGTCCATCATGCACATTGAAAAAGCGAAAAGCGGTGTCGCTGCTGTCATCGTAACTGACAACAATCAAAGTGTTTCGAGTGAATACCATCGCATTGACTTCAGGCGAAGCTTGCCTGCGATTGTGCAATTCGAGTACTCGATGTTCGTTCAAAGTGCGCGCGTTCCAGAAATGCAGTTCGCTGCTTTGATATAAGCCGCCGCTTGCCGCCGCCAACGTTTTGCCGTCTGACGAAAAGACAACGGGATAAACGCCGCTGCCTTGGTAGAGCGTGCGTTTGAGTTTTCCGGTTTGCGAATTCCAGACTTTTAGCTCGCCGCTCGAAGAATCTTCTTCGTCTTCCGAGGCGCTCGTGGTGGCCAAAGTCGATCCGATCGGCGAAAAAGCCAGACTGATGATTGGCGCGCTGTGACCTCGAAAAACACGCATGACGCGAGCCGTGCGCACATTCCAGAGGCGCACAAATGTGTCCTCGCCGCCGCTGGCCAAAAGTTGACCATCCGACGAGAAAACAACGCATTTCGTGCGGTCTTTGCGCCACTTCCAGGCGCTTTTTAACTTTCCCGTTCCAGCATCGTAAATCCGGATACCGTTTTTTGTACCACTTGCCACTGTTTTTCCGTCGGGCGAAAACGCAACGCTGAGGACTTCGCTGTCGCCTTTTAATGTGCGCTCGAACTTGATTTGCACCGCACCAGCAGTTCTCGCTACGCAACAAGCGACGACGAGAACCAAAGCAAAATCGAGTACTCGATTGCGAAACGGGCGACGTGAAATCATGGTGTTCCTCATGTCCGTCAATTCATCTCGACTCCGCGACCGTTGCCGATGACTTTGCGTGGCTTGCTTCCATTGGCGGGCGACAAAACGCCGTCGCGCTCGAACTGGTCGACGATGCGCGCGGCGCGCGGATAACCGATTTCAAATTTGCGCTGAATCATGCTGGCGCTCATTTCCGTGTTGCGCACCACGTATTCCAAAATCTCGTCGTATAACTCGTCTTTCTTTTCGCTGCGCGCAACTGTTCGTTCGTTGGCTTCGTTGACATCTTCTTCGTCCACCATCGAAATGTCCAGGCCATATTCAAGCGGCAAGGCATCGTCGGCGTAAGCGGCTTTGACCACATCGACGACGCGATTCACTTCCTCTTCGCTGAGATAGGCACCCTGAATGCGAATCGCCTTGCCGCCGTTGTTGGCATCGAACAACATATCGCCGCTGCCGATTAAACGTTCGGCGCCCACGCTGTCCAAAATCGTGCGCGAATCGACCTGCGAAGCGACGGCAAATGCGATTCTCGAAGGAATGTTCGCCTTGATAACGCCCGTAATGACATTGACGCTGGGACGCTGCGTGGCGACGATAAGGTGAATGCCGGTCGCGCGTGCCAATTGCGCCAGGCGGCAAATCAGCTTCTCGAACTCGGCGGCGGCGGTCATCATCAGGTCGGCCAGTTCGTCAATCACGATGACGATGTAGGGCAGCGGCGCTTCGTCGGGTTCGAGCTTGGCGTTGTAAGACACAATATTGCGCACGCCGCGCTCGGCGAAGCGCTTGTAGCGGCGATCCATTTCGGCGATCATGCCGCGCAGCACGCGCACCGCTTCTTTGGGTTCGACCACGACCGGATGATAAAGATGCTTGATGCCGTTGAACAGCGTCAGTTCGACGCGCTTGGGGTCGATCAAAGAAAACTTCACTTCTTCGGGCGTGGCGCGTACCAAAATCGAGGCGATGATCGAGTTCAGGCAAACCGATTTGCCACTGTTCGTCGCGCCTGCGACCAGCATGTGCGGCATCTTGGTCAGGTCGGCCCATTTGGGTTGTCCGGCAATGTCTTTTCCCAGCACGAACGACAGCTTCGATTGAGTACTCAAAAAGTCGTGGCGCTCCAGCACATCGCGCAAGCGGACTAAGTTGACGCGCTTGTTGGGGACTTCGATGCCGATAACATCTTTGCCGGGAACCGGCGCTTCGATGCGGACGGCAATGGCCGACAAAGCGCGCGACATATCGCGGTCGAGCGCGGCGATGGTGGCGACGCGAACGCCGGGCGCGGGCTGCACTTCATAGCGCGTGATGACCGGCCCGCGCTTCACGTCGGTCACGCGCGCGTCGATTTTGAAAGAGGCCAGAGTTTCCGTCACGGCTTTGACGCCCTGATGAATGTCGTCTTCGGCGCCTTCCAAATCGGGCACGACCGGCGGATCGAGCGCGCGCACCGCGTCATCGAAGTATTCGGGCATCAGCGGCCCTTCTCCAAAACGACGGCGAGGCTTTTCGATACGCGGTTTACGGCTGGGCGCTTCGCCTTCGGTCGCAGTTGCCAAAGCCTGCGCTTCCAGCTTTTCGGTCGGCGTCAATTCGTCCTCCGTTTTCGTTTCGGGCGACAAACCCATCGAATCGAGTACTGGATGAAGGACGGAAACCGGCGGCGGCGCATCGGTGAACTCGATTTTGGGCGTCAGTTCTTTAGGTGGTTCAATCGATGTCGCAGGCGCGTTTTTATCGTGCGAAAAAGAAGGTGGAACAGGCGCCGTTTCACCGACTAAAAGTTCATCGACGGGCAGGAAAAGCGGACGGCGCGTTGTGTCTTTGGGCGTTGTGTCTTTGGGCGTTGTGTCCCCAGTCGCGGCGTTCGAGTACTCGATTGCCGACTTCGCGGACTGCGAAGGCAAGGCGCGCGGCGTTCGTTGTGTAGATGAAGGCTGCTTGTCGGAATTTTGACTCTTCGGATCCTGCCAGTCGCCGTCCCATTGTTCCAGACTGTCCTCCTCTTGCGAAGACGCAGGACGCCGCGAGGAAAGACGCGAACTCGCGGCCTGTTTGCCCTGACGCACAAGCGAGCGACCGCGCGACAAGGTTTGCGCCAGCGACAGTTCGCTCCACAGCAGCAACGCGACCAGAGAAAGCGCGACCAACATAATGACGGCGCCCGCCGGTCCCGCCACGCTGCGCAACAGCCACGACAACGCGCCGCCCAAATAGCCGCCGTGCGATGCGATTGTGTCGTGATCCCAAAACTCGCGGCCATGCGGAACGGCCAGATGAACGCCGGTCAGCAAGACCAGAAAAGCGACCAGAGCGCCGCGCCCAAAAGCGCGCAAGTTGGTGCGATGATGCTTGACGATCAGCAAAACGCCCAGCGCGCACAACAACAAAGGAACCACAACTGAGCCGATGCCGAATAAAGCGCGCAAAACGCCCATCGTCAGGTGCGGCAATGTGCCGCGAATCTGCGGCGTCGCCAAACGCGCGTTCCATAACAACAGCGCGCCCACAGCCAGCGACAAGACGCCGCTGATTTCGTACCATAGGGCGCGCGGCGTGTGCGATGAAAACGAGGAAGAGCGCGACGAGGACGAAGGGCGCGTGCCTCCACTTTTTGTCGAACGTGAACGAGGCGTTTGAGTGTTGCGCAACGGCGCGCGTGCAGCCAATCGAGTACTCGATGATGCCGCTGCGGCTTCCTCTGAAAACGCCGCGCGCCGCGCCGCTTCGCGCAGCATCGAAGGGCGCGATGTGCGACCTGTTGCGAAGTCGTTGCGCTCGGCATTGAAAGACGGCGACGAAGAGCGCGCGCTTTTCCTCTCGGCGGCGGTGGCCTCGTCCCAATCGTCTTCCCATAAATCGCCCGAAGAAGCACCGAGCGCATCGAGTTCTTCTTCTAAAGACGCCGGGTCGCTGAAGGCGCGCGTGCGAGAAGCGGCGGTTCTGCCTCGTCTTGGGCCGGGTGAAGTCGAGCGGCGCTCCGTCGATGGCGAAGTCACCGATGGCGCGTGCTCGTTCGATGATTCAAGTGAATCGGTCAATGACGACGAAGGTTCCGAGTGGGATTGCGAAGCGGATGTGGAGCGATCGGGCGGGCGCGGCATAAGTTCTCCCGTGCGGTGACAAGTGCAGTAATAAGTGCAGCGACGAAGGCGACAAGTGCAATGATGAAGATGCGAAGAGCTTGAAGGTGTGGCCTGTGCATTGCCACCCACACGAAGGTACGGCAAAACCGGCTTTGCGCTCACTGTTCAGACGGTTCGGCCCAAGGTCAACGAGCCCAGGTCAACAAGTGCCATGCTCTGAACGACAGAGAAAGCAGAAATGCAGTGCAAACCACGACAGCACATTTTTTGCTCTGCGAAATTTGGAAAAAGCTTGTCTTGGTGCAAAGACGTTGCAGTTTAACTGTGAAGTTTGCTGTGTCGCCATAGATTTGATTCCAGGCCGTTATGAAGAAGCGTGCGGCTTGTGTTGCAGAAACCTTTTGTGGCAAGTACAATCGAGTACACTTTCAATCTCTTCACCAATTGGCAGTTCTTCGGCTTTTGCAAGAAAAAGTTCTCCAGACAAACCCCGTTGTTCAACCGCAAAACACAGCGTGCAACAGAGCGTCATACCAGAAGCACAACGCGAGAAGCACAACGCGAGAAGCACGACTCATTTGTTTCAACCTTGCCGTTGCAGCCTTTTCGCTGCAACATCGCCCAAGGACCGGGTTTCACCTTCCGGTATCCGATTCGAACTGACAGTTTCAAAAGGTCGATTCGCAGGTTCCGTTTGACTCCAGGACGGTTTTGTGGAAAGACCTTTGAGAAGCATAAATCTTAGCAGGACAAGAGTTCACCATGACTCCAGAAAGAAAAAAATCCCTGATCCAGATTTTGGGCGAGCGCGGCAAAATCTCCAAAGAACAGGCCGCTACGGCTTTGCAAAACAAGCAGGCCACGACCGATACCCTCGAGAAGATTTTGCAGGATGTCGGCGTGTCCGAAAGCGACGTTTATGAAGCGCAGGCCCAAAGCATGGGCGTGCCGTTCCTCGACCTGAACACCGTCAAAGCCGATGCAGCAGCGCGCGGCACTTTGCCCGAAGAAATGCAGGATCGTTATCGCGCGGTGCCGGTGCGCGTCGATGGCAAGCGCCTGACGGTCGCCATGGAAAACCCGAAAGACGTTTTCGCGCTGGATGAAATGCGCTTGAAAAGCGGTTTGGAAGTTGTGGCTGTGCTGGCGCCGCCTTCGCAGATGCAAGCGTTGCGCAACGGCTCGCTGGCCGATTCCAACGGCAATGGCAGCAACGGCAACGGCGCCGTTACGCTCAGCCCCGAAGCCGCAGACAGCGCCTCTTTTAGTGACGAGATCGAAGTGATGCTCGGAGGCCTGGTTCCAGTTGAAAAAGACTCGACCAAGAAGGCCAAAGTACACGATGAAAATTCGCTGAAAGACTCTCTTGAGCGCGACGACAACACGATGGACGAGAATCGCATTGACGGCGTGACCGGCGATTCGCAAGCTGCCGATGAAGCGCCGATCATTCGCATCGTCAACACGATTTTGATGTACGCCATCAAAGACGGCGCGAGTGACATTCACATCGAGCCGCAGCGCAAAGGCGTTCGAGTACGCTATCGCATCGACGGCGTGCTGCACGAGCAGATGAAAGTGCCGCAATATGTTCTGGGGCCATTGATCTCGCGCTTGAAAATCATGAGCGAGATGAACATCGCCGAGCGCCGCATCCCGCAGGACGGTCGCATTCGCATCACAATGCAGGAAAAAGAATACGACATGCGCGTCAACTCGTGCCCGACGGCGTATGGCGAAAAAGTCGTTTTGCGTATCCTGGATAAAAGCTCGGTCTTGATTGGTCTGGAGCAGTTGGGATTGTACGCCGATATGCAGGAACAATTGCTGGACATTTGCCACCAGCCGAACGGTTGCTTCATGATCTGCGGGCCGACCGGTTCGGGCAAAACGACGACGCTGTATTCAGTCCTCAACGTTATCAACAGCATTGAAAAGAATGTGATGACGGTCGAAGATCCGGTCGAATATCAGTTACCCGGATTGTCGCAGGTCCACGTCAACCGCAAAGCCGGACTTTCGTTCGCCAGCGCCCTGCGCGCCTTTTTGCGGCAAGACCCGGACGTCATTATGGTCGGAGAAATCCGCGACCTGGAAACGGCGGAAATTGCGATTCAGGCGGCTTTGACCGGTCACCTTGTTCTCTCGACGGTTCACACCAACGACGCGCCATCGACGGCGACGCGCTTGTCGGACATGGGCGTCGAGCCGTTCCTGATTTCGGCTTCGCTGGTGGGCGCGCTGGCGCAACGCCTGGCGCGCAAGATTTGCCAGAACTGCAAGGAAGAATACCTTCCGCAGCGCGAACTGCTACTGCGCTTCGGGCACGATCCAAACCTGCATCCCGAAGTCAAGTTCTGGCAGGGACGAGGCTGCGACAAGTGCCGCCAAACGGGTTACAAAGGTCGTTTGGGGATTTACGAATTGATGCGCGTCAACGATGAACTGTCGGAAATGATCGTGCGTCGTTCCCCGCTCACCGAATTGAAAGAAGCGGCGCGTGCCGGCGGCATGCGTACTTTGCAAGAAGACGGATTCAGGAAGTGCATGGACGGCATGACAACAGTTGAAGAAGTGATGCGCGTCGTCTTCACCGGCGGTCATTAACCGGCGTTCGGATGAAGCGGCACCTGTTTTCTGCTGCTTCGTCTACGCTGCCATGAGTTTTATGCGAATCGAGTACTCGATTCGCATAAAAAGTTTGTTTAACAGTCTGGAAAGAAGGTTTTTATGGCTCAAAATCCCAATGGTGTAGGCAGACGACCACAGGCTGTCATGCCGTCCGGCAACGGTGCGCAGGCCGAGTACGATCCGCTGAGTGGCGCTCATCCTCTTTTTGCCGACGGCCAGGCCGCGCCCGAAGTCGATGAAGAGGATGAAGATGTCGTCGTCTACAAAGAATCGCTGGACGAAACACACATCGACGAGCTTTTAACTAAAGTCGTCGAGTTAGGCGGCAGCGACTTGCACATGGCGGTCGGCAAATCCCCTTGCATACGTTTGCACGGCAAAATTCTCGAGCTGGACGAATATGAGGAAGTGCGCCCTTCGGTCGTTCAGCGCATGATCTACGACATCCTGACGGACGAGCAGATTCAGCGTTTTGAAAACGACCTGGAACTCGACTTCGCTTATACGGCGCAGCATGTCGCACGCTTCCGTGTCAACGCGTTTCGTGACAAGACGAACGTTGCAGCCGCGATGCGCGTGATTCCCAGCAAAATCCCGATGGCCGCCGACCTCAATTTGCCGCCGGTCATTATGGACTTGGCGCAGCGTCCGCGCGGCCTGATGTTGGTGACGGGCCCGACGGGAAGCGGCAAATCGACGACGCTGGCGGCGGTTTTGAACACCATTAATAGCAGCCGCGATGAGCACATCATCACGGTCGAAGACCCGATTGAGTTCGTGCATAGCCACAAGCGATGCGTCGTCAATCAGCGCGAGGTGGGCACCGACACCAAAGCTTTTTCCAACGCTTTGCGTGCGGCGTTGCGCGAAGATCCCGATGTCATCCTGGTCGGCGAAATGCGCGACAACGAAACCATTCACCTGGCGATTACGGCTGCGGAAACCGGTCACCTTGTTTTCGGGACGCTGCATACGAACTCGGCGGCGGAATCGATTGACCGCATGGTCGGCGTTTTTCCGTCCGATCAGCAGGAACAGATTCGCACGCAATTGTCGAACTCGCTGGTGGCGATCATTTCGCAGCAGTTGCTGCCCAAAACCGGCGGTGGGCGCGTGGCGGCTTTGGAAATCATGATCGCCAACTCGGCGATTCGCAACCTGATCCGCGAAGCCAAGGCGCACCAGATGGTTTCGATTATCCAAACGCAGACCGGCATCGGAATGCAAACGATGGATCAATCGTTGCGCGATTTGTATCACAAAGGCGACATCACGTATGATGACGCGATGGCTCGCTCGCACAACGCGGCGGAACTGGAAGCCATGATCTTGAACCGCTCGGGAGACCAAAGCGGCGCTTAAAAATCGCTTTGAGACGCGGCATCGAGTACTCGATATTCGCTTGAAGATGAGCCGCGATAACCGTTGTTTTGAAGAGAGTGCGTTTGACGCAGGAGAACACCATGCCGACATTTGCTTACGTCGCCAAAGATAAAACGGGCAAGATTATTCGTGGCCGCCGCGAGGCCGACAACGAGAAATCTTTGACCAAACAGTTGCAGGATTCGGGTTTCTGGGTGACGCAGGTCGCCAAAGAAGGCGCCGAGAAAAAAGGCGCCAAAAAGCGCAACCCGATGATGGCCTTCAAAAAGGTCAAGTTGAAGGACAAGTCGATTTTCAGTCGCCAGTTTGCGACGATGATTAACGCGGGCGTCAGCCTGGTGCGCTGCCTTTCGGTTTTGGAGCGCCAAACCGACAATCCGCGCTTGAAGGAAGTCATTCGTGACGTGCAAAACCGCGTTGAGGGCGGCGAAACTTTGTCGCGCGCGCTGCTTTATCACAACAACGTTTTCGACAACTTGTTCATCGGTCTGGTGCGCGCCGGTGAAGTCGGCGGTGTGTTGGACGAAACCCTGGAACGCCTGGCGGAATTCTTGGAAGCCGACATGCGCTTGAAGCAAAAGATCAAGGCGGCGATGACGTATCCGGTCATCGTTATGATTGCGGCGTTCTTGATCGTGACCGGTCTGGTCACCTTTATCGTGCCGCAGTTCATCGACATTTTCAAAGCGTTCGACAACGTGGAAATGCCTGCCGCGACGCAGATGCTGATCAACGTGTCCAACTTCATGACCTCGAAGTACGGCCTGCCGCTTATCATCGGCGGCTTCATTGTGTTCAAGATTTTGTTTGGACGCTTCAAGAAAACCAAGTTCGGAAAGCGCGTCGTCGACAAATACAAGATGAAAATTCCAGTTTTCGGCAAGCTGAGCCACCAAATTGGTGTGGCGCGCTTCACACGAACTCTGGCGACATTGTTGACGAGCGGTGTGCCGATTTTGCAGGCTTTGGAAACTGTTGCGCACGCGATTGATAACGAAACTTTTTCCGACGTTATCATGAACGCGCGCGCCCGTATTCGTGAAGGCGACTCGATTGGCGAGCCACTGGAAAAGAGCAAGCTGTTCCCGCCGATGGTGGTGCAGATGATTACCATCGGTGAAGAAACTGGTGCGTTGGATCAGATGTTGGGCAAGGTCGCCGACTTTTATGAGGCTGAAGTGGAAACGCAACTCGAATCGTTGTCGGCGGCTTTGGAGCCGATTATGATTTGTATGCTGGGTGCCATCGTCGGCTTCATCGTTATCGCGATGTTCATGCCTTTTATTGCGATCATCTCGAAGTTGAGCGGCTAAAACCGGCGCCAAACACGGAAGGCGGAAGCGAATCGAGTACTCGCTTCCGCCTTTTGCGCGCTCGTGTTTTGCACATCAATCGAGTACTCGATAGTTGTTCGCAAGCACATTCACGCCTTGCTGATGGGGCAACAGATGCAATACGCGACCAAGACTTTGATCGTCAGCGACAGGTGAGGTGGGAGTTTTTACTGCTCAAGGTTCACCTGCCTTTGACGTTCGGGGTTCTTTGACAAAGTTGCCGTCAAGCCGTTACCCTCGTTTTTATGCTCTTCTTTTTGTTCGGCTTGTTCGCGTTGGGCGCCGTTGTCGGCTCGTTTCTCAACGTTTGCATTTGGCGTTTGCCGCGCGGCGAAAGCGTCCTCGAGCCGCCTTCGCATTGTCCCAACTGCGACA
>JAABUK010004156.1_pt1 | contig 23819 bp, 28 predicted proteins | sample 5559141 | NCBI WGS metagenome assembly JAABUK01 (sample SAMN10711869, study PRJNA513367) | rock metagenome | isolation source: Antarctica rocks | place: Antarctica: Victoria Land, Pudding Butte nord | collected 2016-01-03
CAGAGTGGACCGCCACTGCGTGACAGGGAGGACTTTGGCTTTGGATCAGGTGCAGGCAGCTATCACGATGCTCCTGCTTTCAAGCCAGCTGCACCACGGGGTGTGCCTCTGACAGGCAGAGGTCCAATAGACAAGGTAAGCATGCAATATTGATTGTTACTATGCTGAGACAGCCTGTCGTCAAGACATTGGCTAAGCTATGCCAGACTGAGTAAACGCCATAGCAAGAGCAGACAAGTACTAGCTGATGTCCATGCTATAAGTCTAGACAACGCGCCTTGCAGCATTGCAACAGTTGACCCTATGCATGCTAGCTTTTTGACAGTATCACTTGCGCTTCTGCAGCCTGTTGTGCTCATAACACCTATCATCCAATACATGGCATTGCATCTGCTGATGAAATCAGCAGATGCAACGCTGAGCTGTGACACTCTGACAGCTTGCAGCCTCTTTGACTTCGTCTATGTCAAAAATGACACCATGTCAGCATGCTTTCACCCTAAGGTGTTACATTGCCGGGTGACAAGCTAACAGCTGCCTCTGGAGTGCTTTTATGTGTCCGTGTGTCAAGTGTATTTCAGTTTGTCCATGTGTGTGTGCAGCCCCCCTTTGACAGAGACTTTCCCAGCCTAGCAGGCCGCAGCAATGTGGGCAAATCTTGGCATACTGGAAATGCCCTGCCAGAGCAGCAGTGGACACGACTGGCAGATGCCCCTGATGGCAGCGCCCTCAGCCCTAGGTTGTCCAACCCTAGGGTGGCAGAACCGGCAGAAGCTCCCAAACCTGTGGCATCCAAGTTGGCAAGTGCAGCAGTTGATGTGCCTGCTTCTCAGCCTCGGATGGCAGACACCCTGCAGCAGGTACTGCACTAAGTATTGCTGGCATTGTTGCAACAATGCACAATATGCTTTTTGCATATGGATTGCCAAGAAGAAAATATGATTTTGTGGGAGCTAGTATGGTACAGTCACAAATATCCATACCAGATACCGCTTTGATCTGTGCTTTTCCCTCCTTGCATGGAATAGTTGCTGCACTACAAGCCACCTAACACACTCCTTGCAAGGGGTAGGTTGTACCTTACTGGCATGTTTTCCAATTTTCTGTCTGCTTAATGAAATCTGATCAACTTGTGACTGCTTTTGATGTCATCCATCGTAATGTCATCTGAGGACAGCATGACTCAGCTCAGTAGGTAAAGTGAACTCATGTTGTGCAATTCAACACAGAACCATTCCGATCCCATGTCAGCGGCTGTGCCATGACTTTGCGAAGAAGGCTGATTTATTACTTTTCACTATATTTGACAACCAGGCCCTGAAAGCAGGTTTTTGCACTGTTGTAGCACCTATGCTGATGCAAGTCCTGAATCGGCTAGACATGTTCAGTCCGCCTCAAGAATGCCTGAGCGATGATGTAATGCTCTTGCACTTCTGTCTGCAGGGATCCACACACACACCCAGTCAGACGCCATCCACCAGCAAAGCCCGTCTGGAGGAGTTAGTCATGCGTCAATCCAAGCAGCTCATCCCAGTTGTGGCCAGCACAAGCGCCAGGGACAAGGGCAAGTCCAAGGGCACCGCCCTGACTGGCCCTAAACATGCGACAGCGGTCTCAGGGACGGCTTCTGGGACTGGATCTTTAGTGGGAAGGGTCAAGAATGGTGTTGAGGCTGCTAAGAGGGGTGACGAGCCATCAGCAGGTTTGTCAAAAAGCGGTTCTTTGTGCTGTTTCAAGCACCATGCTGGTTGCAATGACTGCAGCATTCATTGCAGTGTCCAAGCAAAACTCTGCTCAGCTTACAAGACCTGTGAGTCTCTGGCTTATGCATGCTTCATGCGTAGCAAACTCATCATGTGTGCACAGCTGTCTGCTTCTCAAATTGCGTTTTATCTAAAACATCTCCACAATGTAGAATGCGGTTTTACTGTCCCCAGACGTTTCTGAGTTCATATTTCCAGAGTGGGGACGAGGTTTTTGAACTAAAGTAGATGTTTTGTAATTGAGAAGAGCATAGTCTCTGAGTAAGCATTGACATAGGGACCACCATAGTGTCATTACATACCCAAAGCCATGTTCACAATTGTGTGTGATCTGTAGGTCCAGTCATGACAGGACTGGGCCCAAGCCTGCGGCGACTACCCTCTGGGGACCCCAAAACTGGCCCAGGGGCTACTGGCGGGGCGTCAGATGGGAAGCCTGATGGGAGCAGTGATGCTGGTGACTCACTGGATGGACAGACCTCACGTATGGCCCTTGCACGGCCTTTACTGTAACCGTTACCATTAATGTCACTTTCACTTTCACCGTCACTGTTACTGTACTGTTACTGTGACTCTCCCTGATGAAGTAGTGGGTCGGTGTAGCTGTCATATGATGCATGCATAATTGCATGCTGGAACTGAATCTCATGGGACTCTTTTACTCGTGTGTTGGCCCCCATCTGTGTGTAAGAAGTGTCCGGCAATTGCAGAAGGCAACTGCAATGCAACCATGGTCATTGAGTGGTCATACAGCAGTGCTTCTGCTTCTTGCAGAGGCATTGCATCAGTTGTCTACCTAGAAAGCAGCGCAGCAACAACTAGATCAGACACTGCTGCTGGATTCTGGAATGCACAGCTACAGTACAGCTACAGCTTAAGTGCAGCCCAGCACTCAATGTGGTGTGCCTTCAGTGTTTCAGGTCTTCAGTCTGTTCATGTAACTTTGCTCATTTCAACTGTTTGCAGACTCAAGCAGCCAGGAATCTTGAGTCTGTTCATGTAATTCCTCAGCTGAACTGCTTGTCTTTTCTATTGCAGGCTCCGTCAAGCAGGCAGGAACCTTCAGTCCGTTCATGTAATTTTCCTGGCAAGAATGATTAGCTGGAACGCCTGTACATTATTATTATTATTATTATCTATTATTATCTATTATTATTATTATTGTTATGTAATTTTCCTCAGCTGAACTGCTTGTCTTTACCATTGCAGGCTCTGTCAAGCAGGCAGGAACCAAGGACCTGGAACGGCAACGCACCAGCTTCTTCCAAAGTCTACGAAGAACGTCCACCAAGACAATAGACTCAGACAAGCCCGCTGCACCTTCCTCCCCTTCCACCCCTCCAGCACACACGGCACCCCCAATGAACCCCCCCCTGGACCCCCCTACCCACACCTCAACCACGCATGCCTCTGCTTTGTCCAATGGTGTCAGCAGCAATCTGCAGCAGAATCAGGACAGTCATACTGCTGAGATGACCAATGGCCGTGACCATGATAGGCGGCATTCTTGGGATGCAAGCGATCCCAGATCCAAGGTATCAGCCGAAGAAGAAGCATTCCTGCGCAGCCTGGGATGGACTGAGGCTGGGGACGATGAAGACGGTGAGTTAGATCATCACTTTGCTTACAGCCTTGATTTCAGACTGGTTTTGTTTCCCGCCAGTTGTGAATCATTAGTCATCCACAGGTCACCTACAACATGACTTGCCAGGCGATGTCTGGGAGGTAAAACTCATCAGCCGGATCTTTGGAATCAACATTGCATGATTTCTGCGCTCCTTGGGCCAAATTGCAACATCAGACTTGTTTGATGATTTGAGTGATTTCCAGTAATTGAACCAACAGAATCAGCTTCATCTGCCACCATAGCAGCTGTGGTACAGGTTATTTGTAAAAGCTGCAGGCGGGTCCAGGTCCTTAGTCATCACCTGCTGGTATCTTCAGTAGCGACGCTGCTGCAGGGCAGCTTTCACCAACGAAGATTGTTGTTGTGAAGGACAAAGGCTAGCATTGGATGCAAATGCATGCAGTCCTTCCAGACGCTACCTGCAACTTGTGCAAGTAGCATGCATGGCTTTGGTACATGCAGCTTGTTTGCAGAGGGTCTACAAAGAGGAAGAGGATGGCATGGCCATGTGCATCACCTGTGCATCACTCTTAGCACTGTCTGTCTGTATGTAGTCACAATGGTCCTGCAGTCTGACGCTGAACCTATATCGGGTCCTTGCAGAGGGCTTGACAGAGGAGGAGATTGCTGCCTTCAAGGCCAACACACAACATCTGTGCATCAAGTCTTTCAGACCTGCTTCCCAGAGCTTCACCGGCTTCAGCACCTTCTCACCACGCCCAAAAGCAGTCAACAATAGCCAAAATGGTGTCAGCAGGCCTAGTCAGCTGGACGGACTCAGCAGCAGCGACAGTGACTCTGACTTCAATTGACGCAATTTTGCAAGTTTTGCAGGTCACATCTGCCTGTTCTGTGGAAGTCTGCAGCCTGTGTGATGCAGTCTGCTCGTAATGTGTATGTGTTTGCGCATGCTCATGGATAGTATTGTGGCAAAGCTCCGTGGAGTGTACTGTGGCGGAGCTTAACACCGGGACATGCATGACTTCAAGTTTGTCCTCGCTTCAATGCTTAAAAGGTACTATGATAGGGAAGTCAATAGAGCCACTATGCTATGGCATAAACGAGGTAGAATAAAGCATGACTGCGTTTGCTGCGGCTGCAACTTGAGCCAGTTGTCATGAATGTTTTTTTGCTATAACGAATCGTTCTTATGTTATGCTACATGTTGTACTGTCGACACACATCGACTGCAATTTCTCCGATTCCGCTTTTTTGCTTACAGTGGGGTAATGCTTCTTTAGACAAACAAAGTTTGCAAGGATGGGTCTTGCATGAGTGCAGCCTCTGCCATGCAAAGTTGAGCTGAAAGAGAGTTTCCTGTGTAACACTATGCTGAGAAGCCATGCATGAAGAAGAAGCCCTGGCTACCCTGGCTTCTGCCAACGAGGACCATGACCTGGACCATGCCGAGATGCGAGAGTAATGAAAACAGTCAATGCTTAAACTTGTTCATACATAAGACGCTGCGCAAATCTGGGACGTCAGCTTCGTGTTTGATTGTTGGCACTCATCTGCCCGATTGCTTGACTGTCGACTGTTTTACAATTGTCTGGCACCGAATCAGCCTAATTCCAGCTGTCTACGATGACAACAATCGAGACCCAAGAAATGACACTGTGGGAACTTGCTGGTGCCGACCCCAATTGCGTGTTTTCTCCCTTTGTCTGGCGCGTGCGTCTGGCTCTGTATTATAAGGGGCAATCATACAAGTCTGTTCCGTGGAGATACACTGAGAAAGACCTTATCAAGCCTTCTGAGAAGGTGAATTTCGCGCAGCCACCGCCTGCCGTTCCTTTCTTACTTTCTTCCTGTATTTAAGCCAGCTTGCCAATATGACTTGTTTCGAATATGGTAGCGAGTTGTGGGCTTTCATGCTTGCTATTGCGGCTGCTGCATGCCGAGCGTGCATGCTTGCAATTGCTTACGTGACACCAGTATGACCTTTCCGAGCAGGTACCTGTTCTGGACTTCGAAGGCAAGAGACACCACGAATCATGGGACATCTGCCAGTTTCTTGACAAGCAGTTCCCAGAGAAACAGCTTTTCAAGACAAACTGCCCTAGCGGTAAAGCCTGACACCTGCAGTCATACTTTGAAGCCCCAGTCATATCATGTTGAGTCATATCATGTCAGTGTGACGCCAGTTTGCAACAAGAAGTATGTCTAGATGTGTGTCCCACTGGTGTGTGCTATCCTGCAGGAGATGCTGGGATCCTTTTCATTGTCAAATGGTGAGTTGTAAAAGCTCGCTGTTCAATGTGATCTCCAACTCACGGTCAGAGCCATTGTGACACTGTCTCCAGGGCAGATAACGCAATGTACATGGGCATCACACTTGTGATCCTGATGGACATGTACACCACTTGGCAGAAAAGGACAAGAATTACTTTCGGGAATCCAGGGAGGCAATGTTCAAGGGTCAAAAGCTAGAGGATGTAAGCCCTGTTGCCTTGTGCAGTAGTACTGCATGCCGGATAGCATGTTTCTACTGCATTGGTTCCAACATGCTGTGTGAAGTACAACAGATGAAGACCATCCTCACATCCTGCATAAGCACTAAGGCATGAGAGCGAAAGCTCCTCCAGGGTACTGACGCTGTCACCACATAATCCGCCGTGACTATTTGAAGCTTACAAAGCTTGGATAAAGCATTAGTCTAGCAAATGACAGCTGACTGACACGACTGTCGTTCTGCAGCAGCATTTCTGCAGCAATGTTAGCTTTGATTTATAGACACTAGCAGTCACACCCACCGGCATGAACATGTGGGCACCACCCCTGTGCAGGTATGTGCTGACACACCTGCTAAAGTGGAGGCATTCAGAAAGGAGATGGAGCCTTTGAGGCAGACTCTGAAAACCAATCGGTTCCTAGGCGGCAGCAAACCCAACTATGCAGACATTGCAGTGGCTGGTAACTTCCTGGTAAGACGTTGGTCGTGGCCATTTGTGCTCTTGAGGCTGTCATGGGCTTTGCATGCAGTGGCAAGTCACCTGGCACATGCAGAATGCTATACAGCATCAGATGCTCTATGCAGGTCGCATGCTGAACTTGTCAAAGTAGTATGGTTGGTTTGCTGTCAACTGCTTGTTCAAGCCTATTATGCAGGTGCATTGCAGTGACGCGAGTGTTGTTTGCTGCAGTGGTCACGGTCCATCAGCAAAGTGCAGCTGCTGGCCAAGGATGACCCAATTTATGAGTGGCGTGAGCGCATGTTCCAGGAGTTTGATGGCACAATCAAGAACAGCTTCGGCTACCCTGTCTAGGCATTCCTGAACAAGACAATCCATTGTATGTCTGGGGCTGCGCTTAATTGCGTTTCAGCAGTCTGCAGGCATTACCGTTACCCTGATTCGGCAGTGACCTCTTTATGAATCAGCAGCAGCCTGCAGGCTCGTGTCTTGATGATCCCAGCATCAAGCAGGAACCCAGAGATTTGGACAGTTCTGAATGCCGTTCGCATGGCTTTACTGATGACGCTATTAGCCTGAATCACAAGCGGTGGACGCATGCATCAATATTGAAGCCTGTGCTCACAAGGACTCTGGACAATGTAAAGTTCATCCCAGTAGAATTGCTATGTTGCACAATGCAGTTTAGGTGTGATGGTCAGGTTCACTGTTTGCACGCTCTACAAATGTGGAGCTTCAGTCAGCACAATTTTCTTGGATAGCCCAAAGCATGAAGAACAAGAAGAAGGTTACAAGCAGCCTGCGTTAGTCATGATCATCAGCACGAGCTGATCGCAGTTTATTGCCAGACTCGACCTCTGGATCGAACACCTCCTAATCAACACATCGTCTGCATGAAAAAGCTTGATGCCGACCATGCCAAAACAGCAGCCAATCAAGCTCTGGGAGCTTGCAGGAGAAGATCCGCTAATCAGTATGAGTCAGTTGGTTTGGCGAGTCAGACTCTTGTTGGCACACAAAGGGCAGGTGTACGAATCAATCCCATGGCGATTCACGGAGAAGAAGACCATTCAACCCTTCGACAAGGTGCAATGATGCAGACCTGCTGTACCTGTGTTCACCTGTAACGCTGCATCATCTTGAGCACAATCTTCCGGCCGTGACAGACACCAGAAGTGGGTGTGTTGAAAGTGTGAGCACTTAGGTTTATTCAGTTAAGCCATTCAGGACATGTGAGTGGTGGTTACGTACAACACCAGGTTAGTAAGGGTTAGGCCCAGCGGGCTGCATATAGGCAGTCTCTGGTAGACCTCTGGTGGATCTCTGGTAGAGGGTGTAGTCCTGAATCTTCCAGATGGGTGCTGCAGCCAGAGCACTGTACTGACATTGTGCCCTGCATGGCCAAATGGTGGTGGTAAACTTGCCATTTCTGCTGTGCTGAACCAAGGCTGCATTCACCAAAGCTGCATCCAAGGAAGCAAAACTCCAAATGCTTCATTTTGCAACCTTGGTGTCTCTTCAGGTACCAGTCATGGAATATCATGGCAAGCAGATGGGAGAGTCTCTTGACATATGCAAGCTTTTGGAAAAGGAGTTTCCTGAGCCAGCTGTATTCAATAAAAGCTGCCAGGCTGGTAAGTTATCAGTAGGACTTGCCCGTTTGCGTCACGCTGCCATGTACAAGTGCTTTGCATGTATGTTGCTTAGCTAGATACTCGACTTCCATGTTTCTGCTGTTCAGGGGATGTGAGTATGGATTTCATCCTTAGCTGGTAATCATGTGCACCAGCTCTATCTTCTTTCCTGTTATTTTCCTTGCCATGCACATGCTGTCAAAGTCAAGCACCACAAAGGATGCTATGACTCTACTTCTTTCTTGTCTGTACATAAAGGCAAACCAGCACCATGCTTGCTCACCAATCATCAGCATCATTGGTAGCAAAAATTCTGCACCAAATCGTGGCAAAGGACTTTGTCTTGCCATTCATCACTTTTCACATCTGGCGTGAATGACTACAGCAACAGCTGTATGTGTAGCGCACAACGGTGGAAAACCCCATTTCTGCAGCAGGTCCAACACAACATTTGTGATGGCTGCTTTTCCAGTGGTGCTGCTGGACATCTACAAACACCTAGCCAAAGAGGACCTTGAGTACTATCGTGAATCTAGAGAGAAGATGTTCGGGTGCAGTCTTGAGGACGTGAGTATGACACGCATCATGCCAATTCACATGTCTCACATTTGCATGAAGGGGCCAGCAGCAGCAGTAGGACATGTGTGAACCATCTGCATCAAAAGCCCTTTGGGCACCGCTGTGTCAAGTGCAGTTTTCAGCAGACCAGCCAGCAAAGCTGAAGGCCTTTAGGGCAATGCTGGAGCCCTTAAGACATACTCTGCAGCACTTCAAGTTCCTTGGAGGTGACAAGCTCAACTATGCAGACATCGCAGTTGCTGGTAACTTCCTGGTATGTATCATCCAAGCATGTGTCATGTCCACTTCCAGTATTACTGCTGGACACCAGCACACCAGCTCTGACTTCTTTGACGGCTGCATCATTTTGAAAGGAATGCAGCAGTCATGTGGAATGCGTTGCTGCATTCCCTTGTGACATCACACCTTATACTTCTAATGGATACGTTGCTTGTGCAGTGGTTGAAGTCCATCAGCAAAATTCAGCTGCTTGAGAAGGAGGACCCGGTGTATGAGTGGAGGGACAGGATCTTCAAGCAGTTCGAAGACACCATCAGCAAAGCTCACACATACCCAGTCTGACTCGCTTTGCAGCAGTTTGCACATGCTGCACTTGTCGTCCTGGAGTGCTGTTCGCATCTTGGCCTGTCCTTTTTTACTAGCCATCGTTGTACCGTCTGATCGGGATCATGACTGACTGACTGTTTCTGAATGGTCGGTTGACAAGACACCATACATTCATGGTCCATATGTTGGTGCGGCACTAGCATAGCTATTGCAACTTGAGCTACCAAAGTTTGGCAGGCTTTGCTTGTGCACTCTCGTCTCGAGCTAACTTTTAGAGTTTGCTACAATAGCCAGCGCAATGAGAAAGATGATGCAAATGAAGCAATTCTAAATTGTCGTGAGGAAATGCACATGGAGTTTGTGACTTTGTCCACCATCTGTTGAATGATGTAGTGCATGCTGTGCATGCTGTGCATGCTGCAAACATGATAGTGACTCATAAGAAGAAGAAGAAGGATTTTACAAGTTTCTGCGATTTCTAAGATGATCATCAAGGCTCATGACACCATAGTGCATTGGTCAGCACCGCATGCGTGCACTGTGAATGCTGTAGCGCTGAGGATTGTTGCAATTAGTTCCGCTGAAGATCGTTGCAATAAGTAAAGCAGGTATAGCTTGACCCGCAAGCCCAATCTGCCGTGAGAGGTTTTCGTCAAACATGGCGCAAGTGCAGCAGATCAAGCTATGGGATGGGAACTGGCCGGGGAAGACTCGCAAACTATTATCAGCCCATTTGCATGGCGAGTGCGACTTCCTCTAGCGTACAAAGGGCAGTCATACGAATCAATCCCGTGGCGACTCACGGAGAAGGCTGCCATCAAACCCTTTGAGAAAGTGCGTTGTCATCCGGAGTCTCGGGCGCACCCATGTGTTCTTGCCACGATCGATATTGTCTGTTTGCACACCAAACCTTCATCTCTCACACATCATCAGCACACCGTCAACGTTGCAAGATTGGGGGCTGCTCTAGTTCAGGTTGCGACACCCTCTCTATGAAATCAAGTATCCATGCAGGTACCAGTCCTGGAGTTCAATGGCAAGAAGATGGGAGAATCCACTGACATCAGCAAATTCTTGGCAAGACAGTTCCCTGAGCCAGCGGTATTCAAAACAAACTGCCAAACTGGTACGCCCAGATTAAAGCCATGACACAGTCATATTGGCTTGTGCAGGCAGTTGCATACTTCAGGCTCCTTGTTAGTTTGCAACTCCTGCGTAGTCACATGCCACATGACATACACATGCTGCTCATGGCTGCACAGTAAATTTTGCTTGCTGTGATGTGTAAGCCATGGAATGCAATTCACTGCTGACAACAGAAAGAACCATGCCATCTGGAGCATGTCTAACTTCTGTTTCTTGTGTGTGCAGGAGATGTGGGTACAGAATTTATCCTCGCCTGGTAAGCATTGTCATGTGGGGTTGGCATACAGAACCATGCATACTGTGTTTGCTGTTAAATGCATGTATTGTCTGTGTCATGCTGATTTCGTCAGAATGATGCTAGAGAATGCAGGCTGTTGTGCTAGTCACTGTCCTTGCATCATGGCAGGTTTGTAGCTTTCCCATCTGTGCTGCTAGCCTTTGCATGACTATAAAGTTGACATTTGCAAGCTGCTGCACTTTGCAAAGATTGCATTGACGCATACCTACTAGCCTGTGTGTCATCCAAATCATCAGTTTTTGCGCTCATTAATGGTATGCAGACTTGTGTGGCACATACAAACACATGATGGCTGTAACAGCTTGTCTGTGGCACATTTGCATCCTGCATGTCTTTCCACCACTAAGCTGTTGTGAGAAGTGCATTTATATACAAAGCTCAGGCCTGGTACGTACACAGCTCTGGTCTGTACACAGGGCCAACTCAGCCTTTACAAGGGCGGGCTTTGCACTTGTTGTGATGGACATGTACAACCACTTTACCAAGAACGACCAGAAGTACTTCCGGGAATCTAGAGAGAAGGTTTTTGGCGCCACGCTTGAGGATGTGAGTCTGAGTTGCGTCGTGCTTGTTACAAATACATGTCATGCATCGAGTGCAGCTTTAGCAACAGCAACAGGACATGCAGACCACATGCATGGTGCTTTGCTATGAATGTGCAGCTCCTCAAGTTGAGCAGCAGCAACTAGGCATGGGGTGCTTGCATCTTGTTAGTACCAGCCTAACCGATGCTGTCAACCAGCAAATGATCAGCAGCAGCAGCTGGGCATTGACTTTCTATCTCTGGCCATATTGCTGTTTGTCCAACAACACCTGCTGCTCGTTTGTTCGCAGTTATGGGTATCTGCTGCTGTTACTGCGACGCATTTACATGAAGGGATGCAAGTCATGCACCACCTTGCTCAACAGCTCGACATCAGCTGCATATGTTGCGGAACAATCAGGTGATCAGGGCTGAGACCTAGGTTGCAATCCCGTCTGCACTAGGAACATCTGCATGTGCTGCAACATTGAATCGGTATACAGAACTGCATAATGCAGAGTTGCCTACCACAAAAAGCATGCTGGCAAGCTTAGCATTGGCAGGACGCTGTGCTGCTTGCAGATCTCATCTGACAAGCCGGCAAAGCTTGCAGCTTTTCGATCCGCACTGGAACCTATGAGGCAGACCCTGAAGCAGTCCAAATTCCTGGGAGGCAACAAGCTTAACTATGCTGATATTGCAGTAGCTGGAAATTTCCTGGTAAATTTTGAGAACGACATGCCTATTGATGGACCTGCTGTTGGGTGCGTTAATGTCAGATGCTGTTGGTGTGCTTTCCCGGAGGAACTTGCATGGACCTGCGCTCGTTTGCATTTTCGAAAAACAAAACTAGCCGTGTTGGTAGCAAGAACCAGGTTCCATTGGCAACCAGGGTTCATGCTCTGCCATCGTGGCCTTGATCAGTGAAGAGCATCCTGCTGTCTGCAGATCCCCTAGGCAGCACTTGCATGGTGACTTGCTTACACCACAGCATGAGGCATCACACGGGCACATGGTAGCAAGCAACTTTGGCTGCTTTCATGCACCTGGCTCTTGCACCTAGCCCTTGCTGTCAGAGTCTGTGTCAGGTCTTGCTTGTGCGTCGGCAGCATCATACTGCAACCCCAGTTGCAGGTTCTTGCTTGCTTCTGATGTCATGAGTGCTCACTGGCAGCCTAGTACATTTGTGTTGCAGTGGATGAAGTCTATCAGCAAGACTCAGCTGCTGGAGAGGGATGACCCGGTGTATGAGTGGAGGGAGAGAATATTCAAGCAGTTTGAGGACACCATTAGCCAAGCTCACATGTACCCAGCATGATTACTCTCTGAGGCATCAGGCCCAGAAAGGAACTGCACACAGAAAGATATAGTAGTACGACATATGTGGTATCTAGCTCAAGCTGCAGTAGCCATGGTAATGCAACCCCAGGATGTGATGTAGCATCAATACCTGGACCACTTAGCAACAGTCAGTCCAGCCATGGCTTTGATCAGAATGTAGAGTGTTGTTGCTGGCAGAATATGAAGTGTGGGCAAAGATATGAGTAGCATGAAAGCATGTTCGGGAAACGGCTGCAGCATGTGTTGCTATGGTGTTTGGATGCTGTGCACTTGACCTTTGTGTTGAGACCTACCAACTATCAGTTATCAGACTTTTTGTACACTTTTGCTCTTTCAACTTACTAAGCAGCACAGTGAACATGATGACGCCAATAGACGCAATTTTGTCAAATATGAATGCAAGACCAACTTCCCAAATTTGCACTAGCGAACAAAATGGATGCAACTTTGGAAGGTTTGCTGAAACGCATGCTGTGCTGGCTGTGCTGCGAAGATGATGTGATTGTGACTCATGCCAGCATGCAGATTATGACGATATACCGCGTTGCGACTTCTCTGGCCCTCACGACGTCGGGCCAGCATCGACTTCATTCTGGGCGAGTGTTTCAGCGCTGAGTGTTGTTGCAATAAGCGACCTTCCTCAAGCTTGAACTTCGAGCCCTGTCTGCCTTGAGGGGTTTGCCGTCGAACATCGCGCCGGCACAGGAGATCAAGCTCTGGGAACTTGCGGGAGAGGATTCACAAATCAGCATCAGTCCGTTCGTGTGGAGAGTGCGGCTTCTGTTGGCTTACAAAGGGCAGTCCTACGAATCAATCCCATGGCGATTCATGGAGAAAGATGCCATTAAGCCCTTTGAGAAGGTGCATGCTTAAGCTCAACATCTGCTCACATCTACCACCACTGAGTAGGTCTTAGGGCATTCACTTTATCTTGCTTGACATCGGACCATGAGAGAACGTTTTGTACGCACAAGACCTCGTCATATACACTGCGTGCAAACTTCAACCCGGTTCCACACCCCTGTCGCTTTAAGTTGAACGGTTAGACATGGCCTACGTCGGTTCATGTCGGTAGACCATTCTACGACGTCGAGCACACATTCAACCGTGTAAGTTGTGACTCACCGGACTCCGATTTTTAAACGCAGGTACCTGTCTTGGAGTTCAATGGCAAGAAGATTGGAGACTCTGCTGACATCAGCAAATTCTTGGAAAAGGAACTCCCTGAGCCACCAGTGTTCAAGACGAACTGCCAGACTGGTACGCTCAAAGCAGTGCCTTGAGCAACTGATGGCCAGCGGTGCTTGCAGGCGTGTCAGACGTATGATCTTGTGACCCAACTGATACTTGCGGGTTTATGTCCAATTGAGATGCGCACGCTGTTGGATGTCGCGCTGTAGTGCATGCATTGATACATTGGGTGTAGAAACATCCTGACACAAGGCACCAATCTTCACAAGAAATAAGCCATCTGAAATTTGTCCAACCTGTGTTATATGCTGTGCAGGAGATGTGGGTCTAGATTTCATCCTCGGCTGGTGAGCTTTGCTTTTATGATCTCTGCACACAAAAGCATATCTGTTGAATTCGCTATTCAATGCATGCGCTGTCAGCGTCAGGCTGCTTACATCAGAATGACGTCTGAAGATGCATTCTCGAGAGATTCTCTATCTTTGCGTCATGACAGACTTGTAGCTCTCCCGCCTGCACTGCATGCACCCATAGTCCTGGCACTGCTAGTCTTTACACTCAATCCACGCTGAACATGCTGGTTAGCACCATGTCATGCAAGCCATCAGCTTCTGCACATGGCACATGGGTTTTTGGCACATACACACATCATGGCCATGTGAACTCTTGTATAGCTATAGCACAAGTTCAGCCTGCACATCTGCTTACCAACAAGCCAATATGTCTTGCCATTAAATGTACCATGGACTTGAGAGCAAGTCTTGCCATGCAACAATGGTTAAAAAGCTCACGTGTGGTGTAGGGCCAACTCAACCTTTGTGATGACAGCTTTCCCAGTTGTTCTGATGGACATCTTCAGCCACTTGGCCAAGAGTGACCTGAAGTACTTCAGGGAATCTAGAGAAAAGATGTTCGGCACCACGCTCGAGGATGTGAGTCATGACATGCATCATGCTTATCCGATGTATGAGTTGTCCAGCGAGTGCAGACTTAGCAGCAGCCACAGAACACGCGTACGTCGTTTTGTTCAGCAACGGCCCTACAGATGCCTGATATTGCAACAGATCATTACCAGTAACCGCGCGGCGATAATGTATCTCAGACCATATTTTGTCCTTGCCCACTGATGCATGCTCCCTGTTGCTCACAATACAACTTCTTGTTGGTGTGGGTGCAGCTTATTTGCACAGAGGTGTGCAACTTGTGCACCACCCTCCTCATTGCTTGATATAACTTGATATCAACTGCAGATAGTTCAAAGCAAACAGGTGACTGTCGCCCATCAGATTGCAATCCTGTCAGTGTCTCATGCATGCTGGCAAGCGCAGCATTGACAGGTCGCTGTGCTGCTTGCAGTTCTCAGCAGACAAGCCAGCAAAGCTTGCAGCCTTTCAGTCAGCACTGGAGCCTTTGAGGCAGACCCTGAAGCAGTCCAAGTTTCTGGGAGGCAACAAGCTCAACTATGCTGACATTGCAGTAGCTGGAAACTTTCTGGTACACATTGGCCATCACATGCGTGTAGATGCTGGTACATTAGATGTCATGTGTGACATTGCTGCTGTGGATTGCACTTTCGATTTTGTGAGTGTTTTGTGTGTCATGGGATTAGTTGTGCTGTTTGTACTGAGAACCAAAATCCTTTGACAAATAAGGGTTCAAGCTCTGCCATTGGAAACTTGATTTAGGGTGAGTTTGGTTGTCCATTTGGGCTTGCATTTAGGGTAAACCTACTGCACTTCTCTGCAGCTCCTTAGGCAGCATATGCATACTGACTTGCTGGCACGATGGGAGCATCATCACATTGGGTGACAGGGCAGCAGGCAACCTCTGCTGCATGTGGTGTGCACCTAGCTCTTGCGTTACTGTCAGATTTTGCTTGTGCGTTGATCGCAGCATACCGTCATCCAAGTGAGGAGTTGCTGCTTTGCTGCATGGCTTGAGTGGCACTGTTGTAGGGCAGAATCCCGCATTGCACACTAGATGCTCCCTATCTTATTGTACCCTGCTACAGGCACATGGTACGTTGCACAGTGATGATGAGTGTGTTTTTGCTGCAGTGGCTGAAGTCCATCAGCAAGACTCAGCTGCTCGAGAAGGATGACCCGGTGTATGAGTGGAGGGAGAGAATCTTCAAGCAGTTTGAAGACACCATCAGCAAAGCTCACACTTACCCAGTCTAATAACATTTACAGCAATATTGTTCAATAAAGGATCATGCACACATGCACTGACATGTGGAGGCGGGCACAACAGGTGGCATGTCACAATAAAGCTAATATAAAGCACTGCAAAATCATTGTCGCAGGGACAGCTTTGATCACTGCTGATTTTTGGTTGCTGTGCTTTCTTGCGCTATGTCATTCTGCATTGTATTTCATTCCTTCCTTTTGCCAAACTTGTGGAAATGCAGCCTGTAGGTTTCTTTGTGTCAGAACTTGCCCTGGTGTGTTTCAGGTCGTCTGTCTTGTCTAGCCTTACATGTCACTCTCTAGGCGCCGGTGCGTGAGCACGCTTGTTTCGTCAGTGAGCTGAGGTGCAACCGATTTTGATTGTGTTTCAGCTGCAAATACAGGCGCTCAAAAGCATCTTCAGATATTGTCAGATACTGTTTAGCCCAGGTCCAGTTGCAGCCTCCCAGTGGGGTGTATGTATTCTCTCCATTGAGTAAAGCTGTGCAAAGCATGACTTGTGCGTGCGTCCGTGATGCCCGCCGCAAGTAAAACCTCCTCAGCGGTGGCCAGCACAATGTCGAGGATCATCCCGGAACTTCACAACTGCGGAGGGGAACGAGGTGACCCAAGTCTGCCAATGCTGTACAAACTTCCTTTCAAGCGGCAGGCAGAGATCAGGTTGCTGATTGACTTGAGTGCGCGACCCCGTCTGCGATGCCGGAACAGATCGCGAACAGGATGTACGCACCAGAAGGCACATATACCCTTTACTCAGAGCGACACTCTGGCCTGCAATACTTCAGCTCCTCACGCGCAACAAAGCTGACCTTTGCGGACCTTCTGATGAAGGAAGATGGATACCATGTCGTCTTCAACGTGCAGGACTACTTATACATCTGCAACTACTCTTCCACAGGCAAAGTGCGCTTGATTTTCATGGCATATGCATCTTTTTATTCACATTGTCGCATGAGCATTTGCCATCTGCAACAGCCTATACACACGTCCCATACCCTCGTCAAACCGGATCACTTGACGCCCGCAGCCTCCGAAGCGATCCATCTTGTTTGCTGGAGGGGCCACTGGTGGTGCTACAATGCCAACATGCCACGACTTCTTCCCGGCATCAGATGGTTACGATGTTTTGGTGGGGTTTGGTACTGGAGATGGTACAGCCCCTTGCCTCCTGAGTCACTCCAGCATTATCTCAAGTGACTTGCAATACATAATTGCATCAGGCAGACCGAGGAGTAGCAAATACAACGCTTGATAACTCAGCAGTCTTCACATGATGCGCACAAGCATGTCATCAGCGTCCATGCTAAAGTGGTCCTTTCGGCTTTGCTGCTTACTGCTGTACATGCATGTTTGCACAGAACAAACGCACCTGCACACACACACACGCACGCACACATGGCTCTACAAGCCTTGCGTTTGCCCTGTGTGCCTGACGCCATGCTTGCTCCTTGCAGTTGCTCTGTTGTCCATGCAAGCCCAGATTCAGGCTGGGACCACCAACAACAAGCCAGTGCAGCTCCTTCAATATAGCCCAGAGGGTCCTGTGGACCCTACCAAATGCACAGCTGTCTGCTTCATCCCAGGGTCAGAAGGCACAGTCTTTGCTGCAGCGCACCTCAGTGGGACTGTGATCATACACATCAAGGTAAACGATCCCTGTCCAATGCAGTGATTGGTAACAGTAAAGGGTAAATGTGGTGTCTCAAAAGCAAGGCAAGTGCTCTGCAGTGAGACTGATGGGTGATCAGATGACTTGAGCTGTATAGGAACCTGCTTGAGGGGCAGAAAGCATGATCAGCACTGGGAATTGTGCTCTGTTTTCACTGCGCCCTGAGGGACATACCTCGTAGCGCTCTGCGCATCTGTTGAACTCGCAAGGCTGGAGCAGTGACATCCACTTGTGCAGCAGGCCCAGCCACCAGACTCCACAGTCACGTACTGTGCTACCTGGGCAGCCGGGTATAATACTTGTCTTTTCATTGAATTGACGCCGAAAGGCGTAACCTTTCTTATTATTGCTCTTTTTTAGACTCTGTGCTTCATGTGAGGAGCTCTCTTGCAGGGAAAGGAAGCCAGCGGCAGCAAAAGCAGCTTTGCTATGAAAGCCCTGACGTCCGGCCCTCAGAGGGGTCCAGCAACCCCCCTGTACGTCTCCAAGGAGGGTCTATATGCCATGGCTGTGTCTCCTGATGGCAAGCATTTGGCCACCGCCAGCAAGGATGGAACCACAAGGGTTTTTGAGCTGGCCACCGCTCAACTCAGTGGTGGCTTTAAGGCAAGTTGATGTTATAGCATGAACATACTGCAATGCATGCACATGAATCATCACTTGTTGATGTCAGTAGCTGCTGATCAGTAGTATTGTCCAAGATGTTGTGCATGCACAGTTGAACTCCTGCAATGGGCTTCTTATGCCTTGGTGGTTTATTGCGTGTTCGATACTGCATGGCATGCAGGCAAAGTTGTGCAGAAGCATATGCCTGCAATCTGTTCTTTGTTGCCATGCTGCACAGCTTTTCTCAAGTCACATATATCATTAGGGCATCCTGTCTTACTGGCAACAGCATGAGCAATGCACAATCAGACCCTCATGCAAGTCAGTCCTGCATACAAGAGTGCTTGCACAGCTGTTCAAAGGCAACTTTGATGTACTGCCTAGACTCCAAGCCTGTGCACGCACCCACAGATTTCACACTGTCGATGTCATCAGGGAGCAACTGAAGCTGTCATGAGCTACAGAGCACTTGGAATTGTTCTATGCGGCTTGCAGCTCTACTACAACATGGCGTGTTTTGCATCCCTACTACAACTTAGTCATCATGTTCCTCCTAAACATGGTGTCTATGCAGAGCTACTTTGGAGGGGTGTGCTGTGTGTGCTGGAGCCCAGATGGGCGCTACATAGCAGCTGGCGGGGAAGATGATCTAGTCTGCATCTACGGCATGGCTGAGAGGGGGGTAGTGGCATGGGGGGAGGGTCACTCTTCCTGGGTCATGCAGGTTGCCTTTGACCCTTGGTAAGCCAGCCTGGTCACCCCTGTTACTATACAAACAGGACTTGCAGTGTGGAAAAAATGCGTGTCTTGCTGCCAATGGCATCAGGATTTTTTTTGTCAGTATACTTGGGCAACATCCAGGCTTTGCATGGGGGCATGAGGTGAGGGGGGTGGGGGGGGCATGGGGGTGAAGGGACTTACTCTACATGGGGCGTTGTCACTGTTGACAGGTCCTGGAAGTTGTCAACAGGTCCAATGCATCAGCTCAAGCACAACTTGCAGCTGAACCCTCAACTCATGGATATACAGTGGTGTATGCAACAACCCTCAACACCAATACATTGCTCAAAGTAATGCACCAAATTAGACCGGGGTGGCAAACTGCCTTTATACCTGGATTCAGGCGGATTCCTGAAATCTGGGTGGCCCGCTTAAGTGCACCGTGAACTCCAAAAATTTGCAGAAAGGTAGTCCATGCTGCTTGTGCACCTGCCTCTACTTGCCTGATTTGAGTCGTTGAAGTCAGTACCAAAATCGCAGCCGTTGAGGGAACACAGAGTAACAGGATGTGATGTCACTGAACAGCACAGCAGATGGATCACAGGAGCCATGCAGTAGCTGTTACACCAGCTTCAACGCAGTGCACGTCACATCCACCTTTGTTTTCAAACCAGGTTGTCTGATGAGTCACAACTGGCTCCACAATATCAATGGTAAAGTACTGATCGAAGTAGGATAGACTGCACGGAAAACACTGAATTGCACTTTGGTCTGCTGCTGCTGCTGTCATGATTGCTAAAAGGCTTGAACTTTCCTTTCTTTTTAAAACCCTTACTGCCGTCTCCTTTCCTGCCTTTCCCCTACCCTTCCTGCCCTCTCCTGCCCTTTCCCTACCATTCCTGCCCTCTCCTGCCCTTTCCCTACCCTTCCTGCCCTTTCCTTTCCTGCCCTTTCCCTGCCCTTCCTGCCCTTTCCCCACCCTTCCTGCCCTCTCCTTTCCTGCCCTTTCCCTACCCTCCCTGCCCTCTCCTTTCCTTCCCTCCCCCTCAAATCATGATGTCTGTGCAGGCAGTGTGAGACAGGCAGTGCAAAGCCAGTGCCAGTACGCACCAGCAGTGGTGTGCTGTCCCTCACAAGGGAGACCACATACAGAGTAGGCAGCGTGGGTCAAGACTGCCAGCTGCTACTTTGGGACTTCACCATCTCAGATGATTACACTGGGGCATCTGCAGAAGGGTAAGCTCAGCGTTTTCATTCTATACCTTACAGTCTGGGGTGTGGAGCCCGTTGTGACTCATCAGACATCCTGGCTTGAAGACACAGGTGTATATGGTGTGCGATTCAATGCAAGGCAAATTCGACTGAGTTGCGTGTGTTTGCATCTGATCTCAGATCTCTGTGGGTACATCACAACCGTGCTGAGATGCTGTGCAAAGGTTTCAGTGTGCTGCCACAACAGCTTAATTGGTGACAGGGGTCACGCTAGCTTAGGTATCATCTTTGGTGGTGAACGCAAAAGCAGCCAAGCTTCATGCTGTTTGGGACCATCATGAGGTTCACGTTCAATGTATGCCACATGTGAAGGTTCTCCTCCCTGATGGGATGCAGCAGCACCTGCAACAGCACCTGCAGCAGCACCTGCAGCAGCACCTGCAGCAGCACCTGCAACCTTGCTGTGACCCTGAAGTCATCATCACTACCAGCAGCAGTCATCTGCACTCACCTCAAGACCCCTTTCAGGATCCACCTCAAACCCATGTCAACACCCACCTCAAAACCATGCATCTTTTGTGCGTCTGTAGCTTACCACATGGCATCAACTACTATGTTGACTGCGCCCAGTTTTGCCCTGCAGGGTGATCACAGCACCAGTGATGAACAGCTCTCATAGCACCCACACCACCCCTACCCCTACCTCTGCCACCTCTCGTGCCAGCAGCAGCAGCAGCACATTTGACACCCCAGTCTATGTCAGCCACCGCCGAAAAGGCAGCTTTGGCACACCCACTCACCGGCATAAGGCCAGCAACGGCAGCAGGGACTTCAATGCTGCAGAGCTGATTGCGCCCTCTGTGCCAAGGGCTGAAATGGTGCTAACAGCCCCTGTGGTGCAGCAGCAGATACACAATGAGCCGTTGACAGATGTGCTGTTCACGCAGTATGCTGTGTACTCTGCTGATGCGTGTGGGCAGGTGAGCTGTCATGTCGTGCTGTTATAGATAACTTGCTAGTCCAAGTTGTCTGACTTGTCTTGCATGAATCGAGATGTCTATTGCCAGAGAACACAAGAGCAAGCAGGAAACGTGCATTGCTGCACATTCCAGATCATGGGCAAGGATGTTTGAGGGATTGACTTGTCATTTTGTGTTGTTGTCCCTTCATGTATGTGTCTGTGTGCCACTCACATGGTGCACATGTCATGGTGTCTGTTCCCTCTGACAGTTCGTTAGCTGAGGCAAAACAAGGCTGCATTCACGACCCAGACTGAGTCTTAATCTGCTCATTTGCAGCTCACAGCACCACTTGTACACTCCATTTGAGTGCATTAACAAGCAAGTCAGGGCACATGTCAGAGGACGTTCCGTATGCTAGTGGCAGCTGCATGTGCTATGCGTGCTAATTGTAGTACACATGCGCCTGCTATGTATTGTGTTTGTGCGCTGATGCACAATGCACAGTCCTTAAGGAGTCACTCAAGATTTCACGGTGACTTTGTAAGGAGTTGCCTTGTGTTACTTTGTGCGCCTCTGGTACAACACACATTGGAGGCGTAAAGGCAATGACAGATACAGTGCAAGTGTAGTGTGGCGGTTTAGTCAGTTTCTGAGACTGCACACAACCTGTAGGTGCGGTGCTGGCAGCGGCCTGCTCCCCCTCAAGCTGAGTCAGCACAACCCAGCCATTCATCTCAAAGAGCAGCAGCAAGCCAATCTGCACAGCACACATCTGCAAGCTCCAAGCAAGCGTCACGTGACCGTAATGAGGCTGATGATGCAGCTGAGCAGCAGCAGCAGCGCAGATACACAGCAAGCCCAGTTGCAAGTGCGAGGGGTGGTAGACAATTTAGTAGACAGGAAACATATGCAGAGCAAGAGAAACCGTCGTAACAGTGGCCACAACATGCTGTATCAGTCTTGCAAGCCCGGATGTGTCGTTAGCCATTGTCTATGGCGCTGACACTTTGTACCAAAATATTTTTGTTCCGAGATAATGTTGTAGACTAAACCGGACAGCCACACATCTGCACAGAACTATTGGCACTCATGGTCCTAGCTTGTGATGAGTTTCAGGAGATATTGAATTACTTGCTGCCAGGTCTCAAAATCGTTTGAGGCCTCGTTATTCGAAATTTCGAGCACTTTAAACCACTGACAGTCAATCACTAACAAGCAGGCATGAAAGCCAAGCTGCTGAATGATACTGCTGGCATATGCATGCGATTCACCACTCGCCTCCCACTGCAAAGCTAAAACAATAACGAAACATTAATGTATTATACTACCAATAGTGCTACCAGTGATGCCACCAATGAACGGAATGAGCACTGGCAATACACACTCAACCTGCCACTCTCAAGCACTAGCTACTCAGCTCAAAACAAAGTACAGGTGATGCAGACATCAGGCAGTTTAGTGTACACAACAGTACTCAGCCACTGACAACAGGACACAGACTGCAACAGACAGGTTGCAATGTATGTCTGACTGGGAGCAACGTCAAGCACCGTCTTGAGCAGCAAACAAGCAACAAAGCAGTCCTGTGGATGCATGAGCCCATGCCCATACACGCAAACATATTAGCAAAGAGTCGAGGTTGCTTGCATCCTGCATGAGCTGCAAGCTCAACCATTGCAGCAGGAGTGGGCACTGCATGGCCAACACTGCCAGCTGTCAGTTGTGCCCTGTGGCGATCTGAAGAAAGGCAATGCTGTTGCTCTTATGGTCGTTGGTGTTGTCAGCTCTGCAATCTGACCTGGTTGCGTCAGTGTAAGTGGTGTCTGGTTATTGTATCCAACATACACTTTCTTTAACGCTGCATGGTCCAAGTATAATACTGAGGCTTGCTGTTGGGCTGATCTGAATTGAAGTGAAGTCGCAGACATGGTAGCGTGCTGGATCAGTTCCCTGCACCCATTGATGAGTCGCCTGACATGACATAGCCTGCGTGAAACAGGGCTGTGAGGACTGCCCCAATGAAGATACCGTCTCTTGTCTTTGGCGCAACCCTGCCGTTCAGACCAATGCGAACTGCAATACACGAACCTTCAGCCATACGCCTTTGTGCACAACTGGCATGCAGGCTCGACGGTGCACGCGTGGTCAGATAAGCGTGCAAACACTCACGTAAAGGCAATAGCGGTGCATAAACCAAAGGTATCAGCATGTTATAGTTCGGCTCTCTCTTTTTTCTGTGGCAACACCACCCAGTTTAAGCAAACTAGAAAAGGTACGGCAGCGCAAAAAAATGCTGTTAGGAGCATCGCTGACCTCTCCTGCGTATGCTCCTTGTTGATCGAGTCCATGTTGCCAAAGTTGTAAAGAGAGAGATCACAGTGCCAGAGCAGGGCTGCAAAAAGCGCACAAAGTGAAAGAGCAGCAGTTGAGAATTCACGGCACGCGGCACGAGCATCGCCAAGTTTGCACGGCCTCCGCGGAGGCCGGTTGGCAAGGCAGTGAACAGCCTGCGAGCTGTTCAGAGGTCATTGCTGTGTTGCCTTGGTCTTGCTGTTGGCTGTCACCAAGCGCGTGTCCTACCATGGGGTCGGGTAAGACTTGCTGTTTTCCTGTCCGCTGCGTGTCAGCCAGTGGCTTACATGCTGTTGTGTTGTGCAAGGGGCGAGAAGCGCGGAGCGATCTCGATCACGATCACGTTCCAGGTGCTGCCGCGTGGTGAGCTTTGGTAACAAAGTTAGGCAGCCCGCCGTATGCGCATTTGCTTTCTATTTGCAGGGACCGTCACAGGCATAGAGAAAGTAAACATAGGCATAGGTCAAGGACTAGGTCTAGAGATAGGTCACACAAGCACAGCAAACACAGCAGATCTGATAAGTACGACAGCCGAGATCACGGTCATGA
>JAABUK010004157.1_pt1 | contig 23817 bp, 37 predicted proteins | sample 5559141 | NCBI WGS metagenome assembly JAABUK01 (sample SAMN10711869, study PRJNA513367) | rock metagenome | isolation source: Antarctica rocks | place: Antarctica: Victoria Land, Pudding Butte nord | collected 2016-01-03
GCATCACCCGCTGGCAGAATCGTGGATGTTGGAAAGCTAGGTGAAGTACTGTACCTTTCTGAGTCGTCTGTTGAGGACGCCCAGGTCCTGCCTGTCAAAGAAATCCACATCCACGTCATCATCCAAATCTACGGCAGCTGGCTGCGTCTCAGCTGCATGGGAATCTGCAGTGCTGACAATCTTGTCCATGTATTTTACAAAGGGGTCGTTGCGCCGGAAGGTGCCCTTCACCTTGTGAACAAGGGCTACCACATGACTCATCTCTCTGCACATGCAGAGTGAATTTGGGAAAACTGTCTTTTGAGTCTGCCTTGCGCTATTGAGTCTTGCCTGTGCTGTGCTGATAGGGGATTGCATGGTTGCAAGCTGGTCAGTCACACAAAACACTGTGGGCTTGCCTGTGAACGCTTTGCTGTTGTTGGTTCAACACGACACCGCATCACATTTGACATGATTTATGGACTTGACCAATAAGGTTTATGAAGTTATGCAGCAGGCAAATATGAGCTTATCAACTTGAGCATCAGCCCTTTTCTTTGAGTCTGTATGAGTAGTGTCTCAGATTGCTGCCATGAAAGCCAAAAACTGCAATTGTTGTATGCTGATGTCATGGCTGGGGCTGGACAACTGCCATGACATCAGAATACCACAATTGCAGTTTTTGGCCTTCATGCAGTCTGGGCAGCTGCTTGCCTTGGCATGTTGATTTTGCCCACATGCAACTGCACACGGCCAGCAGTATGAACATCAGCACAACGACTCATGACTACTGCACATGACTCACGACACATGACTAACGAACTTACGCATGTGCCGACATGGCTTTCTCGGCCTGGACACCAGCGCGGTGAAACAGCATTTTCCTGTAGTTTTTGGTATCAGCAGTGCGCCACAGCTCTCTGGGGACGGCCACCAACCCATACCCCATGAGGAAGATGCCAGCAATCAAGCCAAAGGCATTGGATGCTGCAACGCAGAAACCCAGGACATTGCTTGGAGCCAGGTTTTTTGTCATTAGTAAGAGCAAGATCCCTGCCACAGCCAGTGCCTGCAACAACATGATAGCCATTAGAGCATCTGCCACAGCCACTGCCTGCAACAACATGATAGCCATTAAAGTGTCTGCCACAGCCAGCGCCTGCAGCAACATGACAGCCAACAAAGCACCTGCCACAGCCAGTGCCTGCAGCAACATGACAGCAATCAAAGGATCTTCCGAAGCCTTCTGATGCAGACTTTGTAAGAGGGAAGCCTCAGACCTATAGAGAAAACTTTTCCAACACATCTTACCAGGATCTGCAGCAATAGTGGATCATTGACATAAGTGAAAAACTTGACTGTTGGCAAAAGGGCTTTGAGTAGGTGTAGCAACACACCTATATGCCGCTGGCAACGTCAGATGTGATGCATACATGGGGGACATACAGCCTACTTGATGTGTGATGTCTTTGAGCAGCATGGTGAGACAAACGTCAAAGAGATACTGGGGCCAACACAGATGGTGAGAATGACAGAGGTTTCCAGACAGCAAGATGGCTGCAGATGACAACAGTTGTAGCAGAAGAACACTTACATAGACCATGTTTGTCAGATGCCCATGAGTCTGTATGAACAGGTGCGCTGGACAGACAGTAAGCATGCACAAGGTCAGCCTAGCAAGCTTGATCTATGCTGGACCCTTGCAAGCGAAGTGCAGCATGTAAGAAAGAGGTGAGGATCTCACCACCAAAACAGCATAAAAGATCAAGTTGTTTCTGATTGCTGTGGTGATGCGGTCCCTGATGGTGAAGTGACCAGAGTCTGCATATTCTTGGTGAAAGGGAAGCAGGGTGAATTGGACTGCAAATCCATACCAGTATGCAACTCTCCACCAGGTCACCAGCAATGGAGGTGATGTTCCCTGTAGCAGCACATTTCAACCATGTGAATCATTCCCTTGCAGTTTGCTTTCGCATGTAGCCAGACATCCTTAGGAGCAAGCTGTGTCTACCTGTAGCGTACTTGCGACATCCGTTGGCACCAGAATCAGAACAGATAGTGCGGAGAACCAGGCCAGGCCCACGTCCAGCTTTACAGTCCAGCTGCTTCTGCGACTGGGCATGTAACTCAACCCGTATACTATTGCGGCAACAAGCAAGGGCACAGAGGCTGCATAGAAGAACCTGTGCCACAAGCACAGACTTGAGTGGAGTGAAGTTTTCATGCCAATACATAGAGAACGCTAGGCTTCTGCGGGTATCCGAAACACGAGCATCTCCCCAGCAGCAAATCAAACAAAGGCGCCCGCCATGCGCGACAGCATGTACGTGATCTGCATACATTCCCGTGCAAGAAGTCGACGACTAGTAGCAGAATATCTTACCACATTTGTGACTGTGCCGTGACTCAGATCGCAAGCACCCAAGAAAGACTTATATAGTCGATCGCGACCGTGTAGCTTGCTGGGCACTTTGAGCTGTGACAGACCGAAGAAGAGGAGCACACGGGCCACATGCACACACACAGACCTTGCTACCGTGAACCGTGCCCGTCTAGCGACGCGCAGACACCTCCTTAGTACAGCAGCACAGTCTACTGCTATATAGCCGAGAAACGCAACACACTATCGCAGCTGTACACAGCAAGCAGCCTACTGAGACAAAGCAAGACTTTGGCTCGAGCACTAGTTCAAACGCTGCAAAATGTGCACTGAAAACTAGGCTGTACCCTTTTCCGTATTGGTGCATCTAGTCCGGCCTCTTGGTCTTGAAGCAGCAAGAGACTGTTTGCTCTTGAGGGCATTTCCCCGATGAGGCCTTGTGGCCATGTCCTGCCGCTTTCGAACGACTATCTGAGGTGCCTTGCGTTGCTGCCAAGCTGCACCTGTCGAGGTGGGCGGATGGCGAATACTTATTTAGGGAATCGACGATGCAGCGCAGTTTTCAGCAGGCCCTGCAGACTGTCCCCTGTTCAAGGATCCTGCAGATCGACCCTCAAGACCCAGTCCGCCCCTGTTGCGAGTACTTCTGCTCTGCAAAGCTCACGCGACAACATCATCACATTCGCAGCACCAGCAGCCGCAGAAAGTACAGCAGCACCGCCTTCAGTCAGCTCAGTGAGTCCTGGATCACGGCTCAATCAGTTTGGCTTAGTGTGTCATACCTAGACAGCAGACGTGTTGCAAACGCAATATCCCATACTTGTATTGGTTGAGAGCTGTGACAATGGCCTGCATGTGCTTGCAGTTACACTCGTCTCAAGAGTTTCAAGATGTAATTGAGCAGAATCCAGGCAGGCTGATTGTAATGATGTGCAAGGCACAAGGCTGCCGTCCCTGCAAGATGTTCGGAAGAAAATTTCAGCGCTTGGCTGAGCAATTTCAAGATGCCATATTCTTGGATATCATGGGTGATGAGACAAATGACACAAGGGTAAGTGCTGCAGGCTTGTAGGGGTTTTGCACTGAGCACCTGTTCATGATGCACTCAGCTTGCGCGGAATGTTGTGAAGCTGGTTTTAGCTTGAGCCGGTTGCATGTCAGAGTCATATGTGCACTGAGATCAGCTGTATGCAGAGACTGATGATGAAGCTTGATGTCCGCGCCACACCAACATTTTTCTTGTACCGCGATACAAGGCTTGGGCAGACATTGACAGGCATCAATGAAAACAATCTTCGAAATGCTATCACTGACTTTGCATTGCCCGATGAGCAGGACAAAGCTCCGTTGGAATAGCATTCGGCCAATGCATTTGTGCAAACTGCCTGTATTCTGTATCGCTGTTCTGACTATACCAAGATGGTCTTTGTTGAATGAATTGTGTGCCAGGTCTGGTGTGTTGGTTGTGTTGACATCGGCATGCACAAGTATGCTTGTTTGACGTGAACTGCATAGTGTTGTTAAAGTGCTGGCAAAAATATGGGAAATAATGAATTCAGTTGTCAATGTATGGTAACGATATCGACATGCATGCAGGGTAGGAATCAGATCATGTGCGTACACAGTACACTTTTTTTAACTAGTTGCATCAACGAAGGTTTTTGCTTGCAACCTCAATCTAGTCCCATGTAACAGCTCCCAAGGATGCACTGATGGGAGACCTTTGGGCACATGTTTTGGTGGAATGTACTGCAACGCTGTCATTCTTGTGCAACACCTACGCATCCAGAATGAATACAAATTATCCTTACATCTGATAAGGTAGCATGGCATTCCAGCCTTGTAACATGGGTGTGTGTAACTGTGTCATGTTAAAATTCAAACCAACCACCTTTGGGAACACACTTCACACTTAGCTTATATAGGGTAGTCAAGAGGTTCATTGCTAGAAAAGACAGAGTACAGTTCCAGTGTAGTGTTGCATACAACAGCAAGCAAAACGTGAAGATTTGTTCAAGGCAAGGCTGTGTCCTATGCTGTCTAGTGTGTCTATGCAACAACAGGGAAATCTGGGTGCTATAGCTATACGGTCTGAAGCATCAAGCTTCTTCTTGCTGGAAGCTTTCATTGCACAGGAAGCATCTGCAATGAAGTGAGGCCCCGTTATATGAGAAAATGGCAAACACACAACCTCCCTACTTTTCTCAAGGGAGTACAAATTGTTTGGATGCATCCTAGGAGTTATGCCAGTTGCCTTATAGCTTTTTGCCTGTGGCGTGCTGCTGTACATGCAGCGCAACTACTTTGTATAGGGTCTGCCATTCAGACATACACACCAGTCCATAGCAGCAAGAATAAAGTCCCGAACCCCTGTGCAGAACATGACAGTGAGTCAAGCTGATAGCATGGCGTTATTGCTCCATGCAAAGCTTGTCAGAATTCTCACCAGCAACACAGAGGACACTCCTGCTAATACAGCCTCTTGTGCTAGCTTGCGTGTGTATTTTGTCTTGGTGACCTCGTACCTGCATGCCTCAGCTGGTGAACAGTGTGAAAACTGGCAAGCTTTCGAGCACACGTGCAAACTCACACGAAGAAGATCGCCGACAGTGCCAAGCCCGCACTGATGGATGTTATGGCCAGTGTAGGATACAGTCGCTGTGAAATAGGTGGATAGAGAGGCGTTGCCTACAGCACAGAGGGGGGTTTTCTGTCAAGTCGACGCAAAACTTGTGTCGTTCAGCAGCTCGAAAAGAATTATTGAACTCCTACCATGAGGAGCTCCGACGGATCTTAAGCAGAAAGACTCTGACTGACTAGCCTAGCCTGATCAGTGATTGAGCAACCAACACACCCTCGTTGAATGTCGCAATGGTACTGCAAGCGTGTTGTTAAACGTGAGTAGTAGCTGCCTTCTGTGGTTCGTTCACGAACGATCATGCGAAGTGAGCCAGAGAAACCTGCATTGAACTCCTCGAGGCTCAAGGGCACCTGGGCTTAAGGTACCTGAAGAAGAAGAAGAAGAAGAAGAAGATTACAACGCTCAAGCTCCTGCCATCGCATCGGCCCCCACATTTCACAACTTCGACCTTGCTGACCTGTAGCAGCTGGTGGCGCAAGTCTTCTGCTGAGCCTTAGAGCCATGAGGTACAGCCTCAATATATCTGACTCATGTTGTCATGCATTTCATTTTCTTTGCAGCTTGCACGCCAACTTGGCAAGTGAACGGCATCTGCCAGCTACATATTCTTTGTAATCGCTGCAGTAGCTGGTGCCAACTGAGCATGAGCATGACGCATCCTGCTGAGGGCATGTGGTTGCTATCTCTTAAATTACCCCATCATAAGATCTGCACAGTGCATTGCCTGTTTAAAATTGACTTTCCTTATCAGTAATTACACAAAGGGCCCTTGATAGATTGTGTAACAGTGCAGGAAATTAGCCTCCTGACACGCTAGCAATGCACCTTTTACCTCAGCTCTGCTACAGATTGGATTTCAGATACACAGCACCAAGGATACACTAACTTGCAGAGCTGAATAAAGTGCCTGGAATACACCAAGGTTCAGCTACGAGTGGGCTGTCACACGAGAACAGTTTCTGGTGAACACCGGTTGTAGTCAATAATTGCTGCTAATGCATGTCCTAACAAGCAGAACTATACGCATAAGTTCATGGACAGCGCATATTCATAAACGTTTCAGAGTTCTGCATGAAGGGGGTGTGCAGCAGGCAGGAAATGCACGTGAGCACATCTGTACAATTGAATGCGCTGAGGACGTTTGAAGCATGGCCACTCCTCTTTGCAAGCCAGTTCTTGAAAGGCCACTTTTGAGATGACTGCCTGACCGTGCTGTCTTGCAGCACCTATAGTAAATCATGGATGCTTCAGCCTCCTAGGAGGCTTCCAAAGGTTGAAGCGTCCACACACCGATCCCAACCACACTCATCCCGATAGATTACTGAGCTCTGCTGAAGGGTGCACTTTTGGGAATTGGTCATCGGGTCCACACCAGTAAGAAATTGCTGAAGCGTGGACATCCATAGCTCACTTTGAATGCTTCAAAACAACACGGTCAGGCAGTCATCTCAGAAGGGGACTACGAAGGCACTGATTTTCAGCCTCCTTCACATGCTGGATGTACAGTGCGTCCTGTCAGCTGCGTCTCGAGCGGTGTATCATCCACAGTCCGACAGCAGCCAGCAACACGCCAGCAGAAGTGGTATAAATCAGCCACTCCATTCCACCTGCACTGCTGGTTGCCGGCGCATGAGGCACTTCAGATGAGGAGTGAGAACTGTCTGAAGAGTCACCGGACTGCGAGGCTGCAGAACTATCTATCTGTACCTGGGCTGGTTCTGAGTCTTGAGCTTGAGGTGTAATTAGAGGCTGGTTGCCTGCTGCAGCACCTGAGATTGGCTGCTGTGGACCAGTCTGGTCTGAGAGTTGGTGTGTCTGTGCTGCTGGTGGTGCTATGGTTTCAGCAGCTTGGTGAGGTATCGTTTCAGCTGCAGCTACTGGACTGGATGCTGGTACAATCTCATCAGCCTGTGTGGCTTCAAATTGCTCTGGAAGATTCTCATGGAGCTGAGGAGAAGACAGGTCATCAGTTGCTGAAGGTGCCTTGCCTAAGCCAGCTCCTGAAGTTGGTGGCTGCCTGAAGTTGGAGTCTGCAGTCATTGCGTCTTGGCTGCTGAAGCCTGAAGCAGAGGCACCGTGCAGTGTGGGCACCTGGGACAAGATATGGTCTGGGAGGCTGGCGACTGATGGAGATGCAGGGGGCACTGCAGCTGCAGCACTCTGGTGGCTGTCAGACATGTCGTTTGCTATTTCTGACTGGGGAGGCAGCAAGGTAGGCAAAGGGCAAAGGAGGGTGGAGGTGCAGGAGCAGGAGGAGTTGAGGCAGGGGTTGCTGCCCCTGGGGTATGCTTAGGTGACAGGGGGCTGGCAGGGGCAGTAGGAGATGTTGGGGCTGGAACAGGGGTGAGAGGGAGAGCAGGCTTTTGGGGAACTGAGGCATGCTCTACTTGCTGAGCTGGCGGTTCATCAGCTAAGGTAGTAGTAGTAGTTGGTGCTGAGTTGGGGGTAGATACTGGTGAGGGAGGAGCTACAACTGAGCTAGGAGGCGTAGCAGGGCTAGCAGGGCTGAGGATAGTGGATGGGGTAGGGGAAGCAGCAAAAGCAAGGGAAGGGGCAACAGCAAGGGAAGGGGCGTGAGCAGGCACGATTGGTCCCCTGCTGTTTGCTGCTGCTGTGCTGCCGGTAGCCTTGGGGTCCAAGGGGTTGCCAATGCTTGTGCTGCCAGAGCTTGCAGTCTGAGCATTGGAGGTGCCAGTTTGTGCAGCGCAATTGACTGCTTGTGCTGTGTCTGCAGCTTCCTTGGCAGCCATGTCTGCCCTGGCTTTCCTCACCCGCTCCTCCACAACTTTGCGCTTGGCAGCCCATGCTGCCTCCTGCTTCCTTGTTTGACCTGTCTGAGCCACGCTGAGTAACAGTTCATCCACTGCCTGCTCCGCCTTGCGTGCCACAGCTGCTTGGGCTTCAGCAGCAGCAGCCAGCTTGCGTGCAGCCTCTGTGTTTGCTGTCTCCATGTTGCGTGCTGCTGACCCGGTGTTTCCGGCTGTAGCCGCCGAGGTGTTGGCTCTTGCAGGTGCTTGTGAGCTGAGGTCATTGGCTGGATGTGCTGTAGCCACTGGGACTGTCTGCATGCTGGAATCTCTGCGTGACTGTGCTGTGGGCGCTTTGGGGTGCGGCTGGGATCCAAGTCTGCTTTGGGAGGCAGCTGGCAAGGAATGATCAGCATGGGGAATAGGTGTTGGGGCAATGTGAGATGCATCTGGTAAACTCGCTGCCTCGTTACTCACTGGTTGAGCAGCAGCTGGTAGCTCAGCAGCCTGGTGCATCTCACTGTAAGGTCCCACAAGGCCTGATTGGCTTGCTTCTTGCAAACTGCAAAACAGCATCTTGTGGGACCTGGCCGTACAATGACACTGGCTGCAATTCTGCATTGAATCATTTGGTAGCAGCAGCAGCAAGTGTTTTGTTGCTGACAACTGGCATGTCAGGGGTGCCTCCACTCTAATTTGTGCCGCAGATGAGTGAGTATGGGTGAGTAAGCAAACTTGTCAACCTTAGCAAAAGATTACTGACAATGCGCATACACAAGGCATCACTTGCTGCAATGAGCTCCAACACCCACAAACACAGGACTACAGCCTCCACAGCTTATGCAAAAAATGAAGATGTGGGTAGGCCCAAAGCTCAGCTTACCCCTGATCAAGAGATGTCAAATCTGATGAACCCAAGCCATAGCTGCCGGATGGCTCTGGCAATGCTACAGATGCAAGACGAGACCGTGGCCTGTGTCTGCCTGATGCGTTTGGTGCCATTGCTGTCGCAGGCATTTCTGGCTCAACCACTGCCTCCTGAGCAGAGTGGTCACTGCCCTGCTCACCACTGCAAGTTGACTCAAGAGGTCAGCGCATGGGCCTTTGCTTGAGAAGAACAGCAGCAAGACATGCAGACAAACATCTGTCAAGCTTGTTATGACAGCATGGCACAAACAGTATAGATGGTGTCCATGGACAAGCCAAAGTTTCATGTCGCACCAGGAGACACAGAATTGGTGTAACCAAGCATGCAGCTGCCGGAGGCTTACTCTAGAAAAGCATCACAGCTCTGAGTGGATAATGGGGAGCCAAATTCATCCGCGTCCCCATGCACAGAGGATCCAGCTACTGATGCTGATGTGCGCACATGTGGCATGATGTTGGCACATGCTGCCGGCTGCATGTTACTGAGCATTTGCCCTCTCAATCTGGCAAGTTGATTCCGGCGTTTCCTTTGCCGTTTTGTTGTCGCATCTGGCAAACTCATGCCTGATATCCTGCTTCGCCATTCCTCGTGTGACTCATCTAGATGACGAGGACCTTGGCGTTTGTCAGAGTGACTAGCATGACCTTGGTGGTCGCCAGATGGACCAGCAGTAGCTACAGTTGATGTTGCTGCTGGTCTGTGATTGGGAGCTGAAGAGCTGGATGGCTCTTGGTGAACACCAGCCTGGACACCAGCAGTACTGCCATTGCGCAGTATGTCACTCAGAAGGTACGCCTCCTCCTTCAACACGTCCTCAGCAGTCCTCTGCAAACAAAACAACCAGTTATAGCTTGGTTGACATGACTTCTGACAAGCTGATGTCAAGACAATAAGTACCAAAAGCAGCCTGCATGAGGCTCATAGTCACTGCAGATGAATACAGGGCATCTAGTCTGTGTGATATAACAATAATAAAAATAATAAGAATAATAACAATAATAATAATACTACTACTAACGCTTTTCAGCTCTGGTCTGTGGGCAGACTATATAATGCGGCTTCACATGGCTTGTCAACAGAGATGCCAAAGCTGTAGGTATTGCATGACACAACATGCACCAAATGATGCAGAGAGCATCTTGTGAGCCATGGATGATTTGACAGAGCCATTCAGAACGCATGGCAGGACCAGCTGTATGTAATACTTACCCGTGTGACCTTCTCGTCATCAAATTCCCACCACGCACCACCATCTCGCACGACAGCATAGTAGTGACCCTCTTTGACACTCTCACCAACATGGACAATGACGCCTTTGTAGGTCGTATACTGCAGCCTGGTCTGAGTTCCATTTGTATTCAGTCATGTCCAAGACAAAAGGGAACTCCACCTGCAGTCCAGATGGCTGTTAGGTCCTGAATGAGGTGCAAGAAGGCATGCAGACTGGAAATGTAGGCTCACAAACACTTATGTGTGAAAATCGTCACCTGGTGCCTCTTCTTGAACGACATGTTCTGCTCATCTGAAACGGTGCGTTTGAGGTGGACCATCAGACTTTGAGGCGCCTGAGTGATTCTGAATAGCATGCGGCTCGCATACTCATTCTCGTGTCCCAAGGGGTGAATTGGGCAGCCACGTTTGAGAAATGACTCAAATGTGGCCTGTAAAGCCTCATTCAGTGAGTGGATGTCAGTGTCGAGCTCGCTGATAACACCATCAGCATCCCTCTTCACAGGTCGACACACAGGTACTTGGATGCTAAAGAAGGGCGTAAGATACCCGTTGTTTGGTGAATCAAAGCATTTCAGGCAGAAGACCTGCATAGCATGGGAAACTCCATAAGTAGGATGTCAGCATGTCAGGTAATGATACAAGATGCTTCAGCAATCTTCCATGATTCCTCACATCAGACCGCCAGTGTCCTTGGAATGGCAGAGGGGCAATGTTGGGTGGATCTGCCAGACGACCCATTAGCCACTCATAGAACTCTACACAGTCCTGCTGAAAGCCCTTCTCATAGCTGCACACACACATGATAAATTGGCTTAAAGCTGAGACAACAATGAAATATGGTGCAGCAAATAATGCACCACAAGACGGTGTACTGACCACGCCCATTGTAGGAGCTGAGCATAGTGTGCGTTGGGCTCTATCACAGACTTGTTGGAGTTACGCAGCTCTTCTAACAATTCGTGTTCAAGGAGCATTGGTGGAGACAAGAGCTTTGCGCCAAGCAGCTGCTGAAATGGAGCTGCATGCAGTATGACCTGCTCCACGGCGTTCATGAAGCAAGTATTGCCCTTATTCTTTAGCCCCTGGACGCAAAAAGAGTGCGGCACCGACGGTCAACGCCTGCTGGCAGTCCAACAGAGCAACAGGCAATGACGTGAAGCCAGGGCGTGTGCTAAAAAGCTACTTAGCGCAAGCGCTCTTACCGCCGAGTGAGCGTTGTGACCAGATTGTGCCATGGCAAGACCCTTCACTAATTTCAACCAAGCTCGGTACAATCAAACGGACAAGACATACTGATTCTGTCGGCTCTGCTGATGGCTGTTATACTTTTCTGAGGCCGCTGGAAGCATCAACGCCAAAGCCGAGTTTGTTTGATCAGCATGCTCATTCGCGCAACACGATCGCCGGAGATATCATGAACCCTGCATTGCCGTCTTGCATGCCTGATACTACCGTCATATGCAAGCTGCACCTTCGAGGCCGCTTTGCACGCTTTGCCAAACTACAGCGGTACAAGCTACGATCTAGCCCCAATTGTACAATCCCCGACTGACCGAAAGAAGAAGAAGATCCTGCGATTCAGCAATCGTTCAAACCTCTTCCAGGCAAACAGACTGTTGCCAACACTGCAGCAAGTTTGGCGTGCGTGAGTACTATATTGCCATCTGCATTGCATTTGCTCAGGTTGCTGTACCGCTGTTGTGCGACACAAGAAGGGACGATGTCTGCAGCGACGAGTTTTGCGTACGAAACCTTTGCTCCTGACCGCAAGCTGATGTCTCTGGACCACTTCAGTCATTCGCAACTCAGTATTCTTACAAGCTTGGCTGGGGAGGATCCTGCCGGTGCTGACCGGCCGACTTTGCTTGATACCCTCACAAAACGTATGCAACACACAAGCGAGCAAGACTGGACATTAACGGACCGCTTGGTAAGGACAGCCGCTCTTCCTGCGCATCTGAGATGACAGACTCTTTTGAGTCATACCAGAAAACGTCCAAGGCGCCCATACTAGTTGACACGTCCCTGCTGTTCCATATCTTTCAGGGCAAGACACCAGGGCGCCGTGGTGGACTGCTGTGCTCTTATGAAGATCAACTGAACATTGTCGGCGGAGCTCGTTCTGCTGATCAAGCTTTCAACATAAGATGCGATCCTATGTCACGATTGTGGGAGCCTGTCCAGCGCAAACGGGAGCCACTGGATGGTTTGCTGGAAAGGCCCTGCGGTATGCACTTGCATTCTTGCAGTACTCACTTGATGGCAGGCAGTACTCACTTGACGGCAGGGCAGAGGTGCTCTGACTTGGTTTCCAGTACTGAGTACAGTTTGACAATTTTTGCAGGGGTTGTGCAAGGCAACCATTTGTATACAGTTGGCAGGAAGAGTCTTGAGGTCATGTTTGGCAATGCCCAAAGTGTGCCACCTGGCCAACCTGTCCTGCACAGATACGCCCTTGATGACAATTTCTGGGGCACCTTCAAACTGCCGGACAGTCCTGCCTGTGGCCTGATGTCACTGCTGGCCACGTCCGGATCCAACTTGATGTTGTATGGTAGGTCCTTTAGCCTGTAACTGGCCTATCACAGCAAGGCACAGTGCATTGCCATTATACATAGCATACATGTTCGGTTGTTTCATTTTTGTCTTGCTGTAGATGCTCTGCAACAATCCTACCTCTCATAGCCTGTCCGTATTTCATGCAGGAAAAACTGACTGTGTAGACATTCCTTCTGGTAACAACTTCTGGACATATGACCCTTACGCGCTCAGATGGCGGCAGCATCAGACCACAGGCCATGTGCCACCAGCAGAGCAGGCCTGTGCCCTCACTTACGCTAATGGTAATGCGTACGTACTGGTAATGGAAGAGGTGCACAACACAGGTCTGCAGCTATACGAGCTCGACCTGCAGCGTTGGATTTGGCGGCGCCTGCCGGTCTCAGACATCCCGTTTTACTATGATTCTACTGAGGATGGTGGAGACACCATAGCCACTGCCTTGGTGCAGGTACTGATGTTGACCTTGGCTGCAAGCACACCAGTACCCATGCATTGCCAGCAACCTTGTGCAACGCCTACAAGTTAGCAAAGCTCTCTATCACAGCATTCATGAGCTATGTTTCCAGAATGTGGTCAGACCAAGTCAACACAATGCTCATGTCTGAATCTGCAGAGGTCATTGTCTGACAACAATTTGCTATGCAGAACTGCTTGATGGTATATGGTGGTAGCATTGAGAGTGGTGATGATGATGCTTTTGTCAACCAGCTGCATGTGTTCAACTTCACCACTATGTCATGGAGCAAGCCGCCATTGCCTGAAAACCGCATGGGGTACCGCAGTGGTCATATGGCTACTAACCACAACGACCACCTGATCATTGCTGGCGGTGGGTCCATCATCTACTGTCTGCTGCTGGCTTGCATTGCATATCTGATGGCTTGCATTGCATTGCATATCTGATGGCTTGCATTGTAGATCTGATGGCTTGCATTGCATTGTATATTTGATGGCTTGCATTGCATATTTGATGGCTTGCATTGCATATCTGACGATTTGCATTGCATATCTGATGGCTTGCATTGCATATCTGATGGTTTGCACTGCATATCTGATGGCTTGCATTGCATATCTGACGGTTTGCACTGCATATCTGACGGTTTGCATTGCATATTTGACGGCTTGCATTGCATATCTGATGGCTGGGAGCCTGGACAAGTCAACCCAACAGCATCAAATGCCATAATGAGTTGTTTCTGCATGAGCTGATAGCAGTTTGCAGCAGGTGAATTTACTCTTGTGTTCGCAAAGTGCACAGCCTCCACAGGAGTGTTGCACCAAAGTACTGCCGTGTGTGACAACAGCAGCCCATATGGTGTATGAGGAGGCTCTGCTGTGCAGATGCCAAAGCGGTGTACTTATGGCTTGTGTGCATTCTGACCTGTGTTTGGCTTGTGTGCATGCTGACCTGTGTTGGTGCAAACACAGGTGAGTGTGAAGATGATGAAGTCGAAAGAGTGCTTTGCATCAATGCACATGCCAGGCCACATGACCGCTACCTTGTTGATGACAAGCTTAGGAACTTCCAGCTGGCAACCGCATCACACCGGGATCTATTCACTGATGCTGTCATCACCGTTGGAGGGAGGGACTTTGCAGTTCACAGAGCTGTCCTGGCAAGTGCAAGCCCTTACTTTGAGCGTATGTTCAGCACTCAAATGCAGGAAGGTGAGGGAACTTACTGTACATCTACCTGTCCTGATGCTTGTCTGACAGGCATCTGTGGTGTTTGGGACCCCTGGTAGCAAAAGCCAGCCTGCTGATTTTAGCAGCACCTATATACAGTGGGCACAACATTGCATGCTTATCATGTGCATGGGTTCAACATGAAGGTTGCAATCATGCGCAGAAGTGGTGCCAGATAGACTGTTGTCCTCTCTGCTTTGCATCAAGAATCAGACTGTTGTGCTGCTTTGCAAGTATGAAGCCACGCAAGCAGGGCTGAAACAAGCAACAGCTAGAAACATGGTCTGCGTGATTGCAGGTCTCACAGGCAAGGCAGTGCTTTCTGAGATGAACCCAGAGACATTTAGCCTGGCTGTGAGTTGGATGTATGGGACCATCGATAGATCTTTGTCTGCAAGGGAAGCAATCGACCTGTTTATGGTCAGTGACAGGCTTGGCTTGATGAGCCTCCACCGCTCATGCTGCAGCATCTTGATGGACAGTCTGAGGCAACAACCAAGCTCTGAGTTGATTCAGGAGGTGGAGGAGCTGCGGCAGTATGCTAAACTACTTGGGTTAAAGTCCCTCGCCTATGTAAGCTCACAGGGGTTGGGTTCTGCCGGCCTCTCTCTCAGCACACATGTGCCTACATTGATCATGCAATGCAGCAAACCTCAGGGTTCTACGTCACATGATGCAGGGCATCTACACTTAAACGCGCTTGTTGTTCCATCATTCGTGACCTGATGCATCGTGTTGGCTCAGCTGTTGCGTGACTCAGCTGTCGCGCATGTTATCAACCCAATTCCGGTACTGACTGTGCTGCATGCGAGCAAGTCTCTGAAGGCACCACAATGCTGCAGGAATGCAAGAGGCATCTGTCCAAGTCTACGCATGGACTCTGTGCCCTGAATGGGTTTCCTTATCACCCCATGGCAAATGGAATGCTCAGCTGGAGTGGTCCTGTGCCTGAGACTGCACCAGAGAATCACGACAGCCCTGAGCTTCATGCTTCCAATCAGCAGCGACAGAGTGCCACCCAGTTGCTGAGCAGACAAGAAGACACCGATTTCACAGAGGCTGCGCAAGAAGCCGATGACATTGGCAGCGTCGTTGACATTGAAGAGGTCAGCTGGATTGAGGTAAGACACGATCAAGTGTCTGCTGCACATATGGGAACAAATAATAGACTTCACACATCAAAGTTCCCCATGTATACATGCATATAGACATTGGTCTTTTGAAAAATGCAAAACTTCAACACTATGATGCTGGAATAGAATGTTCAAAATTTAAATTGTCTGGCTTATATGTGCCTTGGCGCAAATGCCTGCCAATCAAGTGTTTCACATCTTCTGGCAGCCTGGTATAACACTTGGCTTCCCACCAAATTGACGCCAAAAGGTGTAGTCTTTTCTATTCTTTTCTCTTCTGACAGTGCATGGCACACAGGAGCTGCAAGAGTTTGACTCAGCCCTTGGCAACGAGAGTAGCAAATCCAGTCAGCTGGATTCCACTCTTGTTGGTCAGCTTGCTGATGATGTTGCTGAGGGACCTGGCAGGACCACAGCCAGCAGCTTCACTGCAGGAGACAGGGTTGACGCTTCAGGACTGCCAGGCAACAGAGGCACAGAAGGGCAGGGGAACACGGCCAGCCATGACAGCAGCAGCTGCACCAGCCGGAACACTGCCCTCAGCAGTGAGAGTAGCAACTCGAGTGAGCTGGATTCCAGCATTCTTGATGGTCAGGTGATTGATTGGGTTGTTGAGGGAGCTGGCAGGGCTGGCACCAGCATCCTTGCCAGCGAGAGTGGCATGTCCAGTGACCTGGATCCCAGTTGTGCTGGTCACCTTGCTGATGGTGTTGCTCAGGCGCCTGGCAAGACCCACGCCAGCAGGAGCACTGCAGAAGACAGGGTTCAGGCTTCAAAGCCAGCTGTTGAACCATCTGCAATCCTGGCCAACTTGCCCTTGTGCAGCAGGTATGTCACTCTTCTCAAGTTTTGCTCTGCATTTCTGCTTGTGAGATCAGTCAGCTAGCCTATCTACAAAAATTGTCTGCACAGAAACTTGAGGATGGCATATTCAGATGCTTGTTGCTTAAATCACTTCTGAGCGCACAACATCTGTGCCTATCACATCTGGTGGACCTCCTGCTTGACTGAAGTGTTTGTGACATGCAGGATGGCAGCAAGGCCCTTGGTGTGCACACAAGGCCAGAAGCAGCAAGCCCAGAGTGAAGGCGCCGAGTTGGGCATCATTCTGAACAAGGTGAAACATCAAGGCTCTGCAATAAGCAGGCCTTCTGTCGTGCGTGAACTACTCATGCAGTCTCACTGACTGACAGGCAGTGCATCGTCCTCAGCCTGTCTTGTTGTACGATGGTGCCATTTCCTCACAGCTTTACACGCTATAAGCTGAAAACTTCATCCAGGCGCTTTGGGCTGACTGCACTGCTGCCTTGTTTTCAAAACCCACTTGCCTGTTCAGCCACACTACAAAGGGCCGCATGTGCGCACACTTGCATGCTGCTGCAGGGACCAAGTGAGGCATTCAAACACACTGGAGGCAACAAAAGCAGAGAGGGGCCGTGCTTCCCTGCCCCTCTGTGCTTTTTTTGCCTCCAGTGTGTTTGAATGCCTCACTTGGTCCCTGCAGCAGCGGCCATGACAGCAGCAGCTGCACCAGTTGGAACACTGCCCTCGGCAGCAAGAGTAGGAGATCCAGTGAGCTGGATTCCACTCTTTCTGGTCAGGTGATTGATGGAGTTGTTGAGGGAGCTGGCAGGGCTGGCACCAGCATTCTTGCCAGCGAGAGTGGCATGTCCAGTGACCTGGATCCCAGTTGCGCTGGTCACCCTGCTGATGGTGTTGCTCAGGCGCCTGGCAGGACCCACGCCAGCAGGAGCACTGCAGAAGACAGCAACAAGGCTGCAGGCAGCGTACTAGCCACTGCTGAACAAACTGCAATCCTGGCAGACTTGCATGTGTTCAGCAGGTACACCATTCTTCTTACTTGTCCGCTCTGTATCTTTCTGCTTGTCACATGAGGACCCCCTTCCATAAAATGGAAGACGAAAGCATGCATTGCATAACTTTGGACTTGCAAAAGCTCATGTTACCTTTGATCTGCAGAACTAACATATGGACATTGCTGGCGGCTTTGTGGATGCAGACATACCCCTTGTGGGCTCCAGACTTTTATTCAGGGTCTTGTTTCTGCGTAGAATCACCAATTAGACATGCTTACATGATTGTGGCTACTACCAAAGTCTCAACCTCGATGCCTATCATACATGCTGCTCAAGTACAGTGTTTGTGACACGCAGGATGGCAGCAAGGTCCTTGTTGACGATGCAAGGCCAGAAGCAGCAAGCCCTGAATGACGGCACTGGGCTGGGTGTCATCCTAAGCAAGGTGATTACTCACCGAGGCTCTTGAATAGTTGTTGCTGCTGTGCTTGACGTGTCAAAGGAATTGGATTGGGAGGCAGCACATGCTGTAGACAGCAAAATGGGTTGGCTCCTCAGGGCGGCTTATTTCATGCTAGTGGTCTCTGTACACAACCTCAAAAGCTACAAGTTTTAGAGATGTTTGCTGCTGCTCTGAGCTGACTGCAACGCTGTACTGCTAACACAACTATTCGTATTGTAAAGCACATGTCAGAAGCCTGTGTATGGATGCTTTTGTGCTGCTGTAGGGACTGCAGGAGGCAGTCAAGCACGTTGAAGACAACAAGGGCCCAGAGCGGTTGGAGAGTGATGCAAGCCAGCACAGCAGCAGCTGTAACAGCCTGGCCAGCGCCCTTGGTAGCAACAGCAGCAGGTCCAGTCAGCTGTATTCCACTCTTGTTAGCAACAGCTGCGGCCTCTTGAGGCAAAAGAGCAATGCCAGCCATGACAGCAGCAGCCCGGCCAGCGCCCTTGGCAGCGAGTCCAGTCAGCTGGAAGCCGCCCTCACTTTTCAGCTTGCTGGTGATGTTGCTCCAACATCTGGTGTGCAGAATGCCAGCAGCAATGCTGCAGAAGACAGCATCAACGCTGCAGAGCCAGATGCTGAGCAACCCACAATCCTGGCAGATTTGCATTTGTTCAGCAGGTATGCCATTCTGCTCTGTTAATTGTTGTATGTAATTCTACATGTCAGTTGTGCATCTTTCCATTTGTGGCCATGTACTGGTCATTCTTGTCTGCATTTATGGCATACGCAGATGACTTTTGCTTGGGTCACCATTGAGGGCACAGTTATGCATGCCTATCCAACATACTGCTTGACTGAGTTTTTTGTGGCATATAGGATGGCAGCACGACCCTTGATGTGCACACAAGGCCAGAAGCAGCAAGCCCAGAGTGACGACACTGGGCTGGCTGTCATTCTGAGCAAGGTGATTCACTCAGGCTCATACAAAGATGTGTCTGTTGTGCTTGGATCTTGCAAGCAATGCAACAGAGAGGCACTGCAGGCTGTCAACAGTATGAGCCCACCTTGTCACAAAATGAAGACAATGTTGACCTTTTGTACACAACTCCAGCTTTTTCTGAGCCCTTGCTTTGAGCTCACAAGATAAGTTGAAGGGCTGTGCAGATGCTCCTGTGCATCGTTGGCTGAGTTGCGATTGCTCTCTCTCTGCTAAAGCATCAGGTTCCCCGGTGATCTATATCATCAAACTTTACACAAATGACAGTATACATACTCGTATGTTGCTGCAGGCACCCAATGAGGCTGTCAACCACATTGGAAGCAGTAATGGCATCAAGAAACAACAGGCTGCCATCAGACAGTGTGGCTTTGAGAGGAATTTCCTTTGTGGGCGCTCCAGGCGTGAGCCTGATTTGCATGCCCCAGCCGCTTCAGTGCGGTACTGCCCTTATCCCCCTGCACAGCCTGTTCTCCATGCTGATTGTAGTTTTGTCATGATTGGTGTTTGGCGCATGACCTACCCCAATGGTCGCTGGCGTTAATTTTTATTCCTGCCAAGGCTAAGGCCCTGCCCCATGAAGGGGGCATTGGCTCCTGGGTTCTCCATGCTGACCAGCACTAACACCTGCAGAGCTGTCTGTGATCTTCTCAGCCACATTGCAGCAACTAGTGTCTCATGTTAGTGCATTTTGGCTCACAGGACTAGGGTTGAGGCACACCTAGTAGGTACCTGGCAAAAAACGATTAGCTGGAACGCCTGTAGATTCTTATTATTATTGTTGCAGCAACTGGCCAGCTTACTGCATGGCACCCTTACAGAGAACTGCCATGTGTCACCAGCACACCAGCCATGTGTCACCAAGGCTCTGCTATGCTGGTGCAGATGCCAGCAGAGCCAGGCTAGCACAGAATGTGGAAGCCATCAGCTTGTACCTTGGTTCTCCTACTTGGCACTTGTGCTTTAGCATTGCTCGTGTGTAGTGCAGCGTAACAGCTGTCAGGCTCATCATACTGAAGGGTACTTGCACAGTTTCAGGAGCAGGCAAGAGAGCAAGAAGGGCAACAGTCTGTTTCAAACAGCTGTTGGGGCAATTGGGCAGCTGCAAAAGGGCTGTTCCACTGGAGGAAACCTCCTTGGAAAGGGGCTAATTGGAGTCCTCGCACGTGGTTTCTCTTCATCGCATAACTGAAGGTGACCTCTGCAAGCTTTGCTTTCACTCACACCATCAGAACCATTGAAAAACACACTGTTATTGCAGCTCCAATGTCGTAGCTGTGCTGACTGTCTTAAGGTTTTTCTGCGCTGACATGATTTTCTAGTGTGTGTGCGTCTGTGTCTGCAGCCAATCCCTGGTTTTGCTGAGTGTGTGTGCATTTGTGCAGATAATATGCTTGATGTCTGCCTGCACTGGTCTTGCTGCTCAAGATGACATTGTATAGTCATGCATTTTCCTACAGCCCGCCAACTTGCATCTGTTGCTGCACCGCAATTCAGCTCAAGCATTCCTCTGGGCAGCCCGGTATAATACTTGGCTTCTCACTCATTAAATTGACGCCGAAAGACGTAGTCTTTTCTTTTCTGTTCTCAAGCATTCCGCACAGTCTCGTCTCAGCATCGGGGTGCATGTTCATGGCTGATGGCACATGCTGGCTGACAGACTATCTCTGACTGTATATAGGCTGGATGTTGTGCAAGCCAGTCAGTTGCCATTGCTACAGCAACTTGATGTAAAGGGTAAGCTAGCTGTCCTTTCCAAAATGCAATGATATGTACCCAGCAAGCTGCAAGGCCGGCTGTGTGTTAATCATGCATGTAAATTATGCTCATACTTTGGTTTGCATCCAGTCTGTTCAGACTGTCCAACTTAAAATTGCTCATTGTAGGCAAAGTGAAACTGGTTGCCAGGATGACAGTATGTATGCACAAGCTCGACTGCGTCGCTGTGGCGTTGCAAGCTGTGCCGGTATGCTGCAGGCCCAACACTAGAGTATTCAGGAGCAGTGTAGACAGACCAACAATATGCACTCTGAGTCACGCAGCTGCACTTCACAATGCAATGCCACCGACAGCAAGGGCAGGGCAAAGTATCTGATGCCATTCAGCAGTCATGCCCTGGCTGGCCGCAGCAGGGATTTCTGGACTGCTGAACACAAGTGAGCTCTCTTCCTTTGCCACTGCATGGTCTTGTGCACAGGACATGATTGGCTGCTACACGTACTGTATGCAGCATAACGGCACATGGCTCTGCAATATGATCTGCATGCAGACAAGAGCCTCAGTGCCTTGCATGCGTCCCATGTGCAAATCAGGCGTTTGTGCTGGTAGGTTTGGTCAATCTCTGAAGCAATGCAGCTCCCAGCTGTGTGTCTAAGCACACTTTTATGTGCACGCAGAGCAAGAACTAGGGACATAAGGCAGTCATTCTTTCTTTCCCAAGGCTGCTGAAACATTGGCTGGCAAAGGAAGGGATGTGCCGCTGCATATGCCCTTGTGGGATCCAGTGTGTTGGCAGCCACTTTATACGGTTCTTCTTCTTCCCATGACCAAAGATGACCGCTTAGGTACAATGTGCATATGACTCACATTGTCGTACCCTCACACCCTCTCATACCCTCATACCCTCTCATGAAGGGGCTGCTTACTTCCTTCAAAATATATATTGCTCGATTAAAGATCGCTTGCTGGCAGTCATGGAACTGGTAGCATTTTCACATTTTGATGTGGCTGAAAGCAACAACAATTGCAGTAGGTTGGACAACATGTCAAAGCATTTTACCTATTCTTACTATGTAGCGCTTTTGCAGTGTGTCCACAGCGTTTATGCACTCAATTGTTTCTGAAAAATGGCTACAGCATCATGTCATACATAGTCTGTTCACAGCAACCCATTGCGCTGACGACACATCTGCATTCAGCTGTATGCTTCTTCTTTCCTCACACAACACACTGTCTGGTGCAGGAAATTTTAATACCGCAGCAGTGGCTGCTGGCAGATTCAGCTAAGCACACACTTGCCAAGACACTATGGCTCACTGAGCATCACACAGAGTCAGCCTGTCAGACAGTCTGTTGCTGAGAGTACGCCACTACCATGTACTGCCCTGGTTGTGATCAGCTCATTGAAAGCTAGCTGCACATGCCAAATCTGTCTGTGCAACATCTTGACGGTGACATATCCATGCAGGCGGCCTGGCAAATGTGTGATGACAGGTAGCACATCGTTTTGTACAACCAGGCCCATGGGTTTTCCTGTGTATCGCATTTCCTTGATAGATTAGATCTCAAATACGTATTCCCAAGGATGGCAATCAGCGCATCCCTGCAGAGCCTGATAACATGCCTGGATCATGGAGGTATTGTGGCAATGTATGCAGTCATGCAGGGTTGTGTTGGGCTGTGCAATGCTTTGAAATGCAGCGCAGAGGCTATGTTTACATTTATCGTAGATGTGTATTACGGTTGGGAGTTGTAAAGCAGACTGTCACCGGTTTGGTCCACCTTATCCCGTCACAACAGCATGCTGTCATCACAGTCTCACCGTCAGTTGGGTGCAGCAAGACCAGACCAGGTGCCTAGCGCTAGTTAGCTGCAGGACATTCTATGCTCCACCATGCTCACCTTATCAGTGGACTAGTGCAGAGGCACATCAGGATTGAAGGGTGCAGCAAGAACGAAACAACTGCACGAATGCTGTCAAACTGGCTTCTTAAGCTTGTAGGCTTCACCACTGCGCACTATATGATCCCCTGTTCCTCCTGTGAATGTGGCTGATGCAGCACTGACTGTTGGAAATTTTCAAGCATGGCTTATAAAGCATGGCATTTAGATTAACAGACAGTTCAGCAGGATGTGTGTTGTTTCTATGCGATGCTTCTTGCCTTAACTGCTGCAACGTATCTTGCACGATGCTCTTGGTGGGCCTGGACTGTCATGTCTTGTCATATGTTCGTACTGTAGTAAGATGATGTTGCAACCTATCAATGTTTGCGCATACCACTAAGAAAATATCATCTGTTGTTACAATTGCTCTCGCTACGTGGTGTAACATTGTTTTTTTGACAAATGTGTCCTCAACAGGATCGTCGGTCGCAGAATTTCGCATCATTCCAAGCTGGCGTTTTTGGACAACACGTGAATCACATGCAATTAGTAACACTTTGGCTAGCTGGACATGACTCAGCTGAGAAACACTCTGCAGCACCGCAGGAGCCAGGCTGCAGCATCCCTTGCGAATCAAATTTCCGCAGGATTGCCGCAAGTCAAGAGGTTGGACTGTCCTTTCCTGTCTTTTACACAAATGGCCAACCACTATCGTAGCTCCGCGTCTCACCCTTGGCACGACCTAGCGATTGGCAGTGACGCGCCCAACAAGTTCAATGCTGTGATTGAGATTCCTAAGGGGTCCAAAGTGAAGTATGAGCTGGACAAAGAAACAGGTAATTGTTATTTCACTACCCGAGAGGCCTGAATTGCTATTGCTCAGCCGCAAAACCGTGTGACCTTTGAAATTGCTTGCCAGGTATGCTGTACATCGACCGAGTGCTATACTCTTCTGTGGTCTACCCCCACAACTACGGCTTCATTCCTCAAACACTTTGTGAAGACAATGACCCCTTGGTGAGCTCTTTTTGCAACCATGGTCACGAGCCCCAAGTAGCTGCTGGCCTACTTCTTGTGTTCTTCCGATTGTTCAATCCCCTGAACTTGTGTGTTCAGGATGTCCTGGTCCTGATGCAAGCGCCAGTCGTCCCCATGTCTTTCTTGCGCGCCAAGCCAATTGGTGTGATGCAAATGATTGATCAGGGCGAGCAGGATGACAAGATCATTGCAGTACACGCGGATGATCCTGAGTTCAGAGACTATGATGATATCAACCAGCTGCCCAAGCACAGGCTGGCAGAGATTCGCAGGTGGGCCCCAAATGCTAACATGTGGTTGATGGCATTGACTGGTGCTGCGCCTCTGATACTGTATATCCATTCTGCATACAAATTCATTCATGCAGCTCAAACAGCACAAAAGGTCAGCTCATGAAGGAGTTTCTGCGTGTGCAATGCATCAGTTGCTGAGATGCTGAATCCATGTCTGTGCAGGTTCTTTGAGGATTATAAGAAGAACGAGCACAAAGAAGTCAAGGTTGATGAGTTTCTAGGGGCTGAGCTTGCAAGAAAGACTATCACTGAGTCCATGGTGAGCACTGAGGCCTTTCACATAGCACATAGTATGACTGAGTTGACTTGGCGCACCATGCATACTGATTTTA